>Ga0335085_10011632_pt1 | contig 13040 bp, 5 predicted proteins | sample Lox_Sample_45_FD_206712 | JGI IMG/M metagenome (GOLD analysis project Ga0335085, IMG submission 206712) | Soil microbial communities from Loxahatchee National Wildlife Refuge, Florida, United States - Lox_Sample_4.5 | ecosystem: Environmental > Terrestrial > Soil > Wetlands | place: USA: Florida...
CTTTCCCTAAAAGCCAACATTGCGCCAGACCAGGAGTTTGCGGTCTCGAACGATCAGATGCCGGCGTTCGTGATTCAGTATCTGACCAGCGAAAGACAATTCCGGCAAATCGCTTCCACTGATGCAAAGGAAGTAAATGTTCAATCGGCTGAGAAGGACCTAACCGCTGATTTCACGGGGCTTGGGGGATTGGACCTGGCCGCGACGGTGACCATCCGCCTGGAAGACAACGATCCTTTGAGTTACTGGTCGATATCCATCCGCAATCACGCGAACCTGTTAATTACGGACGTGCAGTTCCCGTTCGTCGTCGTTCCCTACCATTTGAGTGGAAAATCCGGCGCCGAGTCACTGTTGCAGCCCTTTGCGACGGGGCGCTTCTGGGAAGCCCCCAAACCACAGGATTTCGAGCCTGACAGCCCCCACGCGTGGCAATTCCGTCCGGAAAATACAGACGCAGGCCACTACCCCGGCCTCAGCTTTGCCCAGTTTCTGGCTTACTACAATGACCGGGCAGGTATTTACGTGAGTTGTCAAGATGATTCCGGGTCAATCAAGCTTATCAAGCCGGTGCACAACAGGGGAGGGGGGATTCGACTTGGTTTCGCCCACGTGGGTGACTGGCCCCAGAACGGGCAAAGAGAGCTCGGCTACAACGTCGTTCTGCGAGCTTTTAAGGGGGACTGGTACGATGCGGCCGGATTATACCGGGATTGGTCCCTGAAACAACCCTGGGCCGCAACCCCGCTCCACACACGGAAGGATGTGCCGGATTGGTTGCTTGATTCACCGCCGCATATCATTGTGAGAATCCAAGGCGAGCTGGATTTGGGTCCCGCTGAGCCCAATAAGGAGTTCCTGCCCTACCCCAAAATTGTGCCGCTGTTGGAGAAGGTCTCGAAGCGCATTGATTCCCCTGTGGTCGCCGTCATCATGTCATGGGAACGCCCTGGTCCGTGGATTTATCCGGACTGTTTCCCTCCGGCAGGTGGCGATGAGTCATTGAGCGAGTTCACCAAATTGGCAAGAGACCGCAGGTGGCATGTTGGCAGCTTCTGTAACGGGACGCGATGGGTTACTCAACACTTCTGGTCCGGCTATGACGGTGAAAAGTACTTCGAAGAGCAAAAGGGGGAGGAAACGGTCTGCCGAACACACGATCAACAACGTTGGCGAGAGAGTTGGGACCCGACGTGGCGCCCAAGTTATGCCTGTTGCCTTGGCGTGGCAAGGACTCGAGAGATCGCGGATGATTTTGCTCGAAGGCTCTTCAATGACGGACTCGACTGGTTGCAGTTCCTGGACCAGAACGTTGGATGCGCAACTTTCCCGTGTTTCGCCTCCGACCATGGGCATCCGCCCGCTCCGGGCAAGTGGATGAATTCCGGAATGCAGTCGTTGCTCGAAAGCTTCCGGCAGATTATCGCTGAGGAAACGGAGAAAAGCCAAGGGAAGCGGACGTTCGTTCTTTCCGTTGAATCTCCACCCAACGAGTTCTTCATGCCGAACTTCCAAGTGTGTGACCAGCGGGTTGTGCCTCCAGGGCACACCGGGTTTGGGCATGCCTTCTTTCCCCTCTACAATTTCCTCTACCACGAGTTCCTGGTGATACAGGGCGGGTTCGGCTCAGCCCCAGAGCCGTACCACATGCCCATTCGGAACGCCTACAACTTGGTAGTGGGCGAAATCCCGGGCGGTGTCCTGACGGGAGAGGGGCTATTGCTGAACCGTGACACATTCAATTGGGCACCGTGGAAACCTCCTATCGGCAGCGACGATGATTCCGTTGCAATGCTCCGTTGCACAGCCGCCCTGCGGCGCGGAAAGGCCAGGGATTTTCTGGTGTTCGGCAGGATGCAGCGGCCGGCAGAGGCGACAGGAATCAAAATTGTTCATTGGGAGAATGGCGGCCAAGTTCATAAGATTCCTGCAGTTTTTCACTCTGCGTGGCAAAGCCCACAGGGCCGGTTTGGCATCGTCCTGGCGAACTGGACTAATGAAACTCAAGCTGTTGCCCTTTCTGACAGGCGGCTGGGGAAACAAATCGCGGAATCTATCTCATCGCGGGACGTAAAGACCCAAACACGCCAGGCTAACCTCGGGAAGGTGCCAATATCTCTTCCTCCGCTTAGTTGCGCTTTGATGGAGACAGTTTGAAACAAGGATATGACTGAAGAGTGAAAGGGTCAGGCGCCTCCCCTCCGGGAAGGACAAAGTCGAATTTCAAATGAAACGACGTGAATTCATAAAAACCGGGTTACTTTCGACCGTCGCCGTCGGCACACTCGCGGATAGCGCGCGGGCGGAAAACGCCCGGCAGGTTGATGCGGGAGAAGCTTGCCAAGTTGTGGAGGCAGGAACGGCCGTTGAACTGAGAGCACCGGCACTCTATTTCAAGCTGGATATGTCCGGGCGTCTGGCCTCACTCTCCTGGCAGAATAGACTCAGCGGGCGAACCATTCCGTTTGGCAGTGATTCCGAGCTTGAGATCGATCTTGATGCCGCAGAAGAGCGGATCCAGATCCCGGGGTGGAAAGGCACCGTCTCTCATGCCGAGACCGCGGACTGCAACCAGGACCCCGGTTATAAAGGAGGCTATGCAAGCCTCGGATACGACGATTCGAAATGGCGGGGAATGATTAATCTCACCCTGGGGGTGGAGTCCTCCTCGTCTTTCACCTGGGGCCGGACATTTGTCACGATTCCGGCGTCTGCCTATGGCAAGCCGCTCTCCCTGACTCTCGGTGGGTTTGGGCTGTTCGATCACCGTTTCATGCGCGTATTTCTGAATGGTAAAGAAGTGGGCGCACGGCGCACAACCGGGCGTTGGCATGAGCCTCTCATTGTCGATCTGGGAATGGAATCTAAAGCGCGTGACTCTGTCCGCTTCGGCCAGACCAACCTTATCGCTGTACAACTAGCAGAGTTCGTCGCTCGTCCGGCCCATCTTGACGAATTAGATGCCGTGCACGGGCGTACGCTCCCTGGCAGTTTGAGCTGGCCGTTTTCTCCTGCCCAATGCGAGCAATATCTCACCGTGGGTCCGCAGCCCGTAAACGTCGTGTGGCGATCCCCACACCTGGTTTCGAAAGAAGAGGGGCTCTCCGGCAAGGCGGTGTTCGAATTGAAGTCTGATATACCAAACCTTTCAGCATTAGTGACTTATCGCTGGAGGGCCCAGGAGCCGGTCCTGCACAAATTCGTGGAGATTACAAATCGCAGCGCTGGCTCGGTGCGCATTCTGAACGTTCGACTGGGAAGCTACCGGACCGGGTCAGCAGTTTCAGAAGGCGAGCAGGGATTCCCGGTATACATCGAGCAGGATTTTTTTGTCGGTTTAGCACACCCTTACGGTTGGGTGACGGGGCAAGAGGGAAACGTCCACTTACGGCAGTACCCTGGGACGAAACTCAATCCCGGCGAAACGTTCAAATGCATGGAGGGCGTGTACGGTGTCGCGCCCAGCGCGGAGGCAAGAAAAAGCTTTCTCACTCACTTGCAGTCGCGGATGCGCCGCGTCGTACAACGGCACAACAGGGCTTATGCAGTTTTCGAGCCTTTTGGTGGCCAGCCGGGCGGCAACAATAACTTCGACGAATCGGAAGCCTTCTTGCTCGATAACATTGCCAAAGTAGCCGAGGGGCAGCGGAGCGTGGGTTGTCACTTCGATTGCTACTCCGTGGATTTCTGGGTGGATTACCACAGCGACCTTACCCAGCCCGACCCTCGTCGATTTCCGGTGGGATTCAGCAGAATCCTTCCGGAGTTGAAGAAACTCCATATCGCGCCCGGCCTGTGGATTGATAGCTCCTGGGAACTGTGGTCGGTGGGCGGCAATCCTGCGGTGAAGCCAACCCTTTCCAACGATCCTCAATACGGTACTGAGTGGATGGCGCTATGCAGAGCAACTGAACCCATTAAGAGCATGTATTCTCGGGCGTTTCGTTATCACATACGCGAAAATGGTGTTCGCCTGGTGAAGTTCGATAATTTCCGGCCACTCTGCTACAACCCCCATCATGACCATCTGCCCGGAGTGTATTCCACTGAGGCGATCGGGAGTGCGGTCATCGGTACGCTGCACGACCTCGACGCGGAGAACCACGAGGTTTTTCTGATGCTTTACTGGGGTTACCGATCGCCCTGGTGGTTGCTCCACGCTGACACACTATTTGAGTCCGGCTTGGCCATGGAGGCTTCTTCCCCAGGCCCTTCTCCCACTCTTTACGCTCGGGATAGCGTGACAGTGGGATTGGATCAGGGTCAGTGGTACTGCGAGGATGTGCCACGCCTGGGAAAAGATTCTCTCGGAGTGTGGCTTTCCGATTGGGACTGGAATAGTTCAATCGGGAAGGAGCGTTGGCAAGAGGGCATGGTGATGGACCTGTGCCGGGGTAGCCTCCTTGTTCAGCCGTGGAGTGACAAACAATGGCTCTCCCCGCCGGAACGCCAACAGATGGCGGATTTCATTGCGCTTCTCAAGGAGCGCGCCGACTGCTTTGGCAATCCCTCGTTCATTCTGGGGAATCCGTGGAAAATTGAGCCGTACGGGTATGTTTGCTCAAACGGGAAACGAGCATTCATTGCCTTGAACAATTGCACTTGGAACGACGGCGCCCTCCAACTGCAATTGAACCAGGCCTGGGGCCTGCCGGCTGAGGCCGCCTGGGATCTCTATCGCTGGCACCCCAACCCCGCGCAATTGCAGGATAACGGCGCAAGTCTGGCGAAAGCGGTTCCGTTTTCGCTTCGCCCCTTTGAGGTGGTCTTGCTGGAAGCCGTGCCGGCGGGAACCGCACCATCACTCGACCGCAATTTTCCTGCCGCGCAACTCCCCAAAACGTTCGAGGAGCCCAGCCGGGAATTGATGCTCGCGACCAGCCAAGCCCAACGAGAATTGACTGTTCGGGGAGAGGCGCCTCCGTGCAAGCGTGGCGGCACATTGGTGATCACAACGGAAATGCGGAAGGGTTCCGTTGCCGTGATGACACGAGATGTGGGAAAGCACTTCGTGGCAAGCGGGACGCTCGGGAAAAAGCCGGTGGATGGTCATGCCGTGCTGGGCAATGCCACTTATCCAGCCTCCTGGCAGGCTTGGCGTATCGCGGTTGAAGCATCGGCCGCCCCACAACGATTTCAATTTTCAATCACCAACGACGTGGAAATGGAAGCTGTGTTCGTGAGCCGCGGCTATTTTCTCCCAATATGAAGCCGGTGTGGGATGCATTTTTCGCGCTCTTCCATCGCCTTCGCGAAAGATTCGCAGTTTGGATTGGAGCGGTTGTCAGGCGTGGGAATTTGATCCTGGAAGGGACAGTAGAGTCAACTGACTCCGAGGTTATCATGAAAAGACGTGAATTTATCAGTCTCTTGGGGGGATCGAGTGCTTTCACGTGGTCGTGGTATGGTCGCGCGCTGGCCATGCTACCCCTTGCGAATCCGGTCAAGAATGAGGATCAAGAATCCAGGACATCGGCGAACCTCAGATCGACACCCATTGCTATCCACCCCGAAAACCCCAAGTACTTCATTTTCCGTGGAAAGCCGCGCGTCCTGATTGCGGCCACCGAACATTACGGCTCAGTGATCAATCGCCGTTTTGATTTCACACGATATCTTTTCGAAGCTGCCGACAAGAAACAAACTTTGACTCGCACGTTCCTCCTCTATCGCGAGCTGCAGTCGGCTCGGAACCCTTATTCCCCGCTCAAGGCAGAGTCGCCCGATTTCATCACACCTTATCCGCGCACGGGACCAGGTCACGCGATGGACGGCGAGCCGAAGTATGATCTGGACCGGTGGAACAACGAGTATTTTGACCGGTTGCACCGGTTCCTATCGACGGCGTCGGACCTGGGGATTGTGGCGGAACTAACGGTTCTGAGCAACACTTACGCAGACGAGATCTGGGCGCTCAACCCGCTTCGAGACAGAAACAATATCCAAGGGATTGGAAAGGTTGAATGGCCGGAATACAACTCCCTGAGCGACCCCTTGCTGGCGGAGCGTCAGATCGCATACACGCGAAAGATTGTTCAGGAGACGAGCGGCTACGACAATATCTATTACGAGGTCTGCAATGAACCGGGAGGAGGGCTACCTAACCATGTAACGCCGGCGGAGGTTGATTCCTGGCAGGAAAAGATAGCAACGACAATTCGGGAAGAACTCCGCAAGCTAAACCGCAAACACCTCGTTTTTGGCCAAAATGCCTTTAGTTATGCACCTCGTTTTTACCAAGGGTTCGACGCGAGTTTCTCCGGCCAAATGCTGGACGCGGTAAACGTTCACCCTCTGCCTGATCTGGGCTTTCACGGCCGCACCTACCAGTTGGGAAACTTCATGTCCAAGGAACTCCAGTTGGCGAATTTCCGGGACTTCTTTCTCGCCACCTACGATGAGCGCAAGCCGAACATTTCGGATGAAGACAATGCCGCGAGCCTTTACCGCGATGTCGCAGGATGGACGATCCACCGCAAACGCGCGTGGATGGCGGTAATATGTGGTGGGCATTACGATTACATCGACTTTTCAATTCAGGCGGGAGCGGAGGCAGGCACGGAAGAGTCGCGCCGAAATATTCGCACCTGGATGAAGAACCTCTCTGACCTTATACATTCCTTTGACTTCATTCGTGCAAAACCCGCGCCGGGGTGGATTGCAACGCGACCTGCGCCTTTGGTGACGGCGGCTTTGGCGATACCCGGCGAGGACTACATCGCCTATCTAGCAGACGGGAGGGAACTCCTCGATCCGGCGGCAGGAGGGGCCATCACAGGGCCGATCACGTTCGACCTCCCGATGGGAACTTACCGCGCCTGGTTTTACTCACCCTCTGCAGGTGTATATTCACCCGGTGTTCGCATCACGGGTGGCAGTCGCGCCAGACTGGAGGTTCCTTCGTTTGAGCATGACATTGTATTGCGGGTCATTCGTGAACCGTAGCAAGAGACATATGATGTTGGATTGCCGGGAGGTGATATGGATCGCAGAGAGTTCTTTCTCAGAACCGGAATGATTTCCGCGGCGCTTACCGCCGTGACCGGCGCGGAGATCATGGCGCTCGATGCGAACGCGCCGGTAAAGCGCGCCGCCCGTGATGGCAAGGTGGATCTGGCGAATGATGCCATGGCATGGCATGTGGAATGGCATAACCGCAAACTCGCGAGCACGGGATTTGACAACAGACTCACGGGCCATCAATGCATGTTCACATCCACGGAGGAATTCCTTCTCACCTTTTCAGCTTCCGAGCAGCGGATTGAAATTCCCTGGTGGAAATTCACTTATGGACCTGATGAATCCGCCGTCCTGGTAGGGCAGGAGCAAGGGCTGGCCCTGGGATTTCAAGAGCCGGAATTCCAGGACCAGCATTGGGACAACACGCAAAACCTGCTTCCCCGCGGCCAACCGGGCGCGAACCATCTGGGAGACGGCATCACGTACGACGGCTACGGGTGGTACAGGCGATGGTTCGAATTGCCAGGGACTGCGCGCGGTCAAAGCCTGGACTTCGTCTTGGGTGGGTATGACCACCAGGATTGGCTGGAATATTGGATTTATGTGAATGGAGCGGAGATCGGCCATCGGGTTTCGCGGGGCCGTTGGCGGACTCCCGGTGAATTCAAGTTGGCGCCGGATCACCCGGCGTACGCTTCCTTGCGATATGGCCCCGGCGAAAAGAACCTGCTGGCCGTACGAGCGCGCGGTTTCAACAAGCACTTTGGCGGCCTCGGTGATGAAGTGCTCCGGCACTATGTTTACGAGCCTTTCTGGGCCGACCAGTTCATCTCCGTGGGCGAGCCTTATCTCCGGGTTTCAGACTTTGAGGTTCAGCAAGTCCAGCAGCCAAGTCCCGAAAAAGTCATCTTTCAACTTCAGAGTCCGTCGCAAGGACTCCGAGCACTGGCGTGCTACGAGCTTTCTGGAATAACCCGGCGCAAATGGTTGGAGATCGAAAATTCCGGCGACAAGGGACTCCTGCTGCTGGATACTCAGATCGACGACTTTGCCACCCCGTCGCCTGTAACCGAAGGCGGCGCCGGTGCCCCCATCTTTCTCGCTGACGAGGCCTTTGCCGCCTTCGACCACCCCGCTGGCTTGAACCAGGGCGACGGAGGGCGCGTCCGGCTGATGCATTTCCCCGGGCGTCGCTTGCCACCCGGCGGCAAGTGGCGCAGCAATGTGGCGCTGGTCGGGGTTGCCAAGGCTGGCGGGGCGCTTGACCAGTTCACTTCCTACATTCAAGAAAAAGGGCCGCGGAAGAAGAAGGCGCTCTCGCTCTTTACGCCTTACGGAATCAATAACCAATGGGGAGGGTGCGGCGCGCTCGATGACGAGCAGACTCTGGACGTGCTCAACGTTCTGGAAAAGTGGCAGAGGCAGGGATTCAAATTTGACTATTTCACCCTGGACACCGGCTGGATGGATCACGCCTCCGATCTGACCCGTTTTGCAACACAGTGTTATCCCGCCGGTCCTGCTAAAATAGTGGAGCGCGTGCAGGCGTTGGGAATGAAGCTGGGCCTATGGTTCTCGACCACCGGAGGTGGATGGTCGTGTGGTGAGAATCCCGCCGTCACCCCGAGCCTCATTCCCCGCACGGGAAGTGACGAGCCGCCCCAACCTTCGCAAGTGGCTTATCGCAATGGTTACATCGCCAACGGCGGAGTTACGGAGCAGCTTTGCATCGCCTCGGAACCTTATTTCCACATCTTGCGCGATGCCGTCCTTTACCACATCAAGGAGAACCATCTGAAGTTCTTCAAGCTGGACAGCGGCAACTATTACTGCAATAGCACCACCCACGACCATCTGCCGGGAAAATACTCGACGGAGTCCATGTACGACCGCCTGCTCGATATCGCCGCCAGCGCCCGCCGGGCTGATCCGGATGTTTACATCATGTGGTACTGGGGATTGCGCTCGCCGTTCTTCGCCTTACACGGCGACTCAATTTTTGAATCCGGCCTCTACATGGAAGGGTCGGCGACGAGCTGGTTCCCATCCCTTTATTACCGCGACTCGGTCACCTTGAATCTGGATCAAAGCACCCAATTTACCAAAACCATACCCCCCATCAACAAAGATAGCTTGGGCATTTGGCTCTCGGACATCCGCTGGGGAAACTTCATGGGGAATGAGCGCTGGAGGGAGGCGCTCATCATGGACCTGGGAAGGGGCAACCTGCTCTTTCCGCAGCTCTGGAGCGACATCTATCTCTTGAGCGACCAGGATGTTGAATTCCTGAAGGAAATGGATTCTCTCGTCAAAGGAAACGAGTCCTTATTCTTGCGGCGGAGAAACATCCTGGGTGATCCCTGGAAAAACGAAGTCTATGGCTATGCCAACGTGAGCGGTGATCACGGATTTCTGTTCATCAACAATGTGCACTTCGCAGCCCGCAAATCCTCGCTGGCCCTGGGTCCGGAGATCGGGTTGGAGGCTTCACCCGGCACACCCCTGGAAATTTTCTCTCACTTCCCGGATCAGAAACGGATCGCCAAAGAAAATGGAATGCGTTTTAATGTGGGGGAAACGGTGGACGTGTGGGTGCGACCGTTTGAGGTGCTGATGCTGGAAGTTCGGCCCGCGAATGGCGCTATCGTTAATCTCCCCGGGCGCGAGTTGAAGGCGGAGCTAGCTGCCGGCGTAGGCCAAGCCTTGAATCTCGTTCCCCGTGCTGAAGCTGATTGGATGAGTATTCGATTCGCAGACGCCGCCCGTTTTGAAAAAAAGGGGTTCAAGAAGCGCTCCCAGGCGTGGATGGCCACGCTGCCTAAGCTGGATGGTGAGACGCATATTTTGGCCATTCCGATTACCCTGCGCGAGGGAAACTCCGAGTGGCTTTATTCACCTGCTGTGGCGGAGATTGTGCAAGTTGTGGCATACATCGGCGAACAGAAGGTCCAGCTCATTCCTGTACCCGATGCGCGGCAGTATGGAAACACGCAGAACAAGGGCTGCTCGTGGGTCGTTTACAAACTACGCTTAAATCCGGAGTGGTCGGGAAAGCAATTGCAGTTTGTGGTGAAATGCTACCTGCCGGAGGATGTGGAGTCGCGCGTCGAGGCGTGGGTTGTGGAGCGCTGGTGGAAGGAGAGTGCGCGGCCGCTCGGGGACGGCTATTATGGCGACGCGCCGTCGTGAGAATCTATGCATTGGGTAGTACCCAAGGAAGGAGATCGATATGAGTAAAGTTAGTCGGCGATCTTTTCTTGAAAAGGCTGGAGTGACGCTGGCGGCAGGGTCCGTCCCCATCGCGGCGAAAGCCGCGGGTGGCGCCGGCGCAGGTAAAGGAGCTAATACCCCTGACCTTGAGGACCCCGCGCGATATGGAGTTGCCCACTGTGTAGCGGAATGGTCCTACAGCTGCGAGAAGGCATACACCGACCCCTTCAACGATGTGGAGTTGGACGTTGTGTTCACGGACCCGCAAGGGCACGAGCAAACGGTGCCGGCTTTCTGGGCTGGCGAACAAACCTGGCGGATCCGATACTCACCCAAGGCCCCTGGCCGTTACACCTACCGGACGGTCGCGAGCGACAGCGGTGATCTGCACGGGCGACACGGCGTGCTGGAGGTCACGGCTTACCAGGGAGATAACCCGCTGCGGAAACATGGCCCCCTGCGCATAGCGAATGACCAGCGCCATTTTGCGCACGAAGATGGGACGCCCTTCTTCTGGCTGGGCGACACGTGGTGGATGGGCCTTTGCAGCCGCTTGCGATGGCCGGAGGACTTTCAAGAGCTGGCGGCCGATCGCGTGAAGAAAGGTTTTACCGTCATTCAAATCATCGCCGGGTTGTATCCGGACATGCCGCCCTTCGACCCCCGGGGAGCCAACGAAGCGGGATTCCCCTGGGCAGCCGATTACGGGCGCATCAATCCCCAATACTTTGACGCCGCCGATTTGCGCATCCAATACCTCATCGAGTGCGGTTTGTCTCCATGCATTGTCGCGTGCTGGGGTTACTTCCTGCCCATCATGGGTATTCCCAAAATCAAGAAACATTGGCGATATCTGATCGCGCGCTGGGGCGCTTATCCGGTGTTCTGGTGTTTGGCGGGCGAGGGCGCCATGCCCTATTACCTCTCGAAAACACCCAAGGAAGACATTGCGACGCAAAAGCACGGCTGGACGGAGGTTTCAAGGTACGTACATAACACCGATCCCTACCACCATCCCGTGACGATTCACAATGGCCGCAGTGAGGTGGAAGATCCGGCGGTGCTCGATTTCGATATGCTGCAGACCGGTCACAGCGACCGCAAGAGTATCCCCAACACGGAGAATATGATCACCACCGCGCAACTGAAGACTCCGCGCATGCCGGTGCTGGCCGGAGAAGTGTGCTACGAGGGAATTCTGGAAGCCAGCCGGCAGGAGATTCAACGCTTTATGTTCTGGACTTGCATCCTGAACGGCGCCGGAGGGCACACGTACGGCGCGAACGGCATCTGGCAGGTGAATACGCGCGAGCGTCCCTTCGGTCCTTCGCCGCACGGGCGTTCGTGGGGCGATGTGCCCTGGGATGTGGCCGCGAAACTCCCCGGCTCGGGGCACATCGGCCTGAGCAAGGGACTGCTGATGCGCTACCCGTGGTGGCGCTTCGAGCCGCATTCGGAGTGGGTGGACCCGCACTGGAGCAAAGAGAACTATGAGCAGCCTTACGCCGCGGGGATTCCCGGGGAAGTCCGCGTGATCTTTATTCCACCGGTATGGAATGCGCCGACGGTCAAAGGCCTCGAACCCGGCGTGTCTTATAGAGCCTTCTATTTCGATCCCAAGTCGGGAAAGGAGCATGACCTAGGTGGCGTGACGCCGGATTCTTCGGGTGCATGGCTGGCTCCCATCACTCCGACGTTCGCAGACTGGGTTCTCGTTATTGAAATGAAACATTGAGAATTGGCAGGAGGTTACGATGGAACGTGCTTGTTTCTTACTGAAGGTTCGGCCGGAAAAGCTGGCGGAGTACAAGGAGCGACACGGCGCAGTTTGGCCAGAAATGCTGCAGGCCCTAAGGGAGACCGGTTGGCATAATTATTCGCTCTTTTTGCGCGCTGACGGACTGCTTGTCGGATACTTTGAAACGCCGAGTTACAAGGATGCTCTTACGGGTATGGCGAAGCGCGAGGTGAACGCACGTTGGCAGCATGAAATGGCACCCTTCTTTGAAAACCTGGAAGGCCAGAGGCCTGATGAAGGGTTCCTGCGCTTGCAAGAAGTCTTTCACCTTGCATAGCAGGGTGAAAAATATTTTCGGTGTAAGTCCGCAGTTACGTCTCATTTCGTAGGGCCAAGCGTTGTGGCCGGCCTGTCGGAGGGTTCGATCTTTGCGCGGAGTTCGAAGGCAGCGGCGTCCAATCTGACCGCCTGTCGACCTTTGGCAAGTGATTAGCAAGCGACAAAACGAGCGTATCACCCTTGAAAATCCAAAGACCTAATTCCAGCCCGAAGCTCGACGTGACAACGAGTCTTCACAAAGAGGTGGTTGAATGATGAACGCTTCTTTCGGTAAGATCATTCGGGTTTGAAACGATGGTTTAAAGTGCCTCAATAGAACGTTCTGCAGAAGATCGGACATGACGATGAACATGACGGGTGCGTGTTTTAGTAGGATCCGTACTGGAATCCAACAAGGATCAGAAGTCATAGTCAAGATTGGGCGCTTTGTGCTGAAAAGTCCCCTCCGCGCTCGGAACATGTCGATTGGTGCTTTAGCCAAAGCCTCCGAGGCAAGTGCGTCCACTGTTTACAGGTTCTGCCGCGATTTAGGGTATGGGGGGTACAAGGAGTTTCAATTGGACCTTGCGACGTCGGTAGCCACTGCCGAGGGCCTCACCTTGGGGGAATTTGATGGGGACGCTAACCCGAGAACTATCTTACACAGAGTTTTTGAGTATCACCGCGCGAGTCTTGCTGACACGGAGCGCGTGATAGACGTTCGAGTGCTGGCGACCGTCGCAAAGCTCATTTTCAAATGCCAGAGGTTACTTCTGCTCGGGATTGGGGGTTCCGGGCTGGCTGCCCAGCGCGC
>Ga0335085_10011633_pt1 | contig 13039 bp, 13 predicted proteins | sample Lox_Sample_45_FD_206712 | JGI IMG/M metagenome (GOLD analysis project Ga0335085, IMG submission 206712) | Soil microbial communities from Loxahatchee National Wildlife Refuge, Florida, United States - Lox_Sample_4.5 | ecosystem: Environmental > Terrestrial > Soil > Wetlands | place: USA...
GCTCAAGATCACCGACCGCGGGCTCGTCGACGTCGACCGCTTCGAGCTCGTTCCGCTCGCCGCGGGCTGAGGTAGGCTCAGTCCGTGGCTGTCGCCGAGTCGCTTCCGGCCGCTGCTGCCGGCGCTCCCGCCGTAGCGCGGCCGTCGATCCCGGCCTCGCTCGTCCCGCTGAGAGGGCTGCCGATCGCCGGCGCGATGGTCGTCTTCATCGTCGCCTCCATCGCCGGCAACTGGGCCTGGGCGCTGACGTTCCTCCACGTCGCCGGAGGCGGGCTCTGGACCGGCGTCGACCTCTTCATGGGCTTCGTGATCGGGCCCGTCATGCGCCGGCTCTCGATCCCCGCGCGGATCGAGCTCACGAGCCGCCTGATGCCGAAGATGCTGCTGATCATGCCGACGCTCGTGACGATGACCCTCGCTTCAGGCTTCCAGCTGGCGCGGAACTACGGCTTCCTCTTCACCGACTACCCCCGCCACGGGTGGGTGGTGGCCTCGATGGTGGTGGTGGCGATCATGTCCGTCACCGCGCTCGGGCTGCTGCAGCCGGCGAACGTCGCGGTGCTCTTCGAGCTGCGCAAGCCCCAGCCGAACCCGGCGATCATCGGCGGCCTGATGCGCCGGTACGTCTACGCCACCGCCCTGATCGGGGCGATGCAGGTCGTGACGCTGATCATCATGACGAGGCTCGCGAGTTGATGGCGGCCGTTCCCGCGCCGGCCGAGTCGTTTCCACCGGTCACACAGCTCGGAATGACCTCGATCGGGTTCGTCGCGGGCGGCGTGATCTACCTCGCCGCGCACCTGCCGAAGCACGCGGCCCTCGGCCCCGCGATCGGTTGCCTCGCGGTAGCGCTGCTCCTGGTCGCGGCGAGTTTCGCCTTGCTCCTCAGGCGGGCGGGCTTCGCCTGGTGGCGCTTCAAGCAGGTGTTCGGCTGGCTGCTGCTCGCCTACTCGGTCGTCGGCGGGATGATCGTCTACGCGTTCGTGTACGACCACACGCACGTCCCGACGCTCGCCGTGATGATCTGCCTCCTCGCGACGTTCGTCGTGAACGTGGCGCTGATCCCCGCGTACACCGTCGCGCGCTACGAGCGCTAGCGAGCGAGCTAGCGGCGCCAGTCGAGCTCGGCGACCTTCCCGCCCTCGACGCGCACCCCGCGCGCGCGGGCGGCGCCTTCCACCCAGAGCGTGTACTCGCCCTCCGGGAGGCCGTCGTAGACGAGCACCGTCGCGATCTCGGGCCCGAGCGCGCGCCGCAGCACCTGCTTGTGCTCGCGGCGCCCGTCGTCGTCCGAGGGGCTGATCTCCACCTCGAGGCCGAGGAGGCCTGGGTCGGTGCGCACGATCAGCGCACCGACCCCGTCGCCGAGGTCCAGGACAACCGGCTGTGCCCGGACCTCGGCGAAGTCGTCGTGATGGTGGTGGCTCACGTCGACGGCGTGTCGTACCCGTCGTAGGGGCTCCCGACGTACGGGAAGTGCGTCATGTACCGGCTGCCGACGCCGTCGGTCGCCGGCACCGGGATCCCCTGCGTCAGCAGGCCGGCCGCCGCGTCCGGCGTGTACGACTTGTTGACGAGCGGATAGGTGACGCCGGCGATCGCCCGCAGCTCGATCGCGACGATGTCGTCGGCAAGCCGCCTGCCGTTCGGGAAGCCGGCGAGGTCGCCGCCGAGAAGACCCAAAGCGCTCGGGCTCGCGCTCGGCGGGATGGCGACGTTCAGGCGCAGCATGTCGGCATAGGTCGTCCCGGTGTAGTTCTGGAAGCCGGGGATGATGCCGGGCGGAAGCCCGGTGAGCAGGATCGCCACCAGGTCGTCGCGGCTGCCCTTGATCCCGGCCAGGTTAGGGAAGACGCCCGGGTACAGCACCGGCAGCAGCCCCTGGAGCTGCGGCGTCTGCACGAGCTCCAGGTACTCCGAGTCGTCGACCGGGAAGCCGAAGTTCCAGTCGTCCTTCTGGCCGAGCGGCACGACGACCTCGTTGAAGAGCGGGTTCGCGAGCCGGGAGACCTGAACCCAGGGCCCCGAGACCGCTTTGCCCGCCGACTCCCTGTGGAGGACGGTGGCCTTCCGCCGGCTCGCGGCCGCCCAGATCCCGAGCACGGCATCCGGGTCGGTGACGCTCGTGGGCTTGCCGCCGCTCGCGGTCAGCATCTCGATCGGCACCTGCAGCACGATCGAGTGGACGTTCGCCTGCTTCAGGTCGTCGACGCCGTTCGCCGCCGCCAGCGGGATCACGTGCGCGGGGTTGAACGGCCGCAGCGCGCCGAGGTCGAAGATCGAGCCGACGTCGACGTAGAACGGGTCGCTGCGCTGCCCGGCGAACACCACCTCGCCCGTCGGCAGCGTCTGCACCGCCGGCATGGCGAGGTTCAGCTCGTAGTTCGGCGTCGAGCGTACGCCGACGTTGCACGGCGGGCAGGGCAGGTCGGTCGCGAGCAGGCTCACCTTGCCCTTGCCCGGGAAGGCGGGCCCGCCGCCGGCCGCGATGTCCGACGAGTCGTCGGAGACGGACGAATCCCCGTTCGGAGCGGCGACCGCCGTCCCCTTCTTGTGCTTCTGGTCGATCCGGAAGACCGAGTAGGTCTGGCGTGAGTTCCAGTTCGGGTCGGTCAGCGACCCGATCGGCCCGGTGTTGTACAGGAACGTGTTGGGGTTCTGGAGGCTCGATTCGAACACGAACTGGTACTCGATCTCCGGCATGGCGTCGCCGTCGTTGTCGACGTAGATCGAGTAGAGGACGTTCTGGCCGAACTCGAAGAAGTTCGGCCCGCCGGACGGGGCCTCGAACGGGATGTAGTTGGCGACGATCGTCACCGTGCCAGGCTTGTCGGGGCTGACGAACGCGTAGACGTCGGTGTTGTCGCACACCGGGTCCTGGCTGATCTCGGGGGCTTCACGATGCGACGACACTTACGCCACCCCCTTCCTTCCCTGCCGATGGTTCTGCTCTGCGGCCTTGAGCAGGCGCTTCACGAGCACCTTGTCCCAGTAGGTCTTCTCGGTGTGGCCCGAGAGCACGGTGACCTCGCCGCGCTCCACGTCGCGGATGATCGCGATGATCGGCTCGTGGGGGAGCGGGCCGGTGGGCGTCGTCTCGACCGCGTCCGGCTGCACGGCGGCTGCGACCGCCGGGGAGGCGGCGACTGCCGCTGCCCCCGTCGCGAGGCCGGCCGTCTTCAGGAACGATCGCCGGCTGACATTGTTCATGGCTTCTGAGCTCCTCTCGTGACCCCGTCACTTGCAGGGGGATGTCGCCGCTCGTTCGTCGGCGGCGCGCGATCGGTTCGGAAGCGCTAACTCGTCGTGAGCGTTTTCGCATCCGCCGGCGAGAGGCCGGCGGCGACGAAGAAGGCGCGCATCTGCGGGTTCAGCTTCGAGACCGCCGCCGACGTCTTGTTCGAGAAGAGCTGTGCGATCGCGGTCGCGTGGAAGCCGGTGACGCGGACGATGTCGGCGTCGGTGCTCTTCCTGTCGAGGAGCACCGCGGCGGCGGCGCAGAGGTCGACCTTCTTGCCGTGGTTGTCGAACTGGAGCAGGAGCGCCAGGTTCCCCTCCTGCGCCGTCAGCCAGCGCCGGAAGAGCGGCGAGTCGGGGTGCATCGTCCCGATCGTGTCGCGAAGGTCCCTGATCTGGGGGCCGTACTCGTTCACGACGTCGGCGAGGAACACGGGGATGAGCAGGAAGAACGCGGACAGGGCGTCCGCCGGCTTCTTCTTGAACGCGGGGCACTTGTCGAGGGACGACTGCGAGCTCGGCGACGTGGCTCCCGTGATCGAGTGGAACGTCTTCGCCTTGGCGTTCAGCTGCGCCGCGAGTGCACGGTCGTGGGCGTCCGGGGCCGGCGCGGCCGCCTGCGCGGCTCCGGCGGCGATGAGCGCGGCGGCGGCGACCGCGACGACCCGTCTCATCAGGTGATGTGCCCCGTACCGGAGCCTCCGGGTGCCGCGAAGGTGCGGCAGAGCGCGACGGCGTTCTGGAGCGCCTGCCGGGAGAGCCGCGCGAGGCGCCCGCCGCCGCCGCGGCTGCCCGCGAGCGCCGACTGGACGCACTGCTGGAACGCCTCGCGACCCGTCGGCGCGGCGCCTTCCGGCGGCGCGAACACCGGCAGGGGCGTCCCCTTCGGGAGATGGCCCTTGCAGGACTCGGCGACGAGCCGCAGCAGGCGCGAGTTCGCGCTCACCGACGGCGTGTTCGCCCCCTGGTTGACCATGCACGCGTCGAACGCGGCGAGTGACCGGAAGGCCGGCTGCGGCTTGTGGCTCCGGTGCGTCACGACGAGGGCGACGACCCCGCCGATGACGAGGAGCGGCAGAAGCGTGCCCAGGACGAGCATAGGCGCAGAGACTGCCTTCGGCGGCTTCAGCGGCGCTGTCTGCCACCACTCGGGATCCGAGAACTTGGTCACCGCTTCCTTCATTGTGGCAGCCCGAATCCGGAATCGCAGGTACGTTCGGGCCGCCCTTGCTGGTAGCGACCGGGGGCTTCTTGCGGATGTCGCCGCCACTGCTGCTGGTCCTCGGCACGCCCGGTAAGTAACTTGCACCACAAGCGAACCTCGCCCCGGCACCGCGCGCCGGGGCGAACGCCGCTTGTGGTGCAAGTCGCAATCGTTGTCAGCGCGGCGCGACGAGTGCCCGCAGCGACTGCCGCACCGACCTGGTCGCAGCGAGGACGGCGGTCGGCTCGTAGCCGCAGTGCGCCATGCAGTTGTCGCAGCGCGGGTCGTTGCCGCGGCCGTACTTCGACCAGTCGGTCGTCTCGATCAGCTCCTTGTACGTGGCCGTGTAGCCATCGGACATCAGGTAGCAGGGCCGCTGCCAGCCGAAGATCGAGTAGCTCGGGATGCCCCAAGGCGTGCACTGGAAGTCGACCTTCCCCTCGAGGAAGTCGAGGAAGAGCGGCGTGTGGTTCAGGCGCCAGCCCTTGCGCCTGCCGTCCCCGAACGCCTCGCTGAAGAGCTTCCGCGAGGCCGTGACGCCCGGGAAGTGCTCCTGGTCGGGCGCCTTCTCGTAGGCGTACGCGGGTGAGAGCATCATCTGGTCGACCTTCAGCTCGTCGTTCAGGAAGTCGAGGACGTCGCGGACGGTCTTCGGCGTGTCGGTCGTCAGGAACGTCGTGTTCGTGTTGACGCGGAAGCCGCGCTTCTGCGCCTCGCGGATCGCGTCGACCGCCTTGTCGAAGGTGCCCTCCCGCTCGACGAACTGGTCATGCCGCTCGCGCATGCCGTCGAGATGGACGACCCACGCGAAGTACGGCGACGGCTCGAAGTTGTCGAGCTTCTTCTTCATCAGGATCCCGTTCGTGCAGAGGTAGACGAACTTCTTCCGCCGGACGAGCTCCTTCGCGATCACGTGCACCTCGGGATGGACGAGCGGCTCGCCGCCCGCGATCGAGACCATCGGCGCGCCCGACTCCTCGATCGCCGCGAGTGCCCGGTCGACCGGCATCCGCTGCTTGAGGACGTGCTCCGGGTACTGGATCTTCCCGCAGAACGAGCACGCGAGGTTGCACTGGAAGAGCGGCTCCAGCTCCACGAGCAGCGGGAACTTCTCGTCGCGCTTCAGCCGCCGCTGCAGCAGGTACCTGCCGACGGTGATGCTCTGCCTCAACGGCACGCTCACGTCCGGCCGTCCTGCTCCGGCGCCGGGCAAGCCGGCGCCTCCGTTCCACGCGCTTTCGCTTGGCGCATCGCAGCGCCTATCTTGAGCTCCGTCAAGCCTACGCTCACGTCCGGCCGTCCTGCTCCGGCGCCGGGCAAGCCGGCGCCTCCGTTCCACGCGCTTTCGCTTGGCGCATCGCAGCGCCTATCTTGAGCTCCGTCAAGCCTACGCTCACTGCGCTGCAACCTCCCGGGGTAGACGGAACCTGAGGGTTTCCGTGGTTTGCGTTCGCTCCTCAACGTCTATCGGACCGAGGGAGGCGAGCGCGGCCACCAACCGGTGGACGATCCGCTCCGGCGCGGACGCGCCGGCGGTGATGCCCACGCTCGCGGCGCCCTCGAGCCAGGTGACGTCGATGTCGGTCTCGTCGTCGACGAGGTAGGCGCGCGCGCCCTCGCGCCGCGCCACCTCGACCAGGCGCTTGGAGTTGGACGAGGTCTCCGAGCCTGCCACGAGCACGACGTCCGACTCACGCGCGATCTGCCGCACCGCGTGCTGCCGGTTCGAGGTCGCGTAGCAGATGTCGTCCGACGCCGGCCCGCGCAGCGCGGGGAACCGCTCGCGCAGCCGCTCCACGATCTCGTCGGTCTCGTCGACCGCGAGCGTCGTCTGGGTCAGGTACGCGACGCGGTCGGGATGCGGCGCCTCGACGAGCTCTGCCTGTGCGGCGTCCTCCACGAGCCGGATCGCCTCGGGCGCCTCGCCCGCGGTGCCCTCGACCTCCTCGTGGCCGCCGTGACCGATCAGGAAGATCGTCTTCCCCTCGGCGGCGAAGCGCCGCGCCTCGGCGTGCACCTTCGAGACGAGGGGGCAGGTGGCGTCGATGACCTCGAGGCGGCGCTGTGCGGCATCGTGCCGCACTGCCGGCGAGACGCCGTGCGCGGAGAAGACGACGGTCGCGCCGTCCGGCACCTCGTCGAGCTCCTCGACGAAGACCGCGCCGCGGGTCTCCAGGTCGGCCACCACGTGCTTGTTGTGGACGATCTGCTTGCGGACGTAGACCGGTGCGCCGCGCTGGGCGAGCGCCAGCTCGACGATCTCGATCGCCCGGTCGACGCCGGCGCAGAACGACCGCGGCCCCGCGAGAAGCAGCGTCCGCGGCCCGACCGCCCGCGCCCATTCGCCCAGAGCGCCGCGGGCGCGCCTCAGGCTGCGGAGCGCCCGCGGGCCGGCGATCGCCATTCGCGGGTCGGCGAGGTGGCGCCCGGCGGCGTCGGCGACGACGCGGACGACCGCGAGCGGCCGTCCCGCGGCGCCCTCGGCGAGCCACGCGGACTCCATGTCGACGGCGAGGGCGCCGCCGGGCAGCGTACGACGCTCCGAGGGCCGCAGGATTCTTTCGCTCGACGCGAGCGGCCCCACGTGCACCCGCAGGCCGCGGCGGCGCAGCGCCGCGACGAGGAGCGAGCTGCCCGGCACGGCCGTTCGCGCCCCGGTCTCGTCGACGAGCTCGGTCGCGCAGAGGACGTCTCCCGCGCGCAGCGAAGGGTCGATGCCGGCGCACACTCCGGCCACGGCGAGGGCGGAGGCGTTGTGTGCGAGCGCGCGCGCGGCGGCGATGCGGGCCCGGTCGGGGCCCATCCCGGTGCGAAGCACCGACGAGCCGTCCGGCTCGCCGAGCGCCAGCTGCTCGATTCGAAGCGGCGCGAGAACCAACAGGCTCACTCCCCGAGCACCCGCCCGAGGGCCATCACCGGGAAGACGTCCCGGTACAGGTGGTAGTTGAGGTAGAAGTCGCCCGGGAAGCCGGTGCCGGTGTAGTAGGGCTCGTCCCAGCCGCCGTCGCCTCGCTGCGTCTCGACGAGCCACTCGACCGCGCGGCGCGCGGCCTCCCCGTGGCCCTCCCCGGCGGCGTGCAGGCCGACGAGCGCCCACGCGGTCTGGGAAGCCGTCGAGGCCCCCCGGCCGCTCCAGGAGCGGTCGCGGTAGGAGCGGAGATCCTCGCCGAACCCACCCTCCGGATTCTGCACGGACCGCAGCCAGTGCAGCCCTGCCGCGACGGCCGGGTGCTCGCCGCCGAGGCCGCAAGCCGTGAGTGCGGGAAGGACGGAGCCGGTGCCGTAGACGTAGTTGGCGCCCCAGCGGCCGAACCACGAGCCGTCGCGCTCCTGCTCCCGGAGCAGCCAGTCGAGCGCTCGCCCGGCAGCCGCCGAGCCGTGGCGGCCCTCGAACGCGAGCGTCTCCAGCACGTGCGCCGTCACGTCGGAGCTCGGTGGGTCGGTGACGGCGCCGAAGTCGCAGAAGGCGAGCTTCTTCACGAGCTCGCTCACGTTGTCGACGTCGAAGGCGCCGAAGCCGCCCGAGCGGCTCTGCATGCCGAGCATCCACTCGAGCCCGCGAGTGGCGGCGCCGGTGGGGTCGTAGCCGGCCCGACGGAGCGCCAGGACCACCACCGCCGTGTCGTCGACGTCCGGGTAGTTCTCGTTCGCGAACTCGAACGCGAACCCGCCCGGGGCGAGCTCGGGCCTCCGCACCGCCCAGTCGCCTCGCGTCGAGACCTCCTGCGCGACGAGCCACTCGCAGGCGCGGACGATCGCGGAATCGGCGCGGTCGACGCCGGCGTCGAGCAGCGCGATCACCGCGAGCGCCGTGTCCCAGACCGGCGACTGGCAGGCCTCGAGCCGCCGCCCGAGGTCGTCGTCGAGCATGAACGTGTCGAGGCCGGCGAGGCCGCGGGCGATGACGGGATGGTCGAGGGCGTAGCCGAGCGCGTGCAGGCCGATCAGCGACCAGACCCAGGGCGGCTGGATCCCACCCCACGAGCCGTCGCGCTCCTGGCGGTCGACGATCCATCGCTCCGCGACCCGGAGGGCGTGGCGGCGCAGCGGGCCGACCGGCCGGCGGCCGTAGGCGTGCGCGACGCGGTCGAGCGCGACGAACGCCCGCCCCCAGAGGTCCTTCGGCGGGCCCAGGGGCGGCAGCCCGGTGCGCAGCTCCTCGATCCCGAACGGGACGGGCTGCGAGGGCTGCAGCGCCGTGACGACCGTGAGCGCCACGATCGTCTGCCGCGCCCAGCAGCCGAACGCGTAGATCGAGAGCGGCGAGCGGACGGGAAGGAGGATCTGCTCGGGCGGAAGCGTCGGCACCTCCGGCCATGACCACAGGCCGAGCAGCGAGAGCCACATGCGGGTGAAGACACGGCTGCGGCCGACGCCGCCCGACTCGCGCACGAACGCCGCCGCACGCCGCATGTGAGCGGCGTCCTGCGGATCGCCGGCGAGCCGCAGCGCCGTCCACGCCTCCACCGTCGTCGAGAGGTCTCCGGGGCCGCCGAAGTACGTCGCCCACGAGCCGTCCGGCCGTTGCCGCGAACGGATCCAGGTCGCCGTGCGCGCGGCGGCAGCGGCGTCGAGGATCCCGAGATAGTGGCGCAGGAAGAGGTCCTCGGAGTCGATCGTGACGTTGGTCTCGAGCTCGCCCTTCCACCATCCCTCCGGCTGCTGGAGCGAGAGGAGATGCCGGGTTGCACGCGAGAGCGCTGCCTGCCCGGCGTCGATGGCGCGATCGGCGGTGACCGTCATCCTGCGTCTCCGTTCCTGGTCAACCCGTTGTGCAGATCAGTAAACACTGCGTCGGCCGCGGCGAGGCCGCTTCGCACCGCACCCTCCATCGTGGCGGGCCAGCCGGTCGCCGTCCATGCGCCCGCCAGGTAGAGGCCGCGCGTGCGTGTGCGCGGGCCCGGGCGGAGCACCTGGGTGCCCGGCGCGGCGCGGAACGTCGCGCGCGGCTCGTGCGTCACCGCGAAGTCGAGGATCGTCGCCCCCCGCGCCTGCGGGAGCAGGCGCTCGAGTGCCGGGAGGTACCGGCCGCGGAGGTCCGCGACCGAGCCGCCGATCTCGTCGACCGCGTGCGAGAGCGAGATCGCGACGAGCTGGCCCTGCGCCGCGCCGGACGCCTGCGTCCGGTCGAAGAGCCACTGCACGGGCGAGCCGATGGCCGCGGCGAGCGGCCCGTCGAGCACCTTGCGGTCGTAGTGGACGTGCAGGTTCACGATCGGGCTCGTGCCGAGGGCCGCCAGCGCGTCCGCGTCGACGAGATCCGCCGGCGCGATCTGCGGCACCGCCTCGTGCGGGACCGCGAGGATCACGGCGTCGGCGTCTTCCGTACCGCCGTCGATCGCCACCTGGCGCTCCGCGGAGACGCTGCGCACCGGCGTCGAGGTGAGCAGCCGGCCGCCGGCCTTCTCGAGCGCCCGGGCGGCGGGCTCCGCGTGGAGCCGCCGGAAGGGCACCTCGGGGACGCCGATGTCCGAGGCGTCGGCGCGGTCGAGGAGCCCCGTGCGGAACACCTTCACGGCGCCTGCAAGCGACGCCTCGGACGCCGGCAGGTTCAGCGTCGGCAGCGCGATCAGGTTCCAGAGCGCCTCGATCGCATTCTCCGACTGGCCGTGCGCGCGCAGCCAGTCGGCGAACGTCCGGCCGTCGAGCGCCGGGTCGTCGGGGTCGAGCTTGCCGAGCGCCGTCGCAGCGCGCGCCGCCGCGAGCCGCTCGCGCAGGCCGAGCGGGGCGTAGCGGAGAAGCGTCGCGGCGAGATGGAGCGGGGGAGGGAGCGCCGTGCGGGAGAGCAGCGCCGGCCGCCGGCCCTCGCGCAGCACGGGGACGTGGAGGCGGTGCTGGAGCGGCAGGAGGCCCTCGACGCCGAGACGGCGGAGGAAGCCGAGGTAGGCGGTGCAGCAGCGGAGCGCGACGTGCTGGCCGTTGTCGAGCTCGAGCCCGTTCCGCGTGAACGAGAAGGTGGCGCCGCCGAGCCGCGAGCGCCCCTCGTAGAGGGTCACCGCCGCGCCGCGGTCGGCGCACTCGATCGCCGCGGCGAGCCCGGCGAGGCCGCCGCCCACTACCGCCACCCGTGGCTTCATGCGCCGCTGCCCGCCAGGCTCCGCGCCAGCACGAGCCCCTTCTCCCACGGCCGCAGTGAAAGCCTTCCGCGCAGCACGAGCGACGGCTCGGCGGCGATCCGCTCGAGCAGCCTGCGGTACTTCCCCGCCATCGCGAGCACGCAGGACGCGCTGCGGCGGTCGAGGAGCGGGATCAGCTCGAGGCCGTGGCGGAGCCAGCCGAGCCCGCGCTCGGCCTCGTAGGCGATCACGAGCTCGAGCGGCCCCGAGAACCCGGTGCCGCTCGCCTCGACGCCGAAGCGCGCGAGATCCTCGCGCGGCAGGTAGACCCGGCCGCCGGCTGCGTCCTCGCTCACGTCGCGCAGGATGTTGCCGATCTGGAGTGCGACGCCGAGGTCGTCCGCGAGCTGCACGCCGCGCGCGCGGTCGGAGCAGTCGAACACCCCGAGCGAGAGGCGCCCGATCGACCCCGCGACGCACCGGCAGTAGCGCTCGAGGTCGGCGAACGTGACCATCTCGGCGGCGGTCACGTCGAGCTCGGCGCCGTCGAGCAGGTCGCCGAAGGCCTCGAGCGGGATCGGGTACTGCCTGGCCGCGTCGGCGACGGCGACCAGGACGGGATCACCGGACACGTCCGGCCGCGCGAGCGCCGCCCGCACGCCCGCCAGCGCCTCGAGCTTCTCGTCGCGGGAGAGCGGCCCGTCGGCGATGTCGTCGATCTGGCGGGCGAGTGCGTAGATCGCGAAGAGTGCGCTCCGTCGCTCGGGCGGGAGCAGGCGCATGCCGGCGTAGAAGCTCGAACCCGACTGCCGCGCGACGCGGCGACAGTGCTCGTAGGCGAGGGCGACGCTCGTCACGGGTCAGCGGGCGCGGAGGTAGGTGCGGAGCGTGGCACGGGCTCGGCGCGCCTTGCCTGCGCGTGGGGGGCCGGCCAGCACGTCGTAGCCGCAGGCGGCGATCTCGTCGAGCGCCGCGCGGCCGCCGCCGACGTAGCCGGCCACGGCGAGGCGCGCGCGGCCCGACAGCCGCCCGACGAGAGGCGCGCCCTCGTCGAGGAGCGCGCGGGCGCGGTCGACCTCGAACGCCATGAGCTGCCGCACGCGCTCGGGCGCCTCGCCGCCGCGCAGGTCGTCACGGCCGACGCCGAAGCGCGCGAGATCCTCCTCCGGCAGGTAGACGCGCCCGGCGGCGCGATCCTCGGCCACGTCCTGCCAGTGCTCCGCGAGCTGAAGCGCCGTGCAGATCCTGTCCGAGAGCGCGACGCGGTCGGGCGTCGCGGCCCCGAAGACGTGGAGGACGAGCTCGCCCACGGGGTTCGCGGAGAGGTCGCAGTAGGCCGCGAGCTCCTCGTAGGTGGCGTAGGACGCCTTCTCCTGGTCGAGGCGGTTGGCCTCGATCAGGCGTGTGAACGGCCCGCGCGGGAGCTCGAGCTCGCGGACCGTCGGCTGGAGGCGGCGCAGGACCGGGTGGTGGGGCTCCTCGCCGGCGAAGACGCGGTCGAGGTCGGCCTCGAACTCGTCGAGGTGCGCGAGCCGGTCGCCGGCGACGGCATCGCCGAGCTCGTCGACGAGCCTCGCGTACCCGTAGATCGCGAGCAGGTGGCGCCGCGTGTCGCGCCCGAGGGCGATCGCGGCGACGGAGAAGTTCTCGCCGGGAGCCCGTTCGAAGACCTGCTGCTCCGACGGCAGCGCGTGCGTCGGAGGTCCGACGCCCGCCGACGCGACACCCGCCTTGACCGCGTCCGTCATGCCTGCATTCTCACCATTTCCACAGGAGCCCGGCAAGCGGGTGCTGCAGCCCGCGACCGCAGAGCCTGAAACGTCCGCTAACAGACGCTCAACAGGGCCAACCCAAGCTGAACAGCGCCGTGCCTAGGTTGAGCCCGGCATGCGGATTCCCCCCCGTCCGACCGCAGTCGCGCTTGCCCTCCTCGCGCTCGCGCTCGTGATGCTCGGCCTGCTCCCCGGCTCGGCGAGCCGCACCCGGGCTGCCCGAGCGGCTGCGCCGGAGGGCATCCACAAGATCAGGCACGTCGTGATCATCATGCAGGAGAACCGCTCGTTCGACTCCTACTTCGGGACGTTCCCGGGCGCCGACGGGATCCCGATGCGGAACGGAGTGCCGACCGTGTGCGTGCCCGATCCCTACAGCGGCCACTGCGTGCGGCCGTTCCACACCTCCAACCCGCTCAACCTGGGTGGGCCGCACGACCATGTGGACGCGGTGCGCGACATCGACGGCGGGAAGATGGACGGGTTCGTCATCTCTGCGCACCACGGTCGCAGGCTCGCGTGCGCGGCGCACTTCGACGCGCCCGGCTGCTCGTACGCGCAGAGCGAGCCGTCGGAGGTGATGGCGTACCACGATGCGCGCGAGCTCCCGAACTACTGGGCCTGGGCGAAGGCGTTCGTCCTCCAGGACCACCTGTTCCAGTCCGACACGTCCTGGAGCCTGCCGGCGCACCTCTACATGGTCTCCGGGTGGTCGGCTCACTGCTCGAAGAAGGGAGACCCGTTCAGCTGCCGCGCCGCGATCCAGGCAC
>Ga0335085_10011634_pt1 | contig 13038 bp, 10 predicted proteins | sample Lox_Sample_45_FD_206712 | JGI IMG/M metagenome (GOLD analysis project Ga0335085, IMG submission 206712) | Soil microbial communities from Loxahatchee National Wildlife Refuge, Florida, United States - Lox_Sample_4.5 | ecosystem: Environmental > Terrestrial > Soil > Wetlands | place: USA...
TGTCAAGTTCATGAGCTGGGCAGACCCGCTGCGCCGTCTCAAAGTCCGCGCCAATGCCGACGTCCCGCGTGATGCCAAGCAGGCCCGGGCCTTCGGAGCTGAAGGCATTGGACTCTGTCGCACCGAGCACATGTTCTTTGCCGAGGGCCGCATCGAACACGTGCGCGCCATGATCCTGGCCGACAACGAACCCGCCCGCCGCGACGCGCTCAAAAAACTGCTGCCCATGCAGCGCGCCGACTTCGTGGGTCTCTTCAAGGCCATGGAATCGCTGCCGGTCACCATCCGCCTGCTCGACCCGCCGCTGCATGAGTTTCTGCCGCAGCGCGAAGACCTGCTGGTGGAGATCGCCCACCTCGAAGACCTCAAGCCTCGCTCGCCCAAGCTCAAGGAACTGCGCACGCTGCTGGCTCGCGTGCAGGACCTGCATGAGATGAATCCCATGCTCGGCCTGCGCGGCTGCCGCCTCGGCATCGCCTTCCCTGAGATTACCGAGATGCAGGCGCGCGCCATCTTCGAGGCCGCCGTCAACGTGAAGAACCACGGTGGCGAGCCGCATCTCGAAATCATGGTCCCGCTCATCGGCTCCATCGACGAGATGCGCCACCAGGCCAGCATCATTCGCCGCGTCGCCGAGAAGGTCTTCAAAGAAAAGGACGCCACGGTCGACTACATGGTCGGCACGATGATCGAACTGCCCCGCGCAGCCCTCACGGCCGATCAGGTCGCCGAAGAAGCCGAGTTCTTCTCGTTCGGCACCAACGACCTCACGCAGACCACCTTTGGAATTTCAAGGGACGACATCAACAAGTTCCTGCCGGCTTATCTCAAGAACGGCATCTTCAAGCAGGACCCCTTCGCCACCCTCGACCAGGCGGGCGTGGGGCAACTGGTGAAGATGGCCACGGCCAAAGGACGCAACACCCGGCCCACCCTTAAGGTCGGCATCTGCGGCGAACACGGCGGCGATCCAGAGTCCGTCAAGTTCTGCCACAAGATCGGCCTCAACTACGTCTCCTGCTCGCCATTCCGTCTGCTGACGGCGAGGCTGGCGGCGGCGCAGGCAGCACTCGAAGAGCGCCAGGGCGGCAACATCGGCACCGGCGCAAAGTAGCCCTCCCTCAAACAACAAAGGGCGCGGCCAACCGGCTGCGCCCTTTCTATTTTGTGTCAGAAACGCAGTTCATCCCAAATCGAATCGAGCCGCGAACGACCTTCCCCGAGTCACTTGAAGAGAACCTCCATTTTGCGATCGCATCGCGCGCGGCTTGCCACAGCAACCTCGGGCCGGAGTCGATCGTAGTGCCCTCCACTGAACCGTCGCCACCAATCTTTAGATGGAAATCGATGATTCCCTGGACCCGAGCCGCCTTCGCAATCGGAGGATAAATCGGTTCCACATATACCGTCGGACGTACAGGATCACTTGTCGCGAGTTCGATCAATGGATGACGGGGAACTGCCTGCGCCATGCGATAGAGGGCTGAAGGCCGATCCGGCGCGCCACCGAAGATTTCGTCATATTGGCCATCTGCAATCGACTTCAGTACTGGCAATTGTGGCGTCGGAGAAGGTGCCGAAGCATTGTCGCCAACCGCAAAGATCAGTTCATCCCACGGCTTGTCTCCGGTAGCCTTATCTAGCTTGTCAAAAAGTGTCTTTGTCCACGAGGTGTACTGTGGCGTCTTCGAGTGTTCATCAAAAATGTCCCGGTCAAGGATATCAGTGTGAATGACCCTCAATTTTCCGGAACATTGAACTTGCAGGACGACGTTCATCCCGCTGAAGACCGCTCCCTCCTTGTGACGCTTCAGTTCTGACATCAGTTTCTTCTCCGGGATGCTGCAGGGATTTATGTCCTGCAGCAAGGAGGAAAGGGACGCCTTTAGCACCTCTTGAGAAACCCTGATTTCAGCGTGCGGGTAGCAACTGTCAGAAGGGGGAGTCAGACTGACTCGCTCAACGTCAGTTTCCTCACCAAAAGAGTGCAGGAAGGTTAGATCGTAATAATTGAACGGCGGACCGACATCAATGAAACTGTCTCTGCCGATCACTACTTCTGTCGGGAAAGCTTTTGCTCTCTTTTGCCCCAACGCGAAGGAAGCGCACACAATGAAGACGGCAAAGGCACATGCTGAACGGATGCGTATCACCCGATCCTTATAGCACAGGATCGAAGGCCTAGTTCGAATCTCCGCCCGGCGCGTAATATCCCTCGCGCGTGGTCACGGTCAGATCGCCTTTGTTCGCCTTTACGGCAACCTTGTGATAACCCCCATCCTTGTCCACCATGTCGGGCGTGTAGGTCAGAAGGTACTGGCCCTTGAGCTCATCCGCAATCAGTCCGTAGATCTCCGTCAGATCTTCTTTCTTGCGCGTGTCAAAGTAGCGTCCGCCGGTACGCGAGGCGATCTGGGCCATGATCTTCTTGCCGTCGATCCCCGTCTCTTCGGGTTTCGGGCGCCGCTCGCCGGGATACCCGCTGCCGCCACCGGGCCATCCGCCGCCCATGCCCCCACGCCGCCCGCCGCCGGGAAACCCCGTCTCGCTCCGCTGCTGCTCGCCCTTCAAATAGACCGTATAGATCGTGAGGTTCGCGTGATCGGCCGCGTCCAATGCCTCGCTCAGTGTTTCTTTGCTGCCGCGGTCGACACCGTCAGAAAGAATGATCAGCGCCTTGCGGCCGTTCTTTGGCTTCATCAACTCATCCGCCGCAAGGTAGATGGCATCGAACAACTGCGCGGTGGCACGGCTGTTCTGGGTGTGCTGGCGGTCGTCTCCCATCGTCTCAGGCCCGTTCTCGTCGTCCCGGCTGCGCGGAGTCGGCCCCATGTCATCGATCTCCTTGTGCAGCTTGTCCCGAGACTCCGTAAAATCTTGCAGCAGTTCCACCTCGCGGTCAAAGTGGATCAGAAACGCCTCATTGTTGTTCGGCGCCGCAACTCCAAGGGCCGCTCCATTCCCAGTGCCCGGCCCCGTCTCCTGGCCGGCAGGCAGCATCGTGTCCACAAACTTGTCAGCCGCTTTGCGCTCCTCTTCCATTGCGCCCATCAAGCCGCGGCTCGTCTGCACCAGCAGCCCAACCTGGAACGGCAGCGGGCTTTGGATCGACAGATTCTGGATCACCTGATTCCGGCCATCCTCGGTCAGGGTCAGGTCGCTTTTCTGAAGATTCGTCACCAGGTCCCCATGCTTATCGCGCACCGTTACCGGTATCCTGACGGCTTGTGCCTGCGTGTGCTGAAGCGGAGCAGGCTTCTCACTCGCAGCTTGCTGCGCCGCGCACAGCGCAGGGTAGCCTGCGAACAGAATCAACGCCAGCGTAGGGGCACAGATCGCATCTTTGTGAGTCATAGGGATTTTTGGCGGGTGCACGATGGCGCACCTCAGATTCTTTAGACGAAGCTCGCGCCTATCGGTTGACTGCCCGCCGGCATGAATGGATTGTACGACGGATAGAAGGCGGCCTCTCGCGGGCCCACGGGGTAAGTATCCCCCGGCAGAGCCGGGTGGCCTCCCTTGCCCAGCCAGGGACTGGTCAGTAAGAGCGCATCGACAAGAACCGTGTCACTTCCTCGTAAGCCTGCATCGGAATCACAATTGAGGTGACCGGCAGACGGCTCAGCGTTCCTTCGAATCGTTCGCCATGGCAATGGGCATACATCTGCTGGCCCATAGGCGTTACCGCGGTCTTTGCAGTCGCTTCGTGGGGGCTTGACGCCGATCGCGTCGCTCTGTAAAGCAGGCCATACTCCGCAAGTTCTGCGATCGTCCGCAGAATCTTCGTCAGATTAGCTATATCCAGCGCCTTCGACAGTTCTCCCGCGGTGCAGTAGGCCGGCGCCTCAGGGTTGCCGCCCGCTCTCTCGACAGTCGCGGCCTTTGAACACACCACAGCCAGAATTCGCAGGTGGATCGGGGCAAACTGGCTGAGCATCTCCACAAACGGCAAATTCGACTCGTCCTGACCATCCTGGGTGCACGACGTCGCCAACAGCCCCGCCCACAGATCCTGCATCCAGTCCAGATCGGTCCACGAACCCAGTTCAAGAATCCGGATCACCATGTCAGGATGCGCATGCAGCTCATCCGCGTCCGGCTCCAGGTCCATCAGGTTTTCAGCTTTCAGCACAATCCTGATTGCATTCGCGATCCGCACATTGCTGAACTCCTTGTAGAGCATCTCGCTCGCCCGCTCGACTGCCGGGCTGCAGATGCGCCGCAGAAATCCCAATGCCCTCGCCACCCGGATCTCGCGAATGATATAGTCCGGCCCGCTCTCGATCATGTTCCCCTTTACCGCCGCATCCCAGAGGTCCAGGTTCACGCCGTGAGGAAATGAGAATGTCAGCCCAACCCCGTCTCTGCCCGCGCGGACAGCTCCCGCCAGCAGCTCAATGCGGCGATCCACACGTTGTTCGGGCAGGCCATTCTTCTGCAGCGTCAGCGAGAACGTCGCCCCCTGCTTCAGCCCTTCGTCCGTCAGCAGATAGATCCCGGAAGAACTGATATTGCCCACCTCGAATTTTCGGCAGGCCTCCCCGTGGAACTCGTAGGCTACCAGTCCCGGATTCGGCAAACGGATTGATCCGCGGCGCTCTTCCTGATAGACCGCCGGATAGAGCCAACGCAGAAATCTGCCGATGATCGGTTCATCCGCCTTCGCGGCTTGTTCCGTCTTCTGCTTCTCCCCGGCAACCTGCCTGGCAGAGGCAACCGCTCCAGACGCAAACTCAGGTTGAGGTGATGTAACGATAATCCGCGGTTCGGCCGGCGCCAGTGGAACCTCAGCCGGCGCTTCGTGCTCAGCCACTTGTTCCGCCGTGGGCGCCAGCGCTACCGGCTCGGCCGCCTCCGGATTTGGCTCATCGGATCGCACCACGAAGTGCGTGCGGTTAAAAGGCTTCCTCGGTCCTGCAAAAGCCGGCTTCGCGCCACCCTTGAGCCTCTGTCGCCTGCCTCTGTGTTTCCTCGACCTCGAAGCATGCAGCAGTTCCTTTGCATCACCAGGCGTCGGCATCGCATCTGCCGCGGCCTCCGGCTCTTGCGTCGGCATCGCTGCCTCGGTCTCAAGAGAGCTTTCGGCCACAGCCTGCAACTCGGCCTCGACCGGCACTTCCGCATCCGCTTCAGCAAGTTCCCCGGTGGCCGCAGGCTCATCCGCCTGAACATCGGGCGCGGCTTCCGCGGTCAACACAGGAGCAAGAGATTCAGCCTGCTCCAGGACTTGCGCCGTTTGAGGAGCTTCGCACGATTCATCGTCCGCCACCCGATCGATCGCTTCAACAATCCGCAGCAACTCGGCGGGTACGGGCGCCTCTGTCGAATTCGCCTCCGGCTCCGGAAGTTCAATCTGTCTTTCGTCCTGGCTCGCGCCTGCAGCTTCGACCTGCTCAACTTCTGCACTTGCCGCGGAGACCTGCTCTGGCTCGGATGCGCGCTCCATGTCGGGCGCAGTCGCCAGTCCGGGCGCTGCGGCCTCTGCGCTGGGCTCAGATACGCGCCCCGCCGGAATCGACTCGCTGCCTGACAGTGTCGCCTGTGCCACTCCTGCCGCGTCCTGGATGGACAACTCGTCACCGAGAGATGTCTCAGTCGCTGAAAGTGTCTGGAACGGAAGAACCAGGGCAGATTGCGCGGGGCTCTTGAATCGAGGCATCGGGGTTGCCGGAAGCAACTCGGTCGCCTCCACCACCTTGTGGTCCTTGTCCAGATAAATAATGTCGAAAGGAGAAATCCTGGGCACGGCCGGCAGATTGGAGATCTTGGTCAGCCACAGTCCCGCCGTCTCGTTGTGCGCGAGTCCCTCAATCATCACACGAAGAACCGTCAACGGTTCAAACGTGGAATCGACCAGCAGCGCTTCCTGACTCAGGGAGCGATCTTTGGCCTTGTTGAGTATGCGGAACTTCTTGGTATCCATAAGCCCTCGTGCTGTGGACGCCTTTAGACCTGCGAGCCCGGAACTCCGTCGAAAACGGGCTCTTTCTCTATGGACAAACAACTACCACGTACATTCATTTAAAACGACTTCCGACTCCACAATCATTTGGGAATCGCTCGAAAAGTGCAATAAAGACAGCGAGGCTCACTCGTTACCTGTGCGCCAAAATGTGGTCACTTTCGATCGGGGGGACTGATCGAAGCACCCACAGACATACAATTGTTGATCTAACCGATGCTACACCCCTGTTATTTGCGGCAATTACTCTGCCGACTACAACTTTAGTGGCAGAAGCCCTCAGCCGCATACCTCGGTGCTGTCGGCCCGTCTCGCACCCTGCGATCTATATCCTTTATTTTGTAATAAATAACTCGAAAAAACTTCTTCGGTTTCCCGTCACAAAGCGCCACCCGCGGAAAGAGTCCGATGCTACGCGCTCTCAACCCGGCGGCAAACCGCCCAGGTACATATACGACAGCGACGGCGCTTTTTCCAGCAGAGCCTCAATGGCCGGATCTGGAAACCGCTTCACATAAACCTTGGCCCAGCCGATCTCTTCGGCCGTGGGCGGACCCTTTGGCGTGTCCTGCGGAATGCCCGTGCGCTCATCGAAGAAGCGGCTTCCCGCCAGTCCTGCCGTGGCCCTGTCGACCAGCCGTTTCAGCGCGTTGTGGTTGTAAGCGTATAGGTCGAGTCCATTGTCCTTGCCAAACTCAGCAAGGTATACCAGCGGCGCGGCCGCGTAGAGGTGATAGTGCAGCGCCCGTTGTCCGCGGCGCATCTCCAGCGGCAGCGTTCCATCGTCGGTAATCTGTTCTGCCCCGTTCTTGTACGCGGCAACCGCCCACTGAAACATCTTGCGATCATTCGCGGCAATCCCGATCGCGCCAATCTCCACGCCCGCCCAGTAAAGGTGGTTGTTTTCCCGCGCGCCGCCCGGTCTGGCCATCTGCTTCTCGTAGAAGCCCATCGTCTGCGGGGCGACGGCCATCATCCAGCGCGTCAGTTTTGCTTCCTCCTGTGCATCCGCCAGACGGCTATCCCGCACCTTCAGATACGCAATCGCCGCCGCGCCAATCACCCAGCCCTGCACATAGTAGGCCTGCCGCGACGACATCCTGCCCGTAAACACGCCGTCGCTTGCCGCATGCGTCAGCAGTCGAAATACGCACTCTGCCGCTGCGCGGCTTCCCGATGATCGATACGCATCGGCTGCGGCCACTACTTCGTTCCCTAACTTCTTGTAGGGGCCGGACGACTCGGCGTACGCCTTCCATTTGACCGGGTCGATAATCGACGATTTGCTGTCGGAGTAGAATCCGTCGGTGGTCAGATCGGCCGACAGGTGCGCCGGCTGCGGGCAGCCGTAAGCCACATCGGTCAGTTGCACTGGCTGCAGATCCCACGGCGAGCGCAGCGGCTTTTTCGCCTGGGCCGGCTCCACTCCGGCCGCGAACAACAGCAGGACCGCCGGCAAGAGTGCCGGCAGCGGTCCCTTCCAGAAAGTTTTCAAGATCATCCCCGGCTGCCATCTCCAATGCGCACGGCTTAGACTCCCATGCGCGGTTTGTTCTTCCGCACAAAATCCGTATCCTGTCGCGGTTCCGACTCGCATTCAATTGCAATCGTCGTCACAGGGAAGTCGGGCGCCTCCATCGGCAGATCGGTGAAGCGCACGCGGAATTCATCCTGCTTGAACGGAACAGATTCGCCCGTCTTCACCAGCTTAGCCGACTTCACCTTCGTCATCAGTCCGGCAAGCGCCACATAGTTCCCGGGCCAGAAGTGCACATGCATATACAGCGTGTTCCCGGTGCGCGTAAAGCTGGCATAGTTCGAGCGCCGCACCTGGCATGGGTCCGCCTCGTAGATTGTGTGCCCGTTCACGTCCATCCATTCGCCCACCTCGCGCAGCACGCGCACGCTGGGCTCGGGGATCGATCCATCGCCCTTCGGGCCGATATTCAGCAGATAATTGCCCGAGTCGCGCACGCAGCTGATGAGATTGCGAATCACCGTCTTCGACGTCTTCCAGTTGTCGTCGGCCGCCTGATAGCCCCAGCTGTCGTTCAGCGTCATGCATGCTTCCCACGCGCGCCCGCCGGTGGCCGCCACAATGTGCTGCTCCGGTGTGGAGAAGTCTCCGGGCAGCTTGTTGCGGTTGTTGACGATGATCTCCGGCTGCAGCTTGAAGATCATTTCGTTCATTCGCACAGACTCCCATCCGGTGGCATCGAGCGGCCACGCCACGTCGTACCACAGCACATCGATCTTGCCGTAGTTCGACATCAGGTCATGAAGCAGCCCGTGCGTGTAATCGACGAATCGCTTGCGCGCATCCTCATCGGTCGCGCACTTCGCACCATCCGGGTGGTGCCAGTCCATCAGCGAGTAGTAGAACCCGACGTGCATCCCCTCGGCCCGCGCCGCCTCCACGTACTCGCGCACCAGGTCGCGTCCCGGTCCCTGCTTCGGCGCGCAATAGCTGGTCTGCCTGGTGTCGAAGTTGCAGAAACCCTCGTGATGCTTCGTCGTCATCACCATGTACTTCATACCCGCTTGCTTGGCCAGCCGCGCCCATGCGCGCTGCGATCCCTCCCGCGGCATAAATGTCGTCGCGTGCGGCGCATACTCCACCACCGGAATCCCCTCGTCTTCCATCACCCACTCATGGCGCGCAATCGTCGAATACACGCCAAAGTGAATGAACATTCCAAACCGCGCCGCCTTCCACCACTTCATGCGTTCCACACGATTGTCATCGCCGGGCAGGGGGCCACTCGGCGTCTGCGCTTCCTGCGCGGCAATCGCCGGCGCAAGACCTTGCACTCCAGTTCCCAGGGCAAGCAAAGACGCGCCTGTCCCCTTAAGCACGTTGCGTCGAGTCAACATGATTCCCTTCATCTCCTCTGACTTTTCAGTTGTATCGTGCGTTTGTGCCGCTTGCGGCCCGTTCGATGCCGATTATCCCGTCTAGCGGGATAGAAGTTTCTGCACTCATCGGCAGGCGAACTCGAACGTTCCTCACCCAACTTCGTGCGGCGCCCTGGAGCGGTATCTTTCTGCCTCGCCGCTCAGCAATATTTCGAATAGTAAAATGTCGATTTCTCAGCGCGAACCTGGCTGTCTTGCGTCCAACACTATCGATTCTGCGCGTACCGCTTGTCAAGAAAAGACCACCCGTTCCATGGACAAACCCCGGCATTCCGGCTGTCGGCTGTGCGCGTTGAGGTGTAACAATGCAATCAAGAATCACCGGCAACGGCGCTAGTTTGGGTCTTGGATACGATTTCGATCGGGTAAGAGAAGACCCATACACGTTGGCCAATTCATTCCAGTCGGTTGTCTATAGCGGGAGAAACGCGGTCATGATGAAACGGGCCCGGAAATCAAAAGCCGCCCAGGTGGGCGTCGTCGGCAAAGTCATACAAATCCTCGAGCAGCTCGACCGGTCTCCGGATGGCCTGTTGCTGCGCGAGATCGTGGATACCACCGGCATCAATAAGAGCACGGCTTATCGCTTCCTCTCTCACCTTGAGCGCGAAAGCTACGTCTTTCGCGACGTCGCGGGCTACTACATGGTAGGCCCCAAGCTGGCCAAGCTCGGCACTGAAGCGACCTACCAGGCCACGCTTTGCCGCACCGCCGCTCCGATTCTGCAGAAGATCTGCCGCGAGACCGGCGAAAGCGTCAACCTCGGAACCCTTGACGGCGACGAGATCCTCTACCTCAGCGTCTTTGAAAGCCCGCACATGTTCCGCATGGTCTCGCCCGTCGGCATGCGCCGTCCTCTCTATTGCACCGCGCTCGGCAAAGCAATCCTTGCCTACCTGCCGGCCGACCAGCAAAAGAGAATCCTGGCGGGCACTCGTTTCGAGCGCTACACGCCGCACACCATCACTTCAATCGAGGAGATGGAAGAAGCCATCAACCGCATCCGCCGGCGCGGCTTCGCCGTCGATGACGAAGAGGCTGTTGAAGGCGCGCGCTGCGTTGCCGCCGTCATCGCTGACACCAAGCAGAGAGTCATCGGCAGCATCAGCATCTCCGGCCCTACTGCCCGCGTCACCAAGTCCAAAGTTCCCATCTACGCCGCAGAATTGCGCAAAGCCGCAAGCGAAATCGCCGGTTTTCTCACGACCTTGGTGGAATAGCGGCTCTCCGCCTGGCCGCTTAGCTCAGTACCGCTGTGCGAGACCAAAGAGGCGAAGAGTGATCCTCACCCGCCGCACCGCGCTTCGAATCCATCCGGTGCAATGCCGGCCCAAAAAGCAAAACCCGCTCATCGAGCGGGCCATTGCGAAAGCTTGTTTGGTAGCGCTACCGGGAATCGAACCCGGGTTTTAAGATTGAGAATCTCACGTCCTAACCCCTAGACGATAGCGCCACTCTTAGCGGCAGCAGCCTCACCGGGCCGCTTCTCTAATTTAACAAAAAACAGATTGCGCGCCAAAAACCTCGCCCGTTCACCGCCCGGTCCACCGGCTTATCCGCGCCCTAGATTCCCAGCTTCCGCACCTCATCGTTGTAGTACTTGCGGTACAGAATGTCCCACTCCTGCGAGCCTTCGAGGATGATCTTGCGCTGGCTGGCAATCTTCAGCCGCGCCGCGGTATCGATGCCGGCTTCCTGAGTCAGCAGGGTCTCCAGCGCCTTCCGCGCCTCCTGGCGAATCGTATTGCGATCCTCCAGAAAACCCACCTCGTCGATATCGGCCAGAGTATCGGCCACCGTGTGGGCCAGCTTGTTCAGCTTGTCGCGGCTGATCCTCATAGCACCGCCTTGTACTTGCGCGCCAGTTCGGTCTTCACCTTCTTAAACATCTCGGCATACTGCGCGCCGCTCTTGCGCATCTCTTCCGAGTACGCTTCCAGAATCACGCGCACTTCCTCATTGATGCGGTCTTCGAGTGAAAGCTCCTCGATCAGCCCCCCACTCACCTTCGCCTCAGTGCCTTTCAGGTCGCTGGTGGTGATCATTTTGGCGTCGATCAGGTGCTTGACCGTCTTGCGGGCCAGATACCCAATATATTCGCGGGAAAAAATCATGGGTTAAGTAACGAGAATAGCGCATGGCACTCCCACATGTACACCCTGCGCCTTCCTGTTGCGTCCGATAACGGCCTCGCGGCCGTCGCACAATCTTTGTTGCATACAACTACAGAAGCCGGAGAAAAACCGGCAATCGCCGATGATCGTCGAATTTGAAGTCACGTGACCTGTGTGCGGTAACGCGAAGCACGAACGTGCATCCTTTCGATGCGTTCCGTTGCTACTGGCGGTGCGGGCAGTTTTTTGCGTTCAGGCATCCGTCGGCAATGCGCAGGCGCTCCACGGGACGGCCGCCCACCAGATGTTCTTCCACAATCGCCACAGCATCGGCTGGCTGCACATTGCCGTACCACACCGCCTCGGGATAGACCACCACCGTGGGTCCGTGCTCGCACTGGTCCAGGCAGCCCGACTTGTTGATGCGCACTTTCCCTCCAAGCCCTGCAGCCTTTAGAAGCTGTTGCATCTCGGTGTGCAGATCGCTCTTGCCATCGGCCGTGCACGACGGGCGCGGCGCTCCGTCGGGGCGAACGTTGTGGCAGACAAAGACGTGGCGTTCAAATGCGGGCAATCGGTCGTTCCTCCATACCCAGACTAATGCCTTACCCCCGGCGCCCACAGAACCGCTTTCCACATTTCCCCGCGCCCAACCCACCCGCATCTGAGAAAATGATTGCTTGACTATGAGTCCCGACAACCTGCATTCGCTGAAAGACGACATGGTGGCCTTCATTGAAGGGCACGGCCTGCGGCGTTTGCCTGGCTACGTCACTGAGGACATCCCCTCAGTCCTGTGGGAAAGCCAGGGCAATGCCGACGCATGGAAAGACTTCGTCGAAATGGCCAAGCACGTCGGCGCGCCGTTCATCACCTTCAGCGAGATGACCCTCGAGCGCGACGATCTTGACTCTCTCATCGAAGAGGCCGGCGAGATGAACTTCCCCGACGAAGAAGCCTCTGAACTCGTCGAAGCGCAGTGGCTCCGCAAGTACGCCGGCATGGTCGGCTATATCCAGCTCGGATTCGTTTACCAGGGAATCGCCTTCCTTCACGAGACCACCACCGAGTGGTACGAGCGCTTTCAGTCGCTCCTCGAAGACATCGAAAACTTCCACGACATCGTCATCGACGATCACGACCACGAACGCGGCGACGAGGACGAGTAGCGCCGGTGGGCACTTCGGAGGCGGCGCAAAAACCCGCATCAAAGCCCGGTCGGCGCGTGCGTCAGCGCTGGGTCCTCGCCGAACAGCATCCCAGCGAAGCTGACGCCCTTGCCAAGGCCGCCCGCCTCCCGCAAGTTCTCGCCGAACTGCTTTTGGCACGCGGCATCACGACCGAGCACGCAGCCTTCGCTTTCCTCAACCCCGACTTCGATCAGCTCCACGACCCTTTCCTGATGCGGGGAATGGACGCCGCCGCAGACCGGCTTGAGCAGGCCATTGCCGGCCGCGAGCCCATCCTGCTCTATGGCGATTACGATGTGGACGGCACGACAGCCGTCGTCCTTCTCAAGACCGCGATTGAGATGCGCGGCGGCATCGTCCGCTTCCACGTTCCCCATCGCATTCGCGAGGGCTACGGACTGCAGGCCAGCGTGCTTGAATCTGCCTGCGCCGATGGCGTTCGCCTCGTCATCACCGTCGACACCGGCATGCGCGCCTTCTCTGAAGCTGAGGCCGCGCGCCGCCTCGGTCTCGACCTCATCATCACGGACCACCACTTGCCGGATGCCCACGACAAACTTCCCCACGCGCTGGCCATCCTCAACCCCAACCAGCCCGGCTGCAACTACCCCGAAAAATCGCTCTGCGGCGCAGCCATCGCGCTCAAGCTTGCGCAGGCAATTCTCGAGCGTCACGCCCCCTCGCGGACCCGGGAAAAAACTCTGCCCAGCTTTCTCAAGATGGCCTCCATCGCCACCATCGCTGATGCGGTTCCGCTGCGCGGAGAAAATCGCGTGATCGCCGCACTCGGCCTGAAGGAACTACGCCGCCCTGTCGGCGTCGGCCTGCGCTCGCTCTTTGCTGCGGCTGCGCTCGA
>Ga0335085_10011635_pt1 | contig 13037 bp, 8 predicted proteins | sample Lox_Sample_45_FD_206712 | JGI IMG/M metagenome (GOLD analysis project Ga0335085, IMG submission 206712) | Soil microbial communities from Loxahatchee National Wildlife Refuge, Florida, United States - Lox_Sample_4.5 | ecosystem: Environmental > Terrestrial > Soil > Wetlands | place: USA: Florida...
GGCCGAGATCGAGTCACTGCTCGCCGAGGTGCCAGGGGTCGCGCAGGCGGTGGTCACCACGCACGAGTCCGCCCCCGGCGTGGTGGAACTCGCCGCGTACTACCGGCTGCGCCGGGAGGCGAGCCCAGCCGACGCCGGGCACCTTTATGAGCGGCTCCGTGAGCGGCTGCCCGGCTACATGGTTCCGGCCTACCTCGAAGAGATCGCGGAGATACCGGTGACCGCAGGCGGCAAGGCGGATCGCCGGAGCCTGCCACCGCCGTCCGGGCCGCGCCGTCAGGCGGCCCGGCGCGCTTACCGTGCGCCGGCGGCTGGAACGGAGACGCTGCTCGCGGATGCCCTCGCCGGGGTGCTCGGCCTGGACCAGGTCTCGGCTGACGCCGACTTCTTCGACGAGCTCGGCGCCAGCTCGCTGCTCATGGCGCGGTTCGCCGCCGCGCTGCCGGACGGCAGCACGGCGTCGATGCGGGAGATCTACTTGAACAGGACCGTGGGCCGCCTTGCCGCCGTGATAGACGGTGCGCGGGACGAAGGAGCGTACCGGCTGCCCGCGGAACCGGAGGCACTGGACGTGGGTGAGCGCCGGCCAGGCCGGCCGCGCTACGCGCTGTGCGGTGCCCTTCAGCTGCTCGCCTTCTGCTGCCTGATCGGGCTGACCGCCGCGGTGCTCGGCTTTGGTTCCAGCTGGATGTCCGAAGCAAACAGAGCTGAGGATGTGCTGGAACGCGCCGTGGTATTTGGCGCGGCGCTTCAGGCCTGCCTCGCCGTGCTGCCCGTGGCCGCCAAGTGGGCGCTCATCGGCCGGTGGAAGCCGCGGCGCATCACGATCTGGAGCCTGGCCTACGTCCGGTTCTGGGTCGTCAAGAGCCTTCTGGTCGCCAGCCCGCTCGCGCTGCTCAGCGTCGGCACCCCGCTGTACAGCCTCTACCTGCGGGCTCTCGGCGCCAAGGTGGGGCGCGGCGCGGTGTTGTTCACCGGGCACGTGCCCGTCTGCACGGACCTGCTGACCATCGGCCCGGGTGCCGTGATCAGGAAGGGCTGCTATCTCAACGGCTACCGGGCCAGGGCCGGGGTCATCGAGATCGGCCCGGTGACGCTCGGCGAGGACGTCTTCGTCGGCGAGCAGACCGTGCTCGACATCGGCACCGTGATCGGCGACGGCGCCCAGCTCGGGCACGCCTCGTCGCTGCACGCCGGGCAGGCGGTGCCCCCGGGAGCCTGCTGGCACGGCTCCCCTGCCCGGCCGGCCGGTACCGGTCATGACTATCGGCCGGCCGGCACCGCGCACTGCGGGCGGCTGCGCCGTGCCTGCTACGGCGGGGTCCGGCTGGCGAGCATCCTGTTCATCGCCGGCCCGCTCGAGGCTGCCGCCGGCGTGCTGCTGTGGTCCCGGCCGCGGATCCTTAGCGGGGTGCCGGAGCTCGACTCGGTCGCCGCGGCGGCCGTGCTCTTCGCCTGCCTGATCGTCGCCGGGCTGATCATCGCGGGCACGGTGCCGCGGCTGCTTACCCGGCTGCTCACCCCCGGCAAGACCTACCCGCTGTACGGTGTCCACTTCACGATCCAGCGGCTGCTGTCGGGCTGGTCGAACTTCCCTGCGTTCCACCTGCTGTTCGGGGACAGCGTACTGATCACGGGCTATCTCCGGCTGCTCGGCTACCGCCTGGGCAAGGTAGAGCAGACCGGATCCAACTTCGGGACGACCCTGCGGCACGAGGTCCCCGCGCTCAGTGAGATCGGCACCGGCACCATGGTCTCCGACGGCCTGTCCATGATGAACGCGGACTTCTCCAGCTCCGCCTTCCGGGTCGTGCCGGTCACCGTGGGCCCGCGGAACTTCCTCGGGAACGACCTCGCGTGGCCCCCGGGTGCGCGTACCGGGGAGAACTGCCTGATCGCGACCAAGGCGATGGTCCCGGTCACCGGTCCAGTGCGGGAAAACGCGGGCGTGCTCGGCTCGCCCTCCTTCGAGATCCCCCGCTCCGTGCCGCGCGACAGGCGGTTCGACGAGCTTGGCACCGAACCGGAACGGCACCGCCGCATCGCCGCGAAGACCAGGCACAACCTCGTGACCATCGCGCTGCACCTGCTGGTGCGCTTCGCGCTGCTGTGCTCGTTCTTCGCCGTGGCGTTGCTGCCTGTTACATCCCGCGGCTGGCCGGGCTTGGCGGGCACCGCGGGCCTGATTGCGGCCGACCTGACCGTCTTGATCATCGCGTTCGTCGTGGCCGATCGCGCGGTCACCGGCTTCCGCCCGCTGCGGCCGCGGTTCTGCTCGATCTACCAGCTGCCCTTCTGGCGGCACGAGCGGTACTGGAAGGTGCCGTCGGTGACCTTCATGCGGATATTCGACGGCACGCCGTTCAAGCCCGTGGCCTGGCGGCTGCTCGGCGTGCAGATGGGCCGCCGGGTCTTCGACGACGGCTGCGCCATCTCCGAGCGGAGCCTCGTCAGCGTCGGCGACGGAGCGACGCTCAACATGGCCTGCTTGCTCCAGTCGCATTCGCTGGAAGACGGTGTCTTCAAGTCGGACCGCATCACCATCGGGCGGGGCTGCACGATCGGCACCGGTGCCCTGGTGCATTACGCCGTGACCATGGCCGAGGGCTCGCTGCTCGAGGCCGATTCATTCGCGATGAAGGGTTCGGACATCCGGCCAGGTGCGCGCTGGCTGGGCAATCCGGCAACCCAGGGGGGACAGCATGGGGATCTTCGATGAACGAGAGTCGGCGGTCCGTAGCTACTGCCGCAAATGGCCGGCGGTATTCGACCGGGCGGCGGGAAGCTGGCTCTACGACGAGAACGGCCGTGCCTATCTCGACTTCTTCTCCGGGGCTGGAGCGCTGAACTACGGGCACAACAACCCGCTGCTCAAGGCGGAGCTGCTTGACTACCTGACGGCGGACCGGGTCGTCCACTCCCTCGACATGTACACCGTCGCCAAGGCCGGGTTCCTGACCGCGCTTGACGAGCTGATCCTGCGCCCGCGGAACCTTGACTACAAGGTGCAGTTCCCAGGGCCGGCCGGCACCATCGCCGTCGAGGCGGCGCTGAAACTGGCCCGCAAGGTCACCGGCCGGACCGAGGTCGCGTGCTTCACCCACGGCTTCCACGGCATGACAGTCGGCTCCCTGGCGGTCACCGGCAGCGGATTCCACCGCCGCGGCGCCGGCCTGCCGCTCACCAACGCGACGCCCCTCCCCTACGACGGCGGCGAGGACACCGATTTCGCCTGGTTCGACCAGCTGCTCGGCGATTCCGGCAGCGGGCTTGACCTGCCGGCCGCGGCGATCGTCGAGTGCGTGCAGGGCGAAGGCGGGATCAACGTCGCCTCCCGGGACTGGCTGCGCGGGCTCGCTGACCGCTGCCGGACGCACGGCATCCTGCTGATCGTCGACGACGTGCAGATGGGCTGCGGCCGCACCGGCCCGTTCTTCAGCTTCGAAGCCGCCAGCATCACCCCCGATATCGTGTGCCTGTCGAAGTCCATCGGCGGCTACGGACTGCCGCTGGCCCTCACGCTGCTGCGGCCCGGCCTGGACATCTGGGCGCCAGGTGAACACTCGGGAACGTTCCGCGGCTTTGACCCCGCGCTGGTCACCGGGACAGCGGCGCTGCGCGCGTACTGGAGCGACGGCGCGCTTGAGAAACAGACCGAGGCGAATGGCAAGGTCGTGGCGGCGGCGCTTGCCGAGATCGCTGACGGGATGCCCGGCGTCGCCGCGCGGGGCCGCGGCCTGGCGCACGGCCTGGAGTTCGACCAGCCAGGGATGGCTGAGAGGGTGGCCGCAGCCGCCTTCGACCTCAGCATGCTCCTTGAGACCGCCGGGCCGGTGGACCAGGTGGTCAAGCTCATGCCTCCGCTGACGATCAGCTACGACGAACTCGCACTCGGCCTCAGCCTGCTCGGGCAAGCCGTGACCACCACAGCCATGCACGGCGCCGACGGCGCGCGGGACCCCGTGCCGGGTATCAGGTGACCGGCTGTATCACGTTCCAGGAGAGTGAGACCCCGTTCGTGTCACCGGGGAAATGATCCCCAGCGTAGGTGAAAGGGACGCAGCGGGATGAGCACTATCGCTCACTCACTGGCAACGGATGAAACGGTCTACTCTAGACGTAGCCGCCATCTCGGGCGGTCACGCCAGTCGCTAGAGGCTGCCATGGCAGGAACGCCCACCGACCCCGGCTGGTCGGAAGAGGTACTCGGTGATGTCCATGGATGGGCACGCCTGGAATCCGGCGACCCGGTCGCCAATGGCCGCCTCGTGCCTGTCCCGCAATCGGCGCCCGCGGTGGGCATGGAGGAAATCGGCTACCTGACCAAGGTGGACGGGTTTTTCCGGCTATCGCTGCCCGCGGAAACGTACACGATCCGGGTCTTCGCCGACTCTCCGTCCGGTGCCCCCCTGTATGGCGAGGTCACCGGGGTCGTAATCACCGCGGGCCAGGAGACGCTGACCGACATCCTGGTGACCTAGCCGCCGGGGAGACGGCGGCTCAGCCGGCCGCCTGATTGCCTCCGGCGTGCGATCCGCTCACTCGCGGGTGCGCTGCTCCAGCGCCCGCAGGGCTTCGGTGAAGGGCCGCTCCAGCCAGGCGAGGTGGTCGGCCTCGCCGTGGTGGTGGGTCGTGAACTGATCGGACCTGCGGACCGCGGTGCGCCGGACGTAGTCGCGGGCACCCTCGATAAGGGTCCTGATGTAGCGGAGGCCGTCGGGGTCGGTCATCGTCCAGTCGCCGCCGCAGGCGACGTAGACCGGCGAGGTGTGCGCGAACACCCGGCGCCCCCATTCATCGAGGTGGAAATCGGTGCCGGTCGCCCTGCAGGCGATCCACGAGTTGCCGTCGATCCGCAGCTCCTCGGTGATCTCGGCTTGCCGCGCGCCGTTGGCTTCCGCCCGGGCGACGACCTCGCCGTTGCGTACGACTTCGAGCTTGCGGAGCGGGAAAATGCTTCGCACCGCGGCATGGACGGCGACCGTTCCCGGCCCGGACAGCGCGACGGTGTCGCCCGGCTCGCGCCCGTCCACCGACAGCGTGACAAGCGGCCCGCCGGACAGGAACGTGCGGCCCGACCGGACAGCCCGGCACCACGCCTCGTAGCTGAACTCCTCGTCCAGCCGCGCGTACGTGCGGTACAGGCCAACAGGGACAGCGCTTGACATCTTGTCGGTGCCGCCGACGAGCGGCAGCCGGTAGCCGCTGTTCAGGTACCGGTAGTACTCGAGCAGCGAGTCCTTGGACTCGGCGAGCATCTCGACCGCGTCGGCCCGGCCGGTCGCGACGAGAACGGCCGGCTCGCCGTTCGGTCTCGGGAAGTGCGCGGCGACCACGGTTCCGCCCTGGGCGTGCGTCCTGTCGGCCCAGTCGCTCAGCGTCGCGTCCAGCGCGCCGCCGAGCTCGGCCTCGTCGGGCCCGTCGCTGCACCACGGCATGACTGGTTCCCGCAGCCCCCACAGGACCATGTGGCCGAGCATGTGCTGCCGGTTCTCCTGGCCGACGTACGTGATGTAGCCGCCGCGGTCGACGACGCCGGGCCGGCCGGCGAACTCCTCGGTGTTGGTGAACAGGGCGCCCCACTGCGTCTGCAGCAAGTTGACCACGCGCAGGTCCTCGCCCCGCTGCTCAAGCTGAGCGCCCGGGGTGGACAGGAAGTGCACATGCGAGTCGCCGGACCACCATCCCTCGGTGGCCATGTCCGCCATGCGCCTGATCCGCAGAGTCAGTTCCCGTTGGCCCGGTTCGATCCGCACGGTCTGCCTGAGCGGCTCGTACTCGAACCCGCGCGCGACATCCACCACGACATCGCCGCGGGGCAGCCATCCCTGGCAGGTGCCGTCGATGTACGCGTAGCTGCGCTGGCCGAGGCGGACGTCACCGCCGACGTCGTAATGCCAGCTGCCCAGGTTCTGCGTCACATGGTTGTGGTAGCCGTGCGGCTGGTAGGGGATCCCCGCCGCTGAGCGGAAGTGGACCCGGCACGGCACCGGCCGCCCGGTCGCGTCGTCGACGACGCTGACGTGGACCCAGTTGCGGCCGCTTTCCGCTAGCTCAAGGGTGACGTGGCCGGCGTCCGCCCGCCCGTCGCGTTCCATGTCGTCCCAGCGCACCCGGCCGAGTTCCGCAGCGCCGCGCCGGACCGCGATGGTGGCCGACGGCAGCGCGGCGATCGACGTGTAGGCCGACGTTCCTTCAGTCGCGCCCCAGCCGGCCCGGTCGTCGTCGTCGCCAGCCAGCGGCTGGGGGTAAGTCGCCACACCGCGGTCCACATCGATGTCGAGAACGCCGCCCTGCCCGTCGGTGGGCACCAGCCGCACCGGGCGGGCCGGCGTGCGGACGAACGGGTGCTCCTCGAGGTCGCTGGTGGTGATGCCCGCGACGATGAAGCGCGGGCCACGCGGCACGAACTCGATTCGTTCCACCGCGCGGTCCGGATGCGGGTTCTCCCAGCACCACAAGAAGTAGGCGGCGGGCCATCCTATGCCGTGCTCCGCGAGGCGCAGTCCGGCCTGGCCCCACTTGCCCTCGAACCGAGGCAGCTTGTAGTCCATCGTGTCGCTGACGGCGAGGAACGGGAGCTGGCCCCACTCCGGCGGCACCACCTGGATCTCGAACCGCTCCCTGACTGGCACGGTGACGGCCTCGCCGCCGGCTAGATGGAACACGTAGTCCGCGACGGCCTGCCCGACGGCGTGGCCGGCCGGCGCACCCGGCTCGAGCAGCCGGTGCGCGATGATCACCCGCGGCGCCAGCCGGCCGATTCCCACCGGTGTCGGCACGCTTGGCAGCAGGAAGCAGCGTTCCGCGGACGCCGGCTCCGGCCCGATCAGGAACGGCAGGCCGCGCAGGGTCGCCTGCCCGAGCGGAACATCGCCGCCCTCACCGCCGAGAACGTCTACGCCGGCATTGCAGGTCGCCGACAGGTCTACTGGCTCATAGCCCGGCATGCGTCCGATCGTAGATCGCGGCGCCGTCCTGGCCCTAGCCATTTTCGGCGCGGCGAGGGCGCGCTGACCGGGACGCTTGCGCCGGGCGACGGCGCTGCTTGCCTCGCATCACCGCCTTTCCGGCGCCAGCCGGGACCCTGGCGCGCTCCCAGCGAGCTGGGAGGTCATCGAGGAAAGCCACACCGGCAAGCAGAGCGTGTTCCTGGTCCGCGCCACGGAGCCGATCCTCGACCCGGCATGGACCGTCAAGCCGGCCAGCCTTGAGGACCTGGTCCTCGCCTACATGAGCAGGACGGGCGACGCTGGGCTTGCCCGCCGCCCCGGACAACGCTCCGGATGACCCTGGACGATGCGCGCCGGGCCGGCCGGCTTACCCGCTGAACTCGGTCCAGGGGCGCGCCGACTCGCTGGCGACCGCGACGAGCCGGTCAAGGCGCGGCAGCGCGACCGAGGTGAGGAACTCCACGCGCTGCGCACCGGTAAGGTTCACCACCTCGCGCCACACCGAACGGCCGGCGATGAAGCCGGAGGCGCCGCCGTCCTCGGTCGCGATCTTGATGATGCCGGTGAACTGGTCGAAGGGCACGCCGGCGGACAGCACCGCCCACGGCCGGCGCAGGATCTCCGCAAGCCGCCTGCAGCCCTCAGCAGAACCGGGGTACTCCAGCTTGAGCAGGTCGATGTCCAGGTCGCCCAGTGCGCGGGCGGCCTCGATGATCGCGTCCTCACGGGCGCGGGCGCTGAGTTCTTCTCCCGGCAGCTGGTAGATGAGGTTCTCGATGACCACGGGGACGCCCGCGGCGCGGCAGTCGCGGATGATCTCCTCGACGACGGCGAGGGCCTCGCCGACCAGGTCCGGCTCACCCGGGCGCGGGGCCGGCCGGTCGGCCCGCAGCTGGAGGAAGAACTTGTAGGCGTCGCCGCCCTGGTCGAGCAGCCACTGGGCATCGAGTTCCGGGTCGCGGTGGGTGCGCGGCTCCCCGCGGAAGTTGCGCCGCTCGGACGGCTCGGCCGCGACGAGCAGCCCGCAGCCGGGGGCGAGCGCGTTCGCCCGCGCGATGGCGGGAACGCCGTAGGTCGGGTCGGAAAGCAGGCCGGTCGCGGCAGGGGTCAGGACGCGGGCGACGTCGGCCTTGGCGGTGCGCAGGTCGTCGTCGCTCGCCTGCACGCCGGCGTCGGTGAACATGCGGCGCAGCGTGTTGCGCTGGTCCATCGCGATGATGGAGAACACGTGGCCGTCGGAGGCGATGTCGTCGAGCGTTCCCGTCCGGTTCTTCGTTGCGTGTGTCATGTCATTCCTTCACAGAGGGCGCCCGGCGCGGACGGGGTGTCCGGCGCGGGCTCGCGCCGGCCATCGGCCGACGCGCGGATGAAGTCGGCCAGCGGCATGCCGTCGCCCGCGACGGCGAACGCGGCAAGCAGGGCGGCTCCGGTGACGCCGGGCTGGACGACAGGGGAGAAACTGACGGACCCGATGGCGGCCGTTTTGGCCACGCGAACGCTCTCCATCCGGGTCCAGCCGCCGGCCGCGACGGCCCGCCGGTGCGGGCCGACGACCTGCTCGATGTCGTCGAGCATGCGCCTGGCCTGCTCGGCGGTGTAGCGGACGGCGGCCGCCCAGATCGCGGCGGGAGTGGCGCCGTCCGCGATGCGCACGACGACGTCGTCCTGGCTGCGCCCGTCGCCGGTGACGGACAGGCCGGCCGGCAGGTCGCCGATGTCCAGGCTGGCGCGGTCAAGCGCGGCCCTGGCGCCGGCGGCCTCGGCACCGAGCGCGGCGAGTACCCGGCGCAGCAGCAGTCCGCCGCTGACCCCGGCGAGCAGCAGGCTCGCGCCGGGCAGCACGTGCCGCCCGGCCGACCAGCCGGCCCGCACGACCGCCTGCCGCTGGGCCTCCGTCAGCGTCCCGGGCAGGCTGCGGGCCAGCACGTCGGCGGTGCCGGACGAGTTGAACAGGTCATCCCGGGCGGCCGCCCCCGCGCCGATGGCCGCCACCGGGTGGTCGTGCCCGGCCACCGTCAAGACGGCGCCCGCGGCGGCGCGATCGGCGCCTTCGTGCCGCAGGCGGCCCGCCGGGCAGCCGGCCGGCCGCTCATCGGGCAGGATCCGGGCCGGCAGCCCCGCCAGCGCGGCCGCAGCGGGCCACAACTCGCCGGTGCCCTGATCGACGAGACCGGTCCGCGACGCCAGTGACGGCTCGCGCACCAGGTCGCCGCCGAGGCAGAAGACGATCCATTCGGGCACGCTGAGCCAGGTCGAGGCGCGGTCCGCCAGGTGCCCCGCGCCGCGCAGCCACAGCAGCTTGGCCACGCTGGCCTGATCCGAGTAGGGCAGGCCCGTGGTGCGCTCGAACGCCGCGGCGAACTGCGGCGCGTCCTTGACGGCCTGCTGCAGTTCGCGGCTGCCCCGGTGATCGAACCAGGCGATCACCGGAGCGACGGGGCGTCCGCCCCCGCCGACAAGGACGCCGCTTTCCGCCATGCCCGCGACGCCGATGCCGCGCACCCGGACCGGCCCCCACGCCGACTCGGCCCCGCGGACCGCTCGCCCGAGCAGTTCGACGGCCACGTCGAGGAGGCGGTACGGGTCGATCTCGGTCTGGCCGTGCCGTCCGGCCTGCCACGGGGTGGGCAGCTCCGCGTACGGGGCGCCGTGCCGCGTCTGCGACCGGACCGCGGCCTTGGCCGACGTCGTGCCGATGTCCATGCCGATGACGACATCCATCCGGGATGTCACGGCCGCAGCTCCCCCGAGCCGCGTTCGATGATCTTGACGGGGACCTGGATGCGCTCGGCAGGCAGCCCGGGCTTGGCAAGGCGCGCGAGCAGCCGTGCGGCGGCCGTGCGGCCGATCTCGTAGGCGGGATGGTCCACCACGGTGACGGCGGGGCGCAGGGAATCGGCCATGGGGAAGTCGCCGAACGAGACGAGGGCGATGTCCGTTCGCCCGGCGGAGTGCAGTGCGGGCACCACGCCGAGAGACGTGCGGGTGCTCGCGCTGAGGATCGCGGTCGGCGGTCGGGTGCCGCGGACGATGGCGGACACCGCTAGCGCGGCGTCCTGGCTTGTCGCGCTGTCGGAATTGACCAGGGACTCGTCCGCCTCGATCCCGTGCCTGGCCAGGGCGTCACGGTAGCCGCGCAGCCGCGCGGCCGATGTCGGGATGGCTGGCGTGTCGCCGACGTAGGCGATGCGCCGGTGGCCGTGACCGATCAGGTGCGCGGTCGCGTCAAGCGCGGCCCGGTGGTCGTCGATCTCGACCAGGTCAGCGGACAGGCCGGGAGCCGGCCGGTCGACGAGGACGACGGGCACCGGCGCCGTGTCCAGCCAGGAGTGGTCCGCGCCGGTGGGAACGAGCAGCAGCCCGCTGATCCGCCGCTGCGTCATCCGCCCGATGACGTCGCGCTCCCTGCCGGGATCGCGCCGGGTGCTTGTGACAAGCACAGACCGGCCCTGATGCGACATCTCCTGTTCGACCGCGTCGATGACCTCGGCGAAGAACGGGTCGGCGATGGATTCCACGACGAACCCGATCGCGGTGTCCGTGCCCGCGCGCAGCGTCCTGGCGATCTCATCTGGCTGGAAGCGCAGTTCGGCCATCGCCGCCTGGACCCGCTGGCGGGTCTCCGGCGCCACCCGCGGGTCGTCGTTGAGCACCCGTGAGGCCGTCCGCAGGCTCACCCCGGCCGCCTGTGCGACGTCGAGCAGCCGTGGCGTCCCGCTCACCGGGCCGCCGCCTGCCAGTAGTCATCCGAACGGGTGCGTGGGTTCCCTAGTCGCAGACTCATCGTCTTCTCCGGCTGTCTTCTTCCGGTCTGCAATCGACCATGCCATCGATGGCATACTTCGATTGTCAGCGATCATGCCATCGATGGCAAGGCCTAATGAGAAAGGTGCCCGAGCACCGCGGCGACCAGTTCCGCGGCCGGCCGGGAGGCGTCAAGCGCCAGGTGCGGAATGACCGGCGGCTCGAGGTCGAGGCCGGTCAGGTAGGAGGCGGGGTCGCTGATCTTGTTCTTGTCACGGGCCAGGCCGCGCAGCGTCAGGCGGCGGATCAGTTCCCCGGGGGGCAGGTGCAGCCAGACCATCGTCGCGGGTGCCGGGATGCGCCGGGCAGTGGCGGCCCACGCCGCCGGGCGGGCGCGTTCGGCGCTGAACGGTGCGACAAGGACGACGGGCCTGCCCGCCGCCAGGTTGTCGCTGGCCAGGTCGAGCAGCGTGTCGTAGCGCGCGTCCCTGGTCAGCCCGGCCAGCGCGGGGTCGTCAAGGTCGTGCACGCCGGCCAGTTCGGACACCACCCGGGTCAGCGGGGCGGTAGCGGTGTCCAGGTCGAGCAGCGCGGCACCGAGACGCGGTGCGAGCGCCAGCGCCAGGGTGCTCTTGCCGGTGGCCGGCGGACCACCGATCAGGACGGCGGCCAGTCCGCTCACGGGCCAGTACCGGGATGCTCAGGGCCGGGACGCCGGGCGCCGGGCCGGCTGGCTAGCGCGGTGGCCGCGGTCGGGCTCAGCGGTAGGTCAGGGAAGATCAGGGCCTGATAGGAGTGGTACACGTCCGGCTTGCCCGGCCAGGTGGACGCGGCCGGCGTCATGTCCGGTGCGAGCTCCTGCCACCAGCCGCCGCTGTCGCGGTCGAGGAAGTAGCGGTCGATCTGCGCCCACCAGCGCGCCGCGGCCGCGGCGAAGCGCTCCTCTCCGGTGCGCCGGTGCAGCGCGTCGGCGGCGAGCACGGCCTCGCACGCCACCCAGTGCAGGCGCGCGCTGACCGCAGGCTGGCCGTTCTCGTCGACGGTGTAGATGAGTCCCGGCCGGCCGTCCCGGCCCTCGGCGTCGGCCACTCCCCTGTCGAAGAGCGCGGCCGCCGCCTCCGGCAGCCAGGCCGGCGGCGCGGTCTGCGCGGCCTCCAGGTCAAGCAGCAGGCGCGCCCATTCGAAGGAATGGCCGGGCGTGGTGCCATAGGGCCGGAACTGGTCGGCGGGGCGGTCGATGTTGTAGTCAAGCCGCGGCCGCCACGCCTCGTCATAGTGCTCGGGGATGCGCCAGGAGTTGGCCCGGGCATGCTGGTCGATCAGGCGGGCCGCGATCGAGGCGGCGCGCGCGTGCCAGGCGGGATTGCCGGTGACGTCGCCGGCGGCGAGGTAGGCCTCGACCGAGTGCATGTTGCTGTTGGCACCGCGGTACGGCTCGGACTCGGTGAAGTCCGCGTTCCATGACTCGACCGCGCAGCCTTCCGCGGCGGACCAGAAGTGCTCCTCGATGGCGGCCGCCGCGGCCTCGAGGACCGGGGCGGCGCCCGCTATTCCCGCGGCCGTGGCGCTGGCCGACGCGAGCAGGACATGCGCGTGCTCATAGTTCGCCTTGCCGGAGTCGATGACCTGTCCGGATACGGACACGCTGGAGAACCAGCCGCCGTTGACGCGGTCGGCGTAGCGGGCGGCGAATGCGTCAAGTCCTGACGCCGCCAGGGAGTCCGCCCCCGCCACTCCTGCCAGGTGCGCGAGCGCGAAGACGTGGGTCATCCGCGCGTTGATGTACAGCGGGCACGGCTGCGCCTGGTCCACGGTGCCGTCCGAGCCGAGCCAGCCGAACCCGCCGCCGGCCAGTGCGGCGCCGCGGCCGAAGGCGATCAGGCGGCTCGCTTCGTCCCGGCGCCAGGGCGCCGTTCCCGGCTCGCTTGCCGTTCCGGGATCGCTCACCATCGTTCCTTCCCTATCGCGGTCTCGCCGTGGATCACGCTCGCGGCCGCAGCTCGCCCGATCCCCGCGGGATCAGCCGGACCGGCAGGACGGTGCGGCGGCGCGGCTCGGACTCGGGATCCTCGATGCGCTGCAGCAGCCGTTCCACGGCAACGCGCCCGAGCCGGGCGGGATCCTGGTCGATCACCGTGATCGCGGGCGTGAGGGCCGCCGCCATCGGAAAATCGCCGAACCCGACCACGGCGATATCGGTGCGCTCGGCCTGCCGCAGGGCAAGCACCAGCGCCATCGTGCAGGGGATGTTGGCGGAGAACACGGCCGTGGGCGGATTCGGCGCCGCCAGCCGCTTCACCAGTTCCGCGGCCGACTCCTCGGGAGACTCGGTCGGCATGC
>Ga0335085_10011636_pt1 | contig 13036 bp, 13 predicted proteins | sample Lox_Sample_45_FD_206712 | JGI IMG/M metagenome (GOLD analysis project Ga0335085, IMG submission 206712) | Soil microbial communities from Loxahatchee National Wildlife Refuge, Florida, United States - Lox_Sample_4.5 | ecosystem: Environmental > Terrestrial > Soil > Wetlands | place: USA...
AGATCTACGCGCGGATTGCGTTCGGCATCGTGACAGAGCATGATCTCGCCAGAACGAACGGCTTCGGCGGAAATACCGGCATCGGTCTGAAGGCGGACACCGAGATCGGGGGCAGTGCGTCCGGCACGAGCACGGCAGACGATTTCATCTCCGGTGCGCAAGGCGATGGCGGCGCCAGTGGCCCCTGTCAGATGTTGGGCGCGTTCGGTGATGGCGCTGATTGCGGGCTCGAGATCAAGTTCGCCTGCATGAATCTCCACTTCTTCCGGTACTGTTACGGCGCGGAAACCTGAGGCCGGGTGGGCAGCATTTGCCAAGCGAAGCTGATCACGCTGTACTAGCGAAGGCATGCGCGATTGCTCATCCACGCTGAAGAAGTCAGGAATTGGCACTGTGCGTAATAGGTCACGGACCAGATTGTCGAGTTCGGAATCCGTGATCAAGTGGGCGGTCTGCTGGTTCAGCATCGATCCGCCAAGCACGCGAGAGAGTCCGATCAGAGCCTGGCTGCCGCATGCCAAACAATATGACCGGGGATTGGCGCTGATCATTTCGCACTGCACGCAGAATGTGGCGGACTGCAAAGGAACAAAGCTGACATCTCTGAAAGTACTGCCGTAGACAGTCTTGCCGAGCATGAGTGCTGAATCCTCGATTCCGTGCAGGTGCAGATGAAAGTAAATAGCTGGCGAAAGTGACAAAAGTGACCGCAGTGGTTCCGGGTGTGGAAAAGATGGGTTAAATTCGAGGCTGCGCGATCACTTCCAACGAAGAGTGTGCAGAATTCTGCATATCCACAGAGGCGATTTAGACGAAAAGACTTAAGGGAATTGAACGGTCCGGCTGGAAAGAAAAACCTATAACTGTATTGTCACTACGACGGGTCCTGAGATAATCTAGCTACAGATTTACGGTCCACAACTTGGACCGCTGGGGGAATCATGGAATGGACAGCACCAGCTTTTGAAGAAGTTTGCCTGAACTGCGAGATTAACTCTTACGCCAGCGCCAAGCTGTAAATCAAGCCTCTGCGGTCAGTTTGCTCTAGTCGTTGGTCGAGCCGCGCACAATGATTTGTGCGATTCGCTGGGCTGCCTGCCCGTCCCACAAAGGCACGAGCGTCTGCTTGGTCTTGGGTCCGACTCCCAGGATTTCCTCAGCGGTGTTTCGTAGTCTCTTCAGATCTCGCCCCACCAATCGGTTCGTCCCCCTTGTTAGCGTGATGGGCCGCTCCGTATTATCACGCACCGTCAGGCACGGAACTCCCAGAAAGGTCGTTTCCTCCTGGATTCCACCCGAATCGGTAATTACGAGTGTGGCATGACGTTGCAAGGCAAGAAACTCCAGATAGGGCTGCGGATCGAGGAGGCACAGTTGTGAATTGGACTCGCGAGTTGGCATGTCCCCCAGGCTCTCGAGTCGCTGACGCGTACGCGGATGAACCGGGAAGATAATTTTCAGCCGCGCGCTCAGATCTGCCAGGGTGGTCAGTAATTCGCGCAGCCAATCCAGATCGTCCACATTCGACGGACGATGCAGGGTTACGAGCGCGTAGGGCGGTTCCACGCTGGACGGGAGACTCTTCTCAGCCTTGGGGAGAAGGCGGACGAGAGTGTCGATCATGACGTTGCCGACGAGATAAATCTTTGACCGGTCGATCCCTTCGCGCGCGAGATTCTCATTGCCGTCTTCGGACGGAGTAAAAAGCAGGTCAGAGAGCTGGTCCGTCAGCCGGCGGTTAATTTCTTCCGGCATCGTCCGATCACCCGAACGCAGACCCGCTTCCACGTGGCCGACTCGCACTCCTAACTTTGAGCACACAAGCGCTGCCGCCACCGTGGAGTTGACATCTCCGTATACGAGAACCAGATCTGGCTTGCGGTCCAGCAAGGCTGGCTCAAAGGCCTGCATGACGGCCGCTGTCTGCTGCGCGTGAGTGCCGGATCCAACCTCGAGATTGCAGTCGGGTGCCGGCATCTCCAGTTGGCGGAAGAAGACGTCGGACATCGCGGCGTCATAATGCTGGCCGGTGTGGACAAGGGTCTGGCGTACTTTGGGATATACGCTCAACGCTCGAAGGACAGGCGCGGCCTTCATGAAATTCGGACGCGCACCGACAACGTGGAGAATATGCATGGGGTCGATTGGGACTAGAGATTCTATCGTGATCAGAGGTTTAGGAGTGGATCAGGAATCAAAAATTCAACCGACGAACTCCAGTCCTTTGAGGAAGATGGACTAGCCTGCCTGGGCAGTGATCATGGACGTTTCCTGTTGCGGCAGTGCGATTACTTCGGCGGGGTGGGCGAGAGTCCGGTCCAAGGCATCGGCAAGAGCAGTCGGGAATGCTCCTGTCAGCAGATTGACATCAAGCTGGAGATCGCGAGAAGAGTACAGGCGATGCACCATCATTGTTCCCCGATGGTGGTTAGCCGAACTGAGCAACTCGAGGGCGATCGTCCACACCGATGGACTATCGAGAGCCTTGGTGAGCCCCGGCTTGTTCCATCGAAACGAGTTGGCGCGTCGTAGCGACACTTCGGCAGAGTCCATTGCCAGCGACTCTCCCGGCAACAGGTCGAGTTTGAGTTCAAAGGCGTCAAAGTCATTCGAGCTGAAGGCAGCAATTAAAATGCGGCGTACCTGTTCGTAATCGCGAGCCACTTTCAATTCCTCGACCGACCGCCGAATCGCGAGGTTATTCACGAAGATTTGGGGTTGATCCAGGGTGCGATGCGCGACGCGCGCGAGTTCTCCAAATTCCAGGTAGCCGAGATGCTGAACACCGACCCAGACGCCGATTCCCAGAACTGCCAGCACCAGTCCAAGAGAACTGCCGGTCGGCCACAGGAGGAACAGGCTCAGCATGGCAAAAATTGCCGAAACGCCATAAAGAAGAATCACCACTTGGCGGTGGGTCATGCCATGTTGCAGGAGTTTGTGATGAATGTGCTCGCGGTCGGCGGTAAAGACCGGACGGCCGCTAATCAGGCGGCGAATGATGGAAAGAAGCGTCTCAAGGATCGGCAGTCCGAACGAAACGATGGGAATCGCGACGGCAACGATTGTGGGGGCCTTCTGCGCACCGAAAAGAGCGAGAGCGCTGAGCAGGAACCCGATGAGGAGACTTCCTGAGTCGCCCAGGAAAATGGTCGCGGGATTGAAGTTGTAACGAAGGAATCCCAGGATCGCGCCCGCCAGCGAGATTGTCATGATCTCAACCAGCGGCGGACCGTGGAGCAGAGTCACGACGAATGCCACCATGGTTGAAAAGAGGGCGGACCCTGCGGCCAGGCCATCAAGCCCATCAATCAAGTTGAAGGCATTGGTGATCGCGAGGACCCAGATCACCGTTGCGGCAAGACCGATGTACCACGGGAGCACCCGGTCGCCAAGCAACACTGGTATATTCACAATGCGAAGTCCGCCAGCGTACAGCATAGTCGCGGCAATTCCCTGTACCGCGAACTTGACGTATGGTCCTACGCCGCGAATGTCGTCGACCACCCCCAGCAAGAAAATCACGGTTGCCGGGATCAGAATGGTCGCCATCGGCTTGAGGAGGAGGAGCGAATGCGAGGTTGGATGGCGCCAAGCCCAGAGGGCCGCGAGTCCCATACAACAACTGAAGCTGAGGAAAATAGCAACGCCGCCGAGACGCGGCAATGGGTTGGAGTGCATGTGCCGTTCTTGGGTAGGGGCAGCAACCCATCCGTGCCGATTGGCAAAATCCCGCACGTACCGAGTCAGAACGAACGCGGCCAACAAACCGGAAAAGAACAAGCCCAGACAAATGAGGGTCAACTACGCACCTCGGCTTACTCCTGACTGCGAAACCTTCGAATACTTCGCAAGTATCGCAGCGGCAACTTGCCAGCAAAAGTTAGTGAAGAGGTTCCTGTTGTGAGTTGAGTCCACCCAAATTAGCAGTATCGGAATGGTACATGCAATGACAGATGAAGAAAAAACCTGTGGAAAACTAAGCGAGAGGGCAGTGAATTGCAAATGAACCCACACTTTGCTGTGCTAAACTGCTGTTCAAAATTCATGCAACAGGTTAGGTGTAATTGATGAGATCAGGTGCGGATCTCGTTCATCGTGGCTGCGTGCGTCCACTGGCTCTCATAGCGATCCTTGCCTTAGTTTGCCCGGCTCTCGCTGCCCAAAACCCGGCAAACCCCAATGCGCCGAGCGCACAAAACAGCAGTCCAGCGAATCTTCCTCCGGCTCACCCGATTTCGGATGCGGCGGTCAAGGCGTCCGAAGGCACGGCCAACTCCATCCAGCAGGACGATGCGGCAAAGGATGTTTCCGATGTGGCCAGCGTCGTGAAACTTGGCCCCGGTGATCTTTTGGAAATCACCGTCTACAACGTTCCGGAATTGACCAGCAAAGTGCGGGTGAGTAATGCCGGAGATGTGTACCTGCCGCTTATCGATTACGTGCATGTCGAGGATCTGACGCAGGAAGAGGCACAGACTCTGATCGAGAAGAGGCTGGCGGACGGCGGATTTGTACGGAATCCGCACGTAACAATCTTCGTGTCTGAGGCGACGTCACAAGGGGTAACGATCATCGGTGAGGTTGGGCGAGCGGGAATCTACCCACTGATTGGCGAACACAAACTTTACGACGTGATTTCTCAGGCGGGCGGCTTCGCTCCGAACGCATCGCGAAAAATCTCGGTCGTTCGCCGAAACCAGACAGAACCGATTCACATCACACTCCCACGCAATCTTGCCGACGATCTCAGCGGCAACGTCGAGATCATGCCGGGCGATACGATCTCGGTTCCGAAAGCCCCGATCATCTACGTGGTTGGCGACGTCGGTCGGCCGAGCGGCATTCTGGTGGATAACGGCCAACTGACCGTATTGCAGGCACTCGCGCTCGCGGGTGGGACGAATCGCACTGCGAAATTGAGCGGTTCGAGGATCATCCGGAAGAGTGGGACCGGAATGATTGAAACCAAGGTGGAGATCAAGAAAATGCTCGAGGCGAAGGCCCCAGATATGCAGTTGCAGCCTGACGACATCTTGTTTATCCCGATCAGCGGAGGAAAGATTCTCGCCGCTCGGACGTTTGAAGCCGCAATGGCCACCGCCACTGCACTGGCGATTTATTCAGTGCATCCTTAAAAGGCTGTTCCCTTCTATTCCTTCCCCACGAGATGCCGGAGAACCTCGATGTACTTCTCCGCCGTATGCACGCGAGAGTAGTGTTTCAGAATATATTCCCTGCCGTTCTGACCCATTGTTTTGCCGAGTTCACGATCCCCGCGAAGCTTCTTGATCGATTCCGCGAGGGCTGGTGCATTTTCTGGCTCGATTACGATTCCGGCCTGTGCTTCATCCACGATCTTTTGGGCTTGCCCTTCGACGCCAAGGATCACCGGGCGCGCGCAGGACATGAATTCGAGCATCTTCGTCGGAATTACCGTCTTGAAGACGTCGGTTTTCTTCAGGAGCACGAGACACGCGTCAGACGCGGCGATAAAGGCGGGAATCTGCTCCCGCGGTTGCTGGTTGAGAACGCGAACGTTCTCCAGCCCACGCGACTGCGCGGCAGCTTTGATCTGCTCCTTTTCCGCGCCCTCACCGATCAGCAGGAAGAGCACATCGGGCTGTTGGTTTTGAAGCTGGGAAGCGGCATCGAGCAGAGTTGCGAGTCCATGAGCATTGCCCATCGTACCGATGTAACTGGTTACGAACTTTCCTTCCCCGCCGAATTGTTGGCGGAGGCTGGCGCAGCAGTCGTGACCCGGGGAGAACAACTCCGTTTCGACTCCATTTTCTATAATGGCAATCTTGTCGGCGGGAACATGCCAGTCTTCCATCAGCCGATCTTTGAAGGCTGGAGTCACGACAACGATGAGGGCGGCCCTTTCATAGAGGAACCTCGCGATTCCAGACAGCGTGTAGTGGAGTAAGGAGTCTTCGCTGCCGATGCCAACCGCAATAAGGGATTCAGGCCATAGGTCGCGCACTTCAAAGACAAGAGGGATTTGGCGCGTGAGAGCGATCCACCAGCCAGCGAGCCCGACGAGAAGTTGTGGGGAAGTTGCGATAACAACATCGGGTCTCGGAAGAGTCAGTCCGCGGACTGCGGCCGACACGCAAAAGGATGAGTAGTTACGGACGCGCTCGTGCGACTTACGATTGGGCAGAGGCCAGAGCCAGGTGCGGAATACGTCTACTGCTCCATATCTTTCCTTGTAGATGAGGCGGCGTAGTCGTGCGCGCCACTCTTCCGGAACCACGCCCGTCGGGTGATTTGGAAAACCCGTGAGAACGGAAACCTGATGACCTGCCTTGGACCAGTGCAGAGCAAGTTCAGCTGCGCGCGCGGCGGGAGCGCCCATCTCAGGTGGGAAGTATTGGGAGACGTAGAGGATTTTCACGGGACACTAGAGGGTATCGCAAAAGATGCAGGCAGTGATGGCAATCGACATCCACATAGGAAAAATCTCCCGGCACACTCCGAGATACATTCTGAACCCGATTTAGTAGTAGCAGAGCTTAAATGCACTCTTGTAAACAAGTGCGCGGGCACGATTGGCGCGGCTTCGCGCATAGCCCTCCCAGCGATCGGCAACGCTCTTGAACTTGTCTTCTCCGGTCAATCGGTGCATCACACGCAGTTGAACGATGTGCAACCGATGGTAGAACAGACTTGCCATCATCGGCAGGCGCGTACCGGACTGCTCATAAAGCGACCAGAATCCGACATCGTAACGATCGAGGTTGTGCAGCAGAGTACGCACACCGCGTGAGAATAATTCCTTCATTTCCTTTTCTGCCGTTGCCAAAAAACAGTCGTAGATTCCCCACATCGCCCAGATAAACCCATTCAAGATGTGCGTGGGGGGAGAGACGATGTATTCCTCGAACCACATGTCTCCGGATTCATCCGTAAAAGCCACACCTCCATCGGCGATTGAGCGTTTAAAACTGACGATCGCCTTGCGCGCCGCATCGAGGTAACGCCCATTGCCCGATTCTTTGTGGGCGCGCAGCAAAACGGAAAGTCCCTGGCCCTGTGCCAACGCTGAGTACCAGGGCGCTTTCAATGTTTCGCGGTACTCCCAGTTAAAGTGGTGGTTCCACACGGCAATGCCATGAGGATTTTGCTCGATATGTGAGCACAACCAGTCGGCAACCTGAAGGAACTTCTTCCTCCGTTCGGGATCGGAGGTGCGGCGCCAGAGGTTGTAGTTTCCCAATCCGTATTGCGCGATGGCGATCGGGTTGTACTGCAGTCCGATGTGTCCGTGATAGTCAAGTTTTGGAATGCCATCGGCATCATGTGCGCCGGAATAGTCGGCTTTCTGCGCGAACAACATGTAGTATTCGCCTAGTTCGCTGGGGGTAGAGCGGGGGTTCTCGGTGGGGGTCTCATGCCAAAAGGTGAGGTGGCTCTTGCCGCCTATCAAGTATGCACTAAAGATGCGCCGGTAGTAGTTGAGTCGTGGCAAGGGTTAACGTCGTTGTCGATATTAAGGTACGCTTCAGAAGATACACTGTGTGCCCGTGACCACAAGAAGCGTTAACCACCATGGACACGAAGGTTCACAAAGAAACATCACATGCCGCCCAGGGCAAAGATCGAGGTGGTTGTGTCATCGCGATCGACCGCGATTGTGGAGACTGCCAGAAATCGCGTAGTGTTGTTGCCATCCGGGAAAAAAGCATTGCCGTATTGAAATAGGCCTGTTGGCCAGAGATCTTTTTTCCATGACATAAGGGTCCGCCAGGATTCTGCATTCGAGACATCGGCGCCGTAAACGCGGACCTCACGATCTCGATTCACCTCGCTCGGTTCCACCATGGTTGAGAAAAAGACATGGTTGGCGACGCGGCATCCATAGATCGACGAACTGCTGATTGGAGCAAGCTGCGATAAACATCCCCCACGATCGAGTCGATAAATAAAGTTCGACTCCAGCGGGGTATCCGATGAGAAATAGATCGCGTCTTCTGTGGGAACGGCTGCAACAGCACGCGCTTGCTGCTTCCCTTGCATTACAACATCGAGGTTTCTTAGGTCACAACTGGCACGCAGGATCCGGCACTCGTCCCCGTAATCCCCTGTAAGTATCCAGAGGCAGTCTCCCCAGCAATCATAAACAATATTGTGGATGTGACGGATGGCACGTTTGGGGAACGTATAAGCGACATTCCAGGTCGCGCCCTGATCTGCGGATGCGTAAATGTGAACTTCGGCGCGGGCAGCGTTGTCGAAATACTCGCCCCAATAGACGGCACCGCTCGGAACCGTTGTGATGTGCAGAGGACGAGTACCACGCGTGATCCTGTGAGCGATGCGGAATTCGCGTTCGTCGGTGTGGAGCCTGACAATCGCTCCGGGAACGGCGGCAAGCATCCCTCCAGATGGCAGAACGGCCAAAGCATGAAAGCCCTCGCGAAACATGCGCGCGCTCAAGCGATGTGCGATCGACAACCGTCGCCGCATGGCAGGACGGAAATTCGCCACCGGCTGCCATTCGATCCGTGCGAAATTCTGGATCGTGGCGCGCATGATCCGGTAGCCGCAACCGGCATAGAGTTGATTTCCATCCCACGCCAGCGCGCGAAGTCCTGGGAACCGGGCCACGCGAGTCAAGGACCTGTCGTTTGTCTCTCTCGCTTCGCTCATTCGCAGAAGAACTCGATTGTAAAAGCTGTCAGCCTACGGCAGAAACGTCTTCAAGCAGAAGCAACTTCCTCCGGACTTTTCGAATTCGGAAGTATCAACCAGCACTGGAGTCAACCCTTCCAGCCGCAGGATCGTCTCCAGTTGAGGCGTCAGATGCGGCACAATGTAGCGGTCTTTGACGACAACTCCATTCCCCATAAAGCGATGCACTTCCTCGGAATCAAGGAGATGTATGCGGGGCCAGAAGCGGTTCAGAGCGGCGAGGGCTTCAGCGGAAAAGGCCCCGGCGAAGATGAGCGCTGCGTCTTGATTCAGCGGACACAAGCAGGTGTCGAGGTGATAACAGTACCGGTCGACCAACTGCAATGGCACCACGGGGATGCCCATTTCGGAGATAGCAGTGGCGAACTTCTCAACTCCACCCAGCGTGCTGCGAAAACCATAGCCGGCATAGATGCGGGAACCGTCCGGATGCCAAAGTAAATCGCCGTGGCCCTCAAGATACTCGTCGCCAAAGTCGATATCGATGGTGCGATACCCATGGGAACGATACCAATCCGCATAAAAGGGGACCTCCCTCTGGCGTGACGGGTAGACCATGTGGCTTGGCACGACGAACTTTCCATAACCCGGTTTTTCAGCCACGAACGCCTGATTGGCGGCGAAGACCATGTCCTCCAATCCTTCGACAGGATTGATCATTTCGATCTCGCATCCACTCTGTTGCAAAACGCTACAGAAATTTTCCCATTGTGTGCGTGCTTTCTCCCGGTCGACTGGGTGTTCTCTCGACATGTAAGGATTTTTCTGATCGATCACATCGAAAAAATCCGGAGGGCAGACGAGCACTCTTGGCATAAAACGAATGGTAGCTGTCGATTTGTCACCTAGGCAAGGCAGGCAAGACGGAATCCCGGCAACGTGTGCCGATTAGTCGGCAAACGACGGATGAGATCGAGTTCATGTCTCCCCAACCTGGAAGAAAAATACGGAGTCACCCCGAGGAAACCTCTGGCATCACATTTGCAACAAAACATCATTCAGGGCTGAACCATCCTTAGAGGTTGTAAAGATCATGCTGAGTCACTGCGCCAATTCGAAATGCTGCAAACCCTTCTTGAAACTGAGAGAGGGAAAACTCTTCTTGGTTGAGACGGATGGTTCGAGCAAGGCGGGAGAATACCCATCCCAGTTTGTACGGAACCGACAACAGACGCGGCAAGTTGAGCACTTCTGGCTCTGCGATGAATGCGCAGCCAAGTGGACCCTCGTTTATGATCGTGAACGTGGAATTGGGTTGCATCCGTTGCGGCGCCCTGCGGGAAGCGCCTCGGCGGCCGCGACTGCACATAACGGCGTTGCTTAGCTGCTACTCGTACCCCTGCTTCCTCCACGTCTTCCAGTCGTCGGCGACCTTCTTCAGCATGACTTCCGTGGCTTCGTGAAGCCACTCCCCTTTCTGTTTTTTTGCGTGACGGAGAATGTATTTGGCTGCGCCCTTCGTTCCCAGGTGAATATTAGCGGTTTCCCTTCCCATGGCTTGCAACAGCCGGGTTCCATCGGCCTGCGCACGCAGCTCGAATAATTCGATTCGTGAGCAGTGGGGACTCAGCCGGCGAACGATCCATTCTCCGCACACCTGCACAAATGGATCGGGGCAGCGCACAGCCTGGGTCATGATGGTCTGATAGAAAGTCTTCTTTGAACCGGGATGACTCGCAGCCCAACTGCACGCGGAAGGAGCCAACGCCTTTGCCTCGCGGGCGATTCGTCCTCCTTTCCAATCCGCGATCGCAACATAGCGCATGCGTCCCAAGCTACCCAAGCCCGCGACCCTCGATTTGAGCCAATACGACTGATCCCGTGAGGGCAGCAAGCGCTCGATTGCAGCGACGGCACTGGCCGGGATTTCGGCTTTCGCGGCGGGAAGGGCATCCATCTTGCGCCAAAACCGAACGGGATCACGCAAATCACTTTCAGCGATCTGACGCAGCCATTCGTTTTGCTCGCCGAGCACGAAGGGGCGCCCGCCGTGCTTCAGCCCCTCAAGATAAGCTTCAAGGATTGCGCCGCAAATCTCCACTCCTCTTAGAGCGAGATGACCGCCTTGTGCCGCGAGATGGGCGCTGACAGCCAAGCGAACCAGGTCATTGGGGTATGCAATGGGATACGCCTCATCAAAGTCATTGACACCCCAGATGAGACGGCCCTCGGCATCCCGCCAGGTGCCGAAGTTTTCAACGTGCAGATCTCCAACCGCAAGAACCGCGGGCGCCTTGGCCAAGTCGGCGCATTCAAGGGGCCAAAGCTCAGCCCAACGATAGAACGTCGCTCGTAAGAAGGGGAATACCGCGGATTTCATGTTGGCGTGCTTCAGACGAAGGTCCTTCCGAACCAGATGCATGCGGTGCCCGAGCCAATTTTCATACTGGCGGGTCGCTTTTACGACGTTCATGGCGCGAACTGTAGTGCGCCAGCCTGCGGGAAGTCAACGCTCGAGATCGAATGTTCGGAGGAATTTGAGAACTGGGAGAACAATCACCGGGCCTCGGAGAGGGCTGGTTCACACCTCTTCGGCCCGGGGCCCGGCGACTGTAAACGGGAAAGGGCGTTACTGCTTGAAATATCCAGCGTTCTTCTCGATGAACTCCTTCTTATCTTCCGGCACATCTTCGAGCGCATGAATCGAGTCGGAGGTGCAGGCGGGAACACAGGCACCACAATCGATGCAGCCCTCAGGATCGACGTACATCTGTGTGGCGGTTTCGAAGCCGGGCTCGTCCTGCTTGGGATGAATGCAATCTGTTGGGCAAACCTCAACACAGAGGGAGTCCTTGATGCACGAATCAGTAATTACGTAGGCCATGATGAATCAGTCTCCTGGAATGAGCACTTCCAACTCGCTCAACATCAGTGTATGAATGTGCGGCTGGACCAGCGGTGATCTCAGTCACACGCGAACGTGCGCTGGCGAAACACCAGGAATTGTGAGACTCGATCCGGCAGAGCTGGTAAAAAAGCACGCGTCAGCCGCATGATGCTGATCACGTCGAACCGTGACCGGGGTCACAGAAATAGATATCCAACAGGACTTAAATAAGCACAATTGAACTAGGCCTTCTAGTCATAGGATCGCCCGGCTCCACCCACAGAACCCCACAAGCCGTTACCCCAGACGGCGGGAGCCGGGCGTTTGAAGGCTAAGAAGTAAGGCAACCTCCCCCTCCCCTTCACAGTTGTCGTGTCCACGCTTCAGCCCGCTGGATCTGTCTCGGTCCACGCCGTTTGCCATTTCCAGGGCAGCCCGGGTGTGTTCGTGCAGACACGGCGTCCTTCCATGCCCACACTTTCTAGCTAGCACCGCGCACTTTAAATATAGCTTTTTCAACGCTTTAGCCTAATGGCACTTCTGCTGCCCTTTCCGGTAGCGCTAGTCAAGTTCAATAGGGGGGCAGACATGAACCGAGCGGCTCGCACGGCGCTGGAAGACGTCAAATCGATCTATTGGATCGTGATGCTGGTGTTGACGGCGATTCCTCTAGCCGCACAAACTGCTACTCCAACCGTTAGCGATCAGCCCGACCGCGTGGTGCTGGTAAGCCTGGTCGACCGCAGCCTGGCAGTGATCGAGGGTGGTGTGGTCGTTGCCAAGTTTGAGGTTGCTGTCGGAACGGACGTCAGCCCCAGTCCGATCGGCGAGTTCAGAATCGTCAGCCGCGTACAAAATCCAACCTACTATCGCCCCGGAACTGTCATTCCCGCCGGGAAGGACAATCCTGTGGGTACGCGCTGGATGGGGCTTAGCCAAAAGGGATACGGAATTCACGGAACAAACGCTCCGAAGTCGATCGGTCGAGCGGCGTCGCACGGCTGCATCCGCCTGCGGAACCGCGATATGGAGAGATTGTTCACGATGGTGCGCGTTGGCGACGTGGTGCGGATTCGCGGCGAGCGCGACGAGCAAATTGCGCGGGTCTTCGGGTCGAACGTGGACCCGACGATCGTAGTGGATGCAGGGCTCGCGCGCTCAGCCGGCGAGCAGCAGGAAGGGTCGTCACACCAGATTGGATTGGGCAACTGAGAGCTCTTCTTTTTAAGAAATCGGGAGGGTCCTATGCAGATGGCAATCACATTCATCGCGGTGCTTGGGGGGATGGTGTTCTCGCTGGCGGTGGCGTTGCTGGCGGAGGAACTGATTTTCGGTCAGGTGTTCCGCCTGTTTTTCGCCCGGCAGGCGGCGGCAGTCAAATCAGCGCAGAAGGGCTAGGGCGCGTAAAGGAGAACGACGATGCTGGCGTTGAGGTACCTGCTGATGTGCGGTGGCCTCGGGATGATTCTCGTGGCTGTAGGAATTTTGAGCTTTGACGTGTATCGGGAGATG
>Ga0335085_10011638_pt1 | contig 13035 bp, 14 predicted proteins | sample Lox_Sample_45_FD_206712 | JGI IMG/M metagenome (GOLD analysis project Ga0335085, IMG submission 206712) | Soil microbial communities from Loxahatchee National Wildlife Refuge, Florida, United States - Lox_Sample_4.5 | ecosystem: Environmental > Terrestrial > Soil > Wetlands | place: USA...
GTGCCCAGATCGAAGCCGGTGACCTGGTTATGGGGTTCCAGCAGAGTGGTCCCGCGCGGCGCCACCCATTCCGGATGCGGCTCGAATTTCCACCATGGATAGTGCTGCAGTAGCTTGGCTCCCAGGCCCACCTGGTAGGAACCGGGCAAATCCATTCCTTCTTCCCAGGTGAGAAACGTGTATTTCGTGCGCTGAAAGGGCTTGTCCGTGCTGTAGGCCTCAAACACCGGATTCGCTCCGTAGGTATGGCCGGCGGCTCCGTTCAACATTCCCAGCCAGAAAGCGGCGCGCTGGAATGCCTCGAAGTGCGTGGCCCCGAGCATTTCATATCCGATCTCGCCTACGACTTCCGGCTTAGTGACCGTGGTGCGCGAGCGGTGAACGTCGAGCAACGCTACTTCGATCGCAATGCTCGGCCATCCTAGGTGGCTGGGTTGAAACAGATCGAAATCGGTGAGCGACTCGTCTTTGAAAGCAGAATCGTAGGGCGGCGGAATCTCGTGTACGGTAATGGGGTGGTGGTAGGGGTCGGTGGCGCGAACGTAACGCGCGACTTCGGTCCAGCCGGGCGTGCGCAGGTCGATGGGCTTGGTTTCCGCCAGCGCGTCGGGCGGATCGTACACTTCTCCGCCGATGATCCAGAACACCGGATAGGCGCCGTAACGCGCAATGATATAGCGCCAGTGCTTTTTCAGTTTTTCGGGGCCCATCTGCTTCATCGCCTGGCGCCATGCGCCAACGATGGCGGGAGCGATTCCCGCATTCACCAGTTCCTGAATTCTGCGGTCGCCATAGTCGAAGTACTTGGGATTGATCCGCTGGAACTGCGGATCCCAGACCGCCCCGCCTTCATTACGAAACCCGGGATCGACCGGGGCCAATTCCTCATTGGAGGGAACCAGGCCTGCGCAGATTTGCACCACCGTAAAGCCCTTGGCTTTGCGGTTGGCGGTCAGTTTCTGAAAACCGTCCCAACTCAGGCGGTCCGACATGCCCATCCACCAGGTATCGCCCAGCCAGTAGAAAGCCGTGCCGTCCGCGTGCTCGAAATAACGCTTGTTGGCGCTCACCCGCAGCATGCCGCGGCGCAAAAGATCACTACCGCCGGTGTACGCGGTGATTCGCGCGTGCCCAGCTTGGCCATTCAAATCGGGATTGCTGCGATCCGTGCTCTCCAGGCGATAGTCGTATTCCCCTGGCGTGGGAGGCGCAAAACGGACTGTCCACTTGCTGCCGCCTCTCCAAAAAGTCGGCACGCGCCATGATTGCCCGTCTCCTGTGAAGATCACATCTACGTCGACGTCGTTGAAGGGGTCCGCGTAGGTTTTTCGCGATTCAAAGGTCCGCTCGAAGACTCTCATTTGGCTCGCCGAGGGATTCGTCGTCCCAGCAGCGAACTGCACCAGGGCAGCCAGGCATACAATCAGCCTGCTCACGGTCGTATTCCCTCTCACCGGACTCTCCTAGAAGGCTGTTTGGACGACGAAAGCTAACATCATGACAACAGACTATCAGCCTTACTAACAATATGTGTCAAGCGGTTTCACATCTCCCACACTGGGAAGGTTGGCATGACCAATCAATACCAGCCAAGTCTATCATATATAGATATTTCCAGAAGCAGGAAAGGGGCGAGAGCTCCCCCTTCATGAAGCTGTTGACTAAGATTATACATTAGGTCATCATATGACACGATCTATAGACATAAGGATAATCCGAGAGAAGCAGAGGAATGGTTTTGTGCTCAAAGTCGTGGCGCAGATTAGTCCGTGAATCTGCTCTCGTCTGATCTGGCTTCGAACACGAGCCGTGTGACCTGAATCATTCCAAGCGAATTGGGTGACTTTCGCTGCTAGGCAAACGGAGACCGAGTCAATGCCAGTCGATCAAGGCGGGGCAGACCAAGCTCGCGCGGAATCCATCCGCCCGGGAAATGGGGATCCCAATTCCTTCGGAGGGGGTGTGTGGATCCGCGAATACGTGAGTGGCGCATGCGGAGCTGAGGGATTCAGTACAGGCACGGCGATATTGGAATCGGGCTCTGTTCTTGCGTACCACACGCATAGCTTTAGCGAAGCCATCACGATTTTGAGCGGGGAGGCGCGGCTCAACGTCCAGGGGCGTTCGTATCGTTTAACGGCATTTGATTGCCTGCATGTGCCCCGCGGTGTGGCACATGAGGTGCGGAACGACTCGCCGGACTTCCCTCTGCTCGCCTTATGGGCTTTCGCGTCTGCGGAGCCTTCGCGGGAACTGGTGCAGCAATCCTTCGCGATCATCGATCGTGGCATGTCCGGTCCCGCTCCCGACGACCCAGAATCGATTGTCCGCTTTCAACAGGCTGAAATCTACCAGCTTTCCGAGGGAGCATTGTTCCGCGATCTATTTGCCGGCCGGTTCGGTTCCGTTGGTATTTGCGGAGGTTACGGAGTGTTTCAGCCGGGAGCATCTCTGCCTTGCCACATCCATGAGTACGACGAGTCGATCACCATTGTCGAAGGGGAAGCTGTTTGTCTGGTGCAGGGAAACCGCTACCGGTTAAGTGGGCGCGACACAGCGTTTGTTCCCACTGGCCGGCCTCACCGGTTCCTGAATCACTCAGACTCGCCTATGGCAATGATCTGGGTTTACGCGGGCACCGAGCCGGAGCGATCGCTGGTTGACGCTGGCCATTGTGAGGGGACCCTTGCCTGGCCGGCGTCGGTCCAAGGCGGGATTTGATTGAGGAGGTCACAGTATGACCGCGGGACGAAGCTTCAAGGTCGGTTTTTCAGCGGATTTCCTGGATGAAGAGCGTCGCCAGGTCTTTCCGGATATTGGTCTCTCCCTTCTGGACGCTGTGACCGATATTTCCTATGAGTTCATCGACCGATATTGCGCTGAATATCCACCTCAGCAACTGGGCGGCTACGATGTTCTCATCACGCTCAAGCCGCGCGTCACTGCCGATTCTCTGCGCGGGGTCGAACGTTTATGCGCCATAGGACGGTGCGGTGTCGGATACGACAATGTGGATCTCGCAGCCTGCACCGAGCACGACATCGCGGTTTACATAACCCCCGCAGGCGTCATTCGTCCCATGGCTGAATCCATCGTGCTCTTTGTTCTGGCGCTCTCGCACAATCTGGTGCAGAAAGACCGAATGATTCGCCAAGGACGGTGGAAAGAGAGCACGGCTAAACTCGGCCGCGAGCCTCGCGACCGCACTGTTGGGACGATCGGGCTCGGAAATATTGCGCGGGAAGCCTTTCGCCTGCTGCGAAACTTCGGAATGGCGCGTTTTATGGCTTTCGATCCTCTGGTGGACGACGCTACCTTCGCCAGACTCGCCACCGAACGTGCGTCATTGGAAGACCTTCTTGGCCAATCGGACTACGTCTTGGTTAATTGCCCGCTGACGCCTCAGACAAAACACATGATTGGCGAAAAAGAACTGGGCCTGATGAAGTCTACCGCTTTTTTGATCAATACATCGCGTGGCCCGATTGTCGTTCAGGCGGCCCTTGTTCGCGCTCTGGAAGCGCGCAAGATTGCGGGAGCCGCCCTCGACGTTTTTGAGAAGGAGCCGCTCCAAAGCGATTCACGCCTTCTGAAGTTCGACAACGTCATTTTGACGTCTCATTCCATAGGGTGGACGGAGGAGTTGTTCCGGGACATGGGAAGAATCGATTGCGAAGGCGCCATCAATGTGAGTCGCGGGCTGCCTCCCGCCAACGTCGTGAATCGGGAGGTCCTGGAGCGCCCGAGTTTCAGGAAAAAACTGGAGCGCTACACTGCGCGGCAATAAGAAAGGCTTTAAACCCTAAACACAGATTGGAGAAAGGCATATGAATCAAATCTCTCGTCGATCTTTTCTGGAGAACGCCGGGGCAGGAGCGTTGGGCCTCGGGTCCGTGCTCACCGCAGAAGGTTCTGGTGCTGAAACCCGCCAGGGGAACGGCGGTCACAATTCAGGTCTAATCCGGTCCGGCATGGTCAACATACCTACAGAGTGGAGTTTTCGATCAGGAAAGGCCTATGCCGACCCTTTCAACGACGTGGAAGTGGACGTGGTGTTTTCCGATCCTCACGGAAAAGAACAGAAGGTGCCAGCCTTCTGGGCGGGGGAGCAGGCTTGGACCGTGCGCTACAGCTCTCGAACGGTCGGCCGTCACAGATATCGTACGGTGTGCAGCGATGCCGGGAACACCGATCTGCACGGGCAAACCGGCACCTTCGAGGTTTTGCCCTACTCAGGAAGCAACCCGCTCAGCATCCACGGCCCAATTCGAGTAGCGCGCGACGGCCTGCACTTTGAGCACGCGGATGGCAAGCCTTTCTTCTGGCTGGGCGACACCTGGTGGATGGGGCTCTGCAAACGGCTTCGCTGGCCGGAAGATTTCCACCTCCTCGCCGAGGACCGCATAAAGAAGGGCTTCAGCGTCATTCAAATTGTCGCCGGCCTTTATCCGGACATGCCCCCCTTTGACGCTCGCGGAGAAAATGAAGCGGGCTATGCCTGGGAAGCAGATTATGCGCGCATCAATCCCCGCTACTTCGATATGGCCGACCTGCGCATTCAGTATTTGATTGATCGCGGCCTCATGCCCTGTATCGTCGCCTGCTGGGGGTACTTTCTTCCCATGATGGGCCCCAAGAAAATGAAACAGCACTGGCGGAACATCGTGGCGAGATGGGGAGCCTATCCTGTGGTGTGGTGCCTGGCCGGCGAGGGCACCATGCTCTATTACACCTCAAAACGAACCGATGAGTCTGTGGCCAGTCAGAAGCGTGGGTGGACCGAAATGGGCAAGTATGTGCGAAGCATCGATCCCTACAGCCGCCTGGTGACCATTCATCCCAGCGCCACCGCCCGCGACACGGTTGACGACCAGAGTGTCCTCGACTTCGACATGTTGCAAACCGGCCACGGAGGGTGGGCCAGCATCCCCTCCACCGTAGATAAAGTAACGACTGACCTGACGAGAAGTCCCAAGATGCCGGTTCTAGTCGGGGAAGTTTGCTATGAGGGCATCGCCGACTCGAGCCGTCAGGAAATTGTTCGCTTCATGTTTTGGGTCAGCATGCTGAGTGGAGCCGCCGGTCATACCTATGGTGCGAATGGCATCTGGCAGTTGAACACGAGGGACAAGCCCTATGGCCCCTCACCCCATGGGCGCACCTGGGGCACCACCCCCTGGGAAACTGCGTACCAGCTTCCTGGGTCAGCCCAGGTTGGATTGGGAAAGCAGCTTCTCACCCGTTACGAATGGTGGCGTTTCGAGGCGCATCCTGAGTGGGTGGACCCTCACTGGAGCAAGGAAGAAGGCGAACCCACCGGTGGATTGCGCAGGCCCAGCGCCGATATCCATACCAGTTACACAATGCCTTATGCTGCCGGCATTCCCGGGGAAGTCCGGGTGGTGTTTGTCATGCCCATGTGGGATTCGCCCACGATAAAGAACCTGGAGTCGAGAGTTTCCTATCGGGCATTCTTCTTTGATCCCCGCACCGGTAATGAAATTCCCATCGGCCCCGTCACCGCGGGTGCGGGTGGCGATTGGCAGGTGCCCATCCTCCCGACCATGGAGGCATGGGTGATCGTCTTAGACAAGCAAATGTCACATGGATAGGGCAATTCAGGTTGTGTGGATCTCGCGCAAGGCAGTGGGCCGGAGCAGAAAATACGCATCCGGTCAAAGTCAGTGCGAGACAACGCTGTTTTTCTCTTTTGGGCCGTTGGTTTCAGCCAATTCAGCCACGACTTTGGTGGTGGTGCCGCGTTCTGTCCTGCAGGTGTGTTTATTTCGGGGTTCGATATCCCAAACCGCCGTACGGTAGCTCCTCGTTGTACTCCACCCACCACGCCGCGATCGGACCTGAGTGTAGAAAGCGCCTTTCTGGTGGCCTTGTGTCTGTAGGGTTTCCAACTTCATCTGGCTGCCCATGGGAGGGATCCCAAATGTCTCCTAAGCTGTCAAGATTAAGCACGACCCCGCCTAGAGGTGATTGTTGTGAACTTTCATCGCAGGTCACTCTCCAATCCTACAAACCGCGCGGAAAGTCAGCCCACCCCTTTCATAGCAGCTGATCGGTTGCTTCCGCCGTGGGGTTCTCGGAAAATCGGCCGTATGCAGTTCTCCCGCCGTCGACGAGCAGGGTAATTCCGGTAATAAACCGTGACTCATCCGAGGCAAGGAAGAGACAGGCGTACGCGACGTCTTCAGGACGACCGAGACAGCGCAAAGGGTGCAACGCCAGGAATTCCTGGAACTTCTTCGGCGACCCTCTCAGCTTTGCTAGAGATTCGTTGTTCATTGGGGTGTCGATAAACCCCGGGCAGATGCTGTTTACACGAACATGCATCGGACCAAAATCAATCGCCATACTGCTGGTCATCGCCAACATTCCTCCTTTCGCCACGGCGTAAGGGAAGAAGTTGGGTTGGGGGCGCAGCGGATGGGTGGAGGCGATATTGACGATGCTCCCGCCGCTCTTTGACATAAGAGGGATCGCATGCTTCGAGCAAAACCACGCCCCCTTCAAGTTCACTGCCATACAGCGGTCCCACTCCTCGTTCCGTAGCTGCAGTGCTGTTCCCGGCACGGCGAGCCCGGCACTATTAACCACGATGTCCACCTTCCCGAAGCGGGCTGATACTGCCTCGCTCATACGTTTGACGTCCTCTTCTTGCTGGACATCGGTGGGTATAAACAAGGCCTCGTTTCCGTCTTTCCCAGAGATCTCCTTTTCCACACTCGAACCGGACGGGCGATCAATGTCCACAATCACAACGCTGGCACCTTCGCGTGCGAACAATTTGGCCGTAACCCGGCCAATTCCGGAACCGCCCCCTGTTACAATCGCCACTTTATTTGTCAATCTCATCGGTTCCACCCCTAGTCTTGACCGCCTCTGTCCAGACCTTGACGGCATACAGCATTTTCATGGGTCTCTCCGAATTGCCTTCCGTATCCATCCCAGATTGTTCCGCAGCACAGTCCGTTGTAAAACTGGCCCCGTCTACTTGGAACCTGTTGAGGAGCCCTCGCCTTTCCTGTAACTCCAACTCACTCGTAATATCCGGATATTAGGCTCGAACGCCGATATGAAGCAGCACATTATACTCGGCCCTAGTTCTATCGTGATAGAAAGCTCGTCGAGAGAGACTTGATGACAGCGACCGACCAACCAATTTGCTGCCCTGGATGGTTTGCAAAAATGTGTCATGGAGTTCCCGCGCCGGTGCGATAGGGTTCCCACCTCGGACCGCACCACGTTCAGTTGGCGCTTCCCAGTGGAGGTCACCTTCTAGTCCCCGAATGGATGTTGGATGAGGATCTCTGTCGTGGGATGGAGATTGTCGAACGTCCCACGCTGGCGATCACGGCTCTCGTAAGGGTCTGCGCTCTGCAGAACTTGAATTTCCGTCCCAAACCGGTCCAATACAGTGGAGAGAATCGAGTCTGGCTGACGTATTCAACCTTGGTCACACGCGGCTGTTTAGACATACGAGCAAGGTCTCTTTCGGGCTGTCAGATTTTGCGGCAGGCGGGAGCCACGCGTGAATGCCTAAACGATTAATTCTATGGATGCCTCACATGTGGATTGCAGATCAGGAATAGATTGTGAAGGCTATAATCAAGGAGTGATGACGGCGACATGCACAATATTTCCGACCGTGGCTCCTGCGTTCGGATTCGTGAGGCGTCAAATTTGAACTCAGACAAGAGCGTCCGCAAGGTCACGGAACCGCAACAGCAGCAAGCGGAAACGTATCGTTACTGGCAGAGTTTGCCCGTCGGGGAGAGACTCTCAGCAGTTTGGGACGTCAGCGAAGCTGCTTATGGATTTGCTGCTGCTTTTAAGGGAGTTCCGTTCCATGATGCCGAAGGATCTGAAAGAACTGTTGCGCGCATTCAACGATCACGCGGTTAAGTATCTTATTGTGGGCGGTTATGCTTTCGGCGTTCACGCAGAGCCGAGGGCGACCAAGGACCTGGATATCTTTATCCGGGCCGACGAGGAAAACAGCAAGGCGGTGTTTCGCGCCCTGGCTCAATATGGAGCACCTCTCGATAACCTGAGTCCAACAGATTTTTCGGATGGGAGCACCTTTCAGATCGGCCAACCTCCGGCACGGATAGACATTCTGCAACGCATTGATGGTGTTACATTCGACGAGGCCTGGAAGAACCGAGTCGAGGGACTGATCGACGCTGAGATTCGCATTGCCGTGATCTCTCGCGACGACCTCATCCGAAACAAGCTGGCCTGTGGACGGGACCAGGATCTATTGGATGCCAAGAAGCTGCGTGCCGCCATGCCAAGCGATCCGGCTCAGGATTGAGAGCCAAACTAGGATCGATGCAATGAGGCTGGGTCTCTGATTACAGGAGATTCAACTCCCGCGTATTATGCACTCGAACCACAGAGAGATCTAGCAGGCTGCTGAAAAACCCTCTGATTTCGTCTGTACTCTGCCCCGACTGAGCTGTTTCCGAATGAAGAAGATAGTCCCTTATCGTTTCTGCTGGTTATTCGGCCGTCGGCTGGCTGAGTAACGTTAAAGCCGTCGAACAGTGTGAGGGTCTGGTAGGTCTCAGCCCCGGCCAGGTGCGGCTGCCCGGTGGCGTCCTGCTGGACCCCGGGAATGAAGTTAAGGATATTGCGGTAGTCGTTGGTGCCAGGGTAGGGAATGTCGATGATATCCATGCCGGTAAGCTGTTCCTGTGCCGGCGTTTTTGCCGGGTCGATATCCGGTATTGACTCGACGACACTGACGACTTCCTTAACCTCCTGAAGGTGGGACAGGGTGAGCGCCAAGTGGGTGGCACCACCAGGCTCAACCTCGGCAGTGCTGGCGTAGAACCCTTCTTTCTCGGCCCGGCTCCAGGTTGGTGAACACGCATCGCCCGTCGAAGCGGGTTTCACAGCGGAGCAGCGGAGCGTTGGGGAACTGCAGGGTGATGCGCGCGTTGGGAACTGCGACGGAGTTTTCGTCGGCCACCGTGACGGTGAGAGTCGCCGGTTGCGCGGCCAAATTTGCCGTGAACAAAACAGCAAAGCAATATAGTGCGCCCATGGAGCATGACCCGGGCCCCAGTGGATATTGTCTCGCAGAAGGCGATTGAATAGGGGGCACGCGATACGGTTAGGTCGGGATAACGAATCCTTTGTGTTTATGGCTAATACCTGCCATCGCCTTGAATTGCGGAACGGACTACGCTTGATAAGAGCGCGGCTCTTGCCTCCGCCTGTCGCGAGCACTGGTTTCGTTGTCGCTCGAAATGTTCATGCCGAGCCGCATGGCGGAAGCGGTGTGGTGTAAGAGTGACGCAATGTGTGCCACGCAGTGGTGGCGTTTTTGCTGGGCGGAAAGAGCGTGCCGGAATTCCTCGTCGCATGGCCAACCGATGGCCTCCGTTACGCAACGGCCCTATCGTTTCGGGGAGTCGCGGCAATGGGCCGGTTGCCCAATGCCAGAGACGTAAATTTCTGCCGGACTCCGACTTTTGATGGATTTCACGAGGGCGGGGTGACGTCCTAGAATCATTCGGAATTCTGGCATAGTGTGGTGAGAGTCTCTCGTTTTGCCGGTTGACTCATCTTGCCCTTATATAGCAAAGCACGTTTCGATCTGGCGGTATTTTGCTTCATCGTTCTTATTATTTGCGGCGCCAGGGCCCGGGTGACTGCAGCAACCCGCATGGATCTCGATCGCGACTGGATGTTCCGGACTGATCCCGATTCCATCGGGCAGCGTTCCCTTTGGCAGTTTCGTCCGCCCGAGCATACGCTCTCCATCAATCTGCCGAACAGCTGGAATCCGCTTGGCGTGTATAACTAGATGGGCTGCCAAGATTGGCCGATACGGGGAACTCGGCGCTTCCTTATCCACGACATGGTCGTGTACGTCGTTGACAAAACGCCAATCACCTGACACTGCGGACGGCAAGGTTGGCGAGCTTGTTGGCTTCGGCGTTCTTCTCACGGCCAATATGTGAGATCGAAAATTCGAGTGATCGGGCCAGTTTGCGGCAGGTCCAGTTCAGGGAATAGAGCCGAGGGCTATGGCACTTGTATTCGCCCGTCATTTGCTTCACGACTATTTGGGAATCTGAATACACGTGCAATCGCCGTGCATTCAACGACAGCGCACACTGTAACGCTTCCATCAGGGCAACGTATTCGGCAACGTTGTTGTCCTGGCGGCCGATCCACTTCGCAATTCGGATGGGGCCGGCTGCGGCGCCGTCGATCATCACCCCGACGCCTGAAGGCCCGGGGCTCCCGAGGGAGCCGCCATCGATATACGCAATCAGATCCGACACACTCTGCGCTCTCCCACAACCATGAGCGCTGAGCGAGTTCTCGTCAAGACGCTTACTTGGTTCCTGGGTACGTCGTCTCCTCCTCTCACGATTTCGATCTGCTGTGCATGACTCTGTGGAAAAGCACGGACAATCTAACCTTCCATTCACTAAGCATTCATAATTCAACAGACTGCGCCCCCCGCTCAGGTACTCTTGATTTTCGGACTTTGCACCGAAAAGGGGCATTGACAAGAATGAGGCAACTGTTTAACTTGGCACCGTCGACGGCTGAAAGGGTTGGCGAAAATAAAACGCTGCTGATCCGAAGTAGGCTGGGTGATCGGCTCGAAAGGGTAACCCGACGAGCAACCAGACCCGAAAAAACCGACTGACTCTGCGAGGAGCAGTTGGGGTTTGGAACTGCGAAAGCAGTGATCGCATCAAGGGCTGTGACGGTACATGCATCCACGCTGTCGGCTTCCTCGCAGGAGTTGACGGCTAGAGCATAACCAATGTCACAGCCTTTTTCTATTGCGCATGGTTCGAGACGTCCCGACCGCTGCTGTGCAGTCTGCTCGCTGTGTAGGCCCCTTCGATCTTCGCGGACGTCGCAATCGCCTTGCTGACTTCGGATTTCCTAAGGATCAGCACAACTTGGGATATGATCGCACCTCTATCCCCAAATGAGTTCACGTGTGAAGGAACAGCTTGAGAAGCTTGTACTGCAGATGTACAGAAGCGGCATTCAATACGCCGAGGCCGCCCGGGAGTTTCAAAAGGTGTTCATCGTCACGGTTCTGCGGGAGCAAAAAGGGAATCAGGTGAGATCTGCTCGGGAGTTGCGTATGCACCGCAATACATTGAGCCGCACGATTCGGGAATTGGAAGTGGATATACAGCCTTTGCGCGCACCACGCCGCCGACCGCCTGTCAGCGCGCGCCCAGTCGCGGGAGAGAGGAAGGCTGGGCGTCAGTAACAGCAGCGGCCATCATGGCCGACAGCAACCTTTGCCCCCCAAGAACTCGCGACTCGTATCTCTCGGAACCGTTCCGTTTCAGCCAGAGTAACTGATAGGCCGTGTCCACCTCTGCCTCATGAGTTTTCTTCATCTCGGCCTGCGCTATTCGCGAGTGATCCGTCTTCCCAGCATATTCGGGGCAATCTGTCCGCGCGTGCACATCTTTGATGGTGCTGTTACGGAACGCTACCGCGGAACCTACATTGCCAAAGAACACCCGGACTGGGTCATAACTATGAGCCAATCCGACAGCGGCCTGTACAACTTGGGGCTGCCCCAGGCCCGAGAGTTTATGACCAGGTACGTGATCGCGGCCATCAAGGAATACGGAATCGATGTCCTACGCATTGATTACAACATCAATCCCGAAGCCTACTGGAAGCAGCTCGATGACAAAGACCCAAGCCGCCGAGGCTTGGAGGAAATTCACTACCTCGAAGGTTTCTATCAGATGTGGGACGACATTCGGAAGGCTTATCCCCACCTCTCTATTGATAATTGCGCCAGCGGAGGCCGGCGCATCGACCTCGAGACTGTCTCGCGTTCGATTCCCCTCTGGCGCACCGACGGCACGATTGGACCGCTCATGCGCTTGGATTTCAACCAGGCAGCCCTTCAGAACCAGGTGATGACTGCGGGCCTGAGCCGTTATGTCCCGTTCAGCACCAGCGGTGAGATGGGCGCGAGTCCATACCTGTTCCGCAGCGGGTTCAACGCGGGCATCTCCTTCGCCGAAGATGTTCGTCCGGCTGCCTATCCTCGCGATGAGCTTCGCCAGGCCATCGCGGAAGGCAAGCGTCTCCGCAAGTATTTTTTTGGAAATTTCTATCCTCTGAATGAAGTGACAACCAACCCCGGAGACTGGTGCGTTTTGCAATACCACAGACCGACTGAGCAGGATGGCATGGTGATGGCGTTCCGCCGGAATCTCTCTCCTTACAACGACTACGCAGCTATTCTGAACGAGATCGCGCCAGAAGGTAAATACGAGGTCAGCTTCTACTCCAGCTACGGCCTCCCGAAGATCGTGACCATGGCAGGAGAGGAACTTCAACATCTCAAGCTCAAGATTGCCGATGTTCCCGGCTCAGTCGTCGTTGAATACAAGAAAGTCCCACCTCGATAAGGAAAAATGGGAATAACCGGGCGGCGCCGCTGATAACCTGCAATCAGGGTCAGGAGACGCTTGCCGCGATAGCTGCGACCGAATTGAGATGGTTCCCGCGAGGTAGACCCTCATGATGGTGGCCGCCGACGACTCAACCTGTAATCCTTAGTAATTCACGGTCGAGCAGGACGAACCGAGGGTCTTCCTTGTACCCCGGCCATACGAACAGCATGGGATATCACCAGGGCTGATGGGTTCACGCACTGATCTGCGTTCAGAGAGTTGCTGCCGACGTTGAAGAAATCGTTCCCGAAGATAGAATTCGCCCGGGCGCTCGTACCCAAAAGAATCCCGGTACAGGCCGAGTCGATTGTGTTCATCTTCACCCGATTGCCCTTGCCGGTCGCACTGCTGTCCGAGTTTGTGCATGTGCTGTCAAGATGAATGCCAGACTCATCGCTGCGATTAATAGTGTTGCCGCGAATCACATTGTGGTCGGAGCAGACCTCGATGCCATCGAACACATGGCTGGCCGACACGAGGTTTTCCACAACCTCGTTGTTGTCCGCTGGTGGGCCACCTGTAACGTCAGTGACCAATGCGATTCCGAACT
>Ga0335085_10011639_pt1 | contig 13034 bp, 12 predicted proteins | sample Lox_Sample_45_FD_206712 | JGI IMG/M metagenome (GOLD analysis project Ga0335085, IMG submission 206712) | Soil microbial communities from Loxahatchee National Wildlife Refuge, Florida, United States - Lox_Sample_4.5 | ecosystem: Environmental > Terrestrial > Soil > Wetlands | place: USA...
TGCCCTGCGCAAGAAGCTCCTGAAAAAATATCCCACTTCCCTGCTGGACTTGCTCGAGTTGCAGTCTCTCGGCCCTAAGAAGGTCGCGTTTATTTGGAGCCATTTCAAGGTCGGGACGGTCGAAGGCGTGGCCAAGCTTGCCAGGGAAGGAAAATTGCGGGACCTGCCGGGCTTTGGCGAAAAAAGCGAACAGAACATTCTGAAAGCCGCCGAGCAGTTCAAGAACCTGGCCGGTTCCGGCCGCGTGCTGATTAGCGTGGCCGACGAAGAAGGCCAGAAGCTCGCCGCGTACATCGTGAAAGCGGGCGAGGCGGTCGAATCGGTCACACCGGCGGGTTCCCTGCGCCGCGGAAAGGAAACGATCGGCGATCTCGACCTGCTGGTCACCATGCGTCCCGGGCACGACAAGCAAAAGGACGTCGACGCCGTCGCCGCGCACATCCTGAAATATCCCGGCATCGACGAGGAACTGGCGCACGGCGAAAACAAAGTCAGCTTCATTCTGGGCGGCGGTCTCCAGGTGGACGTGCGCTTGCTCGAGAAGAAAAGCTTCGGCGCGGCGCTCATGTATTTCACCGGCTCGAAAGCCCACAACGTCGCGCTGCGCGGCCGCGCCAACGATATGGGCTGGACGCTGAACGAATACGCGCTCACCACTCTAAAAGGCGGCAAAGTGGTCGCGGGCAAGACCGAAGAAGAGATCTACTCGAAACTGAAGCTCGCCTACATCGAGCCCGAATTGCGCGAAATGACCGGCGAGATCGAAGCCGCCCAAAACGGCAAGCTCCCGAAGCTGGTCGAGCTGAAGGACATCCGCGGCGACGCGCAAATGCACACCACCGCATCCGACGGCCGCAATTCGATCGAGGAAATGGGTCACGCCGCGCGCGAGCTGGGTTACGACTACATCGTGCTGACCGACCACTCCAAGGCCGTGACCGTCGCGAACGGCCTGGACGAAAAACGCACGCTCGAGCAGATCAAGAAAATCCACGCGGCGAAAGTTCCCGGCATCAGGCTGCTCGCCGGCAGCGAAGTCGATATCAAAAAAGACGGCTCGCTCGATCTCGAAGACTACGTCCTGGCCGAACTCGACGTGATCGTCTGCTCGGTCCACTCGTACATGAATATGATCCGCGAGGAGATGACCGCGCGTTACCTGAAGGCCATCGAGAATCCCTACACGCAAATCATCGCGCATCCCACGGGCCGGCTGGTGCTGCGCCGCGAGCCATTTCCCTACGACATGGAAGCGGTGCTGGACGCCTGCGCGAAGCACGGCGTAGTGATGGAGTGCAATGCCTATCCCGACCGCCTGGACCTCAACGACGTCCACTTGCGCATGGCCAAAAATCGCGGCGTGAAAATCGTCATCTCGACCGATTCGCACACCACGAGCAACTTGAAATACATGAAATACGGGGTGACCACCGCCCGCCGCGGTTGGATCGAGAAGAAAGACGTGATCAACACTCTGCCGCTGGACGAATTTCTGGCAGCCCTTCGCCCAAAGCCAAAGGCCGCACCCGCGAAGTCAAAGCTCGCCGCGAAACGCAAATCCGCCTAGCCTTCCGCTAGACCGAATACGAAACGCTGCTGTCGTCGACCGCACCGACCGGCTTCTGCTTCGTCGCCACCGACGGCGACTTCGCGCCCCGGCGCATGGCTACCACTCCCGTGCGCACGACTTCCAGCAAGCCAAACGGCGTCAGCAGTTCCAGCAACCGATCGACTTTTTCTTCCCCGCCGGTCATTTCGACCGTGATCGAATCGGCCGCAATATCGAGCACACGAGCCTTGAACACGGTCGCAAGCTCCAGCACTTGCCCGCGGGTCTGCTGATTCGCCGAGACCTTCACCAGCGCCAAGTCGCGTAGCAGCACCGGCTGGTGGGTCACGTCGTCGACCAGCAGCACGTTCACCAGCTTGTAGACATTGGCCACAATGCGTCGCGCCTGATCTTCATCCGCATCGGTGACGATGGTCATCCGCGAAACCTCGGGTTTCTCGGTTCGCCCCACAGTCAGCGAATCGATGTTGAACGCGCGGCGGCGGAACAGCGACACCACGCGCGACAGGACTCCCGGTTTGTTTTCGACGTAAACGACGATCGTATGCATCATGGCGGCTATTCGTCCTCCGCCGTTTCCACCAGCGGATTCTTGGGCCGGCGAATCATCTCGTTGAGCGCCGCGCCCGCTGCGACCATCGGGTACACGGTGTCTTCCTGCTCCACCTTGAAATCAACGAGCACCGCGCCTTCATGCGCATGCGCGGCGCGCACCGTGGGCACCACGTCCGCGCGCTTGGTCACCGCGATGCTGCGAATGCCGTAGGCCTCGCCGAGCTTCACAAAATCGGGATTCAGCAGCGGCGTAGCTTCATAGTTGCGATCGTAGAAGAACTCCTGCCACTGGCGGACCATTCCCAGGTAGCCGTTGTTGATGATGGCGATGTTCACCTTCAGATTTTCCTGCTGGATCGTGGCCAGCTCGGCCATGGTCATCTGGAATCCGCCGTCGCCGACCACCACCCACACGTCCGCATCCGGCCGCGCCACTTTCGCGCCGATCGCCGCCGGAAGCGCGAAGCCCATCGTACCGAGGCCTCCCGAGGTGACCAGCGAGCGCGAATGCTCGTGTTTGTAATACTGCGCTTCCCACATCTGGTGCTGGCCCACGTCGGTAACGATGATCGTGTCGCGCCCGCGCGTCTCGTGCCACAGATCGTTGATCACGTGCGCGGCGTAAAGATGCCCCGTGTCCGGCAGATTCTGAATGTCGCGAACCGCCGTGTCCCCCTTCAGCGCGCGGATGTTCTCGATCCAGTCCGTGTGATTGCCGGCATCGACGCGCGGCAGCAGTTCGAGCAGCACCCGGCGCAGATCGCCGATCAGCGCCACGTCCACCTTCACGTTCTTGTTGATTTCCGCCGGATCGATATCGATGTGAATCTTTTTCGCGTTGGGTGCGTACGTTTTCAACGTACCGGTGACGCGATCGTCGAAACGCATCCCAAACGCCAACAGCAAGTCCGCTTCCTGAATGGTCTTATTCACCCACGCTTCGCCGTGCATGCCCATCATTCCCAGGTTCAGGAAATGTGACGCCGGCAGCGTGCCCAGCCCCAGCAGCGTCAACGCCACCGGGATGCAGGTTCGCTCCGCGAAGGCTTTCACTTCCGCCTCCGCGCCCGAAACCGAAATTCCGTGTCCAGCCAGAATCAGCGGGCGCTTCGCGCTGCGAATCAAGGCCAGCGCCTTTTCGTATTCTTCATTCGCGGGCGAAAGATCCGGGCGGTAGCCGCGCATTTTCGGCGCCGCGCCCTCCCAGTCGAGCTCGCACGCGCTCTGCTGCGCGTCTTTGGTGATATCGATCAGCACTGGCCCAGGGCGGCCGGACTTCGCCACGTACATCGCCTCGCGCACCGCCGGCGCGATTTCGTCCGCCCGCGTCACCAGGTAATTGTGCTTGGTGATCGGCAGCGTCACCCCGGTGATATCGGTTTCCTGAAACGCATCCGAGCCCAGCAGCTTGCTGCCGACCTGGCCGGTGATGCACACAATCGGAGACGAATCCATCATCGCCGTGGCGATTCCGGTCACCATGTTCGTCGCGCCCGGGCCCGAAGTGGCCACCGCGACGCCCACCTCGCCCGTCGCCCGCGCATAGCCGTCGGCCATGTGCGTCGCTCCCTGTTCGTGCCGCACCAGAATGTGGCGGATCGAGCTGTGCCGCAGCGCGTCGTAGGCCGGCAAGATCGCTCCTCCTGGATAACCGAATACCGTTTTCACCCCTTCGCGCTCCAGACACTCCCAAAGAATTCGCGCCCCGGTCATCGGTTCGTTCGCCGCCGCGGATGTTGCGCCGGACTTGCTGCTGGCTTTCTGGCTCGCCTTGCTGCCGCTCATCGTCGTCTCCCTCAGTTGGTTCAAATGCCGTTCGTGTAGTGCCCAAAAACAACAAAACCCACCTTGCCAGCGTCTCTGGCGGGTGGGTTCGGTGAGCTTTTTGTTTCTTGCTACTCAGCTCAGCGCTGCCCTCCTGGCAGAGACACGCACACGAGTCGTACTACTACGAGTACGCTCCCAAGCTGTCCAATTCGTGCCACGTTGCTCATGTGTGTCGGCGCTGAGTAAACCCCAAGCGGGTTCACTAACGCAGTTACGTTAACCCGCGTGCCTTCCGCTGTCAAGGCTGTCTTGCGGTGGTGCTTCGGCCCGCGAACATCCCCGAGCGCCTGGCCATGCCCCAATTCCGGACGTTCCTCGCCCTAGTGCGCGTATGGAAAAACTAGTACCCCCGTCCTATTCTCCCCCGCGAACCCCTCCCGTAAATTGAGACTCGACGATGAGCACTGCACGCAGAACCGGACTCGCCGAAGCCGCCTGGCCGCCATTCAAACACGCCACAAGCCATGCGAAACACGCGAAAAAAGACCCGGCCGACGCCCGCACCCGCAAGCGGCTGAAGGTCGATTTAGACGTCCATGTGCGCCCGTTTGACGCCCGTTTCGCGGAAATCGAGGACATCGGAAAAGTCGTCGATTTCACCCGCGACGGCCTGTACTTCAAAACGGCCATGCCGCACTACTTTGTCGGCATGCGGCTGATCGTAACCTTTCCGTTTGGGGAGAAGGTCTCCGCGCATCGCAAATTCCTGGCGACGATCGTGCGGCTGGAGCATCTCGAAGGCGATTACCGCGGCATCGCGGTCAAGTTCCTGCTGTAAGCAGCTAATCCCGGCCCATCGGCTCGGACTCTGGTTTCGGACTTCCGCATTTTTCGCGTCGGTCACTGCGCCCTTGCGTAGGCCATCCTACTGATTGCCTTTTGGGCAATCGCGCGGGCAATTGCGCTTGTCGCACCGCAGCCGGGCGGAGACAATTGGTTGAAGCGCGGAACTCCGGCCAGCCTGTTCGGCTGCGAATCGGACCCCAACGGGGAAGGCAGGACGCCACCACGATGTACGACCACGGCCACGGCCATAAGCATTCCACAGGCAGCAAAGCGGCAGGCACGAAAGAAGCCGAGCGTCGAGGGACCGACCGTCACCCCATTACCGCATCGGCCGAAGTCGTCGAGCTGGGCTCGGGCGCAAAGTTCTCCACGCGCACCACGGATCTCGGACCCGGGGGCTGCTTCGTCGACACCATGGTTCCCTTCCCGGTAGGTGCCAACGTCCGTGTCAAGGTTCACAAGGGCAAGACGCAGTTCGAAACCGGAGGCGTGGTCGTTTACTCCCAGACCGGCTTGGGTATGGGCATCGCTTTTTCAGATATGGAGAATTCGCAGCGCAGCGCACTCGATGAATGGCTCGCGGAATTGACCGGCGAAAAGCAGGCCGCACACTTCCACCATGAAACGGTGAGTTACGCTGGAGCCCACCCGAGCGAAAATCGTCCGGGTGACAAAGCAGCCATGGTTCGTTTGGTCCGCCTAATGATCTCCAAGGGGTTGCTGACCGAAGCTGAAGGTGCGTCTGTCCTGATGGACCCGGTGCTCTAAATTCCTCGGTCACATTGAGTTATGGGCTGCCTGAGTCCTAGAACCACCCTCGTCCTGTGCACGTGCAGATAGTTCCCACTACCGGAATTTTTTCCTCGATCCAGTTCATTTCGACAGTCTGGTACTCCCGCTAAAGTCTTTTGAATCAGCAGCCGATCAATTCCCTTAGCTGGCAGAGTTCGTGCATCCGCAAATACGCGCAAGGGGGCTTTATGGGTGAGCGTCGAAAAGCACGGCGGTATGAGGTCTATCTTCCATTGCAGGTATGCATGTCGCATCAGCGGCCTGCCGAATTCCAGACGGCGCAACTTCGCGACATTTCTCGGTCCGGCATCTATTTCCACTCCGGCGCTGCCTTGGAGCCGGGCGCGAGCATGGAGCTGACGTTTGCGCTTCCCACTGAGCGCGACCGCGGCACTTCGGTTCTCGTCCGCGCCAGCGCACGCGCGCTGCGCGTCGCCGAAATCAAGGGCGAGCTCACGCCGGTCTACGGCGTGGCCGCCACCATCGACCGGATCGACTTCGTTCGCCCGGTCGTTTCGCACGTCGCCGCCTGATTCTGGGTCTTACGTTCTCCGGGCACCTCCTTCGGGAGGTGCCTTTTTTGTTTTCCGCGTGTCGCGGTCCTCGGCCTCTGGGCCCTGCCGTTTCGCAATTCGCATCCAGGCAGTTAGAATGAGCCGCGCCTATTGAGCGCGCTCGAATCCATGTCCTCGGCCGACTCACCCATCTTCGCCAGCCAGCTCGAACGGGATATCTTGCGATCGCTGTGCGCAAGCGATTTCGATCGCACCACCTGGAAACGCATGCTCGCGCGGCTCTCGCAGCATGAATGGCGCGATCCGGAACACACGGTGATTTACCACGCTCTCGGATCGATTCGCGGCAATGATCCGGCGGCGCGCCGCCAGGAATTGCCTGCGCAAGTCACGAGGATGGGATTTCCGGATGTCGACTTCGGAAAGTATTTGAATTCAGACGACTTGCCGGATGTTCCTCTCGACCGGCTGATCGACCGGCTGGAAACCACCGGGGATTCCTGAGCGGGTGCTTACTTCTTCGCGGCCAGCTCGAAAGCGATGATCCGGATCAGCGACTCCGTGTCGCCACCGACGATCGGCCGTCCGTTGATGAATACCGTCGGCGTGCTGCCCACTTCCAGCGCTACTCCATCGGCGTGATTCGCATTCACCGCCTTTTCCGCATCGGGTGACGAGAGGCAGGCCTTGAACGTATCGGCATCAAGCCCGGCATCCTTCGCGAATCCAACCAGCTTGTCCCACACGTTCTCTGGCGAAAGCACGTCCTGATTGTCGAATATCGAGTCGTGCATCTTCCAGAAGGCCTGGGGATTCTGTTCATACGCGCAGCGCCCGCCGATCGCCGCCGTCTGCGCCCAGGGATGAATCGACGTCAGCGGAAAATCCTTGTACACCACGCGCACCTGCGGGAATTGTGTCTCGACCGTCTTCAGCGCCTCATATAGTTCGCGACAGTGCGGGCATTCAAAATCGCTGAACTCCACCAGCGTCACCCGCGCATCCCCCGGCCCTTTCGAAGGGTTGTTTTCGATGTGGACTTTGGCGCGATTGGCTGCAAAGGGGTCAACATTCATGTCGTACAGCTCGCCGCGAAGCAGGGTCTTGCCGTCTTTGCTGACGAACACTTCGCCGGTCTGGGTCTGTTCGCCGACCTTGACCTGGATGGGAACGGTGTAGAACTCCGCCGCGGGAGACGGGCCGAGCGGGCCCAGGGTGACCTGAACATCGGGTCCCCAACCGAAGAAGTGCCGCACGAATTCCTCGGACGCTTTCAGCAGATGCGCCTGCTCTGGCGAGACGGATGGCTGAGCGGCCGGAGGGGGCGCCGGGGCCTGTCCTGCGGCACTTCCAGCGATTAGGAACACCAGCAGCGCACTGAATATCGTGGTTCTCAAGAACATCGAATGATTCCTCCCGCCGACACACGCGAAATGATGAATGACGATTCAGGATAAAGAAAAAGCGGAAGAAGAGCAAAAAGGAAAACGGTCCAGGACAAATCGCTACGAGGCGGACACTCGACCGGCAATCCAATCACCCACTTCGCGAGTCGTCAGCGAACCTCCGAGATCGGGCGTCATTTTGCCTTCCCGGATCGCCGCAAAGACTGCATGTTTGATGCACTGATCTTCCGCGGTCCAGCCGATGTAGTCGCACATCATCGCTGCCGCCAGAGCCGCTCCCATGGGATTGGCGATGCCCTTCCCGGCGATGTCTGGGGCGGAGCCGTGCACCGGCTCAAACAGGGATACCTGGCCCGGATGAATGTTCCCGGAAGGCGCCAATCCCAGCCCGCCGATCAATCCGGCCCCCAGGTCGCTGGCGATATCGCCGAAAAGGTTGCAGGTAACGATCACCTGGAATTGGGAGGGATCGCGGACCATCTGCAGCAGCAGATTGTCGATATACATGTGGCTCGCTTCGATATCGGAATACTGGCGGCGCACTTCGGCGAATACCCGCGTCCAGAGATTGTGCCCGAAGGTCAGGGCGTTCGACTTGTCGCTCATGCACACTCGCCGCAACCCGCGCCGCCGGGCGAATTCGAATGCGTAGCGGATGATCCGCTCGACGCCTTTTCGGGTGTTGACGTCTTCCTGGGTCGCGATTTCGTCGGCAGTTCCCTTCTTGAAAAATCCGCCCATGCCGGCGTAAAGGCCCTCGGTGTTCTCCCGGATCACATGGAAATGGATTTCTTTTTCGGTGCGATTTCTGAGCGGCGTGAGCTTTGAATCGATCAGCACGCAGGGACGCTCGTTGGCGTAAAGATCCAGCTGGAAGCGCAGCCCCAGCAGGATGTCCGCGGCATGACGATTGTCCGGCACGCGCGAATCTCCGAGCGCACCCAGCAGGATGGCGTCGAAGTCCCGCCGGAACATCTCGACAGCGTCTGCCGGCAGAGTGGTGCCGTCGCGCAGGTAGCGATCCGCGCCCCAGTCAAACCCAGTGATGGCGAGTTCCCGCGAGCCCTTTTGCGCTGCCGCTTTCAGGATCTTGACCGCCGCGGGGATGACTTCCTTGCCGACGCCGTCCCCCGGGATGACGGCGATTCGTTTAGCGGAGCCGGGGCGATGAGCCATGTCGTTCGCGGAACGTAGCATGCGCTCCAGGAGGTGTCAACGGAACCGCAACCAGACGGCATTCGCACACATCGGCCGCGTAAGGAACTGGTATATACTCTCGCCGGGCTGGGGTGCCCCGGGGGAGTGTGGCCCGCTGGGTGGGCTTTCAATTCCAGAAAATCCTTTGCGGCGACAGCTCCGCCGCGAACTATTCGAATCGATCCCAATTCTGAGGAGGCAGGAGATGAAGAAGTTTCTCGCAATGGCAGGGCTTGCCGTGGCTCTGGCTATCCCGTCGCACGCGGCCACCAGCACGTGGAATCTCGATCCCATGCATTCGAACGCGCAGTTCACCGTGCGTCACCTGGGCATTTCCAACGTCCAGGGCGAATTCACCAAGATCAGCGGCACGGTGACGCTCGATGACGCCGACGTGACGAAATCGACCGTCGAAGTGACTATCGACGCGAACTCCATCGACACCCGCGTTTCGCGCCGCGATGATGACCTCCGCAGCGAGGGCTTCTTCGACGTGGCGAAGTTTCCCACTATCACGTTCAAGTCCACCAAGATCGAAAAGGCCGGTGATGGGAAGCTCAAGGTCACCGGAGATCTGACCATCAAGGGCGTGACGAAATCCGTGGTGCTCGACGTAAACGGACCGAGCGGCATCGACACGCATATGGGCACGCGCCGCGGCTTTTCGGCCTCGACCACGATCGATCGCACTGCGTTCGGTGTCAGCAAGGACCCGGCGCCGATGATCGGCAACGACATCGCGATTGAGATCGATTGCGAGATGGTTCTGCCGGCGCCGCCAAAGCAGTAACCGGGCGGATCGCTCGACTCCCGTCGTAATCCCGAGGGCGGCGCCTCTGCCGGCGCCGCCCTTTCTTTTTTGCCAGCCCGCGTCCGCCTATTTCGATTTCTGAGCGCGCTCGCGCGCCGAGGCATGCTCGGTCAGGTACACACCCAGCAGGACCAGGACACCGCTCACGAGCAAGCGAATCGTGGGACGCTCGGCGAGCAGCGGAATCGAAAGCAAGACCACCACAACCGGCTGAAAATAATTCACCACTACCACGCGAGAAGCGTCCATGTGGCGCAACAACCAGAAGAAAAGCAAGTAGCCGCCCACCGCGCTGCAGAGCACCATGTAGAGCAAACCGAGCCATCCCGCCCAACCGACCGCCGCCCAATCGAGACGAATTCCCTGCCGCAGCGCCACCGGCAGCCAAAGGATGGCCGCGAATGCAACGCACAATGCGTTCATTGAGATGGTGTCGTACGAGCGAGCCACGCGCTTGGCGAGCACGGTGTAGATCGAATAGCCCAGCGTGCCCGCGAGGGTGATAACGTCGCCGAGCAACAGCGGCGAATGAAGCAGCGACCCTTGATCCGTTTCGAGCAGCACGACTCCCGCGAACGAAATCAGCATGCCGAACACTTTGCCGGCGGTCAGATTTTCCAGGCGCATCGCCGCGGCCATGGCCAGAATCATGATGGGCCCCAGAGCGACGATGATCACCGAGTGATCGGTGGTCGTGAGCGAAAGCCCGATCACGAACCCGCCCTGATTGATGGCGTAGCCGAAAAATCCGAGGTAGGCGAAGGTCCACACGTCGTGCGCTTTCAGCGGCGTGCGATTGGGACGGCTGAAGTAGAGCGTGAGGAGAACAACGGCTGAAACCTGGAAGCGAAATGACGCAAGTGTGAGCGCGTCGAAGTGCGTCAGGGCGACCTTGCCGACGATGTAGTTGATCGACCAGGCCAGGAGCACGGCGAGCAACGCCAGCGCCAGCAGGGGCTTCGATGGCCGGGATGCGAGAGGTGTGGGGGAAGAAGCGGCAGCCACGCTCACCCGCGCCTACTCCAGCACTTCGCGGCGGAAGGTGAGTTTTTCGATCTTGTCGCGGCGCGGTTCGTAGCCGATTCCAGCAGCGGCCGGCACGCGGATGGTGCCCTGCCGCGTCACCTCGACTTCCGGGCTAATGATGTCCTCGGCCCAGTAGCGACGGCTGGCCGAGACGTCGCCGGGCAGCGAGAAATTCGCGAGCGTGGACATGGCTATGTTGTGCGCGCGCCCGATACCGGATTCGAGCATTCCGCCGCACCACACAGGAATCCCGCGCGACTGGCAGAGGTCGTGAATCCGCCGCGCGGACGCATGCCCGCCGACGCGGCCGAGCTTGATGTTGATGATTTTGCACGCGCCCAGATCGATCGCCGCGCGCGCATTTTCGACGTCATGAATGCATTCGTCGAGGCAGACCGGCGTTTGAATCTGGCGTTGGATTTCGGCGTGGGAGTAGATGTCGTCCCATCCCAGCGGCTGCTCGATCATGATCAGGTAGAAATCGTCCAGCGCCTTGAGGAGCGGCGCGTCCTCCATCCGGTAGGCTGAGTTCGCATCAACCATCAGGCGAATGTGCGGAAATCGCTGGCGCAAGGCACGCACCGGCTCGAGGTCGTAGCCCGGTTTGATCTTGATTTTGATGCGCTGGTATCCGGCTGCGAGAGCTTCGTCGACCTTGGCGATCAGTCCGGCGGTCGTTGGCTGGATGCCGATCGAAACGCCGCACGGAATTTCCGTGCGCGTGCCTCCCAGCAGTTTCCACAACGGCGTGTTTTTCAGCTTGGCCTCGGCGTCCCAAACCGCGATTTCCAGTCCGGCTTTGGCCATGTTATGCCCGCGCACCGGCGCGAGAATGTCCCACACTTCCGCTGCCGAGCCGATCTCCCGGCCTTTCACCAGTGGCCATAGATAGTCGCGCAGGATCAGCCAGGCCGTTTCGACCGTCTCGTAGCAGTAGAACGGATTTTCTCCGGCTGTTGATTCGCCCCAGGACGAAATGCCGTCCACATCGGTCTCGATCAGCAGAATGCGCCGCAAATCGGAGGTTCCGAAGCTGGTCTGGAAGGGCGAAAGCAGCTTCAGGTGAATTTCACGCAGCGTAATTTTGCGGATGCGCATGTTCGCTTCAGCTCTCCGCCCAGGGCGAAAGCTCCAGGCCTTCGATGCCGCTCACGGGCTGGAGAATGTAGTCTGTCGCGCCCTCGCGGGATTCAATGCCGGTGGCGGCGTAGCCTTTTTCCAGCCACGATTGAAACTGGCTCCGTAGATCCGATTGCAAACTCGCAGCGGCCGCGCGATCGAGCTCTCGCAGCGCCGCGAAGCTGGCCGGAATGCTGATCCGTTCCGCTTGCTCGTCCTTCGGCTGCGGAATTTCATCCAGAATCTGCCGCACGCGGCCAGAATCGAGCCACCACTCCGCGACCAGCCGGTCCGTCGGCAGTCCGGCGTGCAATGGGCTGTCGGTGAGGCCGTAGCAGTTCGGAATATACCGGCGAGCCACCACGCCGAGCCGCGCGAAATTGAAATAGCCGTTCTTGAGATCGAAGGGATCGAATGTCCATTCGATCAGGCGAATGCCTCGCTTCAACGCTTCCGTGCGCTGGCGCATTTTCAGTTCGCGTCCAACACCGCGGTCCCGGTAATCGGGCAGCACCGCGGCCATGTGGGAGTGGATGAACGGCGTACCCGAGCGCGTGCCCGCGTAAGCCAGCGTGAAACCGACCAGCTCATCCCCGCTGTACGCCCCCAGCACTTCCCCGCCCGAATGATGCGCCACCACAAACATCGGCACCGGCACGGCGATCGATTCGCCCCAAATCGCATGCTGGATGCGCACGCATTCGGCAAATTCCGCGACAGACGAACAGGGGCGGATTTCAACGTCGCGAGTTGCATCAAGCTGGGTCATCGGAACGCAGGCAAGTATAAGGGAAAATTTCGCGCGAGCCGCGACATCTCGGCTAGCACAATCTACACCTCGCCGAGGACATGTTCGCTGCGCGCGGCCAAAACGACCCGCCCAAGCACACGCCCGCTCTACCGCGATTCGCTCCTGTCACCTGTCGTTTCGGGAAAGCAATTCGCAGTCGGTCGCATTCCGGGAAAAGTCGCTCCGTCTTCCATCGCGAAACAGTGCTATATCGAAACATTTCCGTGTCGCAGAAAAGTTCAATTTCCGTCCGCACCAAAAACAGCTCTGCCAACGGACTTCGACACAAAGACTTGCGCATTGGCATTCGATTTCCCGAAAGCGTACGCCAGAGTGGGGCCGATTTCCTCTCACTTGGCCTTCGTTTTGCTTTCGTAGGCCGCAGCCAGAAGCTCGTCGAACGCGCAAAAGAACGCAGCACTAATGCGGTCGCGCACGCTGGCCGAAGAACAATGAGACGTGCATTCGGGATGCTAATTAAACTCCAAACCGCAACTCGGATCGTGGAGTCGTTGCTCATCGTCGCCGCCGGTCTTTCGCTCGCCGGGCGCCCCGGTATCGCGCAAAGATTGCCCGGGGCCACGCAAGGCCCCTCGGTTGCCAGCAAGCTTCCGGAATTTGACTCTCCGGCGACCGATTT
>Ga0335085_10011640_pt1 | contig 13033 bp, 8 predicted proteins | sample Lox_Sample_45_FD_206712 | JGI IMG/M metagenome (GOLD analysis project Ga0335085, IMG submission 206712) | Soil microbial communities from Loxahatchee National Wildlife Refuge, Florida, United States - Lox_Sample_4.5 | ecosystem: Environmental > Terrestrial > Soil > Wetlands | place: USA: Florida...
CCGACTCGTGACCTGCCGGCCGGCAGGCTTATCACTTCCCTAGCATGTGTCGCAGCGCGGGTTCTACTTGCAGAAACCTGAACGGGTGCCTGGCTGCCAGCAGCCGTTCCGGAATCACCCGGGTGCTTGCCAGCAGCAACTCCTCTCCCATCTCGCCGAACGCTGCGCGCACCGCGAACGGCGGCATGGGGAACAGAGTCGGCCGCCCCAGCACCCCGCCCAGGATTTTCGTCCACTCCTCGTTCGTCACCGGATGAGGCGCGACTGCATTCACCGGCCCGGCCATCTCCGGCTCCGCCAGCGCGTGCAGGATCACGTCCAGCAGGTCATCCAGGGCAATCCAGCTCATCCACTGCCGCCCGTCGCCGATCATCCCCCCGACGCCCATCCGGAACGGCCGCAGCATTTTCCCCAGCGCGCCTCCCGAGGGGCTCACTACCACCCCGATGCGCAGGTGGACAACGCGGATCCCAGCAGTCTTGGCCGACGCTGCCGCGGCTTCCCACGCGCTGCACACATCCGCCAGAAAGCCGCGTCCCCGGGGGCTGGACTCCACCAGGTTTTCCTCGCCCCGATTTCCGTAGTATCCGATGGCACTGGCCGTCACCAATGTCCGCGGCGGCCGCTTCAACCGGCTCAACGTATCTGCCAACACCGTCGTTCCAGCCACGCGGCTGCGGCTGATGCCGGCCTTCTTCCGCGGCGTCCATCGGCCTCCCGAGATGTTCTCTCCGGCCAGATGCACAACGGCATCGAATCCTTCCAGTTCCCCCGCCGGGGCTCCTCCTCCCGCCGGGTCCCATACGACGGCCGGGGTGGGCAATCCCGGATCCGCCGCCGCAGCATCCGCCGATCGCACCAATCGCACCGGTGTGTGGCCTCCCGCAGCGAGATAGGCAACCAGCGCCCGGCCCACCAGTCCCGACGATCCACTCACAAGCACGCGTTGCGGCCGTGCCGACCACCTCCGGTGCGCGTCCACGTCCTGCGCCGGGATGCGATGCCGGTAGGCGAAACCGCGCTCCATCCGCCTGCGAACATACGCGGCTCCGAGCGCGCTCCCCAGCGCACCCAGCGGCAGCGCGAATTCGATCTCGTCCTGCAGCGCGCAACTCGCCGGCCCGGCGGGCTCCACCGTGTGCGTATGCACCCAGCTGGCAAACGGCCCGGAAATCTGCTCGTCGCGAAACATCCGCCCCGCTTCAAAAGCCGTGTGCTCCGCCTCCCAACGCCGCCAGGACGGCCCCACGCGAACCTCGAATATGGTTCGCGAGCCCGGTTCCGGCGCTTTGCCCGTCCGCGCCAGCGTCCTCACCGGTTCCCAAGGCGGCGTCAGCCGTTCGAACGCGCCCGGCCTGGTGAGCCAGGCGAATACGTCCCCCGCCGGCGACGTAATTTCCGTCCGCATGGAGAATTTATGGAGTTTCATCGCTCCTCGCGCATCCGCTCTACATGTTCTGCCCGGTAGGACGTCCCGCGCAACCGCCCTGTGACGCTTATCACTTTTTTCGATTCGAGCAATTCATCCAATTCATCGCAGCCGCACTCTGAAAACTTTCCACAGCCCGCCAATATGTCGTTTTTTTCCTCGCTTCTCAATTGAAGCCCGGCTCGCGTTGCGCTATAGTCGCGCGTTCGATTTTTTTCATCCCGGCAAAAATCAGGAGGCAGTCGAGATGCAGCCGAAACAGGTATTGGAGTATGCGGCGAAGAACAGCGCCAAGATGTTGGACCTGCGCTTCGCCGATGTTCCCGGAGTCTGGCAGCACGTCAGCTATCCCATCGCGGAACTCACCGAGGAAAGCTTCACCGAGGGATTCGGCATGGACGGAAGTTCCATCCGTGGCTGGGCCGCCATTCACGAGTCCGACATGCTTCTCGTCCCCGACCCGAAGACCTGTTTCATGGACGCCTTCCGCGAAGTCCCCACACTCTGCATGATCTGCGACGCCGTCGACCCCATCACCAAGCAGCCCTATCCCCGCGACGTCCGTTACATCGCCCGCAAAGCGGAAGCCTATCTCGGCTACAGCGGCGTTGCCGACCAGGCGTTTTTCGGGGCCGAGGCTGAGTTCTTCGTCTTCGATAATATCCGCTTCGATTCTCGCCAAAACGAAAGCTTCTATTTCATTGACGCCGAAGAAGGCCGCTGGAATACCGGCCGCGCGGAGCACAATCTGGGCTACCGGCCGCGTTACAAGGAAGGCTACTTCCCCGTTCCTCCCACCGACCATCACATGGATCTGCGCGCGGAAATGGCCGCGCAAATGGGCGCCGCCGGAATGACCGTGGAGTGCCATCACCACGAAGTTGCTTCCGGGGGACAGTGCGAAATCGACGTGAAGTTCGACACGCTGGTGCGCAGCGCCGACAATCTGATGCTCTTCAAGTACATCGTGCGCAACGTCGCCTATCAGTACGGAAAGACAGTCACCTTCATGCCCAAGCCGATCTTCGGCGACAACGGTTCGGGCATGCACACCCACCAGTCGCTGTGGCTGAAGGGCAAGCCGCTCTTCGCCGGCGACGGTTATGCCGGCCTCTCGCAAACCGCTCTGTGGTACATCGGCGGCCTGCTGAAGCACGCCCCGGCCATTGTCGCTTTTGCCGCTCCCACCACCAATTCCTATAAGCGACTCGTTCCGGGCTACGAAGCTCCGGTCAATCTCGCCTACTCTCGCCGCAACCGCTCCGCTGCGGTACGCATCCCGATGTACTCGCCGAGCCCGAAGGCCAAGCGCTGCGAGTTCCGTCCGCCGGATCCATCCTGCAACCCGTATCTCGCGTTTTCCGCGATGATGATGGCCGGGCTCGACGGCATCGAAAACAAAATCAATCCCGGCAACCCGCTCGACAAGGACATCTACGACCTCGAGCCCGAGGAGTTGAAGCAGGTGCCCTCGCTCCCCGGCTCGCTCGACGAATCCCTGCGCGCCCTCGAGGACGACCACAAATTCCTGCTGAAGGGCGACGTCTTCAGCGAGGAAATCATCGAACTGTGGATCGAATACAAGCGCAAGAACGAGATTGATGCGGTCCGTATGCGCCCGCATCCCTACGAATTCCAGCTCTATTACGACATTTAGCGAGCTCACTCGGGGGCAGGTCCGCGGCAGGGGACTGTAAGCGAAAGCCCGTTCGCTGCACACGGTGCAGGTTCGAAGAAGGGATTCGCCCCGGCGCGCGCGGAGAGGTGACCGGCCGTCCTTGACCAAATTCCCCGCCACTCCCATACTTTGTACGCCGGTGTCGCTGAGGGAGAAGCGGGCATTGTATGCCTGAGGCAAAGGACAAGTCTCTCGACGAACGCTTCGAATCCCTTCCGCCCCAGCTTCAATCCGCGGTGGCGGCGCGTCCCCAATTCCCCACCCGCCGGGAAAAGCGCCTCGCCGTCGCTCTGTATGGCGCAAGCGATTCCCATCTCGAGGCCGCCAAGGAAATCCTCTCGGAACGCCCGTCCCCGTCCCTCTGCTGGAGCCGCACGCGCTCCCGGTCCCTGAACAAACTCGCCGCCTCCAAGGGCTATCTCTTCTCCGTGGAATGGACTGACGGCGCCAATACCACCTACGGTGAAGATTTTCTGAGCGAGGAGGAAGCCCGCTCCTTCTTCGAATGCTTCACCGAAGACGTGCTCAACACGGATTACGCCCGCGCCATGCTTGCCGAGGTGGATGCGCACAGCGGCGTCTACCTCCGCATCCGTCTCACCAGCCGCCTCGTCGATTCCTCCGGCGCCTGGGCTCCCTCCAGCGAGCGTATTCTCGCCGGCCGGTACGCCGCCATGTGCAGCGGCTGCGGCAAACTCGTTTCCGGGGAGGGCGTAGGCGCCGCACGCGATGGTCTGCTCTGTGCGTCTTGCGCAGCCTGCGCCTGTGCCTGCACCACGGGCCCCGAACGGCTACAGTGCATTCTGGACAAGCAGTTTGGTGGGATCCTCCGCGACTCGCCACATGCGGCGGGAAGCGGCCAAGCCAACGCCATGGAACTATTGTCCGTATACCGTGGCGTTCCCTGGACCGCCTCTCCCGAAGACGTGCGCTGCTTCGACCTCAGCCCTTTGAATAAAATTCCGGTTTCTCCCGAAACGCGAACGAAATATTTGATGCCCGTTCTCGCGCTCTACGACGGATCCCTCGACTGGCCCATCCAGCGCAAGCAACGCGTCGCCGAGCGGCTCGCGCTCCTCACCGTGCAGCGCATCGTCTCCGCGCTCCCCGGACTCTCCGAAGAGACCCGCAAAATGTGCAGCGAAGTGCGCAGTCTGGCCGAGGCAGCCGCGGCCGCCGCAGGAGCCTCCGCCGCAGCGCAATCCGCCGCGGGCGCCGAACGCCGCGAATCTCCCGCCTCCGCTCTGTGGGCCGCAAAGGCCGCCAAAGCCGCCTCCGTCGCTCTTTCCAAAACGGCCGCGGACGCCGCCGCTTCGGCCGCTTCCGTCGCTCTCGCGCTCCGCGCCATGCAGGAATCCGCCAAATCGGTGAAAGCGGCCGTGCTTGCGGCTGCCGAAGCGGCTCGCACCGCCGTTTCCGCCGAAGCCAAGGCCGCCAAAGCTTCTCCAGCGCCGCAGAGCTCCCAAGCCGCGCGCGACCGCGTGTTTGCCCTGGCCTGCAACCTCTTTATCGAAGCCGCCAGCTGACTCGACGCGTCGCGCTCCCTGCCTGTTCCAATGGTATAAACGGCTCAGTGCTCGCAGCCTATTCCACAATCGCCTTTGTCGATCGAGCGCGAGCGGAAGCGAATCTCGCGCGAATCGAACAACTCCTGCCCGCCCCGCTTCGCGCGGCCTTGCCTGCCCTGCTCGCACAGACTCCGGCACCCGACGACGCGGTCAACTTCCTCGAACGATTTCTGCGGCCCGACGGCGGCGCGCCGCAGAGCGTCCTCGACTTCCTCGCCACACATCCCGCGTCGCTGCATTACCTGCTCACCGTGTTCAGCTACAGCCGCTTTCTCTCCGAAACGCTTATCCAGCAACCGTCGCTACTTTCCACGCTGCTTCGTCCTCCGCGCCCCGGCGACGGCGCCGCCCACGGCCCCCGGGGCATCGAGCGCGCTCACACGCGCGAGGACCTGGATGACGAGTTCGCCCGCTTTAGCGCCACGTCGCTCGACGTGCCTCCGCCCGTGCTCCTCGCCCGCTTCAAGCGCCGAGAGTACCTCCGCATCATGCTCCGGGATGTCTTGAAGCTTGCGACGCTGGCCGAGGTCACTCTCGAACTCTCCGAGTTGGCCGACGTGCTGCTCGAGCAGGCGCTGCATTCCTCCGAGCGCGCGCTCGCCGCCGCGTACGGAAATCCGGAATACACGGACACGCAGGGACGCCGCCGCGACTGCAAGCTGGCCGTCATCGCCCTCGGAAAGCTCGGGGGTCAGGAACTGAACTACAACTCCGACATCGATCTGATGTTTCTTTACGCAGCGGAGGGCGAAACTTCCGGTGGCGAGGCCGGCTCGGTCGCTAATCGCGAATATTTTGTCCGCTTGGCGCAGGGCTTGCTCCGCATGATCACGGAGAGCACACCTGAAGGCGCCGTCTTCCGGGTCGACCTGCGACTGCGCCCGCAGGGCGGCGAAGGCGAATTGGTGGTCAGCGTTCCCTCCGCCGTGGACTACTACCGCACCCGTGCGCGCGAATGGGAGCTCCAGTCTCTCATCCGCGCCCGCGGCGCCGCCGGCGACCGCGAGACGGCCCGCCGCTTTCTGAATGAAGTCCGCCCGCTCGTCTATCATCGCGAATTCCGCCTGGAAGTCGTCGAGGCCGTTCTCAACGCGCGCGAGCAGATGACGCGCACGCTCACGCGCCGGCAAGCCCGCCGCGCCGTGGCGCGCGGACTCGGCGCGCGCGCCTCCCGCCCGGCATCCCCCACGCCGGAAACCGTGCCGGAAACCGGTGCCATCAACGTCAAGCTCTCGCCCGGCGGCATTCGCGACATCGAATTTCTCGCGCAGTGCCTCCAGCGTCTCTACGGAGGCGAAGATCCCTGGCTGCAGGCCGCTCCCACTCTTGTGGCTCTGCAGCGTCTCCACGACAAAGGGCATCTCTCCGGCCGGGACTTCCAGCGCCTCGCCGCGGCCTATCAATTCCTGCGGACCGTCGAACATCGCCTTCAGCTTCGCGACGGCCTCCAGCGCCACGAACTTCCCGAAGCCGCGGATTCGCTCGACCGCCTCGCGCGCCGTTGCGGCGTGGAAGGGCTCTCCGCGGGACGCGACATCCAGTCTCCCGGGGCCGTCCTTCTCGCGCGCCTCACCGAACATCTCGGATCCGTCCGCGAGATCTACAACCGTCTACTCCTCCGCCAGCGTTCCGAAGCCGCGGCGCCGCGTCCGCGCGCCACAACCGTGGAAGACGGGACCGGCCCGGCGCTGCTCCGTCGCGTTGAGGAGGAGTTTCCCCAGGTGGGCGCAATGGCCGCGGAACTTTCCGCCGGACTTGAATCCGCGCATTATCTCCGCCGCGGCCTGGTGCGCTATCTCACTTCGGCCCTGCTTTCTCCCGCCACCATGGCGAGGCTGGAAGCCGATCCCGCACCGCTCCGCCAAGCCGCCGCGCTGTTCGACCTCAGCGACCTCGCCGTCGATCTGCTCTCTCACCACCCGGAGGAAATCGAGCAGATCGCTTCCCTCAATAATGCCGCGCATCAGCCCATGCTTCCGTTTATCCGCACGGCTTCGCAGCGGGCCGAGGATCTGCGCTGCGACTACCGCATGGCGCTGCTTCGGGAAATTGCCGTGCAGCTGCTCGGTGCGTGTGACGACGGCGAATCGCCGCCATTTCCCTTCCTTCGCCGGATGTCCGCGCTTGCGGAAGATGCGCTTCGCCAGGCGCTCCGTCTGGCGCTCGAGGATTCCGGTGGCGGCAGTGCCGCCACTGGTGATGAGCCCTTCGCCGTGCTCGCCCTCGGCCGCATGGGTACCCGCGAAATGTCCATCGGCTCGGATGCCGATCTGTTGTTCGTGGTGGATGACGCGCTGCCTCCCTCCGGCCGCGCGCGATGGCGCCGCACCGCCGAACGGCTCGTTCAGCTGGTCAGCAGCCACACGCGCGAGGGTGTTCTGTTCGCCGTGGATACGCGCCTCCGTCCCCGCGGCGGCGAAGGCGAACTCATCCCCTCGCTACAATCGCTGACCGCCTACCTCAGCGCGGATGCCCTTCCCTGGGAAGCCCTAACATTTCTCAAGCTGCGTCCCGTGGCCGGCAATCTCGAATTCGGCGCGCGCGTCGTGCGCGAGGCGCACGCGGCGCTGCGCCAGCGCTACGGAGGCGCCGAACGCGCCGCGGAAATGGCTCGCGAACTCTCCCGCATCCGTACGAAGCTAGAAGTGGACGCCGAGGGTCCTCGCGCCAAGGGACGATTCAAGAAAATGACCGGCGGTTTCTACGACCTGGAATACATCATCGGCTATCTGACTTACGCGCGCGGACTTCAGCCCGTAAGCGGAAACACGCTGGAACAACTCCACTCGCTGGACGCAGTTCTTGACTCCGGCACGCTCGATTCGTTACGCACGACGGCAATTCTCTACCGCGCGGCCGACCACGCCACCCGGCTCATCACCGGCCGGCCTCTGCGCGGCTGGCCCGAGCCCGCACTTGCCGAACGGATCGGCCGGCTGATGCGCCAGTGGGAGATGGCCTGGCAGGGCGATCTGCGCGTACTGCTCGAACAGTGCGGAGGCGAACTCCACGACATCTATCTCCGCGTCCTCTCCTGAACCTTGCGCCTTGCCGCAACCTCGCCGGCTCTACAGGGCCATGTCGCGAATGTGCGTGGAGATGTACCACTGGTTCCCCGCCGCATCGCGCACGCCAGCGTTCCGGTCGCCATACGGCTGATCCGCGGGCGGAAACAACGACTCGCCTCCCGCAGCGATGGCGCGCGCATACACCGCGTCCACGTCCGGCACGTACATGTAGATCATCGTCGGCATGTTCGGGTAATCCGGCCGCGACTCGCTCATTCCCATCTGCGAATCTCCGATGCGGAGGTTCGCATGCACCAGCATTCCTTGCGGGTCTGCGTGCCGCTCGATCACTTCCGCGCCGAAGCCTCGCTCCAGGAATTCAATCAGCTTCCCCGCCCCGGCAGGATGCAGGTACAGATTTACAGTGTTCATTCCTGGACGCACGTGGCTCGCGCCCTTGTGCGTCGAAATGTACCAGTGGTTGCCGGAAAGGTCCGTTACTCCCGCTTCGCGGTCGCCGTATGGCTGGTCCACCGGCGGGCTCATCGACTTCGCTCCCGCGCGCAGCGCGGACTCATACACCGCGTCCGCGTCCTCCACATACAGCCAGATCGAAGTCGGCATCGGCGTCCCCCGCCATTCCCCGCCTCCGCCGATCATCACCATGGAATCGCCGATGCGAACCTCCGCATGCATTCCTCCCGCGGAACCCGTCGAGCGCATCACTTCTTGCGCCCCAAAAGCCTTCTTCACAAATTCCACCAGCTCCGGCGCCTCGCGCACCGTCAGGTAGGGCGTGAGCGTGCGGAACCCTTCGCGGATTGGATTTACAGTCTTAGTCGCCATTTTCGCTTTCGCCTCCAGTTCCGTTTTCAGTCGTGCGCGGAACTCTTTGCGCGGCAATTGCACCAGCGCCGCGGCAATCTCCACCAACGGAGCGATGTCGGGCTCCGTGGCGCGCGGCTGCGAATCGCGCCGCGCCACGAGCGCCTCGATGGCCCTGTCCAGCCTCTCGAATTCGGAAAGCTCAGCCATTTTCTTCACTCATGCCGGCCCGCAATGCGGCCAGCGCGCGGAATTGAAGCTGCTTCACCGCGCCCTCGCTGCGGCCCAGTTCCGTTGCAATCTCCCGGATGCTGCGCTGCTCGGCAAACCTTTCCACCAGCACTTTCCGCTGGTCCTCGGGCAGTTCGCGCACCAGCCGGAAGAGGTGCGCGCGCCGCTCCATATCCTCCATCGCGGGCTCCGGCGGGTCCGCCATCGGTTCCGGCGCCGGCCGCGCCGACTCGCGCGCCGCGCGCTTTCCGCTGTCTACAATCGCGTTCGCGGCGATTTTGTACAGCCATGCCGCAAACGGCGCGCCCCGCCATTCGAACCGCGGCAGATTCGCCAGCGCCTGGTGGAACACGTCGGCCGTGATGTCTTCCGCGGCCGCACGGTCACCCACACGGCGCACCACGTAGCTGTAAATACGCTCGAAATGCGCCTCGTACAGCTCCCCAAAACGGCGCGGGTCGCGCTGCGCCGCCTCGATGAGCAGCCGTTCGTCCGATTCGGCCAGTGGCGTGGTCAACGCGTGCTCCGCATCCGGCTCTTCCCATTAGCATAAACGGCGAACCCGGGCAAAGGTTACGGCCCGGCCGCTCCGCTCCGCATGCCGGTCCGGAAAGGCTTTGTTCTCGGATTGCAGTCTCGGGGGACCAACAGTCGTCATGCGACACATCGCCTTCGATTTGACTCGTTTCCCGACCGCATCCACAATGAGTGGGATTTTTTCAGCCTGCCCCGTGGGGCAGAGCTGCGCCAATTTCTTCAGGGGGCATCATGAAACGAATTCCGCTGTTCGGCATGCTTGTATTGTGCGCACTGTTTGCCGCGCGTCCCATTTCCAGCCAGAATCCGCCCGCCGCGGCCGCCGGCTTCCCCGGCATCGCTGCCGACACCTGTTTCGCGCCTCCTGCCGATGCCGGCGACGCCTCCGGCCACGGCTTCGACCTCGCCAATCTCGACCGCAGCGTCCGCCCCTGTGACAATTTCTATGACTTCGCGGCCGGCGGCTGGGTGAAAAGCAATCCCGTTCCGCCCGCCTATTCCTCCTGGAACAGCTTCAGCATCCTCCTGGACCACAACCAGGAAGTTCTGCACGAAATTCTTGAAGACGCCGCAAAGAGGTCCGCTTCCGAAAAGCCTGGATCCAACCAGCAGAAGATCGGCGATTTCTACGCGAGCTGCATGGACGAAGCCGGCATCGAGAAGGCGGGCCTTGCTCCCATCCGGCCGGACCTGGATCGCATCGCGCGCCTCTCCAGCATCAGCGACGTGGAGCGCCTGCTCGCCCACCTGCAGCGCTCCGGCGTCGGCGCCATGTTCCGCTTCGGCTCCACGATTGACTTTAAGGACAGCACGAAGCAGGTGGCCGCGGCCTATCAGGGCGGCATCGCGCTCCCCGACCGCGACTACTACCTGAACACCGACGAGAAATCCGTCAAAATTCGCGAGGAATACGAAGCCCACGTCGCCAAGATGTTCGAGCTGATGGGCGAGAAGCCGGACGCCGCCTCGGCGCACGCCAAGACCGTCCTGGCCGTCGAAACCGAACTCGCCAAAGCCTCCATGGATCGCATCACGCGCCGCGATCCGGACAAGATCTACCACAAGCTCAGCGAGGAGGAACTGGCCGTTCTCACTCCGCATTTCGCATGGAAGGCGTTTTTCACGGACGCGGGCGCTCCCACGATTCACGACATCATCATCGGCCAGCCGGATTTCTTCAAGGCGCTCGATTCCGCGCTCGCCTCTGTTTCCCTCGCTGACTGGAAGACCTATCTCCGCTGGCACCTGATGCACGCCGCCGCGCCCGGCCTTTCCGCCGCCTTTGAGCAGGAGGACTTCAACTTCTTCCGGAAGACGCTCACCGGCGCCAAGGAACTGCAGCCGCGCTGGAAGCGCTGCGTCACCTCCACCGACCGCATGCTCGGTGAAGCTCTCGGACAGGTGTATGTGGCCAAGGCGTTTCCGCCCGAAGCCAAGGCGCGCGCGCTCCACATGGTGCAGAACATCCGCGCCACGCTTCGCGACGACCTCGCCACTCTCGACTGGATGAGCCCGGAGACGCGCAAGGCTGCCATCGCCAAGCTCGACGCCATGGACCTCAAGATCGGTTATCCCAGCAAATGGAAGAGTTACGCCGGCCTGCGCATCGAGCGCACTTCCTACCTCCAGAACTACGAGCGAGCCGAGGCCTTCGAGTTCCAGCGTGACCTGGACAAAATCGGCAAGCCCGTGGACCGCACCGAATGGGGCATGACTCCGCCCACGGTGAACGCCTATTACAATCCCACGCGAAATGAAATCGTGTTCCCCGCCGGAATCCTCCAGCCGCCCTTCTACGATCCGCACCGCGATGAAGCCATGAACTACGGCGGCATCGGCGCCGTGATCGGCCACGAGATGACGCACGGCTTCGACGACCAGGGCGCCAAATTCGACGGCCAGGGCAACCTGCGCAACTGGTGGACGCCTGAAGACCTCGCCAATTTCCAGGCCCGCGGCGAATGCATCGTCAAGCAGTTCGACGGCTACGAGGTCGAGGCCGGCCTGCACGAGCAGGGCAAGCTCGTCGAGGGCGAAAGCATCGCCGACTTCGGCGGCCTGACCATTTCCTTCCGCGCCTTCGAAAAATCGCTCGAAGGCAAGCCGCGTCCCGCGGATATCGATGGATTCACTCCCGAGCAGCGCTTCTTCCTGGCCTGGGCGCAGGTGTGGCACGGCAACATCCGTCCCGAGTACGCCCGCATGATGGTCAAGACAAACGCGCATCCGATCGGCCAGTTCCGTGCCATCGGCCCGCTCTCCAACATGCCGGAATTCGAAAAGGCCTGGGGCTGCAAGGCCGGCGACGCAATGGTGCGGCCGAATGAGGTCCGTTGCCGCATTTGGTAGAACCCCAATCAGCAATTTGATTTTTCTGGCGGGCCGAGGCGGGTGGACGTCCCGCCCATCGAGCCTCTCCACCGCGGACAGGACTCGCGCAGCCGCCCCTGCACATCCGTCACTCGCGTGACCGGATTTATGCCACACTGAATCTGCCCTGATTCACCCGCGGGATTCGGTCCGCGCCACATTTTGGAGCCCGTATGAGTTCCGCCGCCGCGCTCTCCGACAGGCCTCTCATTGTAAGGAGCGCGCTTGTCGTCGACGCCGACCCGGAAGTCGAAGCCATTCTCACGCAAACGCTCTCCTCTTCCTCCTGGAGCATCCAGCACGCTCCCAACAACCGCGCCGTCCTGACCTTGTTAGAATCCCGTCCGTACGACCTCGTCCTCACCAGCGAGAAGACGTCCGGCAAGGAAGACATCGAACTGCTGCGCCGCATCCGCCGGGTGCGCCCGCACACCCGTTTGATTATTCTCACAGACGAGTCCGCCCCCACCGATGTGATCGCCTCCATGCGCGAGAGTGCCTTCAGTTATTTTTCGCGCCCGTTTTCCATGGACGCGCTCGCCGAAATGATCCGCCTGGCCGCCGACGGCCCCTGCTGGGACGACGGCATTGAAGTCCTCTCCGCCACGCCCGCGTGGATTCGCCTGATGGCCCGCTGCGACCTCAAAACCGCCGAGCGCCTGATGCAATTCATCAACGAGATTGCCGAACTGCCCGACGACGAAAAGCACGCCGTCGCCGCCGCCTTCCGCGAAATCGTAATGAACGCCGTCGAGCACGGCGGCAAATTCGACCCCGAAGAGTATGTCGAGGTCTCCTACCTTCACGCGCGACACATGGTCATCTGCCGCGTGAAGGATCCCGGCAAGGGTTTCTCGCTCGATGAACTCCGCCACGCGGCCATTGGAAATCCCCCGGAAGATCCCATTCGCCATGTTGCCTATCGCGAACAGCTCGGAATGCGTCCCGGAGGATTTGGCGTGCTCATGGCCAAGCACCTGGTGGACGAGCTGATATACGGCGAAAAGGGCAACGACGTCCTGCTCATCAAGTATCTCGATCCCTCGCTCGGCGCAAAATGAACCGCGCCTCTGTGCCGCTCGTCCCGGCGAATCTATAATCTCCCGCATGGACTCTCCTGCTCCGCCCCCGCCCGATGGCCAGTCCGCCTCACCCCTCGCCGCGGCGCGCGCAGACCATCCCTATCTCCGTCTTCACGCCGTCAACATTTTCGTGCGGGACCAAGAGAAGAGTCTGCGCTTCTATCGCGATCAGCTCGGTTTCGAGCTGGCTTTCGATGCCCGCCTGCAATCCGGCGAGCGCTGGGTGGCCGTTTCGCCTCCCGACGGCACGGCCGTTCTGGTCCTGGTGGCCCCCGAGCCCGGCTCCGAGGAGTACAAACTCATCG
>Ga0335085_10011642_pt1 | contig 13030 bp, 12 predicted proteins | sample Lox_Sample_45_FD_206712 | JGI IMG/M metagenome (GOLD analysis project Ga0335085, IMG submission 206712) | Soil microbial communities from Loxahatchee National Wildlife Refuge, Florida, United States - Lox_Sample_4.5 | ecosystem: Environmental > Terrestrial > Soil > Wetlands | place: USA...
TTTTATTGACACTGCCGACGTGTACTCCAAGTGGGCGCCAGGCAACCAAGGGGGCGAGTCCGAAACCATCTTGGGCAATTGGCTCAGAAGCCGCGGCAAGCGCCCGCAGGTGGTACTCGCCACCAAAGTGGGAACGGAAATGGGTCCGGATCAGAAGGGGCTTTCCAAGGCCTATATCTTGCGCGCTGCGGAGGATTCGCTCAAGCGCCTTCAGACCGACTACATCGATCTGTACCAGTCGCACCGGGACGACCCGGAAACTCGTATGGGCGAGACTCTTGAAGCCTACGCGAAACTGGTGAAGCAAGGCAAGGTGCGGGCCATCGGCGCTTCCAACTACCCGGCCGAGCGGCTGCGGGAAGCCTTACAGGTGAGCCAACAATACGGATTTCCTCACTACGCGAGCCTGCAACCCAATTACAACCTTTACGACCGCGCCGACTACGAGACCCAACTTGAGGCGGTTTGCCGCGAGAACGGATTGGGTGTCATCCCCTACTTTCCCCTGGCGAGCGGGTTCCTGACGGGCAAGTATCGGTCGGAAGCGGATCTGGCCGCAAGCAAGCGGGGCCAATTCGTAAAGAAGTATCTCAATGAGCGGGGATTCCGCATCCTCCGCGCCCTGGATGAAATGGCGCAGGAGCTTCATGCCACGCCTGCCAGAATTTCACTGGCCTGGCTGATGGCAAGGCCTTCCATCACCGCGCCCATCGCCAGCGCCACGAGCCTGGAACAACTGAACGACCTGATCGGCGCCACCGAGCTCAAACTGGATCGCGCTTCGATCGAGCGAATGAATAGTGCCAGCACATACGCGGAAGCCGCCGTGTGAAGGAGTAGGGCCGAACTGTGCGCGGACCGGCTGTAGCGCTGACCTTCAGGTCGGTAGCCTGGTCGTTTTCTCACCCTACTGACCTGAAGGTCAGCGCAAACGAAAACACGAAGAGGAAAAGTGGAGGGAGCGCATCGCCCATGGGCCGAGCGCCGTTCCGCCCTACATCGCGTGGTACACCGCAATGACTCCCCTTTTCCTCTCCGCCCCGCTGCGCCATAATAGTTTGGGCTCGGCACTCAACTTTTTGTGGCACGGAGGATGATGATGAAGCATGCCCCGGAATTCCTGAAGCTTGTTGACGACGCCAAGACGCGGATTCGCGAGACCAGCGTCCAGGAAGTCAAAAAGCGCCTCGCCGCAGGGGAAATCTTCACCCTTATCGATGTGCGAGAGGAAGGCGAATGGGCCAAGGGCCATTTGCCGGGGGCTGTTCACATGTGCAAGGGTATTATCGAGCGCGATATTGAGAATGCCGTGCCGGGCAAGGCGACTCCCATCGTGCTCTATTGCGGGGGAGGATTCCGTTCCGCACTGGCGGCGGACAATTTGCAAAAGATGGGCTATATCAACGCGATCTCCATGGACGGCGGCTGGCGCGGTTGGACTGAAGCCGGGTTCCCCACGGTAAAGGACTGAAACCCATCTGGGAAACTTGCGGCAATCAATACTCATTTAGTTTATATCTCACGAAAAGCATCAGAGTGACAGTGAACACCCTCGAACTCGCGTTATTGATCTGGCTGGGCTCGCTGGTGGCGGGCTTGCTGGGAGCGCGCCTGTTGCCCAGAGCCCGCACGGCTTCGCTGCGGCTGGTGTTCTCCATCGTCGTAGCCGTGCTGGCGGTGGAGATGATCTACCACGGTCTGACAGGAAAACTCTGAGATGAACAAACCGGCAACTGGCTGGACGGATCAAAGTGTTGAGACCATCATCGGCAACCTGCTGCGGGCCGGCGTGCTGTTGGCCGCTGCGATCGTCGCCTTCGGCGGCGCGATCTTTCTTGCCCGCCACGGTCCCCGCCACCTTGTTTCCATAAAGCTTCCGCGCCAAGTGGTAGACTAAGCCGTTGCCAGTCTGATGGAGAGAGAAAACATGGATCATCACAGATCGGAGAGGATCACCCGCCGCTCGTTCTTGAACCGCAGCACCGCAGCCATCGGCGCTGCGGCGGTCGCGAGCACGGCGATTTCCTACCGTCGCATTGTCGGGGCCAACGACCGCATTGCCCTCGGTCAGATCGGAATTGGTCACCGCGGCCGCGAATTGCAGGGCATCGTCACCGCGCTCAGAGACGAGCACAACGTGGAAATGACCGCGGTCTGCGATCTATGGAAGGTCAATTGCGAAAATGCCGCAGCCACGGCGAAAAATGATTACGGCCGCCCCCCACGCACCTTTCAACACTGTGAGGACCTCCTGGCGCTTAAGGACGTTGACGCAATCCTGATTGCCACGCCTGAGCACTCACACTCGCCGTTGCTGAAACTCACCGCCGAGGCTGGTAAGGACGCTTACATAGAAAAGCCCATGGGGAATGTTCTGGAGGAAGTCAAGGCCGCTCGCGATGCGGTGATCGCGCGCAAGTTGGTTGTGCAGGTGGGCACCCAGCATCGGAGTGAGATCTTCCCGCGGGTTGCGCACGACCTGGTCCAGAAAGGCGTGCTGGGCGATGTCAGTAAGGTCGAGATCGAGTGGAATTTCCACGGGCCGCGATGGAGGGGCCGCCCGGAAGTGAAGCTGATTCGGGCCGAGGACACCGATTGGCGCGCCTGGCTGATGAACAAACCTTACCAGCCCTTCGATCCCCAACTTTATTTCGAGTTCCGCCTGTACAAGGATTTTTCCAGCGGTATCGCTGACCAGTGGATGAGCCACGGCATTGACCTGGTGCACTGGTTTATGGACGACCCTTTCCCGAAATCAGTTATGGCGCACGGTGGAATTTTCGCCTGGCACGATGGCCGGCAGAACCCTGACACGTTCGTCGCTCTCCTGGAGTACCCCAAGGGTTTCCTGGTGAGTTACTCCAGCAGTTTCGGCAATGACGCTCCCAGCTTTACACGTTACATGGGCAAGCGAGCGACACTTTTCAACATCGGCGGCGAAGGCAGTCCACGCTACCAACTCGTGGAAGAGAAGAGCAACCACGAAGACAATCCCGGGATCGACGAACAGCGGAAAGCAGAGTATCTATATTCGCCGGAATTTCCCGGCCTGCCGCCCACGGACATCGGTGACGAGGATCCCCGGCACATGATCAATTGGTTCGAGTGTTTGCGCAGCCGTCAGCAACCCCACGCCACGGTCCAAAATGGATTCAGCCACTCCGTGGCTTGCATCATGGCCGCGCAATCTTATTGGATGGGCAAGAAGCTTTTCTGGGACCCGAAAAAAGAGCAGATCATCGACCACGCAACGGAGACGTAGAGTTTATCTTTAAGAATTGTGTAAGGTCTCGGACGGCTTACCGCGGGATTTCCCGCCACCATGGAATTCTTTGATAGGCTTGCGGATGGGGGGGACTTCAGCCTCGCCGAAATCGCGGCTGCGAATTTTCAGTCCGCCTCTCACCCGTTACAAGGTCACTCCGCATCGACCACGCAGCGGAATCCCACGGTTGCGGACCGGTCGGTGCTCGGGCCGATCAGCAGATACTTCCCATGTTCATTCAGCTTGTAGGCTTGCGGGAAATACCAATGTGACCCTTGCGGCTGGTAGTAACTCCCGCCCCGCAAAATCCCGGCACGAGTGTGCGCGTCGGTGTACTCGTCCGTCCACTGCCAGACGTTGCCGACAAGATCCAAAACTCCAAACGGGCTGGCGCCCTGCGGATAGGCATCCACATCGGTGGGCGCGCGCATCACGCGACGTGTTTCCGGCGGCGGCACGGCGGCGGCGTTCCATTCATTCCCCCAGGGGTAGAGGCGCCCGTCGGTTCCCTGCGCGGCGTACTGCCACTCCCACTCGCGCGGAAGGCGTTTGCCCGCCCACGCGGCGTACGCGCGCGCGTCTTCGATGGAAATCCACGTCACCGGCTTATTTGCCCAACCTTCCGGGTAAGCGCCATCCTTCCAGTCACGAAGGAAATTGTGATCGTCCTTGGGATGGTAGCGCGTGGCATCCAAGAAAATCTTGAACTCGGCGTTGGTCACGGGAAACTTATCGATAAAGAACGGCCGCATCTGCATCGTCTTTAGATGATGCCGCCGCGGCGAATCTTCCCAATGGTATTGCACGTCCACGCCCACATCATTGCCGCCTTCAATTTCTATGCCCGAAATCTTGAATTCAAACCTGCCACCCGGGATCCGCACCATACCCGCGGACACTGTAGCTGCGGGTTTGGTGGCAGCGATGGCAACAGCCTGTTGTGGCAGAAATTTCCATTCGTGGGAAAAATCCTGCAATGGCTTCTGGGAAATCTCCCTCATGCGTGCCAGCAGCTTGTGCACTTGCTCATCCGGCTCAGTGTTCACAGCGAGCACGGCCCCGTAACCGTGCGCTTCCATCTCGAAGCTTAGCGTGTCGGTGGTTCCCTGAATTTCCGGCTTCAGCTCAGCGCCTTTCCAAAGATCGTAATAGCGCGTGCCCGGCGCGTGCGGGACTTCCATCTGCCGGCCCGGCACGTCGTATTCATTGCGATTGACAAGGGTCCACAGGGTCCTTCCCTGCCCTGGAAACTTGCTGGCGAATATGCCATAGCGCAGGACCGGCGTGTGGGGTTCCCACTCCGCACTCACCAGCAGCGGCGCCATGGCGCGCTCGATGGTCGCAATGCGCCGCAGCGCTTCCGCGTCGCGGGTTGCAATTTCGTTCCAAATGCCCCAGATGTTTTCCCAACTCTCATATCCCACGCCGTTGAAAAATGCGTGCTGAAGGTCATCCGTCTTATCACGCCCCCAGCGACGGCAAATGTTCACCATGTGGCGCGACTCCAGCCACTTGTACTTGCTCACCGTGGGACTGAAGGAATAGTCCCAGTACCCCCAACTCAGGTTGTTCCAAGTGAGGCCGAGGTCGTTCGTCAGATTCTCGGGCTCGAGCGCCAGTGAGTGGCCGGTCTCATCCGAGGCCGTGCGGAAGGGGCGCGGCACCGCGTCCAAGGTGTCGCCATTCACGCCGTCGGCGCCGACTTCCGCCAACAGTCGCGCGGTGGCCGTCCAGTTGGGCACACCCTCGTCGCGCGTGCCCTGGTCCCACACCATCACGGGAAATAGCACGCGCACGCCGCGACGATGAAATTCTGCAATCATCTGGCGCACGCCCGCGACGCCGCCGGGCATGTCGCGCAGCAGGTCGTATTGGTTGCGGTTGTCAATCCCCATGTTCGGGTAAGACTGCCAAACCAGCACGCTGTCAACCCCTCCGTAGCGGTGCTCCAAGTCATCAAGGTAACGGTCCACCGTATATTTTCCCACCACCGGATCATAGAAGTAGCAGTCGTGAATCATCATCTGCGGTTGAACAAAGCTCGACTGCGTCCACGCCAATTGCGGCCGGAGGTATTCGGCGTCGTCATAGCCAATGCGGATGCGCCGCTCCATGCGCCAATGCTTGATGTCAGCCAGCCACTGGGAGAAATCGGCACTAGTGGGTGGGCCGGGAATTTGCGAGCGCTGGGGCGAGTACGAGGTATCTTGTGCGCACGCGATGGCAAGAACAAAAAGGAAGGAGATGAAGAGGGAGAGAAGACGTTTTCTCATAGTGGGTTCCTGAGGCGCGAATGTTTTACTGCTGCCCGCATACCCACCCGCGCTGATGTACGAGTTTGCGGATATGCGCGTCGTAAATCTGGCCTATATTACTGTCGCCGCGCTGCGAAGCCAACTGGAAATCCTGACAAGCTCTTTCCAGCAACCAGGCTACCCGAAAGACCCGATTGCCGTCTAATGAAGTGACGTTGACCAACCGCCGGCTTGGGCGGCGGAGTTTTCTCACAAGGGACCAATTCAGAAATGGCAGCGAAAGGAAAGGTTCGATTTTTGAAACTTATCGGCTCTTTGAGACGTAGTTACCATTTGAAGCATTAGTTCCGGGTGAAGGGAGAGAATCATGGTGCTCAAGATGTGCGGCCCACTTCGAATTGATAACCTCCGGCAATATCCCGCGGAGACGGTCGACAGGCTGCGCAGCCTGCTTGTGGCGGGCGCGTCGGCCAGCCCCGATCCGCACCGCAAGGGCTTCTATGACCTCGATGATGAGGATCGTGCCTTCTACATCCACGTCTCCCGCACCCGCACGGTCCTCCTGCTCGCTACTTGGCTGAGGGAGGGTGCACACCACGCCGCCCTCCACGAAGCCCCGCTTGCCGAGACGGTGGTTTGCTGCGTCTGATGCGGGAATCACCACCTCCCTTTTTCCGCCAGCGCGCGCGACTGAAGGTCTGCTCGGGGTGGCCCGAATGAAATGACCTTTCGCCCCGCGGTGGACACGAGGGGCCTCATCCGTCCAAGGCGTTGCCTTAGGAATGGTCCGGCCTGGCCCGGCGACCTGTGACAACCATGCGCTACAACCTCCCGGCTACCCGCTTTGGGCCGCCACGGGATTTCCCAACCCCGAGATGGGCGAAATCAAGCTGCCGATACGATTACTTGGAGGACCACTTCATCCTGGCGATGGATCGATTGCCGGCAACGGCGGGCGAGAGAGATTGGAATGCAAGGTTAGGACGGAGACATCAAAACCAATGTCTGCGCCACCCGCGATTTCGCTGTGGGCTGCTCTGTTGGAGGATTCGTTGTCGGGAGGGTAGGGAACACAAATGATGCACAATCCAGAGGCCCAAATCGGAAATTCCGGTTGAATCTTCCTTCATCTCGTCTACATCGAATCATTGGGAGGAGATCATATGCGAGCTGCACTCGTTACTGCGATCAATGGGCCGTGGGAGGTCAAAGACGTTCCTCGACCGGAGCCCGGCACGAACCAGGTTCTCGTTAAAATGCATGCCAGCGGCATCTGCTATACCGACGTCCACCAAACCTTGGGGCATATTCCCGGCGCTTTTCCACGCATTTTGGGGCACGAGCCGGTCGGCGAGGTGGTGGCTGTTGCGCCCGACGTCACCAGCAGAAAAGTCGGCGACCGCGTGGGCGTCCCCTGGATTCAAGCCACCTGTGGGCGCTGCGAATGGTGCGCGCGGGGACGCAAGATGTTCTGCGCGGGACAGAAGAGCACCGGCATGGATCTCCAGGGTGGTCACGCCGAGTACATGCCGATGTATGCGGACGCAACCTTCCTGATCCCCGACGGTGTTTCCTACGAGCAAGCGGCTCCCATTTTCTGCGCGGGTTACACCGTCTGGAGCGGTCTGCGCTGGGCCCGCCCTCAGCCCCACGAGCGTGTCGCCGTGCTGGGCATCGGCGGGCTGGGGCATCTCGGCGTGCAATATGCCAAAGCGGCCGGCTTTCACACCATCGCGATTTCGCGCTCGCCCGACAAGGACAAGATGATCCGTGAACTCGGGGCCGACGAAATCGTTCGCGATGGCAAGGGGCTCGCGGCAATCGGCGGCGCGGATATCGTCCTGAGCACCACGAACTCAACCCCATCAATGGTGGACAGCATTCAAGGGCTCCGCCCTGATGGGCGCATCGTCACGATGGGCGCAGATATCGAGCCGATTTCTCTGTCGATTATGGATCTTCTGATGAAGCGAATTCAGGTGATCGGAAGCCAGCAGAATGGTCCGGAGTACCTTTACGAAGCGCTCGATTTCGTCGCCAAGGGAAAAGTCAAGACCATCGCCGAAACGTACCCCCTCGCGGAGGCTCCCAAGGCGTATCAGCGCGTGGCCGAAGGCAAGGCTCGCTTCCGTGCCGTGCTCACCATGTAGACCCACCTTGACGACAACGCCCATGGTTTTGTAGCCCTACGGTCTGGCGACGTTCGGATTCCTTTGACGTAGCCGAAGCAGAAGGCACGGGGTTAATCAAGAAAACTGGTAGCGCAGGTGCGCGTACTTTGCGTTCCTTTGCGACTTTCCGCTGGCGATCTGAATGTGGTGAAGGCGAATTAGGTGCGGAAGTGGCACAGGGCGGCCGTTAGACTGCAACCGGACGGCTGCACGGGCAGGCCGCGCGCCTGGGCATGAAGCGCACCACCCTGCAATCGCGAATGTCCATGCTCGGCATCTTCCGCCCCGGCCGCCATCCCGCTTCAGCAGAAGTGGATAGTCCAACAACCCCCGATACTTCCCGTTGATCCCCCCTCACCCGCGTGGTAACTTTTTTGTTTTCAATAATATATCAGGTATCGGCGATCCGGCGGATCAGGAGTGGGATTTTTGCGATTATCTGTCTTGTTTCCAATAACTTCCCAAGTTGTTGACAACCCTTTGGATTTCAGCAAGTCCTGAGGGTAGGCGACAAAATGTCAGATGGCGGCATTGTGTTTTCAACGACGGCGGCAGACGCAGAACGAGTCCAGCTTTGCGATTCACGTCATCTCATCATACCAGAATCGCAGGGCTGCGCCAGCCCCCCTGACACCGTTTTCCCCCCTGCGCGTCAGAGGCGACACACATCGTCGTTGGCGATGGCCGCCCACCTACCGTAGATGGATTACGTGTCGTCATAGTCTTCGGTCAACGCCAGCAGAAATGCCGTGAGGGCATCGATGTCGTCGGCGCTGATGGACATGCTTTGAAATTCGGGCGGCGGGTTGCGCAGCAACCCGCTGCGAGCAAGTTGCGAGCTGAGGGCATAGAATTGCATCACGTCTTGCAACTGGAGTTTGCTTCCATTGTGGAAGTACGGGCTGGAATCCTCCAAATCGCGCAACGTCGGGGTCTTGAAGCGTGCGATGGTTTTGCCCAAGCCCTGATCCACGGAACAATCCTGCCCGCCGCCACACATGAGCGTCTTCAGGCCCGCCTGTGGGTTGGGTAAGTCCGGGTTCAAGTAAACGTTCCACAACCCCAGGTCCGTGTAGCTGGCGTTGCCCGGGTCGGCAGCGCGGCGGAATGGCTCGCTGGCATTCGGGTGATTGGGGGAAGCCGGCAGGTAGAGGTCGAAATTCTGGTTCCGATCCGCCAGCGAGGGGATGGCCAGCTTCATGAACGAGCCAGCCCCATGCACGTTATCGTACTCTTCCTGGGTCACGCCGGTGTTGTGGAACACAAAGTCGGAGAAATCCGGCGCCAGATGGCAGGCCGCGCAGTTTCCGGCGTGCTGGGAGCCGTCGGCAGCTTCCGGCGCGGCATTCAGAAAGATCTTCAGACCGGCGAACTCAAGCGGGCCGAATTGGAAAGGCTGAGCGTGATACTTGAACGATCCATTACTTCCGTCCACCCAGATCGGGTTGCTGAGTCCTTCCAGGATCTGCAACAAGCGCTGACTGTACTGCGCAGTGCTTTCACCCGCATTGGGCTGGACCGGCAGATGATTAATGCGCAAGAAAACATCGTATGGAGATCCGATGTATCGGCCGAATTCGTCCTGCTGGAATAGCAAGTCGCTCATATACGTGCTGATGCACTTGGCTACGAGATTCAGGATTTGGTCGTCCGACGCCGTCTTCACGTCGATGCGGTCGGCTGCGGGAATCAGGAGATCCGGTGTGATGGCCGGGTCCTGCCCCAGAAATAACTTGCCGTAGGAAAGGCCGTTCGTGCGGTCCTTGGCCAGTTGGCTGGATCCATCGTCTTGGCGTATGACCAATGCGATTTGCGCCACCGCTTCCTGGTATTGATCAGGCTTCCAGCCGAAATTCCGTCCTGTTAGCGTGGCCTTGACCAAATCCTCTGGTGAGGAAAACTCGCCGTCAAAGTGCAGGAACGTCAGACCCGAATGGGGCTGCAATGATCCCACCATGTGCATGGCGTTTCTCGGTGTTTGGGTAAACCCGCTGACCTCGCGGGGCGTCGGGCTGCGCGTGGTGAAATCGGAATAGGTGCGATTGCCCGCGCCCCCCACGCCTTGAAATTCCGTCACGAAATGACAGGAGCGGCAATTGATGGATTGCCCGGAGAAGGGTCCCGGCAGCGTTCCATTGGTGGTTTCAACTTGTTGCACGACGGGATCTCCCTGGGCCAAAGGCTGGTTCACCCCCGTCATGTTCGCCGCAAAGTACTCGGCGAATCGCGTCTCCAGAAACAAACGCTCGCCAATCGTATCCTCCGGCGGTGTAACGTCCACATCCGTCCGGAATTCGGGAGCCTGGCCCGCGTTGCAACCCAACAGGACCGTCAAGGCGGCGAGACCCAGCAGTCCGCCCAGGAGCATAAAGATGCGCCTCATTGCTTCCCCCCCTCTGGCCGGTCGGCCGGTCCGGTTGCGCCACTTTCCCCCAGGCTTTTGATATAGGCAATGATTTGCCAGCGGGAAGGCACGGGCAAAGAACTCCAGGAGGGCATACCGTGGCGGCGGTCGCCATTCTTCAGCAGCCAGAAAATCTCCCCGTCGGTGGCTTGCTGCACTTCTTTCGAGCGCAGGCTGGGTCTTCCCTTCTTACCCAGCGCATCCGCACCGTGGCATTGCGCGCAATGTACGCCGAACAGTTTCCGGCCCGCAGCAATCGCCTCGCTGTTCCCGGCATAGGGATTCGGGTTCGTACGGTCAGCTTCCGGGACGTTGCGGTACCAGGCCGAACCGGCAGCCGCATAGGCCATTCCCAGTGCGCACACAATTGTGAAAAAAAGGCGTCGTCGCCAGATCATTTCGTCCTCCCGCGGTGGAAGAGCTGCTGGAGCTCGTACGACACGCTTAAGCGGTAGAGCACCTCCATGCTGTTGGCGTTCAGCCCGAAGTTTGGCGAAAATCCAATGCTTGGTCCGTGGGGAATGTTGAACTCCACCGTGGGAGCCAAATATTGGGAGGTGGCTTTAAGACTAAACCCCTCGAGGGTGCCTAATCCGCCGTAAAGTTCAGCGCCGGCAGAGAAATTCTCACGGCAGAAGACGCAAGCTTTACTATGTGCGGCAGATGCCAGGGGCCGGCTGATACCCACGGCGTACCCGAACTCCCATGGCTCGCTTTCGTTGAGGGCTTTTTCGGCTATAAAGTTCACGGAGATGTCCCAGCCCCGAGCTTGGCTGGAGAGGATCAGCTTTGTCTCCAACGATCTTTCCGTGTCCGACCGTCCCTGAGAATTGCTCAAAAGCAGATCGGAAACACTGTCATGGCCGGTGATTTCCAGTAAACTTCGGTCCGCCTGGCTGACGTTTTCGTACTCGATGTAGAAAACCGGGTTGATGAAGTGCTCCCGCGGCAGCGGCCGGAAGCGGTTCTCCCAACGCCAACCGGTGAAAACCGTTGAATCGTGCGCCGTGCGCTGGCCCGCCAGGTAGACTTCCGTAGTCCACCATCCCTTGGCTCCGTACTCCAGTTCCAGCGTTTCCCCCAGAAATGGGTTTCCATATTTGGGGGTCCCGTTACTGCTCTTGAGTGTAATCTCAAGGTTCCCTGGCTCCTCCATGTAGTCGGAGTAGGTGACGAAGTAAGGCGGTTCCTGCGCGCGACAAAGTGCCGGCAAGGCAAGCGTGAGTAAAAGCAGAAATAGCCTTGCCCAACCCGGCCTCGAGACCGATCCAGGTGGCCGAAGGGAAGTGGCCAGGCTTCGAGAAAGGAAATGGGCAGGCTTGCCCTTCCCGAATATGCGCGTCAGTTCGATGGAGATAGCGCCGGGAAGGTGTTCACCCCGCGTCGTGAATTGCAAATTGTGGGTCATGTCAAAGGCTTTGAGGAAATCAGCAAGCGCTCCGGGGAGGATTGCAAGCCGGCGCCTTGCCGGAAAGTCCTGCGGGGCGGACGTTTTGGATCGCGAGACTGTAATGATGGGTGCTTCGTGGGGGGGGCTGAGCTTAATGGTTAGGGAACCTGCAGTTATGAATGCCATGTTCCCGCCCATGGCGACCCACTCGTACGCGACGGGGTGCAGCCCGTCCCTACGCGCCTGCAGGTTTCGTTCCTGCCAATCGGTCTTGTGGTCTTGCTTCGTACCAGCCACGCAGTGTTCCTCCTATGAACCCGTGGCTGGTTCTCGTATAATAGCTACGGTCGTCAGCCCTCCGGGTTGTCGATTGACGGTCCCCACGACCCTTCGCCAAAAGGTTTTGTCGTGGGGGCCGTTCTTGTTTTTGTCAGACGGTTTTGTCCGGTCGCCCTAATTGCGACTTCGTCGCACCTGTGAGCAAAAACGACTTCTACTGTTTCCCTCCCGGCCTCGCGCAGTGTCTACAGTACCCGCCTACCTCCAGCCGGACCACGCGAATCTGAAAATCACCCCGCTTCGCCATCTCGCGCTTTAAATTTTCAAAGGCAGGGCTGGCATACTCGATGATGCCTCCGCACCCAAAACAGGCCATGTGGCAATGGTCCCGGCTGGTTTTGGCCTCGTAATAGTGCTTCTCCCCCTCCAAGTGCATGAGGTCCAACTCATCGATCAGACCGCGATCTTTCAGGAGAGCAATCGTTCGATATGCGGTTGCACGATCGATCCGTGGGTCCCGTTGCTTGGCAATAGCCAGGAGCGTGGCCGCGTCCAGGTGGCTGGGCGAATCCTGCATGATTCCTACGAGTAGGCGCCGTTGAGAGGTCATGCGCACACCTCGTGCCACGAGCTCCTTCAGCAGCGAAGGTCGGGTAATCGTTCGGTCGTTACCTGATCTTCCTAGTTGCGATCCTGTCGCAATAAGAGCGCCAGCCATGTTAAGTTACCTTCTCCCTCTCTCAAAAACTGTCGCGGGGGACACTACTCTGAGGGCGCCACCATGAATACCGCAGGGCAGACTTTCTGTCAAGATGGAATTTTGGGAGCTGGGAACGGGCGCCTGGACAGGCACGATATTTCCGATTTTTTCACGGGCCTTTTGGCGCTTCTGTCCACGCTTCGTGGCTGGCGCCCCGATACATTGGCCCGCCAGCGGGCGTTTCTCCCGGTTTCCGTTATCGGCTCAGCATTCCATGCTCGGAAAGAATGGCTGAGATCGCTGCCTGAGCCTTCAGAGATGAAAAGCCGGTAGAGTAGGGGAGGAACAATGCCAAAGCACGATTGCCTCCCCCCTCGTCAAACCGGACGTGAGGATTTCCCTCATCCGGCTTTCACGCAAACTCTCGCCGCCCAGCAGTGCGCCGGCACAGGCCGGCTTAGCTCAGCGGCACAGCTTCGATCTAAGATGAGAACTGTTACCCCACCTTACGGCGGGGTCTCCGTAGGGGGACTTTCGTCCAAGCGGAATTCCCACCCTCTGATTCA
>Ga0335085_10011643_pt1 | contig 13030 bp, 16 predicted proteins | sample Lox_Sample_45_FD_206712 | JGI IMG/M metagenome (GOLD analysis project Ga0335085, IMG submission 206712) | Soil microbial communities from Loxahatchee National Wildlife Refuge, Florida, United States - Lox_Sample_4.5 | ecosystem: Environmental > Terrestrial > Soil > Wetlands | place: USA...
CACGCGGTCAATGTGAGCGGCTTGCTGCCGCTCACGATTCCGGTGACCACCTGCTCGTCGTCCAACGTGGCGATGGAGACGTGCGATGCCGGATCGCCGGTGGTGCTCCCCGCGCGGAACAGCATGCTCTGTGCCTGTGACGCCGTTGCCGATGCAAGCAGAAACGCAACGCTCCATGCCGCCAATGTGTGCGCGCGCATTTGTCCACCCCTTTCCCGACGTGCCTGAAATTGAATATTATCACTTCTGGGACCGATATCTAACGATATCCCGTCACGCATTTCGGCGGTTGTCATGAATACTTGTCTATGTTTCAGGTATTTTCGACCCCGGAGAACCGCGAAGACCTTGTTCGGAAACGCCTGCGCAAATTGGATATGAGAAAGTTTCACGGGATTTCTTTTTTTTCTTGACAACTTTCAGGTGTTTTTTAGATGTTTGCAACCTGCGGTCGAAAAATTGCCACCGGCCATTGGGGCGAATTCTTGAAAGATCCGCTTTTGGCGGACGTTCGAAGTGTGCCCAGAGCCGTCGACGGATCACACAATTGCGCCCACAAAAAAGGAGAAACCGACAAACAACCTCGACGCGTCATATCGGAGATTTTGAAAATTGCGGTTCAATTCCGTAATTTTATTTCAAATGAGGACGCATGGAGGCACGCGATCAAGGCCGAAGGCGATAATATATATAAAACAAAGGGATAGGACATAGCGCGCCCTATTCGAACCACCGAAAATTTTCGACCCGTCAGGCAAGCGACGCAGTCAATTCTCCGCCGCCACAAGCCAGCACGCGGCTGGCGGCGTCACCCCGCGCGGACCGAGATAGCGCTTCAGCGCGTCGCCGATGCGCCCGCGCGCGATTTCCTTCGTGGTGTCGTCAACCTCGGCCAGCGCCCGTGCCGTCGGTCCGATCTTGAACGCCTGATCGATCGCGGCTTCGAGCGTCTTGCCCATGTTCATCGTGCTGTCGAGCCTTTCGACCCGCGCGTCCTTGAAGCCGGCGCGAGCGAGGATGCCCTTCAGCCGCTCGCCGTCGCCGAACGCGAACGGGCCCGGTGCGGTGGGATCGGCTGCCGGCTGCGGCGGCAGCAGATCCTTGACGGCCGCGAACGTTTCCGCCGCCCAAGCATTCTCCGGCGCGGTGCGCCAGCACACGAAGCGCAAACGCCCGTTTGGTTTGAGCGCCGTGCGGATGTTGGCGAACGCGGTCGTGGGATCGGCGAAAAACATGACACCGAAGCGGGAAAAGACGAGATCGAAATCGGGACGAAAGCCATGCTCGGACGCATCGGTCTGAAGGAAGGTCAACGCCGGCCCGCGCTTCCGTGCCACGGCGAGCATCGGCGCGGAAATATCGATGCCCGTGACGGCGCCGCCGGTTGCGGCCGCCAGTCGCAACGCCGTCGTGCCGCAGCCGCAGCCCACGTCCAGCACGCGCTCGCCGGACTTGGCGCCGGCGAAAGCCAGCGCGGACGCTGTGATATCGGCCATGGCCGTGTCGAGTGTTTCCTGGAACGCGGCCCAGCGCTCGCCGACCTTGCCGTTCCAATATTCGATCTGTTCCGCGTTGGACGCGCTCATTGCTTCGTCTTCCTTTTTCGCATCGCCAATGTCCGCAACCGCAGGGCATTGAGCTTGATGAACCCGGCGGCGTCCTTCTGATCGTATGCGCCGCGGTCGTCTTCGAACGTCACCAGATCCTGGGAGTAAAGCGAATGCGGCGAGGAGCGCCCGGTCACGATGACATTGCCCTTGTAGAGCTTCATCCGCACCGAGCCGCTCACATGGCGCTGGCTCAAATCGATCGCGGCTTGCAACATCTCGCGCTCGGGCGAGAACCAGAAGCCGTTGTAGATCAGTTCGGCGTAACGCGGCATCAATTCGTCCTTCAGATGCGCCGCACCGCGGTCGACTCCACTGCCCGGTGTGCCGCAAGAAGAATGGTGCCGCCGGGCGTCTCATACACGCCGCGCGACTTCATGCCGACGAAGCGGTTCTCGACCAGATCGATGCGGCCGATGCCGTTCGCCTTGCCCAATTCGTTCAGCCGCGTCAGCAGCGCCGCCGGCGACAGGATACGGCCATCGATCGAAACCGCATCGCCCTTTTCGAACCCGATTTCGACAATCATCGGTTTGTCGGGCGCTTCTTCGGGCGAAAGCGTGCGCTGATAAACGATCGCGTCCGGTTCGACCGCCGGATCCTCGAGCACTTTCCCTTCCGAGGAAGAATGCAGCAGATTGGCATCCACCGAAAACGGCGCCTCGCCGCGCTTGTCGCGCGGAATGGGAATTTGATGTGCCTCCGCAAACTCAACGAGTTTGGTGCGGCTGGTCAGATCCCATTCCCGCCAGGGCGCGATCACGCGGATATCCGGCTTCAGCGCATAATAGGAAAGCTCGAACCGCACCTGATCGTTGCCCTTGCCGGTCGCGCCATGCGCAACCGCATCGGCGCCGACGCGCTCGGCGATCTCGATCTGCTTCTCGGCGATCAGCGGCCGCGCGATGGAGGTGCCGAGCAGATAGACGCCTTCGTACAGCGCGTTCGCCCGGAACATGGGGAACACGTAGTCGCGCACGAACTTTTCGCGCAGGTCCTCGACGAAGATGTTCTCCGGTTTGATGCCGAGCAGCAGCGCCTTCTCGCGCGCCGGCGCCAGTTCCTCGCCCTGCCCCAGATCGGCGGTGAAAGTCACGACCTCGGCGCCATAGGCCGTCTGCAACCATTTCAAGATGACGGAAGTATCGAGCCCGCCCGAATAGGCAAGCACCACTTTCTTGACGCGATCCTTGGCCACGGAGCTCTCCCGGAACGGGGACGACTGACTACAGGAAGGCGCCGGCTCCCGGCAAGAGGCGGGCTATTGCGACGCCCCCGGCGCGTCCGGCTGCGGCAGCGGCTCGCCGCAATTGGAATGGCGTTCCTCGTAGCAGCGCTGAAGTTCGTTGTACTGCACCATCTTGTAGACGAGAAATCCGCCGGCGGCGATGATGCCAAGGAACACAAGGATGAGCGTGAATGCGTTCGGCCCTCCGCCTTCATCCTCGGGCGGCGACGCGTCCATCAGCCCGGCATCCGCGCCAGTTCTTCGGAGCGCATTGCCGCCAGCCGCTCGCTCGCGCGCTTTTTCACGCTTTCGCTCTTGAGCTGGCCGCAAGCGGCCATGATATCGCGGCCGCGCGGCGTGCGAACGGGGCTGGCATATCCGGCGCGGTTCACGATCTCGGCGAAACGCTCGATCTGTCCCCAATCCGAGCATTCATATGGCGCGCCGGGCCAGGGATTGAAAGGAATGAGATTGATCTTGGCCGGAATGCCCCGGATTACACGCACCAGTTCGCGTGCGTCGGCAAGCGTATCGTTCACGCCCTTCAGCATGACGTATTCGAAGGTGATGCGCCGCGCATTCGAAAGGCCCGGATATTCGCGGCACGCCTGCAGCAGTTCGGCGATGGGATACTTCCTGTTCAGCGGCACGATGACATCGCGGATCTCGTCGCGCGCCGCGTGTAGCGAGATTGCAAGCGCCGAGCCGATCTCCGTGCCGGCACGCGGGATCATCGGCACCACGCCCGCGGTCGACAGCGTGATCCGGCGCTTGGACAGCGCGAGCCCATCGCCATCCGCGACGATCGCCAATGCCGCCTTCACATTGTCGAAATTATACAGCGGCTCGCCCATGCCCATCATCACGACATTGGTGAGGCGCCGGTTCTCGCCCGTGCTCGGCCAGTCGTTCAGCGCGTCCCGTGCCACCATCACCTGGCCCACGATCTCCGCCGGCGTCAGATTGCGGACCAACCGTTGCGTGCCGGTGTGGCAGAAGCGGCAGTTCAGCGTGCAACCGACTTGCGACGACACACACAGAGTGCCCCTGCCCGGCTCGGGAATGAACACGGTCTCGAATTCCTGTCCGCCCGCATGCAACAGCCATTTGCGCGTGCCATCGGTTGAGATTTGCTCGCTCATGATCTCGGGCCGCATCAGCGTGAAGCGCTCGGCCATCGTTGCGCGGAAGTCCTTCGCCAGATTGCTCATCTGCGCGAAGTCGCGCGCGCCGTGTACGTACAGCCAGTTCCACAGCTGGCGCGCGCGCATGCTCGCGGCCTTGGGCTCCACACCCGCATCGGCGAGCGCGGCTTTCAGCCCCCCGACGTCGAGGCCGATGAGGGAGACCGGTTGGGACATGGCGGTCCGCGCCTCACATGCCGCAGGCTTGGTGAATCTTGTCCAGCGCCTCAGAGATACCGGACAGCGAATAGGTGTCGGTGGTCAGTGTGCCGCGGTCGGAAATTCCGGTCACCGTCATGGTCGAGCCCGAGCGCATGGCCGCAACCAGCCGCGCCTCGTCGGTCACTTCCTTCACCCATGCGCCGCCGGTGCCGCCGTCGTTCTTGGTGAAGAAGGTGAACTTGTCGTTGCCGATCCGGGCGGTCACCGTGCTGTTTTCCTTGTAGGAGTATCCCGGCACCACTTCCGGCTCGCCCTTGGCCTTTCGCGCGGGCCAGTCGCTGACCAGGAAGAAGACCGGATCGCGATTGGCGCCCTTGGGCAACTTGGTCTTGGGTTGCGACAACGCATAGCAAGTCTTTGAGTCGCCGGTGCCGGTCGTGTAGGCCGACCAATCCTTAAAGGCGCCGATCTGCGTCGGCGCGTCGGCTGCGGCCGTACCGGCCATGCTGCACACAAGAGCCGCCGCGGCCGCGACGGTGCGAATCGGAGAAGTCGGAATTCGGATCATCGTGTTCCCAATTGTCTGCGTGAGGGCCTTGGCGCGGCCGTATCCCGCGAATTGAGCAGGCAATTCGGGCAATCCTGTGGTCGCGCGCGGGCCGGACCATAACGGATGGCCCGCGCGAATGTCCATGCTGGAAAGGGAAAACTCAGGCCGGCGACGTTTACGAATTCCGGACGCGCAGGATTTCCTCCTCCACGTCCCTCAAGCGGTCCTTGCCGAAGAATATCTCGCCGTTCACGAAGAAGGTTGGGCTGCCGAAGGTTCCGCGCTCCACAGCCGCTTCGGTGTCGTTCAAAAGGCGCTGCTTGACCTCCGGCGTCTGCGCCGCCGCCATCAGCCGGTCGTCATCGAGCCCGGATTCGAGCAGAGCGGCGCGGATCACCTCCGGCTCGTCTAGCTTCTTTTCCGCCTCCCATAGGTGGTGGAACATGGCATCGGCGTATTGCGCCAACTCGCCGGTCATCTGTGCCGCCACCGCACCGCGCATGATGGCAAGAGTGTTCACGGGGAAGTGCGGATTAAAGCGATAGGCGGTGATGTTGTGCCGTTTGACGAAGCGGTCGATCTCCAGCCGCTCGTAGTCCATCTTGCCCTTGATGCCGGCAAACGCGACCATGGGTGGCCTATTGTTGGTGAGCTTGAACACGCCACCCAGAAGGATCGGGACATACTCGAATTTGGCACCGCTGCGCGCCTCGATCTCCGGGATCACCTTGTGCGCGAAATAGGCATTCAGACTTCCGAAGTCGAAGAGAAACTCCACCTTGGGCATCGGCATCACCATGTCTCCCGGTAGGGCCGCAAGTCCATCTCGAATGTCCAACCGTCCCGCGGCTGGTTGTGCATGTACCAATAGGCCTCGGCCACCGAGTCCGGATTCATCAGCGTATCGGGCGGAAGATTGGCCAACGCCTCTTCGCCTCGCGCGACTTTGATGCGCTCGCGCACGAAGGCCGTGTCCACGCCGGCATCGATGATGAGATGCGCGACATGAATCCCCTTGGGCCCAAGCTCACGCGCCATCGATTGTGCCACCATCCGCAAGCCGGCCTTGGCAGACGCGAAGGCGGCATAACCGGAGCCGCCGCGCAAAGAGGCGGTCGCGCCGGTGAACAGGATCGTGCCTTTGCCGCGCGGAAGCATCAGACGCGTCGCCTCGCGGCCGGAGAGGAAGCCGGCGCAACACGCCATCTCCCACACCTTGCGGAACACCCGCTCGCTGGTCTCCAGGATCGGGAAGTTCACATTGGCGCCGGGATTGATGACACAGACCTCCAGCGGCCCAACTTCCTCGGCCAGGCCGAGGAAGGTGGTGACGTCCTCTTCGTTCCGAGCATCCAGTGCCTTGGCGATGCAGCGTCCGCCGGCAGCCTCGATGGCGGCCTTAAGCGGTTCAAGTTTCCCGGGATTCCGGCGTCCGGCCACGACCGTATAGCCACCCTTTGCGAAGCGCTTGGCGATGGCCGAACCGATGAAATCGCCAGCGCCGATGACGGCACAGGTGGCATTGCGGGACGGCATGGAGACCTCCGTCTTGGGTTGAGACTAACTAAGTCTTGAAAAGAGACCTCGTCAAGGGCATGGTGCCTCACATGAAATGGCATGGCTTGTCGAAAGAGAATTGCTCGCTCGCCCGCTCGCTTGCCGTGGTCGGCGACCGCTGGACGCTGCTCATCCTTCGGGATGCGTTCATGCGGGTGCGGCGATTCGAGGATTTCGAAAAGAGTCTCAAGATTGCACGCCGCGTGCTTGCCGAACGCCTGGCGCTGCTGGTCGATGAGGGCATCCTGGTCAAAGTGCCATATCAGGAGCGGCCCACCCGCTACGAATACCGCCTCACGGAGAAAGGCCTGGAACTGTATCCCGTGCTGATCTCGCTCGTGCATTGGGGCGACAGGCACTATGCGGGCAAAATGGGTGCGCCCGTGCTGCACACGCATCTGAAGTGCGGCCACGATTTCCGAAGCGTGCTGACCTGCTCGGAATGCGGCGAACCCGTCAATGCGCGCGAGACCGCGGTCAAACCCGGACCCGGCGCTATTCCCGTATCCCGTAGCCGATCGAAAACAGCCGCCACACCGCCACGCCCATAAACCCGATCAGGATGATCGTCACCGCAGCGCCCAACCCCTCCGGTGCGTCGGTGTACCCGATCATGGAATGGCGGATGCCATTGATCAGGTAGAAGAAAGGATTGCCCCACGCGATCCAGCGCATGTAGGGCGGCAACATATCGATCGTGTTGAAGACACCACCGATGAAGGAGAGCGGCGTGATGAAGAACACGTTGAGCATGTTGAGCTGCTCGAAATTGTCGGCCCACAAGCCCACCGCGATGCCGAGCAAACCGAAGATCAGCGACACCGACACGATCCAGAACAGGAACTCCGGGAAGCTCTGAAGCCTGGTCGCATGGAACACGACGCCGATCAGGAGAATGCCGACAGCCGTCACCACCGCCCGAACCACCGTCATGGCGAGCGCGCCGACTACCATCTCCACATAGGAGAACGGCGCCACCAGCACCTCCTCGATATAGCGCATGAAGCGCTGGAAATAAATTTGCGCCGTCGATTGCAGGAACGCGGCGTTGACCACGTTCAGCATGAGGACGCCGGGCAGCACGAACTCGATATAGCTGTGGCCTGCGATGGTGCGAATACGGCTTCCGACCACGAAGCCGAACACGAAAATGAAGAGCAGCGAAGAAATCCAAGGCGCTATGAAGGCCTGCACCGGCACGCGCATAAGGCGCGACCATTCGCGACGCATGATCGTCCACAAGCCGATCCAGTTGATGCCCCGGTGGGTCATGGGGCCGCTGCCGCGATGTGATCCGGCTCGGCGCCGGTGGCGATCAAATAGGCGTCCTCCAGCCCGCCCGGCGAGCCGAGGAATCCGGATTTCGGTCCATTGCGTACGATCTTGCCGCCCGCGATGATCGCGATGGTACGGCATAGCCGTTCGACCTCCTCCAGATAATGAGAGGTCAGCAGAATCGTCTTGCCGTCGCGGTTGAGTTCCTGGAGATAGCGCCACAGATCCCGCCGGAGTTCCACATCCACGCCCGCGGTGGGCTCGTCCAGAATCAGCAGCTTGGGATCGTGCACAAGCGCGCGCGCCAAGATCACGCGGCGCTTCAGACCGCCGGATAATTCGCGGAACCGCTTCTTCGCGTGCTGCGTCAAATCGAAGCGCTCGAGCAGCATGTCGACACGCGCCTTGCGCTCCTTCGCGTTCAGACCGAAATAGCCAGCCATCCAATCGACGATCTGCGTGACGGTGGCGAACGTGTCGACGTTGAATTCCTGCGGCGAGAGCCCAATCTGCCGCCGCGCTTCGTGATAATCCTTCACCGCGTCGATGCCGAAGACTTCGATGGTGCCGCTCGTCGGATTGGCGATTCCCGTGATGCAATGGATGGTCGTCGACTTTCCGGCGCCGTTCGGCCCCAGAAAACCGAAGAAATCGCCTTGCTGGATGTCCATCGTCAGGTCTTCCACGGCGACCGTGCCGCTGCGATAGACCTTGCGCAGATGAGAGATGTGAAGAGCGGGCGTCATTGTCGGGCGGATTGCGAAGCGGCGCACTATAGTCGGAATTCGGTAGACGGAAACCAGAAATTGCAGCTTACCTTTCGGACGGGTCGTTGCTTTGACCTCGGCTACCCACTTTCAGATTTCTGATGATCGGCGCACCCCATCGGTGCCGCGGCGGCATCTCGTCCGGTTCGCCGCCGGGTCGGATGGGCCGCACCGGATAGCCGCCCAGGCTCAACAACCTGTCATAGATCAGGATTGCGCCGGCCATGCCAACATTGATGGAGAATCGTGTCGGGATTTTCACCACGAACTCGCAGCGCTTCAGAATGTCCGGCGACAGGGACATTCGCTCCGCGCCGAACACATAGGCGGCACGCGTCGGGTGGCGGAACCGTGGCAGGTCAACGGCGTCATCGGTGATTTCCACGCCAACCAAGCGGCAACCCTGGGGCAGCCGCAATTCTTCTGTAGACGGGAATTGATAGACCGGCATATGCCGCCCGGCCCGCGAGGTATCGGACTCGGCATCCGACAATTTCACGTGCCCGTTTACGGAGAAGAAGAAACTTGCCTCGAAGGCATGGGCGATACGCAAAAGGTTGCCGAAATTCATCGGCTTCGAAATGCCGTCCACGCCGATGGCAAAATAGCCGCGCACCGCAAATACCTCTGTCTTCTCGTCCCGCCCTGCGCTAGGGGAGCGCTACCAATGGCGGATTATACTGCATGACGAACCCCATTCTCGTCGAATTGACCCGCGGAGCGCTGGTGGAAAGCGTCCACCGCGGCGCTGTCGCGATCGCCGATTCGCGCGGGCAGTTGCTGGCCTCCGTGGGGGACGTGGACAGTCCCTTTTATCCGCGCTCATCGCTGAAGCCGATCCAGGCTCTTCCACTGCTCGAATCCGGCGCAGCCGACGCCTTCCAGTTGGGACCGGAGGAGATCGCGCTTGCCTGCGCCTCGCACTCGGGCGAGCCGATGCACACCGAGCGCGTATCGGCTTGGCTCACGCGTATCGGCTGCGCGGAGCCGGATCTTGCTTGCGGCGCCCACCCGCCGCGCTACGAACCGGTGTGGGAAGCGATGATCCGGCGCGGCGAGGAACCGACGCGCGTTCACAACAATTGCTCGGGTAAGCACACCGGTTTCTTGTCCGTCACGCGGCATTGGAAAATCGCGAGCGAAGGCTACGAACGTCACGACCATCCCGTGCAGCAGGCCGTCGCGAAGGCTTTGGGCGAGCTTGCAGAAGCGACCGGTGCGTTGCCATGGGGCATCGACGGCTGCACCGCGCCGAATTTTGCCCTCCCGCTCTCTGCTTTCGCGCGGGCCCTGGCGAAGCTTGCGAAGCCGGATTCATTGACAGAGACGCGCGCGAAGACCGCGAGGCGCATCGTCTCCGCCATGATGGCGCATCCCGAATTGGTGGCCGGCACCGGCCGCGCCGACACGCTGATCATGCGGGCCTGCAAAGGCCGCGCAGCAGTCAAGATCGGCGCGGAAGGCGTGTTCGCGGCCATGCTTCCGGATGCCGGTCTCGGCATCGCCATCAAGATCGACGACGGCGCTGCGCGCGCCTCGGAAATCGCGGTCGCGGCCGTGATGGAAAAGCTGGGGCTTCCGACCGCGGCGTTCGTCCGCAAGCCGGTGCTCAACACGCGCGGCGCAACCGTCGGCGAGCAACGCCCGGCGGCGGCGCTCGTCGCGTGGGATCCGCTGCAACGCGCCTGACTACTTGCCCGTCTGATCCTTCGCCTTGGCTTCGGCGGCAGCTTTATCGGCGGCCTCCATCTCCTTGGTGTATAGCTCTATGGACACGATCGGGCAGTGCTGCGGGAAGCCGAAATCGTGGACCACGATATCGTCGCCGCGATCAACACAGCTGAGATAAGTCGCGCCCATCGATTTTATCCCGATCGCCTCCTTGAAGGCCAAATTCGGGCAATAGGACATCAGCCCGACCTTGAACTTTTGATGCCTGTCGTCCTCGATGATCAGAGTCTTCGGATCGACGGCCTTCCAGTTATAAATCTCACCGAAACGGAGGCATGCCTTGGGTTGCGGCTGATTGGCCGTGTCATCGGCCAAGGCCGGAGTGGAGACCAGAGCATGCGAACATATCAGCGCCGCCGCTCCGGCCAGCATCAGTGAAATCGTCTTCATGGCGTCATCCTGTGAAAAGGAGGGTGCCCTTCCATGGGAACTATAACCACAGAATCATACCCTTGTTCACATGAATTCGCTTCCAGTCGGCTGCCCGAGCCTGCTTGGCGGCGGGGCAGCCATTGCCTATCGTCCGTCCGACAGCCATTCGAACCGGGGAGATTTCGGTCATGAAAGCGATGTTGTGCAAGGAATTTGGGCCGCCGGAGTCGCTCGTCTTGAGCGAACTGCCAAGCCCTTCTGCCAAGCCGGGGCAGGTCGTGGTCCAGGTCAAGGCGTGCGGCGTGAACTTCCCGGACGTGCTGATCATCGAGAACAAGTACCAATTCAAGCCACCGCTGCCTTTTGCGCCGGGCGCCGAGGTGGCCGGGGTCGTGAAGGAGATCGGCGAGGGCGTAACCGGTTTCAAGGTGGGCGACAGGGTGATTGCGCCCACCGGCTGGAACGGCATGCAGGAGGAGACGCTGGCGTTCGCCGCCAAGCTCATCCCGATGCCGCCGGAGATGGACTTCGTCACCGGCGCTTCGCTGATGCTGACCTACGGCACCTCGCATTACGCGCTGAAGGACCGGGCGCGGCTGAAGCCGGCCGAATCCCTGGTTGTGCTGGGCGCGGCCGGCGGCGTGGGCCTCGCGGCGGTCGAGATCGGCAAGGTGATGGGTGCGCGGGTGATCGCCGGCGCGTCGAGCCAAGAGAAGGTCGATCTCGCCAAGGCACATGGCGCCGATGAGGGCTTTGTCTATCCCACGGGCAAGCTCGAGAGAGACCAGCAAAAGGCGCTGAGCGAGACGATCAAGAAACTCGCGGGCGGCGAAGGCGCCGATGTCATCTACGATCCTGTCGGCGGCGACTACGCCGAGCCGGCCTTGCGCGCCATGAACTGGGACGGGCGCTACCTCGTGATCGGATTCGCCACGGGCGAGATTCCGAAGGTGCCGCTCAATCTTACTCTCTTGAAAGGCTGCAGCATCGTCGGCGTGTTCTGGGGATCGTTCACCGCGCGCGACCCCGGGCGCAACCAAGAGCACATGGCCGAACTGGTGCGCTGGGCGTCGGAAGGCAAGATCAAGCCGCACATCGGCGCGACATTTCCGCTTGACCGCGCCGGCGAAGCGATCCGGATGCTCGCCGACCGCAAGGCGCAGGGCAAAGTCGTAGTCACGATGGATTGAGATAGCGATGGCCAGCCACTCTCACCGCCACACCAACACCTGCCAGATCTGCGGACAATCCAAGCCAGATTCCGACACCCTGCCCGCGATCCTTGTCCGTCCCAATATCGACGCGGTGATCCGAAAGACCAAGCCCGACTGGTCAAATAGCGGCTACATCTGCCACTCCTGCCTCAACCGCTTCCGTACCGAATATGTGCGCGAGCAGATGGAGAAGGACCGCGGCGAGCTTTCGAAGCTCGAGAAAGAGGTGGTCAATTCCATCCGCCAGAACGAGATCATCGCCGACAACCTGAACAAGGAATTCGAGGCCAGCCTCACGCTGGGCGAGCGAATTGCGGACAAGGTCGCGGAATTCGGCGGAAGCTGGAAATTCATCATCCTGTTCTTTTGCGTCATGGCGGTATGGATCGTCGTGAACAGCCTCTGGTTCCTCTGGCACGCCTTCGATCCCTACCCCTTCATCCTGTTCAACCTGGTGCTTTCCATGCTCGCAGCGATTCAGGCGCCGATCATCATGATGAGCCAGAACCGCCAGGAAGCGCGCGACCGCCTCCGCGCCGAAAACGATTATCAGGTGAACCTCAAAGCCGAGATCGAGGTTCGCACGTTGTCCGAAAAGATGGACCAGCTCTTGAACAACCAGTGGAGCCGGCTGATGGAGATCCAGCAGATTCAGATGGAGATGCTGGAGGATCTGGCGGGCAAGCGGGTCAAATAGAAAGTCCATCCGGTAAGTCAAAATTCTTCACCTGTGCTTGCCTGCACTTGTGCCGCGTAGGCGCCTTCGTCATTCTTTGCGATGGCGCGGCTTTGCGTCGCGGCAAGGAGGGTCCTATGCGGTGGGGGATGGCCGTCTTGGTTGGCGCGGCAGCGCTCTGGCCGGCGCTGGCCTGCGCACATGGCGGCGGCGGCGGCGGCGGTCACGGGGGCGGCCACAGCTATTCCTACGTCTACATACCCGGCTATGCCGCGCCCGCAATCGTGCCGGAAGCGAAGGTCGGCGACTACAGCGCCATTCACACCGTGGCCATCGTTTCCGCCATAGGCCAAAACCTGACTTTGGGTTCCGTCGGGTGGCTGTCTTCGCATAGCGAGATCGACATATCGGACTGGCGAATGGACGACTTCGTGAAGCAAACGCTGAGCCGCATGTTCAACGGGCGCTTTGCGGTCACGGACATCGCTTACGATCGCGAGGCGCTGGCCGCGATCCCGAACGGCGCAATGGATTCCTCGGCAAAGCCCTTTCACGATTATCTTGCTGCGCTCCCCGCTCAAGGGGTCGACGCCTTTGTTGTCGTGCGGCCGGACGTGGAAGGCGGCAGCCCGCCCACGCCGGGACTGTCCCTGACGTCCTCCGCGATCCCCGGGACGCCGATGCTGATCGCGAACTTCGAGATCGAC
>Ga0335085_10011644_pt1 | contig 13029 bp, 10 predicted proteins | sample Lox_Sample_45_FD_206712 | JGI IMG/M metagenome (GOLD analysis project Ga0335085, IMG submission 206712) | Soil microbial communities from Loxahatchee National Wildlife Refuge, Florida, United States - Lox_Sample_4.5 | ecosystem: Environmental > Terrestrial > Soil > Wetlands | place: USA...
GCCAAAGCCATATCAGCGATTTATCTGTGCCTTTTGTTATGGTTGTATTTCGTTGAGTCATTTTAGTTAGTAGAATCAGTTTCCAGATCAATATCTTTGGGTCTGTCGGCAGCTGCTTTCTGCATATCCTGTAATACCTGTTGTGTAATCTTTCTGTGCAGGGTATCCAACATTGCAGAACGAAACGCCGGATTTCTGTACTTCAGCCATCGTGAACTGTCGCCACTTAGCGCAGCCCAATTTGCAGCCCGTGCTGAGTCGGATTTGAATTGCACTCGAACAAGGTATTTCGGCAGAAGATTGGCATTTGCGATCCGTTCCACTTCAGCCACTCTTTCCGCGCGCAAAGTATCATTGAGATATTTTTCTACCAATAAAGAACCGATTGGAGCGGCCCATGTAGCCCCATATCCTGCATTTTGAATTACCACCGCAATTGCGATTCTGGGATTTTCTCTCGGAGCAAAACAAACGAACATCGAATTATTAGGTAATACAACGGCTCTGCCATCGATTACGAGTTTATTTTGAGCCGTTCCTGTTTTTGCACACATATTGATTCCGGGAATCCGCGCAATTCTTGCAGTACCTATTTCCGATACATCCTGCATTCCACTCATTACCACTTCGTAATCATCATTGGAAATATGCGTTACTACTTCATGCTTTCTTCTATAACGATTCAATAGCGTATCATCTTCTCTTTCACCATCCACTTTTTCTACAAAATGTGGTATATAGAAATATCCTTTGTTAGCTACGATACACATTGCATTGGCCATCTGCAGGGGAGTGACCGCCATCTTATCCTGTCCAATACCCAGGCCTCCTCCTACCATGGTGCAGGAATTCCATTGCCTGTGATATTCCTTATCATAAGCCGAAGTATCGGGAATATTGCCTCCGTCCTCACTTGGAAGATCTACACCAATCCGATGACCAAGACCAAAAGCATTTACATATTCTTTCCACTTCATTAAACCGATTCTCGGATTATGATATGCAGGGTTATCAATCGTTAACTTAAGGGTCTGCGAAAAAAAAGAATTACAGGAATGAGCAATAGCCAGCCTGAGATTAGCTGCGTGTCCGGCAACACTCTCATCACATTTAACAGGATGTGGGCATCCAAGATAAACTCCATGACAATCATATCCGCTTTGTGGTGTGATCACTCCTTCATCCAATCCGATTAATGCTCCCAAAGGCTTGTATGTTGATCCCGCCGGATATTGTCCTTTGATTGCACGGTTTAAGAGCGGACTGCTCACATCCAAAAAAAGTTTATTAAAATTATTTTGTTTATCAGGGCCTGTCAACATATTTGGGTCGAAATCGGGTCCTGATGCCATTGCAATTATGCCGCCCGTTTTGGGTTCGATTGCTACGATCGCTCCGACTTTATTAGTTAATAGTTTTTCCGCCAGTTTCTGGAGATCGATATCAAGATATGTTCTCAAATTCTTACCAGCCACCGCCGGAGTATCCAAAGCTTTATTTTCATAATGTCCGACCAGCCGGTTCTTATTATCTTTTATCCAAAATTCAATGCCCCGATGACCCATTAATTCTTTTTCATAATACTGTTCCAGTCCGCTTCTTCCAACATAATCTCCCAATTGATAGAAATAATTTGATTTTTTCAAAATACTTGAATCCACTTCTCCCACATAACCCATAATATGTGCTGCCGCATTAAACGGATAAATTCTCACGGGTCTTTCCTGGAGGTTGAATCCGGGGAAACGCCATATATTTTCTTCCAGTTTTGCATACAGATCCGGCGGTAACAGATCATCAAAAGTAGAAGGACGAAATGGCCCGTTCTTGAATCTTGCATCTGCAATCCTGCTTCGGAATTCAGCAGTATCGATATCCATCAATTGACAGAAATAAGTGGTGTCAATATTTTTAACCTGAGAAGGCGTTACCATCAGATCGTATAAAATTGTATTGTTCAGAATGGCCTTACCATTACGATCATATATGATTCCGCGGGTTGGATAAACACGCTTGGGAAAGAGCGCATTTTCCTGGGCCATTTTTTTATAGCGGTCCGAAAGGATTTGCAGGTTGAATAACTGAGCAAAAATGATAAGAAACATTCCTCCGAAGATGAGGCGGATTATATTGCTACGCGATTGATTGAATACTGGCATTTCCGGATATACGATTTATCAACAACCGGGAAACGATTCTGTTTAGGTTCTCGCGCAGAGGGAACAGAGAAAAAGAGATATTTATTCTCCTTTAATCTCCTCTGCTGAAAATAAGCCGGTTTCCCTTGGGTTTAGAGTTCGATCTAAGCCGTAAAGATATAACGCTGAATCCTCTCCTGCAATATCAATCAGGCAAAGTTTTTACAATTTTTAGAAATCGTTGAAAACAGGATCGGGAATGAGAATAGAAATTTCCCTTACTGAGGCTAAGCTGTATTTGTCCTGAATTTTTCTTTCCTGAAAAATAATAACTCGGTAAGCAAAATCAACAATAAACTGATTCCTGTTGTTGCAATTACTTTTCCTAAAAAATACAGGAAAGATCCAAAACTCATCCATTCAAGCAACACGAGGTAAATATGATGAAATAATGTAAGAACCAAAACATAAGTTCCGTAGGGAGCCCAACCCATGCTGGTAATGGAAGGTGAAGAATAACTTTTATCAGCTCCTTCCTGGGTAATAAGCAGGTTGATCACAAAAGGCCTGATATATGCGATCAATACGCAGGCTGCCGCATGGAGGCCGGGTGTGTGTGTAAAATAATCAAGGCAAAGTCCGTAAATAAAAGCAACTGTCATTAATCCCACACGAGATATGCTAAATGGCAGCCAGAGAATAAATAAAAAGTAGAGGTAGGGCGTAATGAATCTATGCAGGGGCGGTATTTTAAAAAGTATGAATACCTGAACCAAAATGAATAAAATAAAGCGGATCGTATTTTTTAACAATTCACTCATTGAAATTTTTTACGGGTTGAATCTTCCAATCTTTTTTGCTCACTGTATTGTGTATTTTCTATCACATATACATATTCGATATTAAAGAAATTGGTGGCTGGCTTTATTTTGAGTGTATAAAAATTTGTGCTTCTATCCTCCACAATTTCCTGTACCGTACCCACAATGATATTACCAGGGAATAAGGATGAGGTTGAGCTGGTAACAACTGTGTCTCCTTTATTAACCTTAGCGCTTTTGGGTATATCTTTCAGTGTAACATAATATGGACTCAATCCATCCCATTCCACCGTTCCTCTTTCACCCCCATTTTTTAATTTGACTACCACTTTGTATTGTCGATGCAAAAGGCTCATCACACTTGCATAATTCTCACTCACATTTACCACCGTACCGACAATTCCCTGGGGACTCACCACTCCCATATTTGGTTTTACATTTTGATCGGATCCCCGATGGATGGTTAAAAAATTAGTCTGGGAAGTCACTGAACTGCTTACCACTTTAGCAGGGAGATAAAAATATTTTTGAATCGTGCGGAAGGAATCAGATTTGATCGTATCGATAATCATTTGTCCGGGTAAATTGGGATTTTCATAGTTTTCCTTCAGCATTTGATGCAATCTTTCATTTTCTTTGACGAGTTCATCATTTGTTTTTTTAAGTTGAAAGTAATATTCAATATTGTTGTACCTCGCATTTAACCTGCCGGTTATTTCTCCGGCAACATTCATAAATGCTGCTTCATGGAATTTATTATATCGAAAAAGAAAGGAAAGCGCTACAATCTGCAATACCAGAAAAAAAAGAAAATTGGAATACCTTCTGATGAAGAGAAAAACATTACGCACCTAAAGAAGTTTTAAAGTAAAGGTCAATGATCAATGGTCAATGGTCAATAAACAATGGCTAAAATATTTAATCATTAGATTTTGACCTTTGACCATTGACCTTTATCTAGCGCATTACGAAAGGATACCTGTCATAGTTCTTTAACGAAATGCCTGTACCGCGAACAACACTTTTCAAAGGATCATCTGCAATATGAACAGGCAGTTTAATTTTCTGGCTGAGTCTTTTATCCAATCCTCTTAACAAAGCTCCGCCTCCGGTAAGATATAAACCGCGGCGATATATATCACCCGCTAATTCTGGGGGTGTTGTTTCAAGAGCTTTCAGAATAGCTTCTTCAATTTTAAAAATACTTTTATCCAATGCTTCTGCGATTTCCTGATAGCTGACCAGGATCTGTTTTGGAATACCTGTTACCAGGTCGCGTCCATTTACAGGAATATCATCCGGGGGATTATCCAGGTCTTTCAGGGCGGCCCCGATTTGTATCTTGATTTGTTCCGCCGTTCTTTCTCCGATCAGCAAACTATGATATCTCCGGAGTGCTTCCATAATATCTGCAGTAAACTCATCGCCCGCAATGCGAATCGATTGATCACAGACGATACCAGCAAGTGCGATCACTGTAATACCTGTTGTTCCGCCTCCGATATCAATAATCATATTACCTACAGGCTCTTCTACGTCAATCCCGATTCCCAGGGCAGCTGCCATCGGCTCGTGGATCAGGTATACTTCCTTCGCTCCGGCCTGTTCGGCGCTATCACGGACAGCACGTTTTTCCACTTCAGTAATGCTCGAAGGGATGCAGATCATCATCCTCCAACTGGGCGGAAATAATGGCTTTTTCGGATAGATCATCTTGATCATCTCGCGGATCATTAGCTCGGCTGCATTAAAGTCAGCAATTACGCCATCTTTAAGCGGACGGACTGTACGTATGCTTTCATGAGTTTTTTCGTGCATCATCAACGCACGCTTACCAACGGCCAGGACGGTCTTTGGGTTATTGCGGTCTAATGCCACAATGCTTGGTTCATTTACTACTATCTCGTCGTTATGAATAATAAGGGTATTGGCGGTACCCAAATCCATTGCGATCTCTTGTGTAAGGAAATTGAATAATCCCATTTTAAAAGGTCAGATTTAAATTCTGGTTCGATGCCTGCAAAATTGATGCAAATAATCCGAATTAACAAAGTGAACCTTTTACTGATTTTTAATGGTATTTTCCACAAGACAACAATCGCTTTTTCAGTTCGGAATACTTTTGGGATTCATCTTTGATAATATTCTCTGAACGTTTTTTTGGTTTGGTTATTTCTTCCTGCTAATATTTTATTTCCAGCAATGCTATCGTTGTTTATATTTTCAAAAAATAGTTTTAATGCGGTTTGCAATTCAATTCTTCTGTTTGAATTAATTTCAACCTGAATTCGTTTAGGAATGCGCATAATCACCCGCACGGTCTGGATCCTTTCACTGGTAAGCATGTTCGCCGATATAGCAAGCGAAATGTTGTATCCCATTATACCGGTCTACCTTCGGCAAATCGGCTTTACAGTCTTCCTTATCGGATTACTGGAAGGATTGGCAGAATTTACGGCTGGGTTAAGTAAGGGATATTTTGGAAAGCGATCAGACGAAACAGGGAAAAGACTGCCCTTTATCAAATGGGGATATTTTTTAAGCGCCCTGTCCAAGCCAATGATGGCAATTATTACTTACCCTGTATGGATATTTGGCGCAAGAACTATTGACCGCCTCGGAAAAGGACTGAGAACAGCCCCAAGAGACGCAATCTTAGCCGAAGAAGCTAAACCCGAAACCAAAGCGAGGGTATTTGGTTTTCACCGGGGATGGGATACGGTAGGTGCTGTATTGGGTCCATCATTCGCATTATTGTTCCTGCAGTTTTATCCTTCACAATACAAATCACTTTTTTACATCGCCTTTATTCCGGGTATTTTGGCGACAGCCAGTTTGTTCTTATTGAAAGAAAAGAAAAATATTCCTGTCAAAATAAAAAGAGGCGGTTTCTTTTCTTTTTTTAAATACTGGAACGATGCAGCCACCGAATACAAAAAATTATTGGCCGGTTTGTTGGTCTTCGCATTATTCAACAGCTCTGATGTATTTCTATTATTGAAGGCTAAAGAAATTACCGGAAAGGACACCATCACGATCGCAGCATATATCTTTTACAATCTCGTATATGCCATTTCTTCTTATCCTGCAGGAATCGCAGCAGATAAATTCGGTTTGAAAAAAATTTTCATAACCGGATTATTTTTATTTACGATCGTATATGCCGGTTTTGCTTTTATCCATCTCCCTGTACTTGTTTTTATACTATTTTTTTTCTACGGAATATATGCCGCTGCAACGGAAGGCATTGCCAAAGCATGGATAACAAATATTGCCAATAGCAATCAAACCGCAACAGCTATTGGATTCTACACATCCTGTCAAAGTATATGCACATTGTTAGCCAGTATCATTGCCGGTTTTATCTGGAGCAATTTCGGAGCAATGACGACATTTTCAATAACTGCCGTCATTAGCTTTCTGGTTTCAGTTTATTTTATTATGATGAAGAGAAACTTAAAAAATAAGTGAGGTGATGAAAAATATCTCACTAAAAAATTTACCTGATTATGTATTTGAACCCGCAAAACCAAGGCGCATTTCCATTTCCGGACTCAGTTGCGGAAGTCTTCTTCTTTCAATGAGAAAACTGGTTAACCGGGCAATTTCTTTGAAAATATAGTGTTTATCGAGTGCTGCCTTGAGATAGTCCTTACCACTGCTTCCTCCCGTACCAATCCTCGTTCCAATAGTCCGATGCACCATATTCATATGCCTGTAACGCCAGGTACTTAGCTGCTCGTCGATTTCGAGCAATTGTGTCAACAGCTGGAAAGGCAACTGAAGTACGGGATATCCGCGATAAAGCATGATAAACAAAGCAGCGCGTGAAGCTGCTGCAGATATGATTCTTTTTTCAGGAAAAACAATTGACCCGGTTTCATTTCTTTCCAGAAAAATATGATTGAAAGAATCATAATTATTTTTTTCCTCGATTGATAAACTATCGTGGTAACGATGTCTGTAATCTTCCCAAAAAATATGAAAACTTCTTTTATCTGTTGAAAGATCAACAGATGATTTAAAATTTTCCCAATTAGCCGGTTCATCGAAGAAAGGCATTCTTTCGAGCCAGCTATTCACAAGCTCTAACAACGAGGGACCCGCTTCTGCTTTTTTTATGATATCAATCTCTTCTTTTTTCAGTTTGGATATATAGTATTCCTGTCCGTACCGGTGTTCATATTTTAATCCCAGGCATGCTTCTATTTGTTTAAACTGCCAGCTTTGAAAACCGGATGCAGGACGAAGCATATCCCGGAAATCAAGGAAATCCATTGGGGTCATAGTTTCCATGACATCGATCTGATGAACCAATACTTTCAAAATCGTTGTGATTCTTGCGAGCCTGCTTACTACAATCTGGAGTTCAGGAGAATTATCATTCAGCGAAGGCTTTTTCATAATGGCATTCACCGACCCGATTTCATAGAGCAATTGTTTGAACCACAATTCATATGTCTGATGAATGATGATGAATAACATTTCATCATGCGCGGTCCTGTTTTTTTTGGCGCTTTCCGGAGACTGGGCATCAAGAATTTTATTTAACTGAAGATAATCGCCGTAATTCATGTCATCTGGCATATTGAATTCAATTTATCAAATGAAAAGACTCCGTGAAAGAAATAATTGGGAGCACCAGTTCAGAATATTCTGTAAGATTCCACATATCAATTATCGGGCATTAGCATCTACATAAATTCATAACCAATATCCCTTCTATAGTACATTCCGTCGAAATCGATTTCCTGCAAAACATTTTTTGACTTGTCAACGGCCTCATGTATTGTTTCTCCAAAAGATGTGACACATAAAACTCTTCCGCCATTCGTTAAAACCTTGTCTCCATCCAATTTTGTTCCGGCCTGAAAAATAAAACTATCTGGAGAATAAGTTTTATTTAATCCACTGATCTCATATCCTTTTTCGTAGCTGCCGGGGTAGCCGCCGCTTACTGCCATGATAGTGCTTGCAACCCGGCCTTCTTTTTCTATAACTACTTTGTCTAAACGCTGTTCAGCAACAGCCATAAACAATTCAATAAGATCATTTTTCAACCGGGGCACAATCACTTCGGTTTCAGGATCCCCCAGGCGGCAATTGTATTCTATTACATATGGCTCTTCACCAACCTTCATCAGTCCAATAAATATGAAGCCTCTGTAATCGATATTTTCCTGTTGCAAACCACGAATGGTAGGCCTGATGATTTTTTCTTCAACTTTTTTCATGAAAAGAGCATCGGCAAATGGCACAGGACTCACAGCGCCCATTCCCCCTGTATTTGGGCCCTTATCCTTTTCGCCAACGCGCTTATAATCCTTTGCTTCAGGAAGTAAAACATAATTTTTGCCATCTGTGAGAACGAAAACAGATAATTCAATTCCATCCAGAAAATCTTCAACAACAATTTTTCTTCCCGCTTCGCCAAATTTATTGTGTTGCAACATCAACTCAAATTCTGCCATTGCTTCAACAGGGCTTTGACAAATGATTACTCCTTTACCCGCTGCAAGACCGTCGGCCTTTAATACAATCGGCAACCTGTGATCTTTGAGATAAGATGAACCTTCTGTATAATTGTCCAGATCAAATTCACGATATGCGGCAGTCGGAATATTGTTACGCTGCATGAATTTTTTTGAAAACGCTTTACTTCCTTCCAATTGAGCGCCCCGGGCAGAAGGCCCGATAACCGGAATTGTTTTTAGCGACTCATCATTGGCGAAATAATCTACGATCCCCTTTACAAGTGGTTCTTCGGGTCCTACGATTACCATTTCAATTTTTTCTTTTTTGCAGCATTTTTTTAAACTTTCGAAATCTGTAGGTAATATATTCAGATTGGTGCCGAAGGACATAGTTCCTGCATTGCCCGGAGCTATAAAAAGTTTTGAGTAAAGCCTGCTTTGACAGATTTTCCATGCGAGTGCATGTTCCCTGCCACCTGAGCCTAATAGTAAAATATTCATAAGGGTTAATTAAGGCCCGAAATTCGAAATTCATCTTCATATCCTGAAAAAAAATTTACAAATGGCAATTATTCACAACGAAGAGGAAATCCATTTTAATAAATTCTTTTCATAATTTCTTCCTAATTTAACGAGATCAAACAGGTTTGCATATTTCGACTTAATTGATGTAATTCATACAATCAAAACCCAACTGCATGAGCGAACAAATTTCCCCAAAGGGTCATCCTAAAGGTTTATATATATTATTCACTACTGAAATGTGGGAACGCTTTAACTATTATGGCATGCGTGCCATATTAGTATTGTTCATGACAGATGCATTATTGTTTAGTAAACCCTTTGCCTCCAACCTGTATGGCAGCTATATAAGCATGTTATATCTTTCAAGTTTGCTGGGCGGGTTCATAGCTGATCGTTATTGGGGCAACAGACGTTCCATTATTTCAGGAGGTATTGTAATGGCAATTGGAGAATTGGTTTTATTTTTCTGTGGTTCTGTATATAATAGTTCCCCTCATTTAGCAGCTTTACTTTTTTATTCAGGTTTGGGGATGATGATTGCCGGTAATGGATTTTTCAAACCGAATATTTCTTCACTCGTGGGGCAATTATATCCTGCCAATGATCATCGCAAAGACGCTGCATACACTATTTTTTATATGGGCATTAATACCGGTGGGGCATTAGGACCATTTATTTGCGGATTGGTTGGCAATACTAATAACCCTGCCGATTTTAAATGGGCATTTCTTGTAGCCGGCATCGGGATGTTGTTGAGCGTCGTCATACAAAAAATGTTTCATCACAAATACGTGGTTGACCCGGAAAATAATGTTTTGGGGTTGGTTCCTAAAAGCTGTCCTCCTTCGTGGTTATCACCGTCGTTGACTATAATAGGATTGTCAATTCTTTCAGTTATTGTAATTGCTCTTTTTTATATTGATGCAAAAATTTTCAGTTATCTTTTTTATCTGATGATTGCATGTATTTTACTGATAGGGTTTATTATTTTTTCAGATAAATCGTTGACCAGAGTCGAAAAGAATAAGGTGATTGTAATTTTTGTTGTCTGTTTTTTTGTGATCTTTTTTTGGGGTGCATTTGAACAGGCAGGAGCATCATTAACTTTTTTCGCAAATGAACAAACCGACAGGCATATCGGGCTAAAAATTCCAATATGGATAATTGTTGTATTGTCGCTGTTGTTTTTGTATTACTGCTTCAGGCTCTTTAGAAAAGCCTCCAAAAATTTGGCTTCTTCATTCGACAAAGAATTGAGACTTACCGTTTATATTCTTTTATTCATTTTATCAGCTGCAGTTTTCATTGCAAATATTTATCTATTATCGACTGGTCAAAGTTTTGTAGAAAAAGATGAAATACCTGCAAGCTGGTTCTCTTCATTAAACTCGGTATTCATAATAATATTCGCTCCTTTCTTTGCCTGGTTCTGGTTGAAATTAGGAAAAAGAGAGCCCTCATCACCCACCAAAATGGCCCTGGGCCTGCTTTTACTGGGTTCTGGTTATTTATGGATTGCCTTTGGCGTGAAAGATGTTGCACCAAGCGTAAAAGTCAGCATGATCTGGCTAACGGGTATGTATGCCCTTCACACTTTTGGGGAATTGTGTTTGTCGCCAATCGGTCTATCATTAGTGAATAAATTATCCCCTCTTAAGTTTTCCTCTATGTTAATGGCTGTCTGGTTTACGGCGAATGCATTTGGAAATAAACTTGCGGGAATTCTAAGTGCTTTATATCCTGACAAGGGAAAAACAACTTCCTTCCTGGGATATCACATGAATAATTTGTATGAATTCTTCCTGTTGTTTGTTATGATGTTGGGAATTTCTTCGATCATATTATTTCTGCTTACAAAAAAATTACAGAGGATGATGGCTACGGTTTAAAATTCCTGATTTGATTTGCGATTTATTCGAAAAATCGAAGGATGATAGAAAATCAACTCATCTTAAAAGGAACAACCATTTCGAATACGGGAATATTTACTTCAAAAGTTTTTTTGTTGTTCAGGTTTTCCATGGTGTAAGTTCCATACATTTTTCCCATTTCTGTACGCAAATTACATCCACTCACATACTGATATTTCTCACCGGGATTTAAAACAGGTTGTACACCAACCACTCCTTCTCCTTCCACTTCTCTATAACTTCCATTACTGTCAAAAATTTGCCAGCAGCGGCGGTGCAATTTTACAGGGAAATTATTATGGTTCTCGATCGTAATGCGATAAGCAAACATAAATTCCCCTGAAACCGGATTGCTGTAATCAGGCTGGTAAAAAGTCTCGACATTGACTTCAACACCTTCGGAGATTTTATTTGCCATTCAACTAATTTCTATAAAATTAATTAAAATCAGCGGCTGATGAAAGTATAATTTACAAATTAATATTACAATCCTGATTCTGTATTAAATTAGCTGAACTTTATTCAAAACATATTACCTGAGACCAGGGGCAAAAATGCTTTTGCGTCAATATGGGTCCCTAAAATCTTAATCATGAAAATAGCAGTAGCCAAAGGAGATGGAATCGGCCCTGAAATAATGGATGCTGTCATAAAAATTTTTAATGCTAACAAAGTTCCGCTGGAATATGAATTGGTGGATATGGGTAAGTGGGTATTTGATAAAGGTTTTTCAAGCGGCATGACTCCGGAAGCACAGCACACGATAGAAGAATTGGGAATTTTATTTAAAGGGCCCATGGAAACGCCCAAGGGTAAAGGAGTAAAAAGTGTAAATGTAACGGCCCGAAAAACATGGAATACCTACGCCAACAAAAGAGTTTTCCAAACCCTGCATGGCGTGGATACTGTTTTTTCCAAAGCAGGAATTCCGATCGATATTACTATTGTTCGAGAAAATATTGAAGACACTTACGGTGGCATTGAACATATGCCCACTCATGATGTTGCATTGAGCCGCCGGTTTATTACAAGACCGGGAAGTTTGCAGGTTATCAAATATGCTTTTGAGATGGCGAAGAAAAAGGGAACTAAAAGAATTACCTGCGGACATAAAGCGAATATTATGAAACTAACAGATGGCTTGTTCTTAGAATGTTTTCGTGAAGTTGCGAAAGAATATCCCGAATTAAAATCAGACGATGTGATTGTAGATGACCTTTGCATGAAACTCGTAACGAGGCCCGATACTTTTGATGTAATAGTTCTTACAAACCTCCAGGGAGATATTGTATCTGACCTCTGTGCCGGCCTTGTGGGAGGTCTTGGATTTGCGCCTTCTGCAAATATCGGGGATCATATTTCCATCTTTGAAGCAGTGCATGGAACTGCTCCTGATATTGCCGGAAAAAACATTGCAAACCCAACTGCGCTGTTGCTTAGCGGAATAGCCATGCTTCGCCATCTTGGTTTTATGGAAAATGCAGCCATTATAGAGAACGCTCTGTTATATACATTGGAGCAGGGAATACATACAGGTGATTTTGGTGACAAGGGTAAACCTGCTTTGAATACGACCGAGTTTGCCGACGCAATCATTTCCAATTTCGGAAAAACCCCGGAACATGGGGCCAAGGCCGTGTTGCCTAATATGCCCATCACACCTACGGTTTTTAAATTGGAACATAATCCGATGCTGGTTTCGAAAGAAATGGAGTCTGAAAAAATTGTTGGTGTTGATATGTTCATTGAAAGTGCAGAACAACCTGAAGTTATTGCAAAAAAATGCCAGCGTCATGCGGGAGTGAAATTTAACCTGATCAATATCAGTAACAGGGGAACACAGGTATGGCCTACCGGTTCCGTATATACGAATTTAGTGAATCAGTACAATGTAAGATTTGAAAGTATTGACGGCTATCCGCTGAATCAACAGGATGTGTTGGGTTTATATGTTAGTCTGAGCGGTGATTTTAAAATATGCTCGTCCGAACTTCTGAATATGTGGGGTGATAAAAAAGCATATAGCCTGGCACAGGGTCAATAATTCGTAATTGATTTATTTTTTAGAAGAATCAATCTTTAAATCATGTCTCAAAAAAATTTTAAATATTCAAATGGCGAAGTTACTGTTGTATGGAAGCCGGATATATGCCAGCATTCA
>Ga0335085_10011646_pt1 | contig 13029 bp, 10 predicted proteins | sample Lox_Sample_45_FD_206712 | JGI IMG/M metagenome (GOLD analysis project Ga0335085, IMG submission 206712) | Soil microbial communities from Loxahatchee National Wildlife Refuge, Florida, United States - Lox_Sample_4.5 | ecosystem: Environmental > Terrestrial > Soil > Wetlands | place: USA...
CGGACGGCCGCACCGCCGTCGCGACCTGCGAGTTCTCGGGGAAGCTCTTGAAGCTCGACGTCGCGACGCACCGGATCGAGCGCTATACCGAGCTCAACCCCGGCAAGCCCTCCATGCCGCAGGACATCCGGCTCGCCCCGGACGGGTCGGTGTTCTTCGTGGCCGACATGAAAGCGGATGGCGTGTGGGTCGTGGACCCGGACAGCCTGCGGGTCTTGGGATTCATTCCGACCGGCACCGGCGCGCACGGCATCTACCCGAGCCGGGACGGGAAATTGTTCTACGTCTCAAACCGCGGCTGGCACGTCCTCAAGGCGGGACCGCATGGACCGGGAAGCGTGAGCGTATTGGATCCGCGCACGCGCAGCGTCGTCGCGACGTGGAAGATCCCGGGCGGTGGCAGTCCCGACATGGGCAACGTCTCGGTTGACGGCAAGGAACTGTGGCTCTCGGGGCGCTACGATCACGAGGTGTACGTCTTCGACACGGCGACGGGGCAGCTGATCCACCGGATCACGGTGGGTCGGGATCCGCATGGGATGACCGTGTGGCCGCAGCCCGGGCGATATTCGCTCGGGCATACCGGGAATATGCGGTAAGCGGCTCCCCTAGCGTTCGCCGGTCAGCCGGGCGAGGCGGCGCTTCACGTCCTGCACCTGCGGCTGCAGCTCGGCGTCGGCGTCCTTCCAGAGATCGACGAACCGTGAGTAGTAATCCTTCGCCTTGACTCGGTCGCCCTTCGCCTCGTACAGCTCCCCGAGCCGCTTGTAGGTGGGGGCCAGCCGATAGGCGTCGCCGAACAACCGTGCGATCCCGGGAGTCGCGACCACCTGTTCGTACCACGCGAGCGCAGAGTCGCTGTGGCTCCCCCCCATCCGGTCGTACGCCTGGGCCAGCTCGAACCACCCGCACGACACGCACCCGCGCGTGTCGCGGTCGTAGCGGGCCCGGTAGGCGATGACGGCGTCCGGGAGGCGTCCCTCCGTCATGGCGATCGCCCCGATCACGGCGTAGGGGATGGGGTTCTCGCGCCGGATCCCTTCGGGTACCGTCGTAGCAAAATCGCCCAGTAGCTGCTTGGCGCGGTCGGTTCGTCCCGCGGCGGCGTAGATCTCGGCGAGCTGTGCATACGGGCGATCCAAGGCGGCCATGGAGCCGAGGGGATGTTTCACGAGGGCCGTTTCGAGGATCCGCAGCGCTTCCGCCGGGCGGTTGCGATAGCGTACCTCGATCCACGCGAGGGCGGCCGCTCCTCCCAGATACGCACTGGGAATCCCCCGTTGCTCGGCCATGGCCATGAAGTCCTGGTCACGGAGCGCCGCTTCGCCGAGCTTGCCTTGGGCCTCCGCCGCGGCGCTCTGCAGCAAGGCGCCGAGCTGCCGGTTGGATAGCCTGGCGCTCTCCGTTTGGAGGAGCCTGGATTGTTCAGCCGCCGCGCGATAGTCGAACCGGGCCGCCGCGATGAGCGCCCGAAGCCGCCGCGCCGCCGGGAGGTGGCCGGGCCCGGCCGCGGCCAGCCGCTCGACGATCGCCGAGCCCTCGGCGAATCGGCCCTGCGCGACCAGGGAGGTCACGGCGGTGGCGGCCTCTGGATCTCCCATCAACAAGCTCGCGGCCCGCACGCCCAACGACTCCGCTTCAGCCCAGCGGCGCTGATTGTTCAGCGCCAGGGCGAGGTTGTTGAGCGCGATGTCGTTGGTCGGGTCTTGCTCCAGGGCCGAGCGGTACGCGGCTTCGATGCGGGCTGGGTCGTACTCGACGTCGAAATAGTACTGCGCCGTCACGAGGTATCGCTCGAGATCGGGGAGACGGTCCCGATAGGCGTAGGCACGGGAGGTGGCCGCGACACGTTGCTCCAGGGGCGCCCCGATGTTCGCCAGGTAGACCGACAACTTGCGCCATGCCATCGCGAACCCACTGTCCGTCGAGGTGGCATCCCGGAGTAGCACGATCCCTCGTTCATAGTCGCCATCTCGATCCACCGCCGTCAGCGCCTGCGAGTAGCTGCGCAGCGCGTCGAGCGAGCCGGTCGTGACGTGGGCGAGCGGCTCGTTGGCGCGGATCGAGGCCAGCGACTCCCCGATGCGTTCCCGCAACGCGCGGGAGAGCTTGTCGATGGCTCCAATCAATGCGGCGTCGTCGGCGGCGTTCTGGCGGACGGCGGCGAGGGTTCGGCCGTCGGCGGCCGAGACGACACTGGCCGAGAGGACGTAGCTCTTGCCGACGGGATCGATCTGGCCCGTGACGATGCCTTTGACGCCTTCGCGCTGGGCGATCTCGCGGGCGAGAGGGAGGTCCACCGTCGTGGTCGCCGGGCGTTGCATGCGTTGCAGGGCGTCGCCGATGGCGGTCGGGTCGAGCAGGCGTACCGATCGGGACTGCGACAGATCCACCCGGAACGCCTCGGTGAGCGAGGGGCCGAGCGTCGAATCGCCAGCGCGGTTCTCGAACCCGACGAGGATCAGCGGGTCCTGGCTCTTGAGGGCGCCGGAGGCGATCACGGTCCCCACCGGGCCGATCCCCAGGACCCGCATCGCCATGTAGACGATGGCAACGAGGGCCAGGACTCCGAAGGCCGCGCCGCCACCGGCGACGGCCCGCTTCCAGGTGAACCAGCGTTGCAGGCCGGGCTGGCCGCCGCTCGTGTAGGTGCCGGTCGTCTTGGCGATCGCGCGCCGCCGCTCGATCAGGCCGGTCACGACCATGATCGGGAGCCCGAGGACCAAGAGGACAGCGGTCCCGGGCAGCACCCAGTCGGGGAACCCGACCACGCGCGACAGCGCGAAGACCGCGCCCCAGACGGCCGCGGCGGCCACGAGGTAGATGCCGCCGACCCGCAGTGGATTGCCGCGACGGCGGGCGATCTCGAGCGAGTCGGCCGGGAATGGCGCGGTGCCGGTTGGGGTCATGCCGCCGGACGGCGTCGCCAGGGCCTCGAGCTGGGCGACCAGCTCCTCCGCCTTTTGCCAGCGGTCGGCGGGCTTCTTCTCGAGGCAGCGTCCGATGGCGGCCGCGAGCGACGGCGGGACCGCGGGGCGGTACTTGGTGACGGGCGGCGCGGCCTCCGTGACGTGGGCGGCCAGCATCGCCTGCGGTGTCGGGGCGCTGAACGGCGTCCGCCCGGTCAGCATTTCGTAGGCCAAGGCCCCGACCGCGTAGATGTCGGCCCGGTGGTCGATGTGCGGGTCGGCGGCGGCCTGTTCCGGCGCCATGTAGGCCGGGGTGCCGAGGGCGATGCCGAGCGACGTCAGCGACGACCCGCCGCTCGAGGCGCTCACCGCGCGCGCGACGCCGAAATCGGCGACTAGGGCGTGCTTGCCGGAGAGCAGCACGTTGTCCGGCTTGATGTCGCGGTGCACCACGCCGTGGGCGTGCGCGTAGGCGAGGGCATCCGTGACGTCGCGGAGGATCCGCAGGGCTTCACCCACGGGTAGCTCGCCCTCGCGGGCGAGCTTCGCCCGCAACGACTCCCCCTCAATGAACGGCATGACGTAGTAGAGCAGGTCCCCGGAGGAGCCGGCGGTGAAGAGCTGTACGATATGGGGGTGCTGCAGCGAGGCGGCGAGCTGGATCTCGCGGCGGAACCGCTCGACGTTGACGCCGGCCGCCATCTCCGGGGGGAGGACTTTGATGACCACCTTGCGGGTCAGGGCGGTGTCTTCAGCCAGGAAAACGCGGCTCATCCCCCCGCCGCCCAACTCGCGGTCGATCCGGTAATTCTCGCCGACGGCCTGCTGCAGGCGGTCGCGGAGGTCGTCGCTCATGGAGCGCGCAAGATACGGCGCACTCCTCTCCCAAGGAAGGTTCTCAGGCGCGATGCGACCCCAGCGGCACTCGCGGTGGGCTTTCCGCTATCAGCCATCAGCTCGGCGCTGTCCCAAAGCTGACGGCGGAGAGTGGACACGTACGGATACGTCAATGAGCCCGGCGCAGGGAGTCGTCGATCGCCAGGGCCCGGCGGGGGATCCACTTGTAGCGCAGCTGCAGGCACATCCCGGTCCCCGACCGCGGCGCGCCACAGCTCTTCAACTGTTTGGCGTGCAGGCGCGCTTGGGTTCGCCAGACTGAGTCGTCCACGACGGCGGCGCGGTAGGCGTCCCAGCCAAACCGCGTCACGAGACAGTCCTTCATGTCCACGAGCGTCGCGTCGCACAGGCCGATCTGGCCATGCTGCTGGGTCTCGCTGCGGGCGGCGATCGCCGCGATCTGGGCGTTGGTGCTGTCCACCTCATGCTGGCGCGCGGCGCCCGCGGATTCGGCGGCGGCGCGCTTCCACCCGCCCTGGTCGAGCAGGCATTTCGTCATCCCGCTTCCGGTGCTCTCGAGGTTGCTGCACAGCAGCACGTCGTCGGCTTTGTCCTGGGCCGACTTGCCACAGGAGGCGAGGGCGACGGTAGCGAGGACGAGGAGGTGTCGGTTCATGGGTCGAATATGGGTGAGAGGGGAGGTCCGTGTCAGGTAGCAGGGGTCAGTGGTCAGTGTCAGGGGTCAGAGGTCGGTGGTCAGTGGCCCATAAAGAACGTCGTCGCTGACCCCAGGCCCCTGACACTGACCTGCCACTTGCCTCATCTCAGCATCAGCACCGCGTCGTAGATCGCGTGGGTCCAGGCCGTGATCCCGAATCCGCGCAGCAGATACAGGCCGCTGAAGGCGAGGCCGGCGATGGTGCGGAACACGAACGAGTAGAGCTGGAACCGGTCCCCGTAGGTCCCGATGTAATGGCAGGCGGAGAAGATCAGGGCTCCGAGGACGGCGGCACACACGCCCGCGACGGTGGCGCGCAAGCCGAGTACGACCCGCGCGGCCCAGGCCAGGGTCCCCACCAGCACGACGCGAAACAGCAGCTCCTCGTACAACCCCGCGCCGAGGGACAGCATCAGCTTCGACTGCGCGCCGAGTGACGGCAAGGCTTGTTGCGCTGGGAGGCCGATCGCGGCGGTGGGGCGGACCAGCTGGGAGGCGATCGTCGCCACCGCCGTCCCGAAGATCAGCGCGAGCACGGTGGCTTCGAGCAGCATCAGGAGGAACACCTGTGGGCGCAGGTCCCGGCCGTGCGCCTGCCAATCCCGCCCGGCGAGCCAGAGACCGAGCACGACCAATAGGGTCAGGAAGATCAACGGGCCCCGCGCGCCCGCGACCCAGATGAACAGGGTCTCGAGGATCACGTCGGCCCCGTTGCGCAAACCGCCGCCCGGCCCGGGCGGCGCAACGGCAATCAAACCCTGATACAGGAGAAACAGCGGAACGGCGAACACCAGGGAGTAACGGGGGCTGCGGCTGTCCCGCACGTACCCGCCGAGGCCCGCCTGCGCCATGCGGGACTAGAGCCCCAATCGCTTGATCAGATGCTCCTTCACCCCCACCGTGATGGTCCCGACCTTCAATAGGTGGTCGAGGGTCGCGGTGAGTCGGCTGCGGTCCGCGTCGATCCCGCGGTCGCGCAGCTCCTGGATGGCGCGGGCCAGACGCTGATCGTACTCGCTATGACGCAACGTGCCGGCGTCCATTTGCTGCTTCAATTCCTCCAACGCCTTCACGAACCGGTCGACGGAAACGGGATTCGTCATCGCTGTCCTCGCGTGAGGGTCGAGCTTCGAGTCTCGGAGAAGATACGCCCTGCGGCGGCGTTCGTCAGGCGCCGGCTGTCCGCGCCGCGGCGGCGAACCGGCGGACGATATCCCCCGCGGGCTCGATTCCGTGAATCCCGCTCACACTCTTCCCGGCCTGCCAGTAATCCCGGGACGACGACCCGGACATGAGGGAGCGCTTCAGGTGCCAGGCCGAGCGCAGGGTGTATATCGTGCGCATCAGCCGCTTGGTGCGTCGGCCGCGCAGGAGCAGGCGCGCGAGCGGCCCCGCCCGCGTGCCGATGCGCTCGACGTAGGGGGTCCGGATGACGGCCAGCGGTACGCCCGTCACCCGCTCGGTGAGCACGATGTCGTCCGCGTCGGCGTCCACGATGGCTTGCTTGTAGTCCAGGCTGGCCCGGCACTCCGGCGTGGCGATGAAGCGGGTGCCGAGCTGGGCCCCCGCGTACCCCAGGCGCAGCGCCCGCACGAAGTCGCCCGCGTCCCCGATCCCGCCCGCGCAGACCACCGGCACGCCGAGCGGTGCGAGCTCGTCGTAGAGCGCCTCGACGGTCTTCGGGCCCGCGTGCCCCCCCGCGCGGTTGTTCACCGCGATCAATCCGTGTACGCCACCCGCCAGCCCCTTCTCGGCCCACTTCCGCTCGGTGACGTCGTGGTAGACGATCCCGCCGACCGGAGCCGCCCGATCGACCACCCAGCGCGGGTTCCCGAGCGAGGTCACGAAGAACCGGATCCCGTCCTCCAGGGCCTGGTCCAGATAGCGGCGCATCCGCTCGAGATAGGCGTTGGAGCTTTGCTCGATCAGGACGTTCATCCCGATCGGCTTGCCGGTGAGGCGCCGCATCAGGCGCAGCCCCTCGCGAAACTCGTAGCCGTGAACGTAGACGAGGGTGAGCGGCTGAACGATCCCGATCCCTCCCGCCTCCGAGACGGCGGCCACCAGCTCGGGGTTGGAGCAGGGGAACATGGCCCCGCAGATCAAGGGCACCTCGATCCCCAGCTGGCGCGTGAGCGGTGTGTCGAGGAGACTCACGCGGCTGGGGAGGGTGTCGGTCCCAGGCGCCAGCGGGCGGTGGCGCGGGCGACCGCCTCTCCGTTCGCGTTGACGATCACGACCGCGGCCTCGAATTCGGCGTCCGCCGTCACCTGCGGGATGGCGCAGCGGCATTCCGCCACGAGCCGCCCGCGCGCCTTCTTTAGATAGGTGATGGAGAGGCCGGCCAGAATCCCCCGCACGCCGGGTGGGAGTCCCGTGAGCATCGCGAGCCCCGTCGCCATTTCGGCGAGATTGACGAGGGCGACGGCGTGCACCGAATCGAGGTGATTGCGGACCCGCCGCCGGTCGGGGAGCTCGACCCGGGCGTAGCCCGGCTCGAGGGCCGTGACCGTGGCGCCGATCGAGCCGCTGTAGGGTACGACGAACCCCAGGAACCGGCTGAACAGCCACCGCCCCCCCGGCAACGGCGTCAGGCGCCGCCAGGCGTTGCGGATCATCGCTCCAGGTGCGGCATAGGTTTTCGCCACGGGTCGCCGATCTTAAAGAGAAGGCGCCCTGAATCTTACATTGAATGAGCCCCGTACGGGCAGCGCACTCCGTCATGACCGCTCTCTCGTGTTGATCTTCGCCGCCGCGCTCCTGGCGTGGCAGAGCGCCGCCCAGGACACGGGCGGCGCCTACCTGGATCCCGGTGCCCGCCAATTGGTGCAGCACGCCCGGGAACGGCGCGCCACGGCCCAGCTCACCATCGCCGGCTACCACGCCCTCGTCGTGCAGCGGATGTCCTTCGGTCTGCGCGCGCTGCGCCGGGACCGGTTGCTGTATCGCCAGGAGGTCTCCGCGCGGGTGGCCTGGAACCGCGGCGCGCAGGACACCATCACCATGCTCGGCGCCCGCGAGGGGATCCCCATCGCGATCACCCACGATCAGGTCCCGGAGGATCTGCGCGAGGATGCGCAGGATCTGGCCTACGATCCCAGCGCCGACCGCATGGTGATCGGCTTGCGCGACTCCGGATTCGTCTATGATCCGATCGCCGCCGGGAGCGAGGCGAACTATCAGTTCCGATCCGGCGACACCACCGTCATCACCCTGCAAGGCGGGAACACGATCCGGCTCTATGAGCTGCAGGTCCTGCCGCGGCGCGAAGACGTGCATCTGCTCGTCGGCTCGTTTTGGATCGAAGCGGAGAGCTACGGAGTCGTGCGGGCGTTGTTCAAGCCGGCCCGGGTCTGGGATTTCGACCGCGATCTGTCGCAGAAGGACAAGGGGGACGACGACATCCCCGGGTTCTTGAAGCCGTTGCGTGGAGAGATTCGCTTCATCACCATCGAGTACGCGTTGTGGGAGGGTCGCTGGTGGCTGCCGCGCCTGTTCGCGCTGGACGGCGTGGCGTCCGCCGGCAACTTCGCCACCTTCCCGATGCGGTTCGAGCGGACCTACGACGAGTATCGGGTGCGGGCTGGTGATCCGGTCCGCCTCGTCCCCCTGGCGGAGCGGCCGCCTCCCGTCCCGACCGGCGATTCGATCAACGTCGACTCGCTCGATCCCGCCGCGCGCGCCTGCATCGGCCAGGCCGGTTGCTGGTGCGGCCGGGATCGATGCCGCAACGCCGTGGTCATCATCCCCGACGACTCGAGCGCCTTGCTCACCGGTGAGCACCTCCCGCCTCCGATCGGCGACGCCGGCACCCAGCTCATCACCGAGGGGGAGCTGCGCGAAATCGGGGATCAGCTGAAGGGGTTGCCGGCCACCCCGTGGCAGGCGCATCCGCCGACCCTGGCGATCGGTCCCGGCGGGAGCGGGTTATTGCGGTACAACCGGGTGGAAGCCCTCTCGGTCGGCGCGCGTTTCGAATGGGACTTCGGACGCCTCTCCACCGACGCGACCGCCCGGCTCGGAGTCTCCGATCTCTGGCCCAATCTCGAGGCCGGGATCGGGCACGATGGGACCGAGATCCGCTGGCATCTGGCAGGGTACCGCCGGCTTACCGCGGCCAATCCGGAGAACCGGCCCCTGGGGGTGATCAATTCCGCCCAGAGCCTCTTCCTCGGCCGGGACGACGGCCAGTATTTCCGAGCCTGGGGCGGCGAGCTGACGCTGCGTCCCGTGGCGACGTTGCCGCAGGCGTTCGAGCTGCGCCTCTACGGCGAAGCGCAACGGGACGCCGATCAGACGACCAACTTCAGCATGCGGCACCTCGTCAATTCGGACCATCTCTTCACCGCGAACTTCAGTGCCGTTCCCGCGACGCAGTTCGGGGCCGCGCTGACGTTGCGCGGCTCGAAAGGAATCTCGAGCCGGGGTGTGACGGTGGGCGCCGACCTGACCCTGGACGCCAACGTCGGTACCTATCAGTACGGACGGGCCAGCCTCACCGGGCGGCTCACGGTGCCGCTCGGTTCGAGGCTCGTAGGAGCCCTCGAGGTGGCGGGCGGTGCCACCGGGACGACCACCACGGCGTCGCCGGTGCAGGGGCACTTCTTTCTGGGCGGCTCGGGCTCGCTGCGTGGATACGACGGCGGCGTGACCGTTGGGCCGGCGTATTATCGCGGCCGCCTCGAATTCGCCAACCGGTTCCCGGCGGTGCGCCTCGCGGTCTTTTCGGACGCCGGGTGGGCCGGCGCCGGGTCGGCGGTCAGCGGTAGCCGGCCACTCGTGTCGGTCGGGGCTGGCGTGTCGTTCCTCGACGGGATCCTGCGGATCGATCTGGGGCGGGGACTCGTCGCTCCAACGGGATGGCGGCTCGATTTCTCCGTGGACGGCATCCTGTAGCACGCGTAGCTTCCCGGGCCGTGAAGCCAACCGCTCCCAACCCCGGCATCAAGAAGACGGACTTGAAGACCGTTCCCCTCGAGCGGTCCGCGACGATCCCCTCCCGGTGGTACATCGATCCGGCGTTCCATCTGTTCGATCAGCAGGCGGTGTTCGGCGCCAACTGGCAGTTCGTCACCGACCTGGCCCACGTCGCTCGGCCTGGCGACGTGGTGACGGCGACCATCGCGGGCGAGCCGATCATCGTGGTGCGGGGGCAGGACGGCGTGCTGCGGGCGTTCTACAACGTGTGCCGGCATCGCGGCGGGCCCCTCGCCATGAAGGACGAGCGCTGCGACATGCTGATCTGCAAGTATCACGGCTGGACCTACCGCCTGGATGGGATGCTGCGGGGCGTGCCGCACTTCAATCACGTCGAGCTGTTCGACAAGGCGGACTACGGGCTCACGCCGGTGCGCGTCGTCGTGTGGGAAGGACTGGTCTTCGTCCACTTGGGAGACTCTCCGCAGCCGATCACCAAGGCGTTCGCGGGGATCCCGGAGCGGATCGCTCCCACGCGGCTGTCGGAGCTCACCTTCGTCCGTCACGTCGATTGCGACGTCCGCTCGAACTGGAAGGTGTACGTGGACAACTTCCTCGAGGGGTACCACGTCCCCTTCGTCCACCCGGAGCTGTGCAGCCTCTACGACTATGAGAATTACGTCACCGAGGTGGCCGCCCGCTACAGCGTGCAGGTGGGCCCGCTCACCGGGGAGCGCAACGTCTACACGTCGGGCGGCGGCGAGGCCCTCTACTACTTCGTGTTTCCCAACCTGATGCTGAACGTGGTGCCGGGGCGGCTGCAGCTCAACACCGTCACTCCCACGGCCCCCGACCGCTGCCGGGTGATCTTCCGGTACTACTACGCCGACCCCGAGGCGTTGGGGGCGCGGCAACGCATCGAAGCGGACATCACCTTCTCCGAGCAGGTCCAGCGCGAGGATGCCGAGATCTGCGAGCGGGTACAGCAGGGCCTCGCGAGCCGCGCCTACGACCGGGGCCGGTTCTCGGTGCGATTCGAGGAAGGCGTCTACCACTTCCAGCAGCTGTTGAAGCAAGCCTACCGCGCCGCGCTGACCGCCGCCTGATGGAGCTCAAGCGGCAGCTCGGGCTGCTCGACGCCACGATGATCAACGTCGGGACGATCATCGCGTCGGCGATCTTCATCGTGCCGGCCGAGATCGCCATGGGCCTGCACGCGACCTCGCTCACCGTGCTGGTATGGGTGGTTGGCGGCATCGTCTCGATCCTGGGCGCGCTGGCGATCGCCGAGCTGGCCGCCGCGATGCCCGAGGCCGGCGGCGCGTACGTCTATCTGCGTGAAGCCTTCGGTCCGGCCTCGGGATGGCTGTACGGCTGGGCCAACGGGGTGGTGATCAACCCCGCCTCGATCGCCGCGATCGCCGTCGGCTTCGCGGGATACCTGGGTCATTTCACGCCGCTCTCCGGTACCGGGATCAAGGGCGTGGCGATCGTCTCGATCATCGGGTTGACGGCGCTCAACGCCCGCGGCGTGCGGCTGGGCGCCACCACCCAGAACGTGCTCACCCTGATCAAGATCGCCACGGTGATCGGGCTGATCGTCGTGGGGTTCGCCTTGCGGGGCGGCTCGCCCGCCAACCTGGAGCCGATCTGGCCGGCGCAGGGCGGAACGCACCTGATCGGCGCCTTCGGCGTGGCAATGGTGGCGGTGCTATGGGCGTATGACGGGTGGATCGAGACGACCTACGTCGGCGGCGAGGTCACCAACCCGGGACAAAACCTCCCCCGCGCCATCATCTACTCCGCCCTTATCTGCATGGGTCTGTACATCCTGGTCACGCTGTCGTTCACCTATGTGCTGGGCCCCGATCGGGTCGCCGCGTCGAAGCTCGTCGCGAGCGACGCCGCGGCCGTCACCCTCGGCACCGTCGGCGTGGGACTGGTCGTCGCCGGAATTCTCGTTTCTACGCTCGGCGCCAACAACGGCATCGTGCTCACCGCCGCCCGGGTGCCCTACGCCATGGCGCGGGACCGGCTGCTGTTTCGCTGGATCGGCGAGGTGCACCCCCGCTGGCTCACGCCGGCGAATTCCCTCGTGGCGCAGGGGGTCATCTCGATCGCCCTCACCATCACGGGGAAATACGACTGGCTGTACACCTATGTCGTCTTCGCCCAGTTCGTCTTCTACGCCGCGATGTGCGGAGCGCTGATGCGGCTGCGCCGGTTGCGCCCGGAGTTGCCGCGTCCCTACCGGGCGTGGGGCTATCCCGTCACGCCGGTGCTGTTCATCGGGTTCTCGCTCTGGCTCGTGGGCAACACGATCAAGGAAGACCCGGTGGACTCCGCCGTGGCGGCGGGACTGATCGCGCTGGGGCTTCCATTTTATTGGTACTTCCAGAAGCAGCGGTCAGCTCTCAGCCGTCAGCAGCTGACAGCTGAACGCTGACCGCTGACAGCTGATAGCTGCCCTGACTGGCTCTCAGCGCAGCAACTCCTGCAACTCCGCCGACGCCGCCGGACCGAACACGTCACGCTGCGGGACCGTGACGTACTGTGGCCGGCCGCCCGGCGCGCCGCCTGCGCCCGTGGCGCCGTCCGATCCCCGCGATCCATCGGCTCCCGTGGACCCGCCCTGGCAGGCGGTGCCGTCGGTGTTGCGACCCGAACCGCCGGCGCCACCGCGACCGCCGGCTCCGCCTTTGCCACCGGGGCCGCCCTCGCCGCCTTCACTGTGCGCCGCGACGATCCCGGCGAGGAAGGGCTCTTCACTCGGAGTGATCACGGTGATGGGTCCACCCCGACCGCCACCGGCGCCGGGGCCGCCGCTCCCGCCAGGGCCGCCCGGTCCACCGGGGCCGCCGGGACAGCTCATGATACCGTTCTGCCCAGCCTGACCCGGTCGGCCCGCCACGCCTCGGCCCCCGCGTCCGCCGCGGCTCGCGACGACGATCCAATCGGCCGGCGGGACGGTGGCGGCATCGGCGAGGAGATAGACCGGTGGGCCGTCGGCCACCTCGATCGACGCGACGATCAGGCGATCGACGAATGGCGTCCGCGCGAGACCGAGGCGCACCGTGATCGGCGGGCCGTCCTGACCTGCCAGCCCGACGTCGCCGTCGCGTCCGGCGAACGCGAAGCTGTGCGGGAGACATTCGTAGCTCGGCGCCACCACGATTCGGCCGATAACCGAGGGTTTCGCGAGCAGCGAGACTTGCAGGCGGAAGCCGTCGCGCGCGGAGAGGAGCGGGTCGCGGTCGGCCCACCACCCACCGCCCTGCGTGGGGGTCGCGGCGTTGCTCGAGCGATCGAGGAACACGACGTGGAGGCGCGGGGGGTGATCCGGGTCGTAGCGCGTCTCGAACGGGATACGCGAGCCGTCCTGGAGCACGGCCAGGTAGGTCGCCTCGAAGGTCTGTCCGGGGCAGACGCGCTCCGGAGCACGGATCTCGATCGCGGTGATCTGAGCGACGAGTCCCGGGGCGGGGGCGAAGTCCGGGGGAGGCTTGTGGCTGCAGGCGGCCGCGAGGCCGAGCGCCGTGAGGGCGAGGAAAAGTGGGTGACGGGCCATGCTGGAACATTGGGTGTTCCGCGCCGTCATGCAATGTGGGGGCGCCGCCGCTGGCGCCGGGGTAGGGCCCCCCTTTAGCT
>Ga0335085_10011647_pt1 | contig 13028 bp, 10 predicted proteins | sample Lox_Sample_45_FD_206712 | JGI IMG/M metagenome (GOLD analysis project Ga0335085, IMG submission 206712) | Soil microbial communities from Loxahatchee National Wildlife Refuge, Florida, United States - Lox_Sample_4.5 | ecosystem: Environmental > Terrestrial > Soil > Wetlands | place: USA...
ATTCCGAGCGTGATCGGCGCGCTGCTGCGGGGTGAGGTGGCCGAGCTGTCGAGCGGAACGCGACGACTGGACTGGATCTACATCGACGACGTCACGGACGGCTTTCTGCGGTCCGGCTACGCGCCGTCGCTGGAAGGGACCACCCTCGAGATCGGCTCGGGCTCGACGGCCTCGATTCGGGAGATCGCGCAGTTGATCGCGCGACTGCTCGACTCCCGGGCCGAGCTCCGCTTCGGTGCGCTCCCGGACCGGCCGTCACCGGCGGGACGGGCCGCAGATACCGCCGAGGCGCAAGCCCGGCTGGGTTGGGAGCCGAGGGTGTCACTGGAGGAGGGCCTCAGGCGCACCGTGGCCTGGTACCGGGAGCGGATGATCATCAACAAGAAAGGCGGATCGTAGCCATGAAGGTGGTGCTCTTCTGCGGCGGGCAGGGTACGCGGCTCAGGGAATACTCCGAGACCATCCCCAAACCGATGGTGAACATCGGCTACCGGCCAATCATCTGGCACGTCATGAAGTACTACGCCCACTACGGGCACACCGAGTTCATCCTGTGCCTCGGGTATCGAGGCGACGTGATCAAGCAGTATTTCCTGAACTACGAGGAGTGTCTGTCGAACGACTTCGAGCTGTCGAAGGGCGGAAAGGAATTGACGCTCTACGGTCGAGACATCCAGGACTGGAAGATTACCTTTGTCGACACCGGGCTCTACTCCAACATCGGCCAGCGGTTGAAGGCGGTGGAGCGGTATCTCGAGGGCGAGGAGACGTTCCTCGCGAACTATACCGACGGCCTGTCCGACCTCCCCTTGCCGCGGTATCTGGAGCACGTCCGAGCGCGGGACGCCATCGGAGGCTTCGTCTGTGTCCGTCCCAGTCAGACCTTCCACATGGTCTCGATGGACGACAACAGTCTGGTCAAGGACATCCGGCACGTGAACCAGACGGATCTGTGGATCAACGGGGGCTTCTTCGTCTTCCGCCAGGAGATCTTCGATGCCATGCACGAGGGCGAGGAGCTGGTGGAGAAGCCCTTCGCTCGGCTGATCGACAAGAGAGCGCTCGTCGCCTACCGCCACGATGGGTTCTGGGCTTGCATGGACACCTTCAAAGACAAGCAGCGCCTGGACGACATGAACGCACAGGGAGACTGCCCGTGGGAGGTCTGGAAGCGGGAGCCCGGGCGGCCTGGCGAGTCCGCGGGCACACACCGGAACGGGCCCGCGGCGGCGGAAGCGGCGGGCCGGGAGCTGCCCGGGGCCGTCTCGCGCGGCCTGGGATGGCGGTGACGACCGGCCGATGCTGAACCTGCAGCTCAGCACAAGCGAAGAGCCGCTCCGCGTCCTGTGCCTCGGAGCGCACGCGGACGATCTCGAGATCGGCTGCGGCGGCACCATCCTGAAGCTCACCGGTGGCGGTCAGCCAGTCTCGGTGACGTGGGTGGTCTTCAGCGGAGAAGGCCCGCGGGAGCAGGAGGCGCGCGACAGCGCGGAGGCGTTCCTCGAGCGAGCGAAGGTCCGAGAGGTGATCGTGCATCCGTTCCGGGACGGGTTCTTCCCCTCGCAGGGGGCGGAGATCAAGGAGTCCTTCGAAGGCCTGAAGCGCCGGGGCCCGGTGGATCTCATCCTCACCCACTTCCGAGGGGATCTCCACCAAGATCACCGGCTCATCTCGGAGCTGACCTGGAACACCTTCCGCCACCACCTGATCCTCGAGTACGAGATCCCAAAATACGACGGCGACTTCGGCTCACCGAACGTCTTCGTGGATCTCGACGAGAGCCTTGCGCGGCGGAAGGTCGACATCATCTTGCGGACGTTCCGGAGCCAGGCCGGCCGGCAGTGGTTTTCCGAGGATCTCTTCCTGTCCGTGCTGCGAATCCGAGGTATGGAGTGCGCCGCGCCCGACCGGTACGCGGAGGGATTCTACGGCCGCAAGGTCGTGGTGGGGCTCGGACGGTAGGCTCGATGGGCGCTCCCGTCCTCCGACGTATTGCGGTCCTCGGAAACTACGGCAACCTGAATCTCGGCGACGAGGCAACCCTCGAGTCCGTCTGCCAGTTCATCCGCGAGCGTTGTCCCGGTGCAGTGGTGTGCGCGCTGTCCGAGTATCCCGAGGAGACCCGGCGACGGCACCGTATCGAGGCAGTTCCGTCGGCCGCGGATGCGCGGACTGGCCCGGCTCCCAGCGACCCGCCCCGGCCCGGCCACGTATCCCAGGGCGGGCCAGGAGGGTTGCGCTCGCGCCTCAAGGCCGGACTCAAGAGGGTGCCGGGCCTGTTCGCGGTGCTCCGGGCGGTGGTGAACACCTTCCGCCTCCTGCCGGAGCTGGGGCGTCAGCTCCGATTCAGCGCGAAGTCCTTCGCCTTCCTTCGCGGGGTGGACCTCCTCGTTGTCGCGGGTGGCGGTCAGCTGTCGGATCACTTCGTCGGCATGTGGGGGTTCCCGTTCCAGCTCTTCTCCTGGTGTCTCCTCGCCAGGTGCGCCGGAGCCCGAGTGGCCGTGTTGAACGTGGGGGCGGGACCGATCCACGGAGCCGCAAGCCGCGTCCTCTTCCGCTGGACGCTGCGACTGGCCGATCATCGATCGTACCGCGACATCCGCTCGCGCCGTCTGATCGAGGGCATCGGCCTTCGCGACGCGGGACCCGTGGGTCCGGACCTGGTATTCGGCTGGGAGCCCCCGGTCGATACGTCGCCCCAGGCGCCGCCCGCCACCGGGCGCATCGTCGGGCTGAACGTGTTTCCGTACAAGGACTGGCGGTACTGGCCGATCCCGGAAGCGGCGGCCTATGCCACCTACATCGAGAAGATCTCCGAAATCGCCCTCTGGCTGCTCGGGCACGGCTACCGCGTGCGGCTCTTCCCCACGCAGCTTCGGGCCGATCCCCGCGTCATCGCGGACGTCCTCGACAAGCTGACACCGCGCCTGACGACGGCTGAGGCGGAAGCGCTCGAGGTCGTCGCCATCGCCACCGCTCAAGACCTGGCACGGGAGATCCGTGAAATGGACGTCATCGTCGCGACACGGTTCCATGCGATCGTGATCGCAATGCTGATGGGGAAGCCGGTCCTGGGCCTCTGCAACGAGTCGAAGATGACCGACCTCATGGCGGATCTGGGGCAGGGCGCGTATGCCCTCTCGCTAGACGAGCTGGATGTGCCGCGCACGATCGCGCGGTTCATGGACCTGGAAGCGAACCGCGGCAGGGTGATCGCCGACGTGACCGAGCGCGTCCGGCAAGCGCGCCAGGCCCTCGAGGCGCAGGTCGAGGCCGTGTTCGGGCCGCGCCCGGCCAGGACCGCCGCCGCCATGGCTGCCAGCGGACGCCGGGACGACTCGGCCCGGACGGCACGCCTGGGTGCCTCGACGTCCCGATGAACACGCAGCCCCTGGTCAGTGTGCTCACACCCGTCTACAACGGCGAGCGTCACCTCGTCGAGTGTATCGACAGCGTGCTGGCGCAGACGTACGAGAGGTGGGAGTACATCATCGTCGACAACTGCAGCACGGACCGCTCGCGGGAGATCGCGGAGCGCTACGCGGAAAAGGATTCGCGCATCCGCGTCCACGCCAACGACACCTTCGTGAACGTGATACGCAACCACAACATCGCATTTCGCCAGATGTCACCGGACAGCGCCTACTGCAAGGTGGTCCAGGCCGACGACTGGATCTTCCCCGAATGTCTGGAGCGAATGGTGGCGGTGGCCGAGGCGCATCCGACGGTTGGGATCGTCGGGGCGTATCGGCTGGACGCGACCCGGGTCGGTTGCGATGGCCTACCGTACCCGAGCCCGATCACTCCGGGGCGGGAGCACTGCCGCGCGACCCTCCTGGGGGGGCCGGGCGTCTTCGGATCGCCGACGTCCGTCTTGTTCCGAGCGGATCTGGTACGGAGCCGCGAGACCTTCTTCGACGAGTCGGATATCCATGCCGACACCGCGGCGTGCTTCGACGTCCTCCAGTCGTCGGATCTCGGGTTCGTCCACCAGGTGCTGACCTTCACCCGCCGACCCGAGGACTCGCAGACGTCCCTCGAGGAGGAGCGGAACAGCTACCTCCCCGGGGCGCTCCGCCAGCTGGCGAGGTTCGGGCCCGTCTACTTGACCGAATCGGAGCGAGCGCTGGTCGCGACGACGGTACTCAGGGAGTACTACCGGTTCTTGGCCAGGAGTCTCATCGAGGGCCGCGGCCGAGAGTTCTGGGCCTACCACCGCCAGGAGCTGGAGAGTCTCGGATACGGATTCAGCTGGATGCGGGTGCTCCGAATGGCGCTCGGCTATGTACCGAAGGCGCTATCGCGACCTGGGGATGTGAAGCGGCTGGTAGGCCGGCTGGGTCGGCGCGGCAGAGGCCACGCGTCATGACTGGACCCGAGCTGAGCGTGGTTATTCCGTGTCACAACGACGGGAAGTATCTCTCCGAGACGATCGAGTCCGTTCTGAAGCAGGAGCACGAGCTGAGCTCCATCGAAGTGATCGTGGTCGACGATCACAGCACCGACGACCAGACGCTGGAGGTGCTGGAGCGATGGCGCCAGGAGGAGCCGGAGGTCCGGGTCCTCCGGAATACAGGCCCGGGAGGACCTGGCGGCGCACGCAACGCCGGCATCGCGGCCGCTTCGGGCGAGTGGATCGCATTCCTCGATGCCGACGACGTGTGGCTGCCCGGGAGCCTTCAGGCCCGGTGGGATGTCGTCGCGGCAGAGGTCGGCGCCGAGTGGATAGGCGCCGATTTCAAAGAGTGGAAGGAGGACGGCTCACTGGAGGAGACCGGCCACTACCACAAGGACGACTTCGTCGGGAGGATCCTGGCGCCGGCCTACCGCTCGGGACGCGTGCTTAGGCTCGAGCGGCCGGTCGGAGAATTCCTTCGCTCCTCGTTGACGTGGACAGGAACCGTGCTCGTCAAGCGGGCGCTGGTGGAGCGCCTGGGCGGATTCCACCCGACGCTTCGAGGCCCGGAGGATCTGCATCTCTGGTATCGCCTCGCGCTTCACACGGACTTCTTCTTCGTGCCTCAGGTGGTCACGCTGTACCGACAGCACCCCGCGAGTCTCATCGCCCGGACCCGGCGTGCCGGGCGGATCGGGGACCAGTGGGACCGCCTCTACGGACTCCTTCGGCAAGACCCGGCCTTCCGGCCGTGGCGCCCCAATATCAGAAGGAAGGTGTCGAGCGTGCATGAGCGCCGCGCGTGGGAATACCGGGCTCAGGATCGCTCGTGGCGTGCCGCTTGGGCCGCCGTCCGGGCCCTGCGCTACACTCCCCTGCAGGCGAGGCTCTGGAAGACGCTGGTCGGGGCTCTCGTCAGGCCTTGAGACCCGAGGTGCGCCGACCGAAGCCGGCGTGGCCACGCTGGCCGAGCATCACTCCGGCGATACTCCTCGCTCTGGGAATCGGACTGGGGCAGTTCGTGCCCTCGGCCGGCGCCGCCGAGATCGGGCCGGAGTCGGACTTCTGTGCCACGGCCAACGCCCTCGAGCCCGGCGAGGAGCTGGTCATGCAGCCAGGCGAATACCGCGGACCGTGCATCATCAAGAGAGGCGGGCGGCCAGGGGCGCCGCTGGTCATCCGGGGCGCGGATCTGAACAACCGGCCCCGGATCGTGTACACCGGGGGACCCGCCGACGTCATCGCCGTCAAAGCCGACCACGTGACGATCCGAGGATTGGCTCTGGGCCCGACCAGTCTCGATGCGGACGGTATCCGGGTGTTCGCCCGTGCGAACGTCGTGATCGAGGATTGCGAGTTCAATGCGGTTGGGGGAATCGCGGTGGCCGCTACCCACAACAGCATCACCGGCTTGATCGTGCGGCGGAACGTGCTCGTGGACTCGGGCTCCACCGGCATGTACTTCGGCTGTCACGAGGGCCTCGACTGTGTGATATCCGGACTCCTCGTGGAGCGGAACTTCATTCGGACGGTCCGGGCGGTCGCCCCCGAGATCGGATACGGCCTCCAGGTGAAGCTGAACTCGACGGGAATCATTCGGGACAACGTGATCGTCGACAGCAAGGGGCCGGGAATCATGGTCTACGGGGGCCGGGACCTGCTGGGCCGGACCCTCGTCGAGCGCAACTTCGTGATGGGGTCGCAGACGAGCTCGGGCATCGTCATCGGGGGAGGGCCTGCCATAGTCCGCAACAACGTGTCGGTGATGAACCGCGAGGCGGGGATCGGCCTCGAGGACTACGCCGGGCGGGGCCTGCTACGGGCGATCGTGGTCGCCAACAACACGCTGTACCGGAACGGGGGAGGCGGGGTGGCCGTGCCCAGTGAAACCCACCTGCGAGCCGTGACCATCGTGAACAATGCCGCGAGCGCCTGGCACGGGGCGCCCGCCTTCCCGAGGGGACGGGTGGACATCGATATGGCCGGCAACGTGGACTGCACGTGGGCGCTGTGCTTTGCCAACCCCGAGGGCATGGACTTCTCGCCAGTGGCCGGCTCGCTGCTCCGGGCCCCGGGAGCGATTCGAGCAATCGAGGGGATCCCGGCGGACGACTACTTTGGAGCTCCACGGCCGGTACCACCGTCGGCGGGGGCGATCGAAAAGGGACGCGGCTTCATCGCGATCGGTCCCAAGCGATGAGCGGGCGCGCGGCCGGCGTGCTGGCGAGCGTCTGCTTGATCGCGATCGCCGGCGTCTTACCGGCGGCACAAGGGGAGAGTCCGCTCGACAGACTCCAGCCGGGGGAGTGGTACGAGGTGCCGAACTCGCAACTCCGCGCGGTGCTGCCCAACCCCAAGCCGCCGGGGGACCCGGGGTCGATCATGGCGGCCTGGAGCGGCGCGACCTACGACCCCGTCCGCGATGCTCTCATATTGCCGGCCAACGGCGGTCACGAGGACTACGGCGGAAACGAGGTCTATGCTTTCTCGCTCGCGTCGCTGTCGTGGCAGCGGCTGACGGATCCTTCCCCGGCGCCGCTCCCCGTGCAGGGACAGGAAGAGCTGCCCGACGGCCGGCCGGCATCTCGCCATACCTACAGCGGGATCGCGTTCCTCTCCAACGTGGACAAGGTGTTCATCACGGGCGGGGCGCTCTGGTCCGAGGCGGGCGGCGGAAGCAAGGGCGCCTGGACATTCGACGTGCCCTCCCGAACGTGGCAGCGACGCGCGGATGCGCCGGGCAGCCAGGTCACCGCCATGGCGGCCTACGACCCGGCCAGTGGCCTCGTGTTCTCTCTGATCCAGAACGGCACGCTGGCCGCCTACGATCCCATCAAGAACAAATGGTCCGAACGGACCTCCATAAATTGGGCGGGGTTCGACCCGGCCCGCACCATGGTGATGGACCCCGTACGCCGCCGGCTGTTCGTGATCGGGGCGGGTATAGTCTTCAGCTTCGATGTCAGCCGATCGAGCCCGGGGCGGCAGGATATGGACACTACCGGCGGCGAGCCCATCGTGCGGGCCCAGGGCCCCGGGCTCGCCTACGACCCGGTGGCGGACCGCATCGTCGGGTGGGCAGGCGGCGGGGATGTCTACTCGCTCGACGTGAAGGCGCGCAAATGGACTCGCCACCCGACGGTCAGCGCGCGGGTGCCCGGCCCGGCTCCGCGCCAGGGGACCTTCGGCCGATGGCAGTACATTCCCTCGAAGAATCTCTTCATCGGAGTGAACGACATCGACGAGAACGTCTGGCTCTACCGCCTGGCGCCGGCTGCGCCCGCGGGCTCGCCACGGTCGGACAGGAGAACCGGTTGCACGGGCGGTGACTGCATCCAGCTCGTCGCCGACACGGGGGCAGCGGCACCGGACGAAAGCAAGGAGCGTCCGGCGGAGGCTCTCGATATACCCGATCGCACCTGGGTGAGCCGTCCGCTCGGCACCGGATACGGCGGCCCCGGATTGTATCCGTACGCGAGCAAGCACACGCGGCTGCTCTACGACTCGAAGCGCGGGCGGATGGTGCTCACCGGCGGCGACTATTCGAAGCGCGAGATCGATTCCGACAACGGCGGCCACTTGGTCTGGAGCATGGATCTGGCCTCCGGGCCGACCCCGAAGTGGACACTGATCGGCCCCTGGTGCAACGGCCCCGAGCAGCCGGGCCGTCCCGACACGGTCGTCTGGGTTTATGACTCGAGACGGGACCAGGGCGTGATCATGCCCGGCTTCTACTTCATCTTCGAGAAGGAGGAGTCGGGGTGCTCCGACGCACGTGACTTGCCCGACCCCATGCTGTTCGACTTCGCCACCGGCAAGTGGAAACGGGTACCGTTCGGTCCGCCTCGCGGAGGCTACGGCGGAGACCTGGGGAGCAGCTTCGGCGTATACGATCCCGTCTCCGACAGCATCTATCGATTTCGTGGGAATGACTACAACACGGTGGAGATCCTCTCCCTCAAGACCAATCGGTGGTCCGAGGACCGGCTCGGCGGCGATAGCAGCTTGAACCGCGATCAGTCAGTGATCGACGTGCAGGGCCGAAACATCTACGCCATCAGCCGGCGCCCGCGGGGCCTCCTGCGCTATTCGATCCCGAAGCAGCGGGTCGACATCTTTGACCTCCCACCGCAGGTGCGGCTCCCGGAAGGCGAGGATCTCGAGACATACCTCGCCTTCGATCCGATCAATCGGGTGGTCCTCTTCCCCAACACGACCGACAACGGCGGACGGGTCCACAGCCTCAGCATCTTCCATGTGGACACCCGCAAGTGGGAGTGGGAGCCAACTCCCGCCGGATCTCCGCTGGTCCAGGGCAATGTCGTCGGCTTCGACGTCGGCAATAACGTGATGTTGTTGTACGGTGGCAAGACGGGCGAAGGCGTGGGCGTGCCCACCGTCTTCTGGCTCTACCGCTACGGACGCGGCCCGGGGGCCGGTCGGTAGCGAGCCTCAGAGCTGGCCGCGGAGGATCTTCCCGGCCGGGCTCTTGGGCAGCGAATCCCGGAACTCGATGCGGGCGGGAACCTTGAAGTCGGCGAGCCGCGCCTTGCAGTGCAGCAGGATCTCCTCCGTGGTGCACGTCGCGGTCGCCACGATCGCGCAGCAGACGACGTCGTCCCCGCTCGTGCTGGGGGCTCCGAACACCACCACTTCCCCGACCTTCGGGTGGCTCTTGATGACGTCCTCGACCTCGTACGGGTTGACCTTGAAACCGCCACGATTGATCAGCAGCTTCTTGCGGCCGGTCAACCGGATGTAGCCGTCGGCATCGAGGATTCCGAGGTCACCCGAGAAGTAGTAGCCGCCCCGGAAACTCTCGGCCGTCGCCTCGGGATTGCCCTGATAGTCCACGGTGGCGAACGGGCTGGCTATCACCACCTCACCTTCCTTGCCGGCGGGGAGCGGTTGCCCGTCGGGACCGACCACCTCCACCCCTACGCCCGGAAGCGCCGTGCCCACCGACTCCGGACAGCGCTCGGGATCCGGATCCCGGTTGAAGCTGATCGTGCCCGTTTCCGTCGAGCCGTACAGCTGTCGGATGCCGACCCCGTACTGGTCCCGGAACCGCTTCCGATCGCCCGCCAGGAGGGGAGCGCTGGAGGAGAAGACGAGACGAAGAGCGGAGAGATCCACGTGCCCACGCATCGGGGTCTGCCCGAGGATGGTGAAGATCTGGGGGACGCCCCCCAGGAACGAGATCCGTTCCGCAGTGAGGATGGTGGTGACCTCTCGGCGCCTGAATTCCGCGACCGGATACAAGGTGGCGCCCGAGTACATGCTCGTGAGCATCGTGCGCACCAGGCCGTTGACGTGGAAGAAAGGCGCCACCCCGAGAAAGCGGTCGGCCTCCGTCACCTCGAACGTGGCGCGGAGGCACTCGAGCTCGGCGAGGAGATTGGCGTGTGTGCGGATCACGCGCTTCGGGATGCCGGTGGAGCCCGAGGTGTACTGCTGGAGCAGTGGCATCCCCGTCGGCGCCGGAAGGGGCGTCCCGGCGGTCGTCCCTGGCCGGAGGGCCCGGGCGCCGTCGGCACGCGAGACCTCGAAGAGCGCCGGAGCGCGCCCGAGGGCCCGCAGGGTGGGCTCCGTGCGCTCGAGGGTGGCCGCGTCGGCAAGGAGGGCCACCGCGTCCAGGTCGTCGAGGTGGCTCGTGAGATCGTGAGAGCCGTAGCCGGGATTCATCGGCGCGACCACCGCGCCGGTACGGGCCACCGCGAAGAAGGCGGCCACGAAGGCCGCGGAATTGGGCAGCATCAAGGCGACGCGCTGGCCGGGGATCCGCACCACGGGCGCGATGGCCCGGGAGATGCGGAGCGACCACTCGAGGAGCTCGGAATAGAGGGTGGCCTGGCCCGCCTCATGCACGGCCACCCGGCCAGGCTGGCGGGCACAGCGGGCGTCGAAGGCATCGGAAAGCGTCGCCAAGGTGGTCATGAGGCGCTCTTCTCCTGGATGAAGCCGGCCAGTGAGCCCACCGTCTTGAAGCGCGCTGCGGTGAGCTCGCTCTCGTCGATCGTGAGCCCGAACTCGTCCTCGATCGCGCACACGAGCTTCAGGATCTCCACGGAATCGAGTCCGATGCCCTCGCCGAGCAGACCGGTGGATGCGTCCATGGACGCGGGAACGGGAACCGCCTCGACGTTGCGCCGGAGGAGCGAGACCAGCCGGTCGACCGTGTCCACGGCCGGCTTCTCCGTTCCGGGCGTCGCCGCGGCACTCTCCGGCTGCTCGCGGAGCAGGATGCGGGCCGGTACGCCGGTCGCGACAACGTTGTCGGGCAGCGAGGTGATCACCACCGAGTTTGGAGACACCCGGACGTAGTCACCAACGGTGATCTTGCCGAGGATCTTCGCGCCGGTTGCCGCGGAGAAGTGATAGCCGATGACCGGACGCTCCTCGTCACCCGCGAAGGTGCCGATCATGTTGCCGTGGGAGAGAGTACAGTGGTCGCCCACGATGGCGCCGGCACCGATGACCACACCGTGGGGGTGATAGATCCGTAGTCCTTTGCCGATGGCCGCGCGGGGGGAGATCTGGGCCCCGGTGAGCACGGAGCTGACGTAGCTGGTCACGACAGCGAGCGGTCCCAGGTGGTGCAGCAGGAGCCATCGGGCCAGCCGGTAGAAAAGCACGGCCTGCAGCCCGGGGTGGAAGAAGAACAGGCCGACCTTGCTGGCCAGGCTGGTCTCCTGGGCAGTCATCCGTCGGACATCGGCGCGGACGGAGTCGAGCATCAGGGGCGGCCGAGAAGCGCCTCGAGGTGCTGGTCGGAGACCTTCGAGATGACGTACCGGTGCTTGCCGGAGGCGGTCCGCGGGATCTCCCGGACGATCTCGACCTCGATCGCGACCCCGCCCCCGAGGAGGCGGCGGAGCCCTGCGGCAGCACGATCCGGGATCTCGCTCGAGAACCCCTGATCCGCCACGAGAGCCACCCGGACCAGGTCCGCGCGCTCCTGGACCAGCTGGAACTCCCGGAGCCCGGGAAGCTCGCGCAGGATGTAGATGGCGGCCAGGGCGTGCATCACGCGGCCCCCCGGGGTGACGAGGAAGTCGGTGCGGCGGCCTTCCACGGGCCCCAGGCGGGGGAGGCCTCGGCCACAGCGGCAGGCCCCATCGGCGAGCGAGCCGACGTCGCCGGTTCGGTAGCGGATGATCGGCATGGCGAACGAGTAGGCGTTGGTGATCACGATCTCGCCAGTGGCGTCGGCCTCCGCCCCGGTTCCTGGCCCCGACGGAAGGATCTCGGCCAGGATGCCCTCGGCCGCCATGTGCAGCCCGCCCTCCGGGCACTCGTTGGCAATGAGCCCGGCGTCCCGGGAGCCGTACTCCACCGCCGCCGGGCAGCCGAAGGCCGACTGGATCGCCTCGCGCTGGAAGTCGTAGAGCGGCTCGGCCGTGGTGAAGGCCACGCGCAGGCTGTCGGGCCCGGGAGCGCGGTCGTGGGCGCGGAGATAACGCGCGAGCAGATAGAGCGCGCTGGCGTAGCCGAAGAGCTTGCGGGGTCGCCTGCGGGCCAGGATGTCGGCGTAGCGGGCGAGCGCGGGCTCGCTGAGATCGAAGGCCGAGAGGAGGCGCGAATTGACGAGCCAGTCGCGGACGGTGCGGATCACGTCCTGCCGGCCGGTCTCGATCGGCGATCCCCAGAGAACGATCTCGGGCGCTCCCATGTCGACCCCGAACCAGCGGTGGGCCCTGAGGCGGGTGGCGTCGGTGAAGGCCGCGCGCTCCGCGTCCACCATGATGGTCACCGGTGAGCCGGTCGATCCACCGGTGCTCATGCGCCGAACGCCGCGGAGCTTCCGGCGGGGTTGTAGATCGTCCAGGTGGCGACGAAGGAGGTCCCGCGTCAGGTAGGGGATCCGTGCGAAGTCCTCGAAGGACTGGATCCGTGCGGGCTGGAGCCCGTGCTCATCGAGGAGGCGAGTGTAGTAGGGGACTTCCCGGTAGGCGAAGTCGAGATGGGCGTGCAGCGCCTGGAACTGTTTCCGGCGTAGATCCTCGGGCGAGAGCCACTGGCTCGACTCGAGCTCGCGAAGCCGGGCCATCGTCGGCTTGCCCTTGACCCACTCCTGGGCCGGGAAAATGACTCGATTCACCACGGCCGGCAACATCAGCGCAGACCCTCGTCGAGATAGGTCGGCGCGACCCCGGCCGCCACGCTCCCGGCGGACGGACGGACCACGCCATACAGCTCCGCGACCACGTCGCGGGCCGCGGCCTCCCAGGAATGCTGCCGGGCGTGCGCGGCCAGAGCTTCGGGCTCCCAGCGATGATCGAGAGCCGCCAGGAGGGCCTGCCCGAAGGCCACGTCATCGCCGGCCGGCACCAGGGTTCCGAGCGTCGCGTCGGTAACGATCTCTGCGTTTCCCCCCACCCGCGTGCTCACGACGGGGCGGCCGCAGGCCAGCGCCTCCAGGAGCACGTTCGCCCAGCCCTCGGATCGGGTGGCCAGGCAGAACACGTCGCACGCGCCCATCCACCGCGGGACCTCCTCGTGCGGGCGTTCCCCCGCGAGGAGCACGTGCTTCTCGAGCGAGAGGTCCCGGATCAGTCGTTCGAGGACCGGCCGGAGACTGTCCGCAGGTCGGCCACCCCCGACGATCACGTAGAGCAGGTCCGGGTGATGC
>Ga0335085_10011648_pt1 | contig 13027 bp, 8 predicted proteins | sample Lox_Sample_45_FD_206712 | JGI IMG/M metagenome (GOLD analysis project Ga0335085, IMG submission 206712) | Soil microbial communities from Loxahatchee National Wildlife Refuge, Florida, United States - Lox_Sample_4.5 | ecosystem: Environmental > Terrestrial > Soil > Wetlands | place: USA: Florida...
AGCGCATGTCGTCGATCATGCGCCCGCCGCCACCCGCGGGCTCCAAGGCGGCAAGCTCCTTCAGGCGCCGGATGCGCTCCTTGGAAACGCCGACGCGCGCGATGCTCGTGCGCTCGTGCCCCAGGAGATACTTCGCGTAATCCCAGCCCTTGTTCTCCTCGCCGACGCGGTTCGCCACGGGCACCTTCACGTCGTCGAAGAAGACCTCGTTCACCTCGGCGCTGCCGTCGATCGTGGTGATGGGACGCACGGTGATGCCGGGGCTCTTCATGTCGATGAGCAGGAAGGAGATGCCCTCCTGCTTCTTCGCGGCGGGGTCGGTGCGCACGAGGCAGAACATCATGTCCGCGTGCTGCGCGAGGGTGGTCCAAGTCTTCTGTCCGTTGACGATGTAGTGGTCGCCCTGGCGCCTGGCGCTGGTCTTGAGCGAGGCGAGGTCGGAGCCGGAGCCGGGCTCCGAGAAGCCCTGACACCACCAATCCTCGATGTCGCGGATGCGCGGGAGGTAGTGCCGCTTCTGCTCCTCGTTGCCGAAGGCGATTATGACCGGACCGACCATGTGCGTACCGAAGGCGAGCGGCTGCGGCGCCGGCGCCTGCTGCATTTCCTCGCCGAAGATGTAGTGCTGCACCGGCGTCCAGCCCGTGCCGCCCCACTCGACCGGCCAATGCGGCACCGCCCAGCCCTTGGCGTTGAGGATTCGCTGCCAGGCCACGATGTCGGATTTGGAGAGATGGCGTCCCTCGACCATCTTACGCCGAATCGGCTCCGGGAGCGCCGAGCGGAAGAAGGCGCGCATCTCCGCGCGGAAGGCGTTCTCCTCCGGCGTGAAGCGAAGATCCATGGACGGTCCTCCCCCTGTCTGAAGCGGCCGCTCAGTGGCTCGTGAAGCTGCCGCCGCTCTCGGCGAGGCGCTGCAGCAGAGGCGCCGGCGTCCAGAGCACACCGTGTTGCTTGTGGAATCCCTGCACGTCCGCGTAGACCTTGGCGAGTCCGACGCTGTCCGCGAAGAACATCGGCCCGCCGCGCCAGCGCGGGAAGCCGAAGCCGTAGAGCCACATCACGTCGATGTCGCTGGCCCGAAGCGCGATCCCCTCCTCGAGGATCTTGGCGCCCTCGTTGACGCCGGCATAGATGCAGCGCGCGAGGATCTCCTCGTCGGAGACCGGACGGCGCGTAATGCCCTGGTCGCGGGCGGATTGCATGATCACCGCGTCGACCTCGGGGTCCGGAAGCGGCGTGCGGCTCCCGGCCTCGTAGCGGTACCAGCCCTTGCCGGTCTTCTGGCCGTAGCGGCCGAGCTCGTAGAGCCGGTCGGCGGTGGGGGAGTAGCGCTGGTCCTTGGGCCGCGTCGCATCGAGGGAGCGGCGCACACGCCAGCCCACGTCGATCCCCGCGAGGTCGGCGACCGCGAATGGCCCCATGGGCATGCCGAAGTCGTAAAGCACCTTGTCCACCTGCTGCGGCGAGGCGCCCTCGTCGATCAGGAAGGAGGCCTCGCGCGTCATCGCGCCGCGGCTGCGGTTGGCGACGAAGCCGTGACAGACGCCGCAGACCACACCGACCTTGCCGATGCGCTTCGCGAGCCACTGCGAGGTCGCGACCACGTCCTTGGCGCTCCTCTCGCCGCGGACGATCTCGAGAAGGCGCATGACGTTGGCGGGGCTAAAGAAGTGCAAGCCGATCACGCTCTCGGGGCGCTTCGTCGCGCTCGCGATCTCGTTCACGTCGAGCGAGGAGGTGTTGGTGGCGAGGATCGCCTCGGGCTTGCAGTGCGCGTCGAGCTGCGCGAAGACGTCGCGCTTCACGCCCATCTCCTCGAAGGCCGCCTCGATCACGATGTCGGCCTCGGAGAGGATGGAATAGTCCGGGGCCTTGCCGATGAAGGAGAGGCGCTTCGCCTTCGTGTCGGCGTCGATCCGGCCCTTCCGTACCATATCCTCGTAAAGCGCATCGATGCGGGCGAGGCCCTTGTCGAGCGCCTCCGGGGAGCTCTCGAGAATGCGCACGGGGATGCCGACATCGGCGAAACACATGGCGATGCCCGCGCCCATGGTGCCCGCACCGATGACGGCGGCGCTCGCGATGGGGCGCGCGGCAACGCTCTGATCGACGTCCGGCACCTTCGCGGCCTCGCGCTCCGAGAAGAACGCGTAACGCAGCGCCTTCGCCTGCTCCGAGGGAATAAGCTCGCCGATGGTCTTGACGGTCGCCGCGAGCGCCTCGTCGAAGGGGAGCGTGATAACATTCTCGAGGCAGTCGATTGCCCTCTGCGGCGAGATCTGACCGCGGCTCTGTCTCGCCGCCGTCGCGCGGGCGTCCGCGAGGAGCTTCCGCCAATCGCCGTTGCTCGCGTCGATCGGCACCTGGCTCAGGCGCCGCAGCGGCAGTTGCCGGCGCACCGCCCGGTCGGCGAAGGTGACGGCCTCCTCGAGGAGATCGCCTTCGACCAGGGTGTCGACGATGCCGAGCTCCGCCGCGCGCGGAGCGCGCACAGGGTCGCCCGAGACGATCATCTTGAGCGCGGGCGCGATCCCGATGAGGCGTGGCAGCCGCTCGACCCCGCCGGCGCCTGGGACGATGCCGATCCGCACCTCTGGGAGGCCCATCTGCGCCCGAGGCGTCGCAATGCGGAAATGGCAGCCGAGTGCGACCTCAAGCCCGCCTCCGAGCGCCACGCCGTCGATCGCGGCGATCACGGGCTTCGGGCTGGACTCCAAGGCGGAGATCGCGGCGGTGAGGCGCGGCGGCTGCGGCGGTTTGCCGAACTCGCGGATGTCGGCGCCGGCGATGAAGGTCTTGCCCTTGCCGATGACGACGATCGCCGTCACTCCCGTATCCGCGATCGCCCGCGCGATGCCGTCCACCAGGCCCTGGCGCACGGCGGTACTGAGCGCGTTCACCGGCGGATTGTCCACGGTGAGGATGGCGACGGAGCCCTGCTGCGAATACTCGACGGTCATGGAACTTCCCTTATGAGCCGCACCCTGACGTCCTCAGCAAATACTGCCACTGCGGGGCCCTGGCAACCATCCCGTCGCCACGTTACCCCAGCTCGATCGCGATGTTTCCGCCGGCGTCGAGGCTCGCGGCGGCGCCGGGGGCGATGAGGCATGTGGAATCGTATTCCTCGACGATGAGGGGACCGGCTCTCGGCATGCGCAGGTCCGAGCGGCGCAGCACGGGCGTCTCGACCCAGCCGTGCTCGCGGCCGAAATAGGCCCGGCGCGGTGGTGGCGGCTCGGGCTCGATGCGGCTCGAGCGCACGCGCTCGGGGACGCTCGCGCCCTCGCGCAAGCCGTGGCCCACGACCTGAATCGAGACGAGCTCGACGGGCTCGTCGGGACCGGCGCGGTGGCCGTAGGTCCGCTCGTGCTCGGCCGCGAAAGCCGCCTCGAGATGCGCGACCATGGCGGCGTCAATGGGGCCGTCCGGGACCGGCACGGCGAGCTCGTAGCTCTGGCCGCGATAGTGGAGTGCCGCCGAGCGGACGACGCGCATCCGATCGGGCGCGAAGTCCTCGCTCGCGAGCTGCCTCCGTGCCTCCTCTGCAAGCGCGCTCCAGGCGCGGTCGATCTCCGCGAGATCGGCGCCGCGCAGGAGCCGGCGGAAGGTGCGCGAGAGATGGTGCTCCACTCCCGCATAGAGGAGCCCGAAGGAGGAGAAGAGACCGGCCGCCGGCGGCACCACGATGCGGCGGATACCGAGCGCGCGGGCCATGCCGCAGGCGAAGAGCGGCCCGTTGCCGCCGAAGGCGAAGAGGGCGAACTCCCGGGGATCGCGCCCGCGCTCGGTCGAGACCGCGCGGATCGCGCGGATCATGTTGGAGGCCGCGATCTCGTGCGCGCCGAGCGCGGCCGCCTCGAGCGGCATCCCCAGGGGCCGCGCGATCTTCTCCTCGAAGGCCCGCCTCGCCATTTCCGCTTCGAGCGCGAGCGCACCTCCCACGAGGTAGCGCGGGTTCAGGTATCCCAGGATGAGATTGGCGTCGGTGATCGTGGGCGTCTCGCCCCCAAGGCCGTAGCAGACGGGTCCGGGCGACGCGCCGGCGCTCTCGGGTCCGACCTGGAGCGAGCCGCCGGCGTCGATCCAGATGAGCGAGCCCCCGCCGGCGCCGACCTCCGCCAAGTCGATCGCGGGCACCTTGAGCGTGTAGCCCGCCCCCGTGAGGAGCCGCGAGCCCAAGACGATGCCGGCGCCGACCGCGTATTCCGCGGCGCGCGCGACCTCGCCGCCCTCGACGATCGCGGCCTTGGCGGTGGTGCCTCCCATGTCGAAGGTGATGATCTTCGGAAGCCCCTTCGCCTGCGCCAGGGCCTGTGCGCCGATCACGCCCGCGGCGGGCCCGGATTCGATGATGTGCATGGGGCGCTCGGCCGCCGCAGTATCCGTCGTGAGCCCGCCATTCGACTGCATGAGGAGCAGCCGCGCCGTCACACCCGCGCGGTCGAGATCCGAGCGCAGTGTCCGCAGATAGCGCGCGACGATGGGCATGACGTAGGCGTTGATCACCGTCGTGGAGGTTCGCTCGTACTCCCGGATTTCCGGCAGGACCTCGCAGGAGACGCTGAGCGTCATGCCCGGCGCCCGGCGCCGTACGATCTCGGCGATGGCGCGCTCGTGCGCGGGGTTGGCGTAGGAGTTGAGGAGACAGACCGCGATCGCCTCGACCTTCTCGCGGAGCAGCACCTCGACCGCGCGCTCGGCATCCGCGGGATCGAGCGCACGCTCGATCTTGCCCGCGGCGTCGATGCGCTCGTCCACGACCTGGCGGAGGTAGCGCTCGACGAGCGGCGGCGGCTTCATCCAGCCGATATCGTAGAGCCGCGGCATCCGGAGCGTGCGGATCTCCAGCACGTCGCGGAAGCCCTTGGTCGCGATTAATCCGACGCGCGCGCCCTTGTGCTCGAGGATCGCGTTCGAGGCGACGGTGGTGCCGTGCCGTATTTCCGAGAGGGCACGGGCCTCGATCCCGGTCTCCAGGAAGACCTCGCGGAGGCCCTCGACGATGGCGCGCGCGTAGTCCTCGACGCTGGAGGAGATTTTCTTGATGTGGATGCTGCCGTCGGAGCCCAGAAGCACGATGTCTGTGAAGGTGCCGCCGATGTCGACGCCGACGCGGTAATCGGTCATGCCCTCACTCCGCGGCGCGCGCGAGCGTGGCGGGATCGTGCCATTGCACCTTCGGAACCTCGCGCCAGCCGCGGGCGCGGCGCATCTCCTCGCGCCGGCGCCGGGTCTCCACGGCATCGACCTTCCACTCCGCGAGGTCGATGGCGACGCCGTAATCCGCGAGAGCCTTTGCGGGCGAAAGCAGCTCGTTGCGCACGTCCTTGAGCACGGCCAGAGGATCGCGCTCCAGCGGATCGCCCCAGCCGCCGCCGCCCGCGAGCACGTGCCGGAACACGTCCTCGCGGCGCACGGTCATGGTGAGCTTGCTCGGGAGCGTGCGGTTCTCGCCCTCGGGATTGAGGTAGTTCTCCGAGGGCTGGCCGGGGCTGCCGCCGTAGAGGCCGAAGGGGCGGTGATCCCTGCGGTCGGTGCGGACCTGCAGCGTCGCCTCCTCCTCGAGGAAGCGGTAGTCCCGGCGGAAGGGGACGCCGCCGCGGTACTTGCCCGCGCCGGCCTTGTCCGGGACGTATTCGTAGGCGAGAAGCTGGATCGGATGCTCGGCCTCCAGGACCTCGACCGAGGGCGAGGCCATGTTCGCGAACATGTGGGAGTTGCCGTCGAGCCCGTCCGCGAAGGGACGCGCGCCCCAGGCGCCGCAGATGAAATCGACGAAGATGAAGGGCCGTCGGTCGCGGTAATAGCCGCCGATGGAGACGCCGGAATTGCCGCCGTCGCCCGCCGCCTTCACCTTGTCCGGCAGCATCATCGCGAGCGCGCCGAACATGCAGTCGGTCATGCGGAAACCCGTGAGCCCGCGCGCGGCGCAGGCCGCGGGGAGCACGCCGTTCCCAATGGTGCCGGGTGGGCAGATCACCTCGATCGCGCGGAACACGCCCTCGTTGTTGGGGATACCCGGCGGCAGTACCGAGCGGACGCCCGTGTAGGAGGCGGCCTTGGTATAGGAGAGGGTGTTGTTGATGGCGCCCTTCACCTGAGGCGCGGTGCCGGTCCAGTCGACTACCATGCCGTCGCCGCGCTTCTTGACCGTGACGAAGAGCCGGATCGGCTTCCCGTAGTCGATGCCGTCGTCGTCGATCCAGTCCTCGAAGCTCCATTCTCCGTCCGGGAGGTTGCGGAGCGCCGCGCGCGTCAGGCGCTCGGCGTAGTCGATGGTCTCCTGCATGAAGAACTTGGTTTGCGCCGGCCCATACTTCGCCACGAGCTCCGCGAATTGCCGCTCGGCGATGTGGCAGGCCGCGAGCTGGGCGCGGAGATCGCCGAAGACCTGCACGGGAATGCGCACGTTCTTCTCGATGAAGGTCATGATGGTCTTATTGAGCTTGCCGGCCTCGTAGAGCTTGAGCGGCGCGATGCGCAGGCCCTCGGCGTAGATTTCGGTAGAATCCGAGGCGTTCGACCCCGCGACGCGGCCGCCGACGTCGGTGTGATGGCAGACGGTCGCGGCGAAGCCCAAGCGCTCCTCGCCGTGATAGAGCGGCTTGAAGACGAAGATGTCCGGGAGATGCATGCCGCCGTCGAAGGGGTCGTTCATGATGAAGATGTCGCCGGGCCGCATGTCATCGCGGTAGTGCCGCATGATCGCTTCCATGGCCGTCGGCACCGAGCCCAGATGTCCCGGAAGCGTCAGGCCCTGCGCGACGAGCTTCCCCTCCGCGTCCGCGAAGCCCGTGGAGTAGTCCATGTTGTCCTTGAGCACGCCCGAATAGGTCGTGCGGAAGACCGTCAGCGCCATCTCGTCGGCGATCGAGAAGATGGCATTCTTGAAGAGCTCGAAAGCGATGGGATCGTAGCGCTCAGCCATGGGCGGGGCCTCCTGCGCCCATTCTGCCGAGGGCCGATGCGAGGGGGCAAGCCCTTCCGCAGGGATCAGCCGATGGGAACGAGGACGACGCCCAGGAGGATCGCCGAATAGTGGAGGCCCGCTGCGACGACCACCGCGGCGTGCCAGATCGTGTTGTGGAAGCTGAGGCTGTGCCAAAGATGGAAGGCGACGCCGAGCGTGTAGAGCGCGCCTCCGACCGCGAGAAGCGCGATGACCGGCGTCGCGAGGTCGCCGAGCAAGGGACCCGGCGCCGCCACCGCGATCCAGCCGAGGCCGAGGTAGACGACCACCGCGAACCCGTCGAGCCGGCGAGGCAGGGCAAGCTCGATCGCGATCCCCGCGGACGCGATGAGCCAGACGGCAGCCATAAGCCCCAAGCGCCAGGCGGGATCGACGACGTTCGCGATGAAGGGAGTGTAGGTTCCCGCGATCATGAGGTAGATCGCGGCGTGATCGAATCGCCGCAGGAGCGCCCGGCGGCCCGGATGGCGCGCGAGATTGTAGGCGGCGGAGAAGCCGAGCATCGCGAGGAGGCCGGCCGAGTAGACGAGCATCGTGGGCAGCATCGCGGCGCCGCTGCGGTCGATTGCAATGCTAAGCAGCACCGCGACGGCAATCGGCGCCGCAAGGTTCCCGATCGCGTGCACCGCGCGATCTGTCTTCAGCTCGATCTCGCTATAGAAGCCGGGCATTCCCGGCTCGCCGACCCGAACAGCCACCGCGACACCCGTTACGATCCGACCTAGAAATATCGTGCGCGCCCCGCGCAAATCAATCGAAAGATCCGGGCGCACGGACGAAATCGGCGAAGCGCATGTCGGGCGCGCTGGTGTTGTGCTCGGAGGGAATGGAGCGGGCGAAGGTGATGTCGCCGGTTTCCGCGAGCGCGAAGCTCGGCAGCGGTATCGTCACGGGCGCGAAGCCGGGCGAGGCTATGACGGCCTCCGCGGTATCCGACTGGAGCGGCGAGACGAACATCGAGCGCAGCGCGGCAAACGGCGCATTGCCGGCTGCGGGCGAGAGGGAGATCTCGAGACGTGTGCGCGCCCGTGACGCCTCGGCGACGCGGAGCGTCGCCTCGCCGGACTTGAACACGAGATGGAATTCCAGCTTGCCCGGAACGAACTCGATCGACTCGATCGGCACGAAGGGCCGGCCGTCCTCCTCGATGGGGCCGATCAGGAAGGAGCTGCCATAGGCGGTATCCGCGAATTGCGGGGGCGGCAGCGGCTTCGCGCGCCAGTATCCGTCGGAGGGATAGACCACGAGCACCTCGATCCAATGCCCGCTCGTCCTACGGAGAAGCTGCACGAGGTGGAGGCCGCTCAAGACCTTCTTGCCCACGCGGAAGGGCACGCGCTCGGGCCGCCAGAAACGGTCGTAGGTGTGGCCCATGAGCCGGTAGTTGCGGTCCTCGTAGAGCAGGAGGTCGCGGCGCTTGAAGGGATAGGTCACGTCGTGCGACATGTCGCAGTTCGCGAAATTGGGCGCGGTGTTGTCCTTCCGCAGCGTCGCGAGATAGGCGGGAGGCAGGGCCTCGATCGCGAAATGCTCGACCCCGCGGCGCGAGAACTTGACGTAGACGTTGTCCTCCTCCGCGCATTGGGTGCTGTGCGGGACGCTCTCGACCTGCACGATATCGCCGGCCCGCGCGGCAGCGCCGGCCGCGGCGAGGGAAACCGCGACCGTCGCCGCCAAGAGCACCGGGCGTCGCGGCATGTCAGTCCGCGGCGTCGAGCGCGGGATCGCGCGTATCGGCCCGATGCAGCCGTCCCGCGAGCGCGGGAAGGTCGAGCGCGTATAGGATCGGCGGCGCGTGGGTCTCCTCGGGAATACGACCGAGGCCCAGCAGAATGAAGGCGCGGCCGAGGCCCGGCAGCGAGGTCGCGATCGCGAAGGGAATGGCGATCGCAAAGCCCAACGTCATCGGGAGCGAGATCAGAAAATAGCCGCCGCGCCAGGCGATGACGGCGAGGAGGATCCCGAGCGCGGTCTGCGGCCAGAGGCGGCGGCCCGCGTCGGCGAGGCTCACGGCGTGATCGTCGCGGCGCTGCGCGGTCCAGCCGATGGTGCGGCCGAAGACCAGCCCCGTCATGAAGATGGTGTTGGCAAGCGCCACGACCGGTGCGAGAAGCGCCGAGAAGAGGATTTCCGACATTAGATTGGCACCGAAGCGCAGGCCCCCGCCGAAGCCGCGGCGGAGCCCCGAGCGCAGGAAGACGTCGACCGCGGTCGCAATCTTCGGCGCGAAGGTCATGAAGAGGACGACCAGGAACATCGCTGGACCGATCTCGGGATCGAAATGCATCGGCGGCAGGAACGGTAGCGTCGCGCGCGCGACACCCAGCAGAAGGAACCCCATCCAGGCCGGCGACCCCAGGTACATTTGTATGGCAAGCGCGAGCTGGATGCGGCTCATGGGGCGCAAGCCCGGCAGCCGGAGGAGCTGCCAATACTGCATGTTGCCCTGGCACCAGCGGAGATCGCGGCGGATGAACTCGAGGAGCGTCGGCGGGTTCTGCTCAAAGCTGTCGCCTTCCTCCGGCAGCACGCGGACCTCGTAGCCCGCGCGGCGCATCAGCACCGCTTCCACCTGGTCGTGGCTGAGGATGTGCCCGCCGAGCGGCGGTTTCCCCGGCAGCAGCGGCAGGTGGCAATGCTCGATGAAGGGTGCGAGGCGGAGCACGGCGTTGTGGCCCCAATAGGGGCCGCAGTCGCCCTGCCACCAGGCGCTGCCGAGCGTGTAGGAGCGCATGCCGAGGCGCATGCCGAACTGGAAGATGCGCGCGAAGGCGCTCCCCGTGGGCATGCCCGTCACCAGCGTCTGCAGGATGCCGATCCTGGGATTGCGCTCCATGATGCGGAGGACGCGCAGCATCGCGCGCGCGGACATCAGGCTGTCGGCATCGACGATGAGAGCCAAATCGTGCTCGCGGCCCCAGCGCTCGCAGAAGTCGCGGACATTGCCCGCCTTGTAGCCGGTGTTCCTCTCCCGTCGGCGGTAGGTCACGGGCAGGCGGCCGGCATAGTCGCGCTCGAGCCGCTCCGCCATCTCGGCCTCCTCGCGCACGACCTCGGGGAAGCTGCTGTCGCTGAGGAGGTAGAGGTGGAAGCGGTCGGCGGCACCGCTCGCGATGAGATCGTCGAGCATGGCGGCGAGGCGGCGCGCGAGGGGGGCGGGGTCCTCGTTCCGGATGCAAGCCAGAAGCGCCACGCGCGAGGCGATGGGGCCATCGCGATCGCCGCTGCGCGCGAACGGTGCAACGGCCGTCACGGGATCGCGGGAGAAGGTCATCAGCGCGAGGCCGATGAAGGCGTTCCAGAATCCGATCACGGTCCAGGGCACCGTCACCGCGAAGCAGGCGAGCATGAGGGCGTCGAGGATGCCGAAGGGCTTTCCGAGCGCCAGCGCCATCGTCGCGAGCAGGCCGGCGGCGGTCGAGAGCGTGACCGCGGCATAGACCGCGCGGCGGCGAAGCAGCCTCCGCGCCTCGGGGGTGCCGAGCTCGGTCGCAAGGGGAGTGGGGGACATCCGGCGCTGCGCCTGATAGGGAATGACGGCCGCGGATAGGTATTATAAGGGGAGACGGCTGTCCAGGGCCGCCGGGGATGCGCTAGCATCGCGCGGCCAAATCATCGGAGATTTCAGGGGATGACCACGAACCGCAAAAAGATCCTGCTGCCGAACAACCTCGCACGCGCGGGATGGGACGTGCTGCAAGGGCGCGACGACATCGAGGCGGCCGAATTCTCGAACACGATCAAGCCCGAGGAGCTTCGGGCCATTCTGGGGGACGTCGTCGGCATCGCGCTGAGCGCCACGCCCTTCAGCGCCGCCGAGCTCGATGCCGCGCCGAAGCTCGAGGTGGTCGCGCGCGTGGGCGTGGGCTACGACGCGGTCGAGGTGCCCGCGCTCACGCGCAGGCGCGTGCCGCTCTTCGTCTCTGGCACCGCCAACTCCGTCTCGGTCGCGGAGAACGCCATGTTCCTGATGCTGACGCTGGCGAAGCGCGGCGCCACCATGAATGCGCTGGTCCGCGAGGGCCGCTGGTGGGACAAATTCGATGACGTCCCCGTCGAGCTCTGGCAGAAGACCGTGCTCGTCGTGGGCTTCGGCCGCATCGGCACGCGCACGGCGAAGCGCTGCCTCGGGATGGAGATGAGCGTTCTCATCTACGATCCGTACGTCTCTGCCGACGCGATCCGGGCCGCCGGCTGCGAGCCCGTGAGCGATCTCGACGCGGCGCTCGCGCGCGCGGATTTCGTGACGCTTCATTGCCCGAAAACGAAGGAGACGCTCGGTATCATCAACGCCGCGCGGCTCGCGCGCATGAAGCGGACGGCCTATCTCCTCAACACCGCACGCGGCGGCATCATCGACGAGGCGGCGCTCGAGGCCGCGCTCAAGGCGGGGCAGATCGCGGGCGCGGGGATCGACGTCTTCGCGCGCGAGCCCGCCGCGGTCGATCACCCGCTTCTTAAGCTCCCGAACGTGGTGGTGGCGCCGCACGTCGCGGGCGTCACGATCGAATCCCGCGACCGCATGGCCGTCACCACCGTCCGAAACATCCTGAGCATGCTCGACGGCAAGCCCATCCGCGAGAACGTCATTAACAAGGAAGTATTGAGCTGAACGGCTCTCAGTAGGGTCCCGAGGGCTTCGCGGGAGCGGGCGCCCCCTCGCGCATCTCGCGCACGACCTGCTGGCCCGCCATGGTGAGGAGCCGGGCGTCGCCCAATAGCGTCACGAAGCGAAAGCCCATGGCGATCGCCTTCTTGGCATAGGCGGTGCTGCCGGTGTGGATGCCCGGCACGACCTTGTGCTGCTTGCAGCCCTCGACGATCCTCGCGAGCGCGCCCAGCATGCGCTCGTCGCTCTTGTCGAGGCCGGGCGGAAGCCCGTAGGAGAGCGAGAGGTCGGAGGGGCCCACGTAGATACCGTCGAGGCCCGGCGTCGAGAGGATCTCGTCGAGGTGCTCCACCGCCTCCGAGGTCTCGATCATTGCGATCGCGAGGATCGTGTCGTTCGCCTTCTCGTGATAGTCGGAGCCGCCGTAAAGCGAGGCGCGGATCGGGCCCGAGCTCCGGTAGCCTCGTGGCGGGTAGCGGCAGGCGCGGACGAAGGCCTCGCACTCCGCACGGCTGTTGATCATGGGGCAGATGATGCCGTAGGCGCCGGCATCGAGCGCTTTCATCACCGCCGCGGGGTCGTTCCAGGGCACGCGCACCATCGGCACGACCGGGGTCGTGGATATGCCCTGGAGCATCGAGACCATGGTCTGGTAGTCGACGACGCCGTGCTGCATGTCGACGACGAGGGAATCCCAGCCCATATGCGCCATCACCTCCGCGGCGAAGCCGCTGGGAATGCCGCACCAGCCGTTGATGACCGCGCCGCCCTCGCGCCAGATCTCCCGCACCCGGTTCGCGCGCATCGCATTCTCCTCGTGGAATGGATCCCGGCCTCGATTTCGCTCAGGCCGGAGCGGCGCTGTCAACCTCGCGCGCGGGCGCGGCCTTGGCGATAGCCGCGTGGTGCTTGAGGACGGTCCGGACCTCGAAGGGGAGGAGCCCTGGGAAGGCGCCGAGCAGCACCGCGCAGAGCCCAGAGATCACGGGGGTCGCCATGCTGGTACCCTCGCGCTCGGTGTAGCCGCCGCCGGGCGCCGGCACCGTCACGTTGTTGCCGAGCGCCACGAACTCGATGATCTCGCCGGGCTGGAAGCGGATGTGGTGCGTGTCCGGAAAGGCGTCGGTCTCGACGCTGATCGAGGTCGCGAACTCCGCGGGTAGGCCGTAATCGCTCACGGGATAGTTGCGCATGGCGCTGACGATAGTCTGGCCCTGGTGCCAGGCGACCTCGCATAGCGGGCGCACGAGGTCGGCATATTGGCGCTTGAGCGCGAGGCTCAGGTTGACAACCGGCCATTTCCGCTGCACCGCCTCCTTGAGGCCGCGCACGAGGCATTCGGAGCTGCCGCCGTTGTCGGTGCCGAGAATGCGCATATCGATGAGCCGCGCGTTGGGCGCGAGCCGCGCGACGATGCCGCCGACCGCTGTGCCGTGGCCGTA
>Ga0335085_10011649_pt1 | contig 13026 bp, 11 predicted proteins | sample Lox_Sample_45_FD_206712 | JGI IMG/M metagenome (GOLD analysis project Ga0335085, IMG submission 206712) | Soil microbial communities from Loxahatchee National Wildlife Refuge, Florida, United States - Lox_Sample_4.5 | ecosystem: Environmental > Terrestrial > Soil > Wetlands | place: USA...
ACAGCGCCAGCGGGCCGGGAAACATGACGAAGGTCACGAAGATGCCCACGGCGAGGAAGGCGACGAGCTTGATGATCGATTCCGCGGCGATCGCCAGCATCAACCCGTCCTGATGTTCGGTGGCGTCGATGTGGCGGGTGCCGAACAGGATCGCGAATGCGGCCATCAACAGCGCGACGAACAGCGCGATGTCGCCAAGGACCGGCTGCACCGCGGCGCCGCCCGCGGCGCTCGCGGCCAGAATGGTGCCGACCGACGCCGACACCGCTTTGAGCTGCAGCGCGATGTAGGGGATCATGCCGACGATCGCGATCAGCGCCACGGTCGCGGCAACCGCCTGGCTCTTGCCGTAGCGCGCGGCGATGAAGTCGGCGATCGAGGTGATGTTCTGGCCCTTGGCCAGCCGCACGATCCGGATGATGAGCGGATAGGCAAGGCCGACCATCAGGACCGGCCCGATATAGATGGTGAGGAAGTCGAACCCGGTGCGCGCGGCTACCCCGACCGAGCCGAAGAACGTCCACGACGTGCAATAGATGGCAAGCGAAAGCGGATAGATCAGAAGCCGCGCCCGGCTGCCGCGGGTCAATTCGTGCCGCCGGTCACCGTAGCTCGCGACCAGGAACAGAAAGCCGATATAGGCGAGCGCAATGCCGATAACGACCCAGCCTTGCAGCATGCCGTTTCCTCGAAGCCGGTTCGGGCCGCGTTGCTTTGGCCTCGCCGCGCTCGCTTCCGGGCAAAATCACCACAGTTTGCCGGAACTGTCCATCGGACGAACCGCAAAAACATACCGTCACGGCCGGTCCGGCGAGGCGCCGCCGACCGCGTCCGCGTCGCGGACACGACTTTTTCAGATCGCCGTCGCCCGTTACCTCAGCGCGCGCGGCGGTGATGTTATGAGTTTGCTCCGAATCGCCGTTGCGTCGCTTGCTTTTTGGGGGACCTGGCAATCGGGGCGGGGATGCGCGAAATCTTCATTGTCGACGACGACCCGTCGGTGCGCGCGGCGCTGGCGGCGCTATTGGGCGGCGAGGGTTATCAGATTTCGAGCTTCGTCGAGGGCGAAGCCTTCCTCGCCGCGGCGCGGGCGCGAACGCCGGGATGCGTTCTCATCGACGTGCACCTGCCGGGCTGCTCCGGCCTCGAAGTGCTGAGGCGGCTCGACGCCCAGAATTATCCGGCGCCGATCCTGGTCATCTCCGGCCGCGGCGACATCCCGACCGCCGTCGAAGCCATCCGCAACGGTGCGCTCGACTTCATCGAGAAGCCGTTCGACCCGACCGCGGTAGTGTCGCGCGTGCGCGAGGCGATCGAATTCTGGCAGAACGTCAATCGCGGCGACACCCTTGTCGCGCCGGATTTTCCCGGCCACGAGCGGCTGACGGCGCGCGAGCACGACGTGCTCGAACGCATCGCCCGCGGCGCCTCGAACAAAGAGGCCGGACGCGAACTCGGCATCTCGCCGCGCACCGTCGAGGTGCATCGCGCCCGCATCATGGAAAAGCTGGTAGCCAAGAACGCCGCCGATCTCATGCGCATCGTGCTGCGCCGCGGCCGCGCGCACTGAGCGAAGTCGTTCGACGGCGCCGGCCGCGGCATCGCCGCGCACAGTCCGGCCGGACCTTCACTCTGCCGCGAGCGCGCGCTCCTTGAACGGCAGCTTGAGCTTCTGCCAGACGTCGACGAGGGCCTCGGCGAGCGCATCGATCAGGCCGTCGTCGTGATACGGGCTCGGCGTGATGCGCAACCGCTCCGCGCCTTTCGGCACAGTCGGATAGTTGATCGGCTGGATGTAGACGCCGTGGTCGGCGAGCAGGAGATCGCTTGCCTCCTTGCAGCGTTCGGGATCGCCGACAAACACCGGCACGATGTGGGTCGGGCTCGCCATCACCGGCAGCCCCGCCGCGGTGAGAACGGCTTTGGCGCGGGCGGCGCGATCCTGGTGGCGGTCGCGCTCCCACTGCGAGGTTTTCAGATGCCGGATCGCCGCGGTCGCGGCGGCGCAGACCGCCGGCGGCAGCGCCGTGGTGAAAATGAAGCCCGGCGCGTAGGAGCGCACGGTGTCGATCAGCGCCGCCGAGCCGGCGATGTAGCCGCCGAGGCAACCGTACGCCTTGGCAAGCGTGCCTTCGATCACGTCGATACGGTGCGCCGCGCCGTCGCGTTCGCTGATGCCGCCGCCGCGCGACCCGTACATGCCGACCGCGTGCACCTCGTCGACATAGGTCATGGCGCCATAGCGTTCGGCGAGATCGCAGATGTGGTTCAGCGGCGCCACGTCGCCGTCCATGGAATACAGGCTCTCGAACACGATGAGCTTCGGCAGCTCCGGACCGGCGGCGGCCAGCAGTTCTTCGAGGTGCGCCATGTCGTTGTGGCGGAAGATTTGCTTCTCGGTCTGCGCCTGGCGCACGCCCTCGATCATCGAATTGTGGTTCAAGGCGTCCGACAGGATCAGGCAGTTCGGCATCTGCCGGGCGAGCGTGGCAATCCCGGTCTGGTTGGAGATGTAGCCGGAGGTGAACACCAAAGCCGCTTCCTTGCCGTGGAGGTCGGCAAGCTCGCGCTCGAGTTCGACCAAAGGGTGATTGTTGCCGGCGATATTGCGGGTGCCGCCGGCGCCGGTCCCCATCCGGGTCGCCGTCTCGACCATGGCGCCGATCACCTTCGGATGCTGGCCCATGCCGAGATAGTCGTTGGAGCACCAGATGACGACGTTCTTCGGCCCCTGCGGCGAATGCCAGATGGCGTGGGGAAATCGCCCGGCAATCCGCTCCAGATCGGCAAAGACCCGATAGCGCCGCTCGCTCCGTAGCCGGGCCAGCGCGCCGGCAAAATAGGCACTGTAATCCATGAAGTTCCCGCCTTCCGGGATGGCTCGATCGAAGCCCTGCCGGGCGATGTTTTAGAGTGGTTCCAGCCTGATTGTCGAGGCGCTTTTGGATGCAAAATCGTCGCGCCGCCTTGCGCTCGATCAATTCACGAAACCGCCAACGCGCTTGAATCGGCCTTCTCCTCGGACCAAGTAGGGTGAACAGAGCCTTTGCAGCGGGGGTCAGGCATGAAAGTCGGAATCCTGGGTTCGGGTGACGTGGCGAAATCGCTGGCCCGCGGCTTCATCAAGCACGGCCATCAGGTCATGCTCGGTACCCGCGATACCAGCAAGCTCAAGGACTTCGTCGCCGAGCACAAGGCGGCGCAGACCGGCGGCTTCGCCGACGCGGCGAAGTTCGCCGAGCTTGTGGTGCTCGCGGTCAAGGGCACGGTTGCGCTCGACGCGCTCAAGGCCGCCGGCGCCGGCAACCTCGCGGGCAAGCCGGTGATCGATGCCACCAACCCGATTGCCGAAGCCCCGCCCACCAACGGCGTGCTCAAGTTTTTCACCAGCCTCGACCAGTCGCTGATGGAACGGTTGCAGGCGGCGATGCCCGACGTGCATTTCGTCAAAGCCTTCAATTCGGTCGGCAATGCCGCCATGGTCAATCCGCAGTTTGCCGGCGGCAAGCCGACCATGTTCATTTGCGGCAATGACGACAAGGCCAAAGCCGCCGTGGCCGCGATCTGCGATCAATTCGGCTGGGAAACCGCCGACATGGGCAAGGCCGAAGCGGCGCGCGCCATCGAGCCGTTGTGCATGCTCTGGTGTATCCCGGGCTTCATCCGCAACGACTGGTTCCACGCCTTCAAATTGTTGCAGCGGGCGTGAGCCGTGGCGCGCAGCGCGAGCGGCCCGATCGTCCTCGTCACCGGGGCCAATCGCGGCATCGGCTTTGAGATTTGCCGGCAATTGGCGGCACGCGGCGCGGACGTCATTCTGACCGCGCGCAAGCCGGCGGCGGGCACCGCGGCGGTCAAGAAGCTCGCTGCGCAGAAGCTCATGGTCGAGTTTCATCGGCTCGATGTCACTGATGCGCACGGCATCGCTGCGCTGCGCGACTTCGTCAAGGAAAAATACGGCCGCCTTGACGTGCTGATCAATAATGCCGGTATCATTGCCAAAGGCGAGGCGCCGGCACTGAAGGTCGACCTCGCCACGGTGCGAACCACTTTGGAAACCAACGCGTTCGGGCCGCTGCATCTGGCGCAGGCGCTGGTGCCGTTACTCAAGCGCAGCAAACACGCGCGCATCGTCAACGTGTCGAGCGGCATGGGCGCGTTGTCCGACAACAGCGGCGGCTACGCCGCTTACCGCATCTCGAAGACGGCGCTGAACGGCATCACCGCGATTCTGGCGGCCGAACTGCGCGGCTTCGTCGCCGTCAACGCGGTATGCCCGGGCTGGGTCAAGACCGACCTGGGCGGGCCCGGCGCCGACCGCGAGGTCGCCGAGGGCGCCGCCACCCCGGTGTGGCTGGCGCTCGATGCGCCGCAAACGCTCACCGGCAAATTCTTGCGCGACCGAGAGGTCATTCCGTGGTGAGGCGAGGCGAGCGCGCCGGCGCAACGCTGAAGCCGGCGCATTCATGACGCCGGCGATTTGATCGAAATCAATGCCTTGGATGGACCGCCGGGCGATTTACGAGCATCATGATCTCCATAGTCACCATAGCGTCCGTCGCACTGGCCCTCATGCTCGGCGTTGCCGTCATGGCGGCGCTCGGCGAAGGGACCGGGCAGAAGCCTGCCGTGATACCGGTGCGCCGCCGCCGTCCGTAAGGCGGCACCCCGGCGCGGCGATTTCAGGCTGCTTCGATGTCGGCATCGACTTTCATTGCCCGGCTGCTCGGACCGATGTTCGTCATCCTCGGTATTGCGATGCTGCTCAAGCCGCACATGTTTCGGACTATCCTGTCGGAATTTATCGGCAGTCCGACGTGGCTCTATTTCGCAGGCTTTCTGGGCCTGCTCGCCGGCTTGGCGCTGGTGCTGACGCATAATGTCTGGGCACCGGATTGGCGGCTGATCATCACGCTGATCGGCTGGATCACGCTGGTGCGGGCGCTGATCACTATTTTCCGGCCGCCATGGATCGTGGCGGCGGGCGCCGCGATCCTCGGGCATTTTAGAGTATTTCTTGGCACCGCCGCGCTGAACCTCATCATCGGCTTGCTCTTGAGCTATTTCGGCTACGTGGCGTGATTGCTCGGACGCGACCGCGATAATGCCTGGTGCTGCCGGTAAGGATTGAACTTACGACCTCTCCCTTACCAAGGGAGTGCTCTACCACTGAGCTACGGCAGCAGCCTTGGCGGCGGCGCGTTGCAACGCGAACGGCCTGAAAGCGCGGCGATCCTTGCCACAGGGGTCTTGGCCGCGCAAGGCGATTGGATCGCACCCTCCTGCGGCATGGCCCTTTACTGTCGTGAGCGGAGCGTTCCCGCGATCGCCGTCGTCATGAAGAAGAAGCACAATGCAAGCGGCGGGAGCGCGCCTGCACGAAGCGATCAAAACTCGGTCGCGAGGTTGTCGAGCCCCATGGCCCGGGCGAGGCTGCGCACCTCGCTCTTCTGCTGGTCGGAGAAGCTCATGATCAGGGGAATCGCCGCCGATTTGAGCCCCTGCACCTCGACGCTCGCCGGATCGGCGGAAGCAAGCTGTGCCGCGCTGCCGCTGCGCCGATGGGCATCGCGGGCGCGGGCGTAAGCAACGTTGCGCAGCGCGGCTGCGACCGCGGGCCACATCTGCTCCTGGTCCGGCGTCAGATGGAGCCGCGCCTTGATGCTGGCGATTTGCGCGTCGTTGAGCACCACGCCGGGCCGGTTGGCGCGGTGCACGGCGGCGCCCCTGGTCTCGGCCCGGGACGGCGGCGGCGCGGCTGCCGTTGGCGGTTCCGACGTCGCCTGCGCGGCCGGCAGCACGGCCGCCGGTGGCGGCGGCGCCGGCACCATCGGCTCGGGGCTCAGCAGTGCGAGCTCCGGCCGGCCGAGCACCATGGGCTGGGCTTCTGCGGCATCCGCCGAGCCGTCGGCGGCGGCCGGATCGGCGACGGCGATGTCGGCTTGCGGTTCGGGGAAGCGTAGCGCAACGTTCTGGGCGGCGGAAACGCCGGCCGGACGCGACGCGGTCGCGTGCCAGTCGCCAAGCAGGAAACCGACGAGTCCGGCCAACAGCAGCCAAAGCCAGCGGCCGCGCCTCACTGCCCTGTCACGCCGCATACGCAAACGTTCCGTCCCCAACGTCGACGCCGGTCCCTGTCCTGGCAAATGAAGCTTAATTTATGCCTAAAGGCGCGGTTTCTCCTTGCCGCATGCTTAAGCGGTTGCTGGAACAGCAAAGGCCCGGCATCGCTGCCGGGCCCTGCATTGCTTTCGCGTTTTTCGCAGCTTGCGGTTACGCCGCTTCTTCCTCGACGACCGCGTCCTCTTCCGCCTCGGCGGGCTTCGGACCGCGGTGCGGACCCTTGGCGAGGGCGGCTTCGATCTCCTTGATCGCTTCGGTCTCGGTCAGCCGCTGCACGACGGCCACTTCGCGCGACAGGCGGTCGATCGCGGCCTCGTAGAGCTGGCGCTCGGAATAGGACTGCTCGGGCTGCGACTCCGAACGGTAGAGATCGCGCACCACCTCGGCGATGGCGACGATGTCGCCGGAATTGATCTTGGCCTCGTATTCCTGGGCCCGGCGCGACCACATGGTGCGCTTGATGCGGGCGCGGCCCTTCAGCGTCTCCAGGGCCCGCTTCACCGTCGGACTTTCGGCGAGCTTGCGCATGCCGACGGAGGCGATTTTGGAGGTCGGCACCCGCAGCGTCATCTTGTCCTTGACGAAGCTGATGACGAACAGCTCGAGCCGCACGCCAGCGACTTCCTGCTCCTCGATGGCGACGATCTGGCCCACGCCGTGAGCCGGATAGACGATGAACTCGCTGGTCTTGAAGCCTTGCCGCTGCGTCGTCTTCTTCGCGCTCATTCCCAAAGCTGCTCCTTCGGCCTCCGGTTTGCGCCGGTGCACGGGCTTTGCCACGCTCATTCGGGCGCGGGTGGTCCGCCGCGTGGACTGTGAAGGCCTGCGGCCTGCGCCGGAAGCCGGTTTTCTGGTCTTCCGGCTCATGCCGGCCGCGCTCTTCTTCGCACGATGACGAGTTTTTCCTGCCACTGCTCTCGCGTGGATTTCACGCCTCTTCTGACGATTCCTCGAAAACGCCCCGGAAAAATAAGCTCCCGGCGACAGGGAGCGGCATATCGGGGGTGGTCTTCATTATGATGATTTTTCTATATAACACATTTTCGGCCAAAATCAAAGCGTTATGGCCTGCAAAAGGGTCGCAGCACGCAAAAAGGTTAAGACTGGCAATTCAAAGTTGCTTCAATCTCCGGTTCCCGGGTTGGGCGAAAAATACTGGTCGAACTTGCCGGCCATGCCCTCGAAATCCTTGGCGTCGGCGGGCGGTTCCTTTTTGGCGGTGATATTCGGCCATTGCTTGGCGAATTCGGCGTTGACCGTGAGCCATTTCTCGATACCCGGCTCGGTGTCGGGCTTGATTGCATCGACCGGGCACTCCGGCTCGCAGACGCCGCAATCGATGCACTCATCGGGGTGGATGACGAGCATGTTCTCGCCCTCGTAGAAGCAATCCACGGGGCAGACTTCGACGCAGTCCATGTATTTGCATTTGATGCAATTATCGTTGACGATGTAGGTCATCCGCTCACTCTAAACCCCTGCCGTTTTTGCGAGCATTTGCTCCTACCGCATGACTTATGGGCGCGCAAGATTGGCGGTCCCGCCGCCTGCACGCCATGTTCGCCCGGTCAGGGCAATTCATCATATAGGGTTGTGCCGGTTCCGCCGGGACCCCTGCGCTCGACAAACCCCCGCACCTTGAGCACGCGCACGCCGCGGTCCAGTGCGACGGTGACGACATCGCCCGCCCGCACCAGGCGGCCGGGAGCGTTGATGCGCGCGCCGTTCACCCGCACATGGCCGGCGCTCGCCAGCGCCGCCGCGTCGCCGCGCGTGCGCACGACGCGGGCGTGCCACAGCCACCGGTCGATGCGCTGGCGGCCGGCATCAGCCAAGGCGCCGGCCCCGACTATGGCCGCGTCGCGGCAACCCGCGTCCGGTTTGCCGATCATGCGCTAACGGCGGCTCTTGGCGTCGGCCTCAAGCTGCGCCTTGAGCGCCGCCAGTTTGGCAAACGGGGAATTCGGGTCCGGCGCCTTTTCGCGACGTTCGTACCGCGACGCAGGCGGGGCGGCCCGCTCCTGCTCCCGGCGCGGACGATCGAACCGCTGATCGCCGCCGTGCCGCCGACGCTGGCGGGGGTGACGGCCCGGGCCCGCCGCCGCCTCGGCGCCCGCCGCCTGCTCAGCCGACAGCGTGTCGGCCGGCGCGGCGGTTGCAGCCGCCTCGACCGCCGCCTCGCCCGCGGCCGCCGGCGCCGGACGCTCGGTCTGCTCGCTCGCGCCCTGCGCCGGGAATTTGCGCATGCCGCGACGCCGCTCGCGCGGCCGGTGCCAGGTTTCGGAGCGGCTGGGCCGCCACACTTCGACCATCGCCGGCTCGGAAGCCGCGGCGTCGGCAACCTTTTCGGCGGATGCTTCCGCGGCATGCTCGCCGAGCGAAGCCGCATCGGATCCTGTGTCGGCGGCGGAAGGAGCTTCGCTTGCCGGCGCGTCGCCAGGAGCGGGCGAGGCATCGGCTGGCTCGTGCGGCGCCGCCGGATCGATCGACTCGCTTGCCGCGAGCGTGGCGACGGTATCGTGACCATCGGCGGTTTCGAGCGATGCCGGAGCGGAAGCCGGCTCGCTCGTGCTGCCAGGGGCGCCGGCATCCTCGCCATCCGCAGCCGTCTTCAGCGCCGGCTCTGCGGGCTTGGGCCGCTGCTCCATGCGGTAGCCGAGCGAACGCAGGATGGAAGCGAAATCCTCGCCGGACGCGCCGATCAACGACGTCATGGTATTGACCACGGTGAACCCGCCGCCGGCGATGGCGCCGGGCGGCTTCTGGCCGGCCGCGCCCTCGCGCCAGGCCAGCGCCGGCCGGATCAGGTCGGCCAGCCGTTCCAGGATATCGACGCGCACGGCGCGCTCGCCGCACACCCGATAACCGGCAACGCGGTAGAGCGCCGCATCGATCTCGCCATTGACCGGCATCGAGGTGCGGCCGCTGCCGGCGAGATGCAAGAGGTCGTCGAGCCCCTTGCTCTGCCGCCCGTCATGCGCAAACGCCCACAGCTGCGCCGCGAGCTTGCGCGGCGCGGGTTTGACCAGCGCCGGCAGGTAGATGTGATAGGCGCCGAAGCGCACGCCGTATTTGCGCAGGATCGCCCGCTCCGGCTGCTCCAATCCCTTGACCTCATCGGCGACCCGCGTGCGGTCGAGCACGCCGAGCCCCTCGACCAGTTGAAAAGCGACGCCGCGCGCAATACCGGTCACGTCGGCGGCCGCCGCAAGCTCAGACAACGGGCCGAGCAGCTTCTCGATGTGCGACTTCACGAAGGCGTCGAGCCGTGCCTCCACCGCCTCGCGCGGCGCGCCGGTCAGATGCTCGTCGGCGATGACGCGCACGCGCGGCCGCAGCGCCTCCTCGCCGGGGCTGAGCTTGCCGACGGCGGCGCCGGTCCACCGCACGGTGCCGTCGGCGGCGAGCACGAATTGCTCGGCCGGCGCTTCGGCAAGCCGCGCGGCGCGGGCGGCAATCTCGCTGGCCAACGCCTTTTGCGCCGCATTCTGCAGGGCCTTGGCCTCGGATCCGCCCGAGGATGCATCCGCAATGAAGACGAAGCCGTCGAGGCGGCCGAGGGTGTGCCCTTCGACGATGACCTCGCCGGTCTTGCTCATCTGCGGCGCAAGCTCGGCGTTCTCGCGCAAGCGGCGCATCAGTACGCTGGTGCGGCGATCGACGAAGCGTTCAGTGAGCCGCTCGTGCAGCGCGTCCGAAAGCTTGTCCTCGACGGCGCGGGTGACAGCCTGCCAATGCTCCGGATCGGCGAGCCAATCCGGACGGTTGGCGGCGAACGTCCACGTCCTGATATGGGCGATGCGGGTCGACAGCGTGTCGATGTCGCCGTCGGTGCGGTCCGCCTGCGCCACCTGGTGCGCGAACCAGTCAGTCGGAATCTTGCCGTCGCGGATGAGATGGCCATAGATCGTCACTACCAGCTCGGCGTGCGTTGCCGGCGCGGTCTTGCGGTAGTCGGGAATCTGGCAGACCTCCCACAGGCGCTCGACGTCGGCGCTCGTGCGCGTCGCGGCGCGCACGTCGTCGTCGCGCGCCGCATGATCAAGCACGAGAATGTCCTCGGCGACCGGCGCGCGGGTCAGCGTGTTCTCGGTCGGCGCCGCCGCCAGCGAGGCCTGCAACGCGCCGATCGAGGAAAAGTCGAGATCGGTGTTGCGCCACTGCACGATCTTCACCGGCTCGAACGCGTGCGACTCGAGCGCCTGCGCCAGTTCGGTCTCGAACGGCGGGCAGCGCCCGGTGGTGCCGAAGGTACCGTCGCGGGTGGCGCGCCCGGCGCGGCCGGCGATCTGGGCAAGCTCCGCCGGGCTCAGCTTGCGGAACTGGTAGCCGTCGAACTTGCGGTCCGAGGCGAACGCGATGTGATCGACGTCGAGATTGAGACCCATGCCGATGGCGTCGGTCGCGACCAGGTAATCGACCTCGCCGGCCTGGTAGAGCGCGACCTGCGCGTTGCGGGTCCGCGGCGACAACGCCCCGAGCACGACCGCGGCACCGCCGCGCTGCCGGCGGATCAGTTCTGCGATGGCGTACACTTCCTCGGCTGAAAAGGCGACGATGGCCGAGCGGCGCGGCAGCCGCGTCAACTTCTTCTCGCCGGCGAAGCTCAGTTGCGACAGCCGCGGACGGCCGACGACGCTGACGCCGGGCAACAGCCGCTCGATGATCGGACGCATCGTCGCGGCGCCGAGCACCAGCGTTTCCTCACGCCCGCGGCGGTGCAGCACCCGGTCGGTGAAGACGTGGCCGCGCTCGAAATCGGCGGCAAGCTGAATCTCGTCGACGGCGAGGAACGCCACGTCGAGGTCCGACGGCATCGCCTCAACGGTGGCGACCCAGAACCGCGGGTTCGGCGGCTTGATCTTCTCCTCGCCGGTGACGAGCGCCACCGCGTCCGCGCCGACCCGTTCGACGGCGCGGTTATAGACCTCGCGCGCCAACAGCCGCAGTGGCAGGCCGATCAGGCCGGACGAATGCGCCAGCATCCGCTCGATGGCGAGATGGGTCTTGCCCGTATTGGTCGGCCCGAGCACGGCAGTGACGCCGGCGCCACGGGCGCGCAGGTCGCTTCTTGGGGACGGCGAAAAGGAAATCGGCATCGAAGGCCTTGACTGTACCGCCGCTCGCCGTCGCGGGAAGGAAAGCGAGGGCGCGCATCTCTATCACAACAAGACCTTGGAAAGTCCTGTGCTTAAGGTGTGGAACGAGTCTGGAACGAATCGCGGCCGAATCGGCGACTCGCGACGTGTTCGACTTCGTTCACTGCGACATATGGAGCCCGGCGCGGCGCACAATACCAGATCGGGTGTTTCGGGCCGGTCAGCACCCTCGCGCCGGTGCTGAAAAGATAAACACCCTCTCGCAATATGGTTTCCGCGTGAGTCAAGGCCTACCAGCCTGTGGATAACGGGGAAGCCGGGCACCGCCATCACCGCGACGCGCACGATCCCGCGGCCTTTGTCATGGCCGTCAACGCCATGGATATCCGCACTTTATTGGGTTTTCACGTTCACTGCGGCACGCGACGGCCGCGCCACCGTGACGAATTGCGTCGCCTGCAGCACTCCGGTGCCGACAGGGGTCGGCAACGAGAAGCGGAACGGCACCAGCACGCGCGTGCCGCTGATCGGCGCCATCCAGACCTCGGCGTCGCGCAGTCCGGCCAGATACTTTATGGCGAAACGATCCGGCACATAGCCGGCGATCGGGGTGAAATAGACGGCGCAGACCACGACCGGCCCATGATAGCCCTTCTGCGCCTTGACCACGTCCATGCGCTTGAATTCGCTGCGCAGATCGAACCGCATGCGGCCGTCGAACACCGACACGTTGTGGCCACAGGCCTCCGGCGAGACCGGGTCGCCGCTGCCGCCGACCGCATCGAGTGTCGAGGTCATCGGATCGAGCACGTTGTGACGGTCGGCTTCGGTCACTGGAATGCGGAGCGGATTCGACCCCAGCGGAGGATCGACCGTTTCCTTCACGTCGCCGCCGGCGAACACCAAGTGGACGTCGTCCACTTTGTGTTCCCTGGTGATGGTGGAGACAAACACCGCCGGCACCAATTGCCCGCCGTTGAGCTTGCCGTGCGAGGCGCTGGTGCCGTGCCCCTGACTGAAGAAGCGCAGGATGCCGGCCGTGCCGCCGCGCGCTGCGGCGGTGAACCGGTCGTCGGAAATCTCGATGACCCAGTTGCCGTGGCCGATCGTAATGCCGGCCAGGCTTGCGGTATATTCGGCTTCAAGCCGCCCCTGCGCGCCGGCGACATGAGCCGCATCGGCGACGAATAAGGCCGCCGTGACACCAATCGCCGCAGCCGCGGATGAGGCACTGCGGACCAGCCGGTTCGGTAGGATCAGCACGGCAGCGACTTGTTTCCCTCGGGGCCGCAAACAAGCGCGACGCGACGACTCGGCACCCGCGGCCGTCGCAGCCGGGCCAGCCGGCGCAACCGATAACGTAAGTGCGGCACTTTGTGTTGTCGGAAAATGCGTCGTTTCTGTGGTTTTGCCGGTCTCTACCGCGGACAAACCGGCGACGGTGAGCCGGTCCCGCGCGCTTGACGGTTGGGACCGCGCTCACTATAGGTCCGCAACCTTTTCACCCCATATTGGCACGGGGCTCAGCGCGGGCAGCGCAGGAGAATTCACGGGAATCGCTACCATGGCACGGCGCTGCGAACTGACCGGCAAGATACGTCAGATCGGGCACAAGGTCAGTCACTCGAACCGCAAGACCAAGCGGCGGTTCTTGCCCAATCTGCTCAACGTCACGCTGATCTCGGACGCGCTCGGACGCTCGGTGCGGTTGCGCATTTCCGCGAACGCGCTCAAGACTGTGGACCACCGCGGCGGCCTGGATGCCTTCCTGCTGGCGGCCAAGGACGCCGATCTGTCGCCGCGG
>Ga0335085_10011650_pt1 | contig 13025 bp, 13 predicted proteins | sample Lox_Sample_45_FD_206712 | JGI IMG/M metagenome (GOLD analysis project Ga0335085, IMG submission 206712) | Soil microbial communities from Loxahatchee National Wildlife Refuge, Florida, United States - Lox_Sample_4.5 | ecosystem: Environmental > Terrestrial > Soil > Wetlands | place: USA...
GTCTGGAGAAGTTCGCTATCTTCGGCGGTTGCCAGGGGGCAGCGATTGCTACCGCCTACGCCACGCGCCATCCGGAACGCGTGACCAGGCTCATCTTCAATGGAGCCTTTGCCAACGGCTGGCCGCCGCCCGCTCCGGGTTCGACAGAACAACTCGACGCCTTGCTCACGTTAATCCGGCACGGTTGGGGAGGCGATAATCCCGCTTTCCGGCAGATGTGGTCAACTCTGTTTCAACCCGATGCCGATTCGCAGGCTATGGACTGGATGAATGAATTGCAGCGCATCTCGGCCTCTCCCGAGAATGCCGCCCGCATGTTATCGGAATTTCCCAAGCTAAGAATGTTCGATCTGCTCCCCGCCATCTCCTGTCCTACGCTGGTGATGCATTCCCGCGACGACGCTACGGTTCCGGTCCAGGAAGGAAGGCTGATCGCTGCCCGTATTCGCGACGCGCGCTTCGTTGAACTACCCACCCGTTCCCACCTGGTAGCTCCCGGTGATCCTGCATGGGAGCTGTTTGTCGAGGAATTCTCTAACTTCATGTCGTGGCAGGAAGAAGACGCTGCCGCCCTGCGATCCCTCGCCTGAGGCTCCTTCGGGTGCCCCACTCATTCCTTGGAATGAGTGGGATTCGCGAATCGTGACCTCAATTTGCCAGGGGAGCGCACGCGTTCTTCGTGCAATCCACTTCGTAGCCGATCAGGACCGGATCGAAGGTGTCCATCTGCAACACTCCGCTGTGGACCTGCACGATGGGCGTTTGCCCGGCATCAACGATGAACTCCACCGGCTGATCGAACGCGCCAACGAACACACCTGATACGAACGGCGTGGTCGGGAACGAGTCGAACTGGAACTTATTCGAGAAACTGATCAGCACCCTCGTCGCATCCGTGGTTGAATCTTCCGTGGTCATGTCTCCCGCCACATGTTGGATGACCAGACGATGGCCGGCAGGAATGGCATTGAACGTACCCGTACAAACCGTTCCGTTGCATATTGCCGACACCGCCGACCAATACGGGATCCGGCCAGGATCGTCAATGTTGACAGTCGGTAACCCAATGGTCGCCGGACTTTGGTGCGCTTGTGCAGCGGCAAAAACGGTTGATAGCAAAAGCGTGAGAACGATTGCGGCCAGTCTCAGCGATGGAAGGTTGCGGTCTTTCATCAATAGTCTCCTCTTTCGTTAACTTAATTTTGTTAAATAGCCTGGCGTATGTCAGGGCGTGCCGCTCGATAGGACTACACACGCCCTCGCCTTACGCCGCCGAACTCATTAACCTCGACAGCTTGCCACACGCTATCGCGACGCCACAGTCGCTTTACGCGATCAGCTAAAACGTTTACCTTCCGGAATAGGACTGGCAGGAAACATTGGGGTGCCAGTTGACGAAGGCTCCGTTGGGATTTTCTTTCCATGCCCAAACGTGCAAGGTATAGAACGCCGGCAGTCCGAAGCGGTTGGGGCTTTCGAAGTAGTGGAAGAGCTGCCCCATGAGTTGCGGCGGATTTCCCGGGTGAGCTTTGTCCCAGGCATCGGCAAAAATCAGGTAGTCAGCCCCAGTTAACTGCACATCGCCGCCGGAGGTGGGCTCATAGATCACGATCTGGGGACGCCTGGGATCGATGTCGCCGTTTGCTGTGGTCGGCGGGCTATCCAGGAATTCCTGCTTCAGATAGTGCAGACCCATTGCGCCTGCGTCGGGTCCGGTTACGCATCCGAAAACCAGCTTATAACCTTCGCTCTCGGCCACGGATATGTTCTTGAATCGTTCCGTGGATTCACGCACGATCCTCAACAGCTCACCTTGGGAAGCTGTCAGTTGCTGATTCTGGGACGCGGTTGCATGTGGTTGGCCAGTCTGCGCGAGGGCCTGAGCGGTGCAAAGGCTTGGCAGACCGACAGTGCTCGTAAGCGCCCCAGCAAACGCCAGGACTCCGATCCATATTGTTTTTCTCATGATCTTCTCCTTCTCCCACGTTCTCGTGTGGAACTTCGAAGCGAAAGTGCTCGCCTGGGGCGCGCGTACCTCACCCTGCACGCGCGCCCATCGTGTTACGCGGCCGAACTTTGCTTTCCGGCCGCCGTTTCATCCCCGCCGAGATAGGGCAGCAAGGATGGCACCAGCTTTGGCACCTCTTTGCGGTAGTTCTCGTAGCGCTCGCCGTGGGCCGCGATCAGGTCGCTCTCTTCCCAGCGGATCGCCATCAACATGTAGACCGAGGTCAGGATCGCGAACAGCAGGTGCGCTCCGGTCATGGTCGGCGTCACCCAGAACGCGATGAACCAGCCCACATACAGCGGATGCCGCACGTACTTGTAGAACAACGGCGTGCGGAATTCGAGCTGCGTGTAGGGCCTGCCGATCAGATAGAGCCACACCTGCCGCAGCCCGAACAGATCGAAGTGGTTGATCAACAGAGTGCTGACGAACACCAACGAAAACCCGACGCCGAACAGTCCGTACACCGCGACTTTCAGCACCGGATTCTCTACGTTCCAAACCACTCCGCCGATCGGTTCCCAGTAGGCGAACAGCGCGATCAGAGCGACGCTCGAGCACAATACATACGTGCTGCGCTCAGCGGCCTCGGGAATGAATCGCAGCAGCACACGTTTGAACGCAGGGCGTGCCATTACGCTGTGCTGTACGGCGAACACTCCCAGCAACAGTGCGTCGGTCAGCAGTGCCGGCCAGAACGGCACCCGCGCAGTTGAATCCAGGGACTTGGGAACGTAGAAGTTCCCAATAAAGCCCAGGGCGTAAAGAAATGTGAGAAAAAACAAGGCGTAGCTCACGACGCCATACAGGAAAACGGCGACACGTTTCATGTCTCGCTCCATCCTTTCTTGCTCTGCGGGGGCAAAATCCAGTGGAATGAAGCGAGAGTAGCCGCGATGAACCGCCGTTGTACTTAGACCGCCCTGAGATGTTTCTGGAATATTTCTGAAATTGCGTTGCTCTGACTAAGCTGGGGACTAGCCGTCACTTACCTCCCTGCGCGCTGGTGCTGCGAGACCCGGCGAGTCTATAATCCGGCCATTCTGCCGCAAAGCAGAGCCCAACCTATGCCTGGAGTTTTCATCAGCTACCGGCGAGAAGACAGCGCGGCCTACGCCGGACGACTGTTCGACATCCTGAGCGCCAGGTTCGGCGCCGACAACACCTTCATGGACGTTGACGACATCAAGGGCGGCGATGATTTCACCACAGTCATCGAGCGCAAACTTGGTGTGTCGGATGCTTTGGTTGCCGTCATTGGAGAACATTGGCTTTCGGTGAAGGAGCCCAGTGGAGAAAGAAGGCTCGACAACCCGAATGACTTCGTTCGTATCGAAATTGCGAAAGCGTTGCAGCGGGGAATTCGCGTCATCCCCGTGCTGGTGGGCGGAGCGTCGCTGCCGCACCCCGGCGACCTGCCCGACAACTTGAAGGGATTGTGCGACCGGCAAGCGGTGGAAATTCGCGATACGCGCTTCCATGAGGACGCGAAAGACCTGGTCGACGTCTTGCACGGCACGCTTCATGGCACCGGTTTGACTTCCCAAGGGCTGAGCCTCAAGCGGCTCATTCCCGCGATCGTTTTGGGGGCAGTGATACTCATTGCCGGAGGCTGGCTATTGTTCGCTCAACGGCAGAAGGCGGCATCACCGACCTCGGGTGCCGCAGCCGCCGGACAGACCCAGGGTTTGACTGGGGGCGGCACGGGATCCACTGCGAGTCCTACAGCCAACGTTGCCGGGCAATGGGAGGCGACTGTGAAATACGACTGGGGCGATACCTACAAAGAGCTGTTTGATTTTGAAGTGGATGGCCAGGAGCTATCGGGCACCGCCGGATTTCTCGGAGCAAAAAAGGGACCGGCTATCTGGGACGGCAAGATTGCGGGCGACCGAATCACCTTCATCACCAAGACCATCACCAGCCTGTCGGGCAACGACCAGACTTACGAAGACAAGCACTACTACAAGGGCACAGTCAAAGGCGACACAATCGACTTCACCATGGTGACCGATAGCAGCATCGAGTCCCACTCGCCGATTCACTTCACCGCCACCCGGGTCGCAAAGCAGTAGCCCGATCGGTGCCCCAGCTTCGCCCATCTTTTGGGCTAAGCTGGGTATCAACCGAAGCTTTGTATCAGGGCCCGGCTTCAGACGGGCCGATGCGCGTCCCAAAACACTTAGGGCTTCAGCCCCTGCGACTGCACACGGGCTGAAGCCCCAACGCTCGAAAGATCTCCTTCGGCACGACTGAAGTCGTGCCCTGATACAAGGCCTCCGCGGGAGCCTACTCGACGTTCAGGAACGCTTTTCCACCCGCTCCTCAATCTGTTTGATCAGCCGCTTCGTCGTCGGAACCTCAATCCCCCAGCGCGCGGCACCGCGCACGATTGGCCCGCCGATGCCGTCGACCTCCAACTTACGGCCTGCATCGAGGTCCTTCGCCATGGAGCTGCGCATGGTCGGCGGGGACGAATCGAGAATCGCCTGCACCCGCGCAGGATCGATAACCGCTCCAAAGCCCTCCGCTACAGCCTGCGCCTCCGCAAAGGCGTTGTACATGGTGGTCTTCCATCCGGGGTCGGCGAGGATTGCGCCCAGGTTCTTTCCTGAAGCCGAAGTCGCGAGCGCGAACGGTCCCAGGAAGCAGAGCTTGCCCCACAGCAGGCTTTGTTCATTGGCGATGAACGAGCACAGGAATCCAAGATCGCGCAGCTCTTGCGCCGTGCCGCTGAGCAAGGACTCTCCTGTTGCCGACAGATTCAGGCGGACCGGCGACCGCTGCACGAAGTGTCCGTCCGCAAGGCGATCAGCCTCGACGGCGATGGTGGCCGGAATCACCCGGTCGTCCCCATAGCGCGAGCGCAACAACGGGATGTGATCGGTTCCGTTGAGCAGCGGGACAATGGCCGGTGGCACGGTGACTATCTCCGGCAGCGATTCTTCCAGTTGATAGGTCTTCGTCGCCAGCCAGAGCACGTCGGGGGGCTCCGACAATTCGCCAATCACCTTTACGGCAGCTGTCAGAGCGCCCGAGGGCCGGTCCAGTGTCAATTGCCGGGGATAAGTCGTCACCTTCTCCCGGCGCACGATCAGGCTGACATCGTTGCCGAGCGCGGCCAGGGCTGTGCCAACCATTCCGCCGATTGCGCCTGCGCCAAGGATCACGTGTTTCATCGCCGCTCCCGATTGCATCGCGAAGGATCACAAGAATCTTCGGAATGATAAGACATCGTCGACGGGCGGAACGATTCAAGGGACCAGGCAATCCGGTAGCGTTTTTGGCGATAGTCACCCAGCAGCGGCCGGCGGAGTTGCACCGCGAACGATGCCTCATAAAACTGCGCGCTACTCCCTGGCCAGCGCGTAATAGCCCTGGCGAGCTTGTACCTTTAACTCGCCGCCCTTGGCTTTGATCTGAATTTTGCGGTACGAGCCGTCCTGCTTGTTGTTGGTCGGCGTATATCCGATGTTGTACTGGCTGCGCAGCTCATTCTGGATCTGATCGAAGGCCTGACGCAGCTTGTCCTGCTTATTGCCTACCTCGATCACCCGCCCGCCGGTCTCCTCAGCCAGCTTCTTCATGGCGACGTCGCCGCTATAGCCGTAGCCGCCGTAGAAGCCACGATCGGCAATGAGGATGACGTAGCAGATCGTGTCGGCCTTCTGCGCCGCTTCAATCGCGTCCTGGATGCGCAGCTGGCTGCCCTCATCTTCGCCGTCGGTAAAGACGATCATCGCCTTGCGGCCGACTTCGTTTTTCAGCTTCTCGTCAGCTCCCAAAAAAATCGCATCGTACAGCGCCGTGCTTCGGGGGTGAGAGTTGGGAATCGGCCCACCACCCATGCCCGGCAAGCCTCCTCCGGAGGCGCCGCCGCTGATCTGCAGCTTATCGAGAGCGTGGGCAAGCTGGCCGGCATTGTTGGTGAAGTCCTGGTCCAGATCAATGTCGGAGTCGAAGTTGATGAGGAAAGCCAAGTCCTTTGGCCGGAGCACACTGTGCAAAAATTCGGAGCAGGACTGCTGCTCCAGCGGCAAAACGTGCATCTGGCTGGGGCTGGTATCAATCAAAATACCGAGAGTCAGCGGCTGGTTGGATTCGGCCGAGAAGTATTTGACGGTTTGCGGCTTGCCGTCCTCCCAGACTTCGAAATCGGTCTTAGTCAGGTTGGGAATCAGCATGCCGTGCTTGTCCTTCACATTGAAAAACAGGTTGACGACATTGACTTCAGCTTTGAAGGTCTGCAGCGGCTCTTCGTTAGTGGGCTCCTGGGCAGAAGGCGGCTGCTGAGTCCGCGGCGGCTGGCTGCCGGGGTCTTGCGCCTGTGCCGGTAAGCAGACAAAGACAAAGGAAAGCAGACCGGCAGCGATCGCTGTCCGGCAAAAGCGCGTCAACAACATGGCCTCTCGATTCTTACGGATGAGTCTATTGTATTGCATGTTTCGCGGGACCATTCCGCCCGTTGGCAACTCAGTCAATGGGCTAGCGTATACTGAGCTTAGTTCGCCACCCCGGAGATTAGAACGCCTGCCATGTTCAATCGGCGATTGAGCCACTGGAGTTTGTGCGTCACGCTATGTCTGGCGACGCTTTTCGTCGCCTTCTCCCTGTCCGCGCAGGAGAAGCTGCCGGACGCTCCCGCGCCGCAGAACAACGCGCCGCTGCCGCAGGTCAGCGTGCCTTCGCCGGACAACGCTGCCCCGGGAGATTCCTCATCAGGAGCTAACCCGGAATCGAGCGCGAACACTCGCCCCGGCGGCTCGGCCGATACGGCGGGGGATAATCCGGAACCGCCTCCACCGGATTCAAGGCAGATCAAGACCATTCCTCCGGGCCAGGCTTCGCAGGCGCCGGGCAGCGGTATCGACCAGTTGTTCAAGTTGGAAGTCAACGTGAACTTCGTGTCCGTGCCCGTCACGGTGAAGGACCACGAAGGCCACCTGGTAGCCGGACTGCTGCAGAAGGACTTCAGCATCTACGAGGACGGTGTCCCGCAGAAGATCACGTTCTTTACCAGCGATCCGTTTCCGCTCTCGACCGCGCTCGTAATCGACGTGGGTCTGCCGGAGACGACCTTGAAGAAGGTCAGCCAAACTTACTCGGCGCTCACCGGCTCCTTCGGCCCGTTTGACAGGACAGCCGTGTTTACCTACGGCAACTCCGTCACCAAGCAGGCGGACTTTGGCAATGCGCAGCGGCTGCAACTGGCCCTGCAACGTATCCGCGACATTGAAGGCAATACCCCCGGTCCGGCGCAGCTCGGCGGGCCCATGGGTTCCGGACCTACCACCAATGGCAAGCCGGTCGATCCGGGACGCCTGCAGGTGAACACGCCTTCACGTCCATCCTCGGTGCTGAACGACGCAATCCTGATGGCAGCGCAGGACCTGTCGCACCAGTCGCGCGAGAGCCGCAAGATCATCTTCGTGGTCAGCAGTGGCCGCGAGTACGGCAGCCGCGCCAGCTACGAGCAGGTGTTGAAAGTGTTGCTGACGCAGAACATCGCCGTGTACGCCATTGGCGTCGACTCGGCCGCCATTCCCGGATATCGCGAGCTGGGCAAGCTGCACATTCCCACCCAGGGCTACACCGACATCCTGCCCAAGTATGCCAACGCCACCGGTGGCGACGTGCTGAACGAAATGTCGCGCGACGCGATCGAGAGTGCCTATCAGCAGATCACGCTACAGGCGCGCAACCAGTACACGCTGGGCTATAACACGACGCAGAGCCCGTCCAGCAGGTACCGCGATATTGAGGTGAGGGTGAAGCGCCCGGGGTTGATGGTCAGCGCGAAGCATGGCTATTACCCGCTGCCTCAGCAGCGCCAGCCGGAAGCCGCGCAGCAGCAGGCTCCCACCGGAGCCCAGCAGAATTCCAACGCCCAGTAGGATCTCTATTCGCTGAGCCGGAGGGAAGCGGCCCCGAGGATGCGTCCGTAATCGCCCTGCTGGGCGAACACAATCAGCTTCAGGTTGGCCGGGTTCCAGTCCCGCTGCAACTTTAGCTGCACTTTCTGATCGAAGTTCCCGTTCGATAGCGGGCCCAGCGAACGCAGTTCGCGAACTACGCCGGCGTGATGGATGGTGCGGCCGCCATTTTCGCCGCCCTTCACATCGCTCGACAACCCGTCTTCAGTAACAGCCAGGTAGACCTTGCCCTTCAGGTTTTCGCCCTTGACCGAAATCTGGACCGCATTGCCGGTGAGCCGGGTCAACGACACGTTGGCCGGCATTTCTTCCTGCGAGGCTGCTAGGATCTCTTTCGCCACCGCGGCGCCATCGTTGCCCACGAACTGCTTCTGCCCATCGATGACCATCTGCGGCGTGTAGGTCGAAGCCAATCCGAAGTGATGCGCGTAGCCTTCCTGCCGCGAAGTAAACTGCGCCGAGGAGAAGCGGTCGGTCCAGCCAATGTGGTTCCAATAATCGACGTGTTCTCCCAGGATGATGACGTTAGGCACCGGCCCGCTCACCTGGCTCAGCTTCACCAGCAGCGCATCTGCGGGAGGACAGCTCGAGCATCCTTCCGAGGTGAACAGTTCGACCACAACAGGGCTCTCCGTGGCGAACGCCGGGGAGAGCCAGCAGACCGCGACCAGCAGCAACAGCCATGCAGACTTCATGCAGCTTTGGACTCCTGGAGCCCTTGTTTGGTTACATCCAAGGCGCGTGTTACTTTTGCCGGGCTGAAGTGTCCCATCTGAGGGGGCGCATCAACAATATGGGCTGCGGCTTCTCCGGCCAGGAGCGGATGATCGGATGACCAGTACCGCGGTACGCGAGGTAAGGTCGCCGTCGGAAGAGAAGGAGATGGTCGCCCGCATTCTCGCGGGCGAACGCCAGCTCTTTCACGAGTTGATCCGGCCTTATGAGCGAAGTCTCTACTTCGCGGCCTACGCGGTGCTGGAGAATGAGCACGACGCGGAAGACGTTGCCCAGGAGACGGTGCTGAAAGCCTGGAAGAACCTGGCGTCGTTTCGCGGCGAGGCTAAATTCGGCACCTGGCTCGTATCGATCGCGATCAACGAGGCTCGGGCGCGCCTGCGGCATAACCGGGTTTTGAAGTTCGACTCCATCGACGCGGCCCAGGAGGACGAAAACGGCGAATTCGTTCCCGCGTTAATTACCGACTGGCGCGAGGTCCCGTCGGAAGCCCTCGAGCGCAAGGAGCTGCGCGAACTTTTACGGTCAGCCCTCGAATCCCTTCCCGAGATCTACCGTGAAGTTCTGGTTTTGCGCGATGTGCAGGAGTTCAACATTGCCGATACCGCTGCCACGCTGGGCGTCAACGAAGGAGTGGTGAAGACCCGGCTGCTGCGCGCCCGGTTGATGATGCAGAAGATCCTGGCGCCTCAGTTGAAGACCCGGCATGCCAGCGGAGGAATCTTTGGCCTGTTTAAGCGGAAAGCAGGTGGCTCATGGTTTTAAATTGCAGACACGTCTGGGACCAGATCTCGAACTACATCGATGGTACGGTCCCGCCGGGGCTTCGCAAGGCGGTGGAGGAGCATCTGGCCCACTGCCGTCATTGCAGCGCGGTGCTCGATGCGACGCGCAACATCCTGGTGCTGGTCGGAGACGATCGCACCTTCGAGTTGCCCGTCGGCTACAGCGACCGTCTTCATGCGAGATTGCAGCAGGCATTGGAAGCATCGCAGATGTAGCGGGTGAACCGGGCATTTGGCGCCGGTTTCGGAATGGGTTGGGTAGAGCGGACCTTCAGGTACGCAAAAAGCGCCGCACTACCCTGCGCCGCGTCACTGCTCTTTCGTCAGCTTCCATGGCTTGGGTTTGGGCATGCCCGGCGGCATGCTCATCGCGATCATCTTGATCTCCGCTGTGGTGTCGCCGGTGAGCTTCATGATGTAGCGTTGCGTGGTGTGCTTGTCGGTATCATCGAAGGTGAGGAGCAAGCCGTCCGGGGTCAGCTTGGCGTCAGACAGTTGGTATCTCACAAAGTCCTCGCCTACCTTCTTCAGTTCTCCGTTGTCGGCGAATTCAAATTCGCGCGCCCGATCGATCAAGCCGGAGAACTGTTCGCCTACCAGATTCAGGTTCAAAAGCATCCACGGTTTCCCATCGAAGGTGCCGATCCAATTACCGGCGTAGGGAATAAGCGGAGACTTCTTGACCGCGGGCTGGCCGGTACCTTGATTTGGTTTAGGTTGCGTCTGAGCGACGCCGAGGGAAGTCAACAGGCCGAGCAGGACAAACGGCAGCAGTCGCGGGAACCGGTTCACGAGACTACTATCGCACAGCTCAGGCGCTTGAGCAGCAGAAAGCGAGCAGTTCGCGCAGGCCGGCCGCCCGTACTGAAGATGAACATGTTGCCTAGTCTGCTATCACCGTTCGGACCGGCTGGCGCTCGCCCTTCAGGATGCGATGCGGCCGCAGGTGGCGCTCCCGCTCCTCCTGATGGCACTTCCAGCAGAGAGGGTGCGTCGGCGGTGCGACTGCCCCCAGATTGTCCAAGTCGAGGTCGCGCATCTCGACCAGCTTGAAGTTGTCATCGAAGAAGCCCATCCGGCCTTGCCGCCAGTCGGCCGGGGTCAAGAGGCGGCCGCAGGCATTGCACGCCTTGCCGTCCAGCCACCGGGTCAGCAGGCGTTCGATGTTCTCGGGCGTGGATTCAACCTGCACCAGGCACTCCTGGCCGCACTTGCCGTTCTCAGGCCAGTGGGAGCACGAACCCACGCGCATCTTGTCCTTGCCCTGCATCGCGGCCTGCAAAGCGAACTTGCGATCAACCTCGACGTCAGCCGCCTTGCCGTCATCCGGGCAGGTCACAGGCTTCGGGCCGCGGTTCTTGAAGTAGGTCTGGAGCGTCGCGGTGAGGGGCAGTCCGATCAGGATCGCCGCTCCGAGGAAGAAAATGATGATTGGGAACGCTGCGTACATGGAAACCTCCCCATCGCTGGAAACGTGGAGTTGGCTCCATTGTCAGTCTCACGTCACCCGGGGACAGTGATCCGCCTCACAACCCATTGTGACGTGGTTGCCGCAGGTCCACCGAGACCGAAGATCGCCTGCTTCTTTCCCTCTCGTGCTGCGAGATTTTGTGCAATGCGGCGGAGCTACTTCTGTCGCGACTCTTTGCCCTCGCCTGTCCTGACCCAGTGAGCGCCGTTGTCGGTCGAGTACTCCGACCACCATTCCACGTGATCGGCGTCGTGGAAGATGTTCACTGTGCGGAACTCAACCGTCTTGTCCTTAATCTCCGCTTTGCCAAGATATTCCCAGCGGCTCTGGTCCGGGCTGATGGTCACCTCCGTTACGTGCGGCCGGTCTCCTTTCGGCGATATTCCGAACAGGTGATAGGCAGACTTCTCCGGATCGAAGGCGTAGATCGAGAGCGCGCGGTCGGGCTTGCCGTCGGCCGTGATTGCCTGGTCGCAGACGACGAACACGTGATCCGGCGACCACTGACAGGTGTTCACGCCGCTTACCGCCATCGACGTGCTGTAGTTGGTATCGGTAAGCTTGGCCTCGCCTACCCACTTGCCGCCAACCCAGCGCCCCAGGGCATCGGCACTCGGCTTGGGGTTCTCAGCAGCCATCAGCGTTGAAGACAACAGGCATAGCATCACGATCAGCTTGCAAAGCATGAATCACCTCGCGCAGGCAGGAGTTGGCATCCAAGTGCCCGACAGATTACTTCGGTGACTGCCGGAGATGCCGAAGGGCACCGCAGTGGTAACCAAGACTATCGCTTTCGCCCGGGCTTGCACAGCTACTTCCCGCGCGGCCAGTAGGCTAGAATGTTAATTTACTGCGTTGTTCCGATAGTCACCATGAATCGTCCCCGCTCCGGACGCTAGATCCTGATATGCCTGCCACACGATGGCCGACAAGAGCGGAAGAACCTAGGAAAGTCTGAGCTGTTCCAGTGTTTGATCGCAGATCAAAATTGTTAAGCGTGCTCACGCTGCTGCAAGACCTGATGGTCATTTGCATCGCGTTCGTTGGCGCCTATTTTCTGCGAACCCTGCCGGTTGGGCTGGAGTTTTTCCACAAAAAATGGGGCCCGATCTATCCTTTCAGCCACTACGTTCCCTTACTGCTATGTGTGCTCGTGCTCTGGGCCATCACTGGGTATTTTGGAACCTTCTATCGCGATCTTGAGTTGAGCAATCCGATACGCGTTGGAAGCTCATTGCTGTATCAGGTGGTTGTCGTACTGGTTGTCGCATACGCCGGCTTGTACCTGTTCCAACGCTCAGACATCAGCCGCGCCTTTGTGTTGGCTGCCGGTGGCGTGATGTTCGTAACGTTGCTGGTAGGGCGAGCGGTTTCGTACTCCGGCGTGTACTGGATGCGCGAGCGGCTGAACCGTTACCACTATTGCCTGGTGGTAGGCTGCGGGTCGCGCGCGCGCGAAGTGGCGACCTTGATTGAAGAGAGTCGCGGCGGTGGCCTGCGCCTGGTGGGCTTCGTCGATCCCGAGAGCAACCAATCGCCCACGGCGCGCAGCATCGGCACCTACGACGTCTATCCGCTGAAGGACGTCGAGCACATCCTACAGAACCAGGTGGTTGATGAAGTGATCTTCGCAGTGGGCATGCAGGAGCTGGCGCGACTGGAGCCGCTTATCCTGCACTGCGCCAACGTGGGGATGCGGGTTCGCATGCAGTTGGAGTTCCTGCCCGCGGCCTACTCGCGCATCTACCTTGAGAAGTTCCGCGACGTTGAGCTGCTAAGCCTGTCGAGCACGCCGGAGAGCGAGTTGCTGCTCTTCTGCAAGCGCATCTTCGACCTGGCGCTCGCCACCGGATCGCTGATACTCCTTTCGCCGCTGATGGCTATGGTAGCTGCGGCCATTCGCGTCACTTCGCCGGGAGCCGTCCTCTTCAAGCAGACCCGCTGTGGCTTAGGCGGACGGCGCTTCACCCTGTACAAGTTTCGCTCGATGATCAACAACGCCGAGCAATTGAAGGCTGAACTGCATCAGCTCAACGAGCTCGACGGCCCTGTATTCAAACTGCGCGACGATCCGCGCATCACTCCGGTGGGCC
>Ga0335085_10011651_pt1 | contig 13025 bp, 15 predicted proteins | sample Lox_Sample_45_FD_206712 | JGI IMG/M metagenome (GOLD analysis project Ga0335085, IMG submission 206712) | Soil microbial communities from Loxahatchee National Wildlife Refuge, Florida, United States - Lox_Sample_4.5 | ecosystem: Environmental > Terrestrial > Soil > Wetlands | place: USA...
TCGCCTGTCCCGCCGCATCGGTCGCCGCACCGGCCACCACCGAGGCGACGACGACACCGTCGCCCATCATCCCGCTGACCGCGACCTCGTAATCCGCGCCGCCGCCGCTCACCGTCGCGGCCAGCGTCCCACCCACCGTAGAGCCGGCGAAGGACACGTCCTCCGCCGCAAACCCGGCCACCGCCTCGCTGAAGTGAACCGCGAACAGGATCGGGCTCGCGCTGGTCGGATCGGCCTGCGACGGCGCCTGGTCGATCGTGACGGTGGGCACGGCATCCACGTAGCTCACCGAGTTGTCCGTGCTGGTCGAGGCGCGGCTCGCATGCCCGCCGCTGTCTTGCGCGGCGCCAGCCGCGACCGAAGCGACCACCACGCCACTGCCCAGCATGCCGCTGACGTCCACCACGTAATCCGCGCCGCTGCCACTCACCGTCGCAACCAGCGTCCCGCCCACCGTGGAGCCTGCGAACGAGATGTCGTCCGGCCCGAACCCGGTCACGAGCTCGCTGAAGTGCACGGCAAAGGCAATCGGGCTCGCGCCGGTAGGATCGGCCTGGCTCGGCGCCTGGTCGATCGTCACCGAGGGCTCGACGATCTCATTGCGCCCGATGACGAAGCGCGGATCGCTCGCGGTGTCGATCCTGCTCCCATGTACCGTGGCCTTCGCGGGAAACGCGCCCGCGACGAACAGGCTGTCCGCACTCATGGTCCCGAGGACCGTGATCGAGCGGATGCTGCTGTCCGTCCCGCCGTAAAAGCGGTCGTTGCCGTTGTCGAAGACGCCGTCCACGGGATCCTGCCCGACGCGCACCTGCGAGGAGACCATGGCGCCGGTGATCAGCAAGTCGCCGAGCTGGCCCCCAGTGAAGGTGTCGGCGTTCGCGCCGCTGCCGCCGAGCTTGCCGTCGGCGCCCAAGTCGGCGCCGATGAGGATCTGGGAGTGGGTCAGGTCGCCCAGGACGGCGATGCCGCGAACGCTCAGGCCTAGAACGTCGACACCGAGAATGGTCGGCGCGGCGATGGTGGCGTTCGTCGCGCTGCCGATCAGCATGCCGGCGCCCAGCGGCCCGTCGAAGGCGAGCGTTCCGGCGAGGTCCATTTGCGGTGCCAGCAGCGCGCCGAGCGGCCCGGCGACGTGGATATCGTTCAGGTCGGCATGGCGGTCCCCGCCTCCGCCCGCGAGGATGCTGAGCACGGAATTCGAGCTGGTGCCCGTGACTTGCAGGTCCAGCGCCGAGCCGTTCAACGTAACTTCCCCTGTCCCGGGGCCGAGCAGGCTGAAGTTCACCTTCGTGCCGTCGGCGTCGCGCAGCGTCAGGCGGTCGCTGGCGTGGTGGCCGGGGACGTCGCCGAACATCCACGCGAAGTCGAATGCGGGGCCCTGGCTGATGTTGTTGGCTTCATTGCTCTCGGCGACCTTGCCGCCGGAGTCCACGAACGTCAGGAGCGAGTAATGGCCGGGGGCGAGCGCGCTGGTGAAATCGAGGTTCAGGTGCAGAGTCTGCGAGTCGCCGGCGCCGATCTTGGGCTTGGTCTTGACGCTGCCGAGCAGGGTGTCGGAGCCGTCGAGGACGCCGTCCAGCGAGGCGTAGACGCTGATCGTGGCCGCCTTGCCGGTCGCCGAGCTGCCCTGGTTCTCCACGACGACGGTGGCCGGCGCCGAGTCTCCGGGAATGAGCGGCGCGACGATTGCGTCCAGGTGGACGGAACCGACGAGGTCCGCAGACATGAGCATGCGGGGCTCGAGCGGCTCGAATTCCATGCGCCGGCGGCGCGCCTGGCGCTCGGCGCGCCGCGCCCTCCGGTAGTCGGCGAGGCGACCGAAGAAGATTTCAGCGAGTCCAGGTACGTGAATCCGACCCGGACCCCGGCCCGAGTCGCGCTGACTCACCGGTCTCCCCGGCCGCGTGGCGCCGCTGTCCCCTGCACCCGTCCTCCCGGAATTGCAAGCTTGCAACGCGCCAGCATCGCTGCGGTCGGCCTGCCTGATGGCGCTTCGGCGGCCGATCGTTCTCGTGCCCACTATACTAAGCGGGTCCTCCGAGGCCGTGCAAGAAAACGTCAGGCGGGGGACTTTTTCGCCAGTCGCGCTCAGGTTACGGGCGCGCCGCGAGGCCGCGCGAGGCTCGCGCCGGGCCACAGGTCGTGGCGCGCGCGCCGGTACTGCGGCGGCAGGTCCAGCTTCACGCCGAAGCGCTCGGCGGCGTGCCACACCCAGCGCGGGTCGTCGAGCATGCCGCGCGCGAGCGCCACCAGGTCGGCGCGGCCGCCAGCGAGGATGTCCTCGGCCTGCTGCGGTTCCGCGATCATTCCGACGGCCATGGTCGCGAGCCCCGAGCCGCGGCGCACCTGCTCGGCGAGGGGCACCTGGTAGCCCGCCTCCACCTTGATCTTCTGCTGCGGCACCGCGCCGCCGCTCGAGACGCAGGCGTAGTCGAAGCCGGCCTGCTTCAGGGCCTTGGCGTAGGCCACCGCGTCGGCGGCCTCGAACCCGCCCGGCGCCCAGTCGCTCGCGGTGATGCGGGCGCCGAGCGCGCGCTCCTTCGGCCAGGTCTCGCGCAGCGCGCGCGCGATCTCGAGCGGCGCGCGCATGCGGTTCTCGAGGCTGCCGCCGTAGGCGTCGGTGCGCTTGTTGCAGTTGGGCGAGAGGAACTGGTGCAGCAGGTAGCCGTGCGCCGAGTGCATCTCGACCAGGTCGAGGCCGATGCGCTTCGCGCGCTGCGCCGCCGCCGCGAAGGCATCGACCAGCGCGCGGATGTCCGCGGGCGAGAGCTCGCGCGGCGTGTGCCAGTCGGCGTCGTAGGGGAGCGCCGAGGGCGCCACCGTTTGCCAGGGCGATTCGCCCGGGCCCAGCGCCTTGCCGCCGATCCAGGGCACCTGCGCCGAGCCCTTGCGGCCGGCGTGGCCGAGCTGCACGCCGATCGGCGACTTCGAGATGCCGCGGTAGACCTCGACCACGCGCTTCATCGCCGCCTCGTTCGCGTCGTGGTAGAGGCCCGTGCAGCCATGCGAGATTCGCCCCTCGCGCGTGACCCCGGTGGCCTCGATGATCGTCAGCCCCGCGCCCGAGCAGGCGAGGCTGCCCAGGTGCACGAGGTGCCAGTCGGTCATCGCGCCGTCGGTCGCGCTGTACTGGCACATCGGCGAGACGACGATGCGGTTGGGAAGGGTGACGCCGCCCAGCTGGAGCGGCGTGAAGAGCTTTGCGGTCATCGGGATTTCCTGGTCTTGGATTTCTTGGGAAGCTGCGGCACGGCGACGCCGATCAGGCAGTCGCGCGAGACCATCATGGCGAGGCGCGCCGCGTCCCAGCCGTCGGTGCCCGCGGGACGCATCGGCAGCACCATGTAGCGCATGTCGGCGTTGGAGTCGTGCACGCGAATCGCCGTCTTCGCCGGAAGTTTCAGGCCGAATTCCGCCAGCACCTTCCTCGGCTCGCGCACCATGCGGCTGCGGTAGGGGCGCGACTTGTACCACTCGGGCGGCAGGCCGAGCAGCACGCGGGGGTAGCACGAGCACAGCGTGCAGACGATCGCGTTGTGCGTCTGCGGCGTGTTCTCGACCACGATCAGCTTCAGGCCGGGCACCTCGAAGCCCAGCTCCTCGGCGGCGCGGCTGCCGTCGGCGAGCAATCGAGCCTTGTAGGCTTCATCGACCCAGGCCCGCGCCACCATCGCGGCCCCGCGCTCGGGCCCGCGTTCGCGCATCGCGCGCACGGCGCCCGCGATGGCGTCCTCGGTGACGATGCCCTTGTCGACGAGCAGCTCGCGCAGGCTGACCTCCATGAGCTGGAAGTAACTGTAGGGCTCGTAGCGTCCGGCGCCCGGCTTCATTCGAGCCAGTGCTGGTAGATCTCGAGCTCGAGCACGTCGGCATTCGCGCCGCGATAGCCCGGCCAGAGGTCCTCCTGGCGAAAGCGCACGCGGTACAGCGGCTGCGCGGGCAGGCCGTCGCGCTGTTGCGCGAGCTCCTCGGGGTTCGGAAACGCGCCGCAGACCCGCTCGACCACGCCCGTGTGCCCGCGGATGTAGTACGGCGTGCGGATGTGGCCCAGCGGATACGCCTTGCGGACAGTCACCCGGTCGCCGACACGGTAATTGGGGACAGGCACTAATTTCCCGTCGCTCATCGCCGGTCTTTCCGCCGTCGCCGGGAAATTGGTGCCTGTCCCCTATTTGCAACCTGTTCCATCTTGCGCGCGAGCTCGTCGGTGGTGATGACGCCGCGCTGGATCATGGTCTGCGTCAGCGAAGCGATCCAGCGGTCGTAGTAGCCCAGGCGGTCGTAGTCGGCGGGCGGCAGGGACTCGATGTTCTTGCGCAGCTCGTCCACGGTCATGCGCTTCTTGCCGCCCGCAATTCCGGTGAGCAGCACCATCATCGCGTCCACGCGCAGCTCCCACTCGTCATAGGCGTGCTCGGTCCGCCGGACCTTGCCGGCGGGCAAGCCGCCCATGTCGTGGTGGCCGCGATCGATCACGGCCCAATGCTACAGCAGGTCGGCTACCGGGGAATCGTCTCGCCGGCCTTCGGGCGCCGTGACCCCGGGGGCCTGAGCAGCGCGAACCTGATGTGCTCGATCGCCCTCGCGGGGCTCAGCCCTTTCGGGCAAACCTCGGTGCAATTCATGATGGTCCGGCAGCGATAGAGCTTGTACACATCGTCGAGGAAGGCGAGGCGCTCCGCGGTCGCGCGGTCGCGACTATCGACGATGAAGCGCTCGGCCTGCAGCAGTCCCGCGGGTCCGATGAAGCGGTCGGGATTCCACCAGTACGATGGGCAAAACCCGCTGCAGGCGCCGCACAGGATGCATTCCCAGAGTCCGTCCAGGCGCTCGCGCTCCCGCGGCGACTGCAAGCGTTCGCGCGCGGGCGGCGGCTCCTCGTTCACCAGGTACGGCCGGATCGAGCGGTAGTGCGCGAAGAACTGCGTCATGTCCACGACCAGGTCGCGGATCACCGGGAATCCCGGCAGCGGCGCGAGTACCACCGGCTGTCGCAGTCCTTGGAGCGGCGTGATGCAGGCGAGCGCGTTGCGCCCGTTGATGTTCATCGCGTCGGAGCCGCATACCCCCTCGCGGCAGGAACGCCGGTAGCTCAGCGAGTCGTCCTGCTCCTTGATGCGCTCGAGGGCGTCGAGCACCTTGCGGTCTCCCGGGCGCAGCTCGACTTCGTAGTCCCGCATCTCGGGCCGCGAGCCCCGGTCCGGGTCGAAGCGGTAGACCCTAAAGCGCATGCAGCACCAAGAGGTACGTCGCGCGCGCCAGGAGCCACGCGAGTCCCACGGCAACGACGGCGAGCACCGCGGGGCGCCATCGCGCCGGTCGCAGGTAGTCCAGCACCACATCGCGTATGCCCACCCACGCGTGCGCGATCAGCGACAGCACGACCAGAATCAGGAGCGCGGCGGCGTGGGGCTGCGCGCTCCACGCCTGCCACTGGTCGCGCGTCGGCAGGGGCCCGAGCGCGAGGCGCAGCGCCGTGCCGGCGAGGAACGCCAGCAGCACGAGCGCGCTGAGGCGCTGCACGATGAAGGCACGCCGCCCGGAGAGCGCGAACTTCATGCGGCGAGCGGCAGCGCAGCCGCCAATACGGCCAGCGCGATGACCGCAAAGGCGCTCGCGCGCGCGGCCGGCAACGAAGCGCCGACGCCGATGTCCATCAGTAGATGGCGGATCCCCGCCAGCAGGTGGTGGCCCGCGGCCCACGCCACGACGATGAGCGCGACCCGGCCCGCCGGCGATTGCAGGCCATCGACCACGGAAGCGTAGTCGCCCTCCTCCGAAAAAGACCGCCCGAGCGCGACTGCCGCGAACGGCAGCGCGCACGCCAGCACCACGCCCGAGATGCGGTGCCCGATCGAGGCCACGGCGCCCACCGGGAAGCGCAGGCGCGCGAAGCTCAGAAAGACGGGCCGCCGGCTACCTTGCATGGCCCCGCGCGCGAATGCGCCCGGCGCTTTCGCCCTGCATATCAGAAGCCGAAGCTGTCGCCGCAGCCGCAGGTGCTGCGCACGTTCGGATTGTCGAAGCGCAGGCGCCGGGCGAGCCCCTCCTGCACCAGATCGAGCTTCGTGCCCTGAACGTGCGGCAGGCTCGAGGGCTCGACGACGATCCGGATGCCGCGGATGTCGAACACCACGTCGTCCTCGCGGATCGCGTCGGCGAATTCGAGGCGGTACCGGAACCCGGAGCAGCCCGCGCGCGCGACGCCGAGGCGCATGGCAGCCCCTGCCGGCCGGCTCGCGAGTTGCGCCGCGATGTGCCTCGCGGCGCGCTCGGTGAGCGAGACGGGACGCGCGGCTCGCGCTGAGCTCGCGGCAGGCGGTGCCTCGCTCGACGGGATCTCGATCGCCAGGTCGCCACCCCGCGCGATCGCCTGGCACGCGAGGCGGGCGCCCGGCGCCGAGACGCCGGCGGCGTCCAGCATGTCGAGCTCGTCGTCGCTCGCCGGCTCGAGGGCCTCCTCGCCCGGCCGCGCGACGATACGGCAGGTCGCGCAGGCCAGCTTGCCGCCGCATTCGTGGTCAACATCGACGCCTCCGGCCAGCAGCACGTCGAGCAGCCGCGCGCCTTGGGGAAACGGCAGCTTGACCGCGGCGCGATCCGGGTCTTTCTCGAAGAGGACGGAAACGCTCGACATGACTGTGAGACCACGCCCCGGCATGGCGAGTTTCTTCGACACGCGCGCGAATTCGCACGCCACTACAGCAGCTCGCGCCGCACCATCGCGTGGATGCCCTTGTTCCCGTCCACGAGCTGCGTGACGTGCAGGTCGCAGGCGAGGCTGCAGAACACGTACGCCTCGCTCGGCGTCCATTCCTTCAGGTCCACGAGCCAGCGGATCATCTCGCGCAGCGCCTGCTTCGCCGCGTCGTCGAGGTCCTCGTTCAATCCCAGCGCGATGTAGTGCGTGGGCGTGATCGCGCGCGGCATCGCGAGCCGCATCTTCTTGTGCACCACGAATTCGAACGCTCCCCGCAGGCAGGTCTCGAGCGCGGTGAGGCATACCTCGCCGTCGCCCTGCACCGCGTGGCCGTCGCCGGCGGAGAAGTTCGCGCCCGGCACGAACACCGGCAGGAACACCGAGCTGCCCGGCACGTACTCCTTGCAGTCCACGTTGCCGCCGAACTCGCGCGGCTCGATCGAGGACACCGCGCCGTACTCGGGCCGCGGCGCCGTGCCCATCACCCCGAAAAACGGCGCGAGCGGGATCGTCGGCCCCCAGGGCAGCTTCGCGGTCATCGCCTTGCGGTCCATCGGGATCACGCGCGATTCGAACCTCGGGAAGTCCTCCGGCAGCGTGCCGCGCAGCGGCCGGATCACGCTCCAGCCCCAGTCGACGGTCAGCTCGATCGAGCGGATCCGCACCTCCAGCGCGTCGCCGGGCTCCGCCCCGCGCACCGCGACGGGCCCGGTGAGGATGTGCGCGCCGAGGCGGGGCTTGAGCTTCGTCACGATCTCGTGATGGACCTCGCCGTACAAGTGCCGCCCGGGCGCGACCTCCGGGTGGCCCGACACGGTGTCGATGACGACCGTGTCGCCCGAGTCCACCGTCAGCCGCGGCGGCAGCTTCGCGTCGAAATAGCCCCAGTGCACGTTCTCCAGCGACGGATCGAGCCGGTGCTGCGCCATGGTTTCGCTCCCCTCGAATGCGTGATGCGCTATCCTCGCCCGAATCATCGCGCACGGGAGGAGGAGATTGTGAACACGTCCGCCAGGGGCTTGCGCGTCCTCGTCACCGCCGGGGCCGCCGGCATCGGCCTGGCCATCGCCCGGACGTTCCGCGACGCGGGCGCCCGCGTCTTCGTCTGCGACATCGATGACACCGCGCTCGGCGCGCTGGACAAGGACATCGGCCGTACCAAGGCCGACGTCGCGAGCCGCGCGGACGTCGACCGCCTCTTCGCCGAATCGCAGAAGGCGCTCGGCGGGCTGGATGTCCTCGTCAACGACGCCGGCATCGCCGGCCCGACCGCCAAGGTCGAGGACATCGCGCCCGAGGACTGGGACCGCTGCATCGCGATCGACCTCACGGGAATGTTCAACTGCACCCGCAAGGCGATGCCGCTCATCAAGGCCGCGGGCGGCGGCTCGATCATCAACCTCTCGTCGATCGCGGGGCGCCTGGGCTTTCCGCTGCGAACCCCCTACGCGGCGGCCAAGTGGGCGGTGGTCGGCTTCACCGAGGCGCTCGCGGCGGAAGCCGGGCCCGAGCACGTGCGCGTCAACTGCATCCAGCCCGGCGTCGTGGCCGGGGACCGCGTCGAGCGCGTTATCGAGGCGAAGGCGAAGGGGCTCGGCGTCTCGAACGACGAGGTGCGCCAGCGCATGCTCGCGAGCGTCAGCCTCGGCGTCATGGTCACCGCGCAGGACGTCGCCAACATGGCGCTGTTCCTCGCCACCGACGCGGGCAAGCACATCTCCGGGCAGGCGATCTCGGTCTGCGGCGGCGTGCGTTACCTGGTCTAGGGAGAACACCATGGCGGCCGCACAAGGCAAGGTCATCATCACCTGCGCGGTGACGGGCTCGATCCACACCCCGAGCATGTCGCCGCACCTGCCGGTGACGCCGGCCGAGATCGCGCGCGCGGGCATCGGCGCGGCGCAGGCCGGCGCCGCGATCGTGCACCTGCACGCGCGCGACCCGAAGGACGGCAGCCCGTCGCAGGATCCGGCGCTGTTCCACGAGTTCCTGCCGCAGATCGCGGTCGCCTCGGACGTGGTGATCAATCTCACGACCGGCGGCGCGGCGACGATGACGATCGAGGACCGCCTGCAGCCCGCGCTGCAGCTCAAGCCCGAGGTCGCCTCGCTGAACATGGGCTCGATGAACTTCGGGCTGTACGAGATGCTCGGACGCTACAAGGAGTTCAAGCACGCCTGGGAGAAGCCCTACCTCGCGAGCTCCGACGACCGCATCTTCAAGAACACGTTCAAGGACATCGCCTACATCCTGCAGTCGTGCAGCGAGAACGGCACGCGCTTCGAGGTCGAGTGCTACGACATCGGGCACCTGTACACCGCGGCGCACTTCCTCGACCGCGGGCTGATCAAGCCGCCGATGCTGATCCAGTCCGTGTTCGGCATTCGCGGCGGCATCGGCGCGCACCCCGAGGACGTGATCCACATGAAGCGCACCGCGGATCGCCTCTTCGGCGACGTGTACTACTGGTCGGTGCTCGGCGCCGGGCGCAACCAGATGCCGGTGGCCGCGCAGGCCGCGGTGATGGGCGGCAACGTGCGCGTCGGTCTCGAGGACAGCCTCTGGCTCGGGCGCGGCCAGCTCGCGAAGTCGAACGCCGAGCAGGTCGCGAAGGCGAAGCGCATGCTGGAAGAACTCGGGCTCGCGGTCGCTTCGCCCAACGACGCGCGCGAGATGCTGAATCTCAAGGGCGCGAAGAACGTGAACTTCTAGGATGCGCCGCGCGCCGTCGCTCGCCTGCGACTGCCACATCCACGTCTTCGGTCCCTACGCGCGCTACCCGCTCGACCCCGCGCGCAAGTACACGCCGCCGGAGGCGACGCTCGATTCGTATCTCGAGGTCGCGCAAGCGCTCGGTACCGGCCGCGTGGTACTCGTGCAGCCGAGCGTCTACGGCACCGACAACCGTTGCCAGCGCGACGCGATCGCGCGCCTCGGGCAACGCGCGCGCGGCGTCGCCGTCGTCGACGCGTCGGTGACCGACGGCGAGCTGGGCGCGCTGGACGCCGCGGGCTTCGTCGGCGCGCGGATCAACCTGATGCGCGCGGGCGACCTCGAGTCGATGGAAACGATCGCCGCCAAGGTGAAGCCGTTCGGCTGGCACCTCCAGCTGCACGCGCCGGGCGAGAAGCTCGCCGGCCTCGCCGAGCGGTTGCTGAAGCTCCCGACGGACTTCGTCATCGACCACATCGGCCGGCTGGATGCGCGCGCGGGCGTCGGGCAACCCGGATTCCGGGCGCTCGAGCGTCTCGCGGACTCGGGCCGCTGCTGGATCAAGCTCTCGGGCGCCTACCGCGTGGACCTCGACGGCCCGCCCTGGCGCAAGGCCGGCGACCTCGCGCGCGAGCTGGTCAGGCGCAATTCCGAGCGGCTGGTCTGGGGCACCGACTGGCCGCACCCGGACGTCGCGGAGATGCCGGACGATCGCCGGCTGCTCGACGCGTTGTTCGACTGCGTGCCGGACGAGTCGACGCGCAACCGCGTCCTCGTGGACAATCCGGCGAGACTCTATCGATTCTGAGGAGGAAGAAACCATGCCCAAGACCGTACTCATCACCGGCGCCGGCAGCGGCTTCGGCCGCATGGCCGCCTCGCGGCTCGCCGAGCGCGGGCACAAGGTGATCGCCGGCGTGCTGAACGACGCGCAGGCCGCCGAGCTGAAAAAGGCCGAGCCCAGGCTCGAGGTCGTCAAGCTCGACATCACGGATGCGAAGGACCTCGCGAAGATCGACGGCTACGACCTCGACGTCTTCGTCGCCAACGCCGCGATCGGGCAGACGGGGCCGCTGTCGCTCATCCCGCTGGAACGCCTGCGCGCGGTGTTCGACGTCAATGTCTTCGCCACCGTCGCTTCAGTGCAGCGCGCGGCCGCGCAAATGCGGAAGAAGCGCCGCGGCCGCATCATCGTCATGTCCTCGATCGGCGGCGTGCGCGCAGGCGTCGGCTCGGGCCCCTACACCATGACCAAGCACGCGATCCAGGCCTTCGGCACGGCGCTGCGCGCGGAGCTGAAGATGTTCGGCGTCGACGTGTGCCTGATCAACCCGGGCCCCTACGCCACCGGCTTCAACGACCGCATGGCGAACAACCCGGGCGACTGGTTCGATCGCAGGAAGGCCGCGCCCGAGGACGTCGCCGCCATGGACTCGCTCGTGCAGCGCATCACCGTCGGGCAGCTGGACCCGGTGGACGTGGCGAAGCGCTACGTGGAGCTGGTCGAGGCCGACAGCACCGAACTCGTCAACTTCGTGCCGCCCGACATCGTCGAGCGCATGTCGAAGTCGATGCCGGCGCGCTGAGCGCCGAGATATTGCGCGAGGTGCGCGGCCAGCTCGCGCGCGTCCTCGCCTGCGCCGTCGATCAGCGCCGACTTGCGCCGGCGCAGGAACGGCAGCCCGATCGCGTACAGTCCAGGCGCGTCCGCGACCACGCCGCCATCGTGGCGCAGGCGTCCCTTGCGGTCGAGCACCGGGACGTCCAGCCAGCGATAGTCGGGCCGGAATCCGGTCGCCCACAGCACGGTGCGAACGCCGGCCTTTTCCAGGTCGAGCGAGAGCGGAGGCGAAGTCTCGATCCGCGTCGGCGCGAAGCGCTCGGGCGCGGGCGCGGCGATTCCCTTTTCCGCAGCCCACCCGTCGATCGCGTCGAGCAGCCGGTTCATCTTGAGGTCCGAGAGCGCGGCCTGGTTGGCGAGCGACCCCGAGAACAGCGCCGTGCCGTCGCGCAGGCCGGCCAGCTTCCCGGCGAGGCGCACGCCGATCTCCGCCAGCGCGTTGAGGTCGAGCATGCGGCCCTCGTCGCTGCCCACGAGCTGCAGCGAGGGAACCGTGCGCGCGCGCTCGAGGTCGTCGACTTCGTCGTAGCGCGCGTCGAGGATGCCGGCGGCGTCCATCCACCTCTGGATGTCCTTGCCGCGATAGCGCCGCGGCACGCGGATGTGCTCGCCCGCGGCGAGCAGCACGGGGCGGCCGGAGCGCTGGATCTCGTCGGCGAGCTGCACGCCCGTGGCCGAGGCGCCGACGACGAGCACTCCGCCCGGCTCGAGCTGGCGCGGGTTGCGATACTGGAACGGGGTGAGGCTGGCGATCGACGGCGGCAGGTCGCTCGCCACGGCTGGCACGCTGGGTACGTTGCACGCGCCGCTGGCAATCACGATCGCGCGCGCCTTCCAGCGTTCCCGGGTCGTGGCGACGGCATAGCCGTCCTCCGCGCGCCGAATCGACGTTACCTGCGTATGCGTGCGGACCGGCGCCGAGATGCGCTTCGCGTAGCGCTCGAGGAAGGAGACGGTCTCGGGCATCGTGCGAAAGCCGTCCGGGTCCTCGCCCGCGGGCCCGAGTCCCGGCAGCCGGCTCTGCCAGTTGGGCGTCAGCAGGCGCAGCGAATCCCAGCGCTCGCTGCGCCACGAGTTCGCCACCTCGCCGCGCTCGAGCACCGCGTGCTCGATCGAGCGCTCCGCGAGGCGGCGGCTCATGGCGAGGCCGGCGTGGCCGGCCCCGATGACGAGGACGTCGGTGCGCACGCCCGCGCCTAGTTGACGCTGACGGTGACGTTGGTCGGGTTGGTGAGGATGTCGTAGACCGCCGAGCGCTTCTGCGACTGCGCGACCAGCGCCTCGATCTGCTCCTTCGTGGCGTCGGCGTCGACGGTGAAATGCACCGTCACGCCGTCGAAGCCGTTGCGCACGTCGCTGTCGATGCCGAGAATGCCCTGGATGTCCATCGAGCCCTCCAGCGTCGCCGTGACCGAGCGCAGCTGGATGCCGCGGTACTGCGCGACCGCCGCGATGCCCGCGGTCAGGCAGCCCGCGAGGCCGGTCAGCACCATCTCGACCGGCGTCGCGCCCTTGTCCTCGGACGCGAAGATCTCCGGGTGGTCCATGTCGAAGCTGAACTCGGTCTTGTGCGCCTGGTCCTGGCCGAGGCCGAAGAAGCCCTTGATGTTCGTGCGGCTGTGCGTGCCGCCGATCCACTTGCTGGTGGCCTTCCAGTTGAACCGGGCGGCCGCCGGCGCCCCGCTGAGCGCCTCGCGCGCGCCGATCAGCGCCTCGACGTTGACGCCGTTCTTCACTTGCTTTTCCGCGACTGCTTTCATGTCCGTCTCCTCCGTGGGTGGGTTGGGGATGCAACCGCGGCATCGTGGAGGCGCGACGTATTCGGCAAATGTCCCCGCGCGGCGGATTGGTATTTCGATTGTTTCAGCGCGGTAACGGCCGCGCGAGCGCGGCCACGTGCTGCGCCGCCGTGCGCCCGAACACCGCGCCGCGCAGCACCGAGGTCGCACCCGTGTAGACCTGGTGGTACAGGCCCACGGTCTCGCCAGC
>Ga0335085_10011652_pt1 | contig 13025 bp, 12 predicted proteins | sample Lox_Sample_45_FD_206712 | JGI IMG/M metagenome (GOLD analysis project Ga0335085, IMG submission 206712) | Soil microbial communities from Loxahatchee National Wildlife Refuge, Florida, United States - Lox_Sample_4.5 | ecosystem: Environmental > Terrestrial > Soil > Wetlands | place: USA...
CATACCAGTTGATGAATCGATAAAACACAAATGAGCCGATGTGCCGCTGGCGCTGCAGGCTCTCGACGAGACGGTTCCACGTCTGACGCAGCTGGTAAATCCAGGCGGCGAATCGGCCGTGATTACCGGATAAGTGACCCAGTTCGTGCGCCAGAACAGCACGAAACTGCTCCGACGAAAGTCCTTCCATCAATGGTACGCCAAGCATCAGGAAGTTCTCCCGAAATCCCAAAATGCCCAGACGCCGCCATTGAATCACCGCCGCGTTAAATTCGTTTGTCAGCAAGATGTGGTGAAAGCGGGGCGAGTCCAGAACGGCTGTCAACTCGTCCACCAATTCAAACAACTTCGGCGCGTCCGTGCGTCGCAGCCGCAGTCCTTGGGGCGGCGGAAACCGGACACACAGAGCCCGCACAATGATTGCTGCGAACGCGATTAGAAACACCTCCACTCTGATCGCCCCGCCCGAGGCGCTTGGATCTGACAGAATCGACCAGCCCAGCCGGAAAACCAAGGCGACGAGTACGGCTAGAACCAAGAAGATATACGTGTAACCCAGCCCAGCCAGCGTGGCGACGCGAAGCTTGTAGATCGTCAGCCTGCACTTGGCATATTGCTCAAGGCGCTTCACTAACGAGTTGAATTCATCTCGCGTCATCTCACGGCTGAAACAGAATCTGGCCGGACTTGTTGCGGACACGGGTCGTGCCCTGAACGAGCCGACTGTCCTTGACGGCTCCGTTGCCGTCGAAAGCGATGTGCCACTCGCCGGCTGGAAGCGCGACGTCCGCGCTGCTCGAATCGGCCGCGTTGACGATGACGCAAACCTGCTTCCGCGATTCGCCTTCCACGCCGCTGCCATCGATGGTGAACATGAGGACATTCGGGTTGCCGGTGTCGACGAACTTGAGCCACGCGGCGATCTGTTCCTTGGCGCGGATGCGAAACACCGGGTGCGCCTTGCGAAACGCGATGAGGTCGCGCACGTAGGTGAAAAGGTCTTGATTCTTCTTCCTCAATGACCAATCAACTTCGTTGACTGCATCGGGCGCGTTATAGCTGTTGCCGTTGCCGTACTTGGTGCGCGCGAACTCGTCGCCGCCGTGAATGAACGGCACGCCCTGCGCGGTCAACAACAGCAGGTAGCCAATCTTCATCATGTCTTTGACGTCATCCTCGGTCGCGTTCGGCTTCGAGAGCCTGAGTTTGTCCCATACGACCCAGTTGTCATGACAGCTTATGAAGTTGATGACCTGGTCGGGACGATCCGCCCAGAGTCGGAAACTGCCTTGAATCGCGGATTCCAATTCGTTCCGGCTCGAACCGTTCTGCACGAATCCGCAGTTGGCCTTGTCGAACGGCGAGCCGACGAGCGCGTCGCGGATATTGTCGTTGAACGCGCCAAGATGCGTGCCGACGATGGTTTGCTTGTTCGTCGGACGCGCCGGCGCCTGCTGCCCTCCCCCGCCCCAAGGCTCGCCGTACAGAACGATGCTCGGGTTGATCGCGCGCAATTCGCGTTCGACCTCTTTCATCGTGTCGAGATCCATCAGCGCCATCAAGTCGAAGCGAAACCCGTCGATGCCGTACTCCTGTACCCAGTACTTGAGTGAATCGACGATGTACTTTCGCGCCATCGGCGCTTCGGTGCGGAAATCGTTGCCGCAACCGGAGCCGTTCGACAACCTGCCGTCGGGCAGGTAACGATAGTAGTACCGCGGCACGAGCGCGTTGAACGGCGCGCCGTTCGCGGTGTGATTGTACACCACGTCCATGATGACGCCGATGCCGCGTTCGTGCAGCGCCCCGACGAGTCGCTTGAACTCGCGCACGCGGCTGTCGTCGTCGATATTCGTCGCGAACCAGCCGTCGGGGGAATTGAACGCCATCGTGACGTAACCCCAGTTGTAATTGGTGCTGGCCTCGTCGTTCTCGAAATCCTGAAGCGGCATCAACTGCACGTGTGTGACGCCAAGTTCCTTCAAGTAATCCGCGGCTTCGGCGAACCCGAGGTACTTGCCACGGTGCGCGGGCGTGGCGGACGAATTCGTCGCAATGGTGAAATCGCGGACGTGCATTTCGTACACGACCATGTCCACGGGCGACTGAAGTGGCGGGCCTTTCTTCGTGCGCTCCCAACCGTCGGGATTCGTCTCCGCCAAATCCGTGATGCGTGCGCGTGTCGTATTGTGGACGGTGTTGACCGCGTAGATGTCCACGACCTCGTGGTCAGGCGACAACTCAGTGCCGTCGAGGCTGTAAACGTAGAACTTGCCCTTGAGATCGCCCGACACCGCGCACTCCCAAATCCCCTTTCCCGCGGGCTTCATCGGATGCACCGTGCGCCCCTGGCCGCCCGTTGCTTTGTCATAAACAACGACCCGCCCCGCAGCCGCCGTCGGCGCGAACACACGGAACGTCGTCGCCCGCGGCGTGTACGCAGCGCCAAGCACAGCATTCGTGTCCCCGTACAACGCCGGGTCATTGAGCACACCGCGGGGAACAGCTTGCGCTGCGCCCGCGAAATTCTGCACGCTGACTTTGTAGACGCGCTCGCCGACGTCGAGCGGCTGCGCAGTCGTCAACTCGATCGTGTTCGACTTTTTGCCCCGCGACGAGAGAATCGGGCGTGTCGAGGCGACACTCACCTCTTGACCTCGATCATCTTTCACTGTGGTCTTGTCAGCACTCGATTCGTCGGCGCCAAGCGGCCGGGATGTTTGCACCACGAGCAGTGTCGGCGCATCGATGTATGCCGCGACGACTTGCGGCGTGATGTCGGGCCGAATTGTGAAAACCTGGTTTTTTGTTTCGATGAGATAGATTTCCCGGCCAAGCTCGGGCCGCCAAAACTTGTCGTCGCCGTCCTTGCGATCCCAACTCAGTTCCAGTCTCGGCAACACACCGATCTTGTCCGAGTCGCCGTGCTCGCCGTATTCGCTGCGGTCGATTTGGAAGATTGGCCCGTACTCGTCGCGTCCCACTTCGAAACGCTCGTTCTGTTCGGGCGATCGTTTGTAGTTACCGTCCCAAGTCCAGATGCCGACATCGGTGTAGTCCTCGTCGTAGCGATGATAATGAACCGTGATGACGTTTTCGGGAGACGATGGCTTCTTCAATTTCCACGCGGACGCGTCACGCAATTCGACGATCCGTCCAACCGCCGGCCACTGCCACACCTGATGCTGGTAAATGTCACCAAAACTCGGATTGCAAGACTGGAGCCCGTCGCGGTCGATCACCAACCACAAATCGTATGCGCCGTTCGTGATCCGCGTGTCCTTGTCCAACGCGCGAACGACGACGTGCACCACGCCCGTCTCCGTCACTGTCGCTTCGCCGCGACCGACGATACGCCCTTCGTGCTTCAGCCCGGCAAAGACTTTGCGGCCGGCATTGCCCGGTGGTGGTGTGACTTCGACCGTCGCGATTTCCGAGCCCGTCGCCTGCGGTGGCGGCAGTAAGTTGGAGCCTGCCGCCTGCTCGCCCAACGCGAGCATGATGGCGAGCAAAATCGATTTACCTACTCTGCGCCACGCTGCGATGCTTTTTGTATTCATGAGAATTTGGAGTTCAAACCACTCGCGAGTAGACCAGGAGAAAAACCAACGCAGACAGCACGAGCAAGACCGCGACATTCAACTGCACGCTCAATCGGTGCAAGGTCTTCCATTCGCTTTCGAGCGCCTCGTCTGGTTGTGTCGCCGACGCGCGTTGCTCGCGCAATTCCGCCATGTGCGGCACGACCGTTTGTCGCAACCACAAATCCGTCGCTCCAGCCGCGGCCAACAGCAGCAGACTGAGAATCCCCGGCCATTTCCCAAACGCCCGATCCGCCAACAGAATTCCGACGCAGATGATTCCAATCGCGGCACACAACATGCCGACCAGATAGTAACGCGGAAACAGAGCACGCTGCAGCCGCGCCGCGTCCTCGGGCTTAAGCACCTTGAACACTGTCGGCGCGACAACGAAGCTGAAGAAGATAATGCTGCCGATCCACACCGCCAGCGTCACGAGATAACACCACTTCACCGTCTGCGTCATAGTTCGCCCGAGCCTAGCAACCGCGCACTCGCCAAGTCAAAACAATCTCCTTTACTCGCGTGCAGCCAGCGATACGCTTCGGCTCATGCGCAAGGCAGCGGTCACGCTAATCGCCGCGCTCGGCCTTGTGTCGGACAGGAGCAGGCAAATGGCGAACACAAGATCTCTACCCGAATCGCCGCGATTAAAGGAACTGCGTCCCGGGTTATTCGCGCTTCGAGGTTGGGTTGGCTGGACGCATCTTCTAATTGATGACGACGGCGTTGTCCTCGTCGATTCGGGTTTCGCAGGTGATCTGCGTCGCCTCCAAGGCGCAATTACTGGCTTGGGTTTTCAACCGCATCAACTGAAGGCCATCCTCATCACTCATGGGCACATCGATCACACCGCTAACGCCGCCGCGCTTCAAGCTTGGAGCGGCGCAAAAGTGTACGCACCTGCAGGCGATGAACTCCACTTGGACGGTCGTTATGCTTATCGCAGAGCGGCGAAAGTCTGTGGTTTGCTCAAATTCCTCGGACGCGGTCTCATGCGATACCGACCACCAAAAGTGGATGTCTGGGTGCGCGACGGTGACGAACTGCCATTCTGGGGCGGGCTGCACGTCGTAGGGTTGCCGGGTCACACCGAAGGCCACGTCGGGTATTACACCGCGTCCAAGCGCGTGTTCTTTGTGGGCGACACATTTGCCGTGTCATTTCGCATCGCGCTTCCTCCGGCCATCCCCAGCACCGACGCCGCACTGGCTCGCGAATCATTCGGGAAGGTGCTCGATTACGATGCTGATCTTCTTGTACCGACGCATTACTTCAGCATTGACGAACACACCATTGACCGCGTCCGCGCCAAGGCCGCCAGCCTGAACTTGAAGCGCTGACTTGAACTGATTACTCTCGCGTAATGGCAAAACCGACAGAGCTGCGGTTCGGGATTCTCGGCGCGGGCCGGATTGTGACCAAGCTTGGTGGAGCGTCCCGACTCGTTCGCGGCGCGAAATTGATCGCCATCGCCAGTCGCGACTTGGAACGCGCCCGCGCGCGCGCGGCCGAGTTCGGCGTCGGGAATTATCAAGCGCTTCTCGACGATCCCGAGGTGGACGTCGTCTTCAACACGCTCCACAACGGCTTGCATTGCGACTGGACCGTTCGCGCGCTCGAAACTGGCAAACAAGTCATCTGTGAGAAGCCGTTGGCATGCACGGTCGCCCAAGCGCAGCGCATGTTCGCCGCCGCGCACACGAACAATCGGAAGCTGATGGAAGCATTCATGTACCGGTTCCATCCACAGATCACCGAAGTCAAACGCCGTGTCGACGCTGGCGAGATAGGCGAGCCGCTGTACCTCCGCTCCAGCTACACGTTTCACGGACGCGAGCGCGACAATCCGCGCTACTGGCCGAATGCGGGTGGCGGCGCGCTCATGGATGTCGGTTGTTACTGCGTGAACCTCTCACGCTGTCTCGCCGGCAGCGAGCCGACGCGCGTGATGGCTCAGGCACATTTCGACGAAACCACGGATGTTGACCTCACGCTGAACGGCTCGCTGGTCTTCGACAATCGTCTCACCGCGCAGTTCAGTTGCAGCTTCGAAGCGGAGAACTCCTGGGCTGCGGAAATCGTCGGCACGAATGGCAAGCTGGCGATTCCGCATCCGTGGTTGCCGCCGCAATGGCCCGCGCAATTCGTCATCACACGTGACGGGAAGGACGAAGTCGTGCGCGTTGAAGCCGACTCGGTCCCGCAGCACGTGCTCGCGCCGTTTGCATTGGAAATCGAACACTTCGCCGACTGCGTCCGCAACGACCGCCCGCCAACGTTCCCGCCGGGGACAGATGCCGAACGAGATTCGCTTGCCAACATGCGAGTCATCGAAGCGCTGCTCGAGTCGGCCCGCCACGATTCGGCCGACGTGAGGGTCTGAAACAGTGCTGCTGCTCAAAAACCTGTTGTTCACGATCGTCATTCCCGGCACGGTTGCGGTTTACGTTCCTCTGTGGATTGCCAATACTCATCAACCAAGGACCGGCGTCACAGGCGCGGTCGCTATTGCCCTTCTGACGCTCGGCGCACTCATCTATGCCTGGTGCATTTGGGATTTCGCCACGTTCGGTCGCGGCACGCCGGCGCCGATCGACGCGCCGAAGAAACTCGTTGTCCGCGGACTGTACCACTACACCCGCAATCCGATGTATGTCGGGGTTCTTACCGTTATTGTCGGCTGGGCGGTTTTGTTTCAGACCAAGTCGCTGGCGATCTACGCGCTGATTGTCGCGTTGTGTTTCCATCTATTCGTCCTCTTCTACGAAGAGCCGCGTCTCCGACACCAGTTCGGCAAGGATTACGAGAATTATCGTGTCCGTGTCGGGCGCTGGCTGCCGAAGCTGCGTTGGCCGTCCGCTTAATCCTTGATTCCGTGCCGCGATTCCCTAGAATGCGGCGGCAAGGGAGGTTTGAGATTTCAGTGACCAAGCTTACTCGAATTCAAGCCCGCGAGATTCTCGATTCGCGCGGGAATCCAACCATCGAGGTGGACGTGGAACTTTCCGGCGGCGCGGTCGGACGCGCGGCCGTGCCGAGCGGCGCGAGCACGGGCGAACACGAAGCTTGGGAATTGCGCGACGGCGAAAAGACGCGTTATGGCGGCAAGGGTGTTCAGAAGGCTGTCGCGAACGTGAACGAAAAGATTCTTCCCGAACTCGAAGGCCACGACGCGCTCGACCAAGTCGGCATCGACCGCTTGATGATCGAACTCGATGGCACACCCAACAAAGGCAAGCTCGGCGCGAACGCGATTCTCGGTGTCTCGCTGGCGACGGCGCACGCCGCGGCGGCGCAACTCGGCATCGAGTTGTTCAAGTATCTCGGCGGACCGAACGCAAAGGTGTTGCCCGTGCCGATGATGAACGTGATGAACGGCGGCGCACACAGCGACGCGCCGATTGATCTACAGGAATACATGATCATGCCGAAAGGCGCGTCGAGTTTTCACGAGGCGCTGCGGATGGGCGCGGAGGTGTTCCATGCGCTGAAGGGCGTACTCAAGGCCGGCAAGTACAGCACCGCTGTTGGCGATGAAGGCGGTTTCGCGCCGGCGCTGAAGAGCAACGAGCATCCGCTGGAAGTGATCATGGCGGCGATCAAGCAGGCGGGTTACAAAGCCGGCAAAGACATCTTCATCGCGCTCGATCCGGCGTCGAGCGAGTTCTACGACGCGAACTCGAAAAAGTATGTGTTCAAGAAGTCGGACGGATCGAAGCACAGCGCCGCGCAGATGATCGAATTCTACGGCGGGCTGTGCAAGAAGTACCCGATCATTTCCATCGAGGACGGCTTGGCCGAAAGCGATTGGGACGGCTGGCGGTTGATGACGGAGAAAATGGGCGACAAACTGCAACTCGTCGGCGACGATGTGTTCGTGACCAACACGAAGTTTTTGAAAAAGGGCATTGATTCGGGCGTGGCCAATTCGATTCTCGTCAAGGTGAATCAAATCGGATCGTTGACCGAAACTCTCGATTGCATTGAAATGGCCAAGGAAGCGGGATACACGGCGGTTATCAGCCATCGCAGCGGTGAGACCGAGGACACGACCATTGCCGACATCGCGGTCGCGACAAATGCGGGCCAGATCAAGACGGGCTCTTTGTGTCGCACCGACCGCGTCTGCAAATACAATCAACTGTTGCGCATCGAAGAGTTGCTCGGCAAAGATGCTGTATTCGGAGGCAAACTGTAACGCATGAACTGGCCGGCTCTCTGGACGCGAATTCAATCGCTCGGCTTCCTCGTCTTTATCGGAATCGTGGCGTGTGGCGTGGGGCTGTTGTTGTTCCTGCCGCAACTGCAGCGCCGGCACGCGATGCAATTGGAGATACAGCGACTCGAGGCTGAGACCCTCCGCCAAGAACAGTTGGAAACACAACAGAAACAAGAGATCGAAGCGCTCAAGTCCGATCCTGCCTACGTCGAACGCACCGCCCGCAACAAGCTCAATCTCGCCCGCCCAAACGAAACGATTTTCCGCTTCGAGCCCGCGCCAAGTTTGGCGCCGCCGTCGAGGTAAACGAGGGCTTGACGCGGCGCGCTGGCTTCTCTAAGGTTCGTTGCGCACACACGACTGCGGGGTGGAGCAGCCCGGTAGCTCGTCAGGCTCATAACCTGAAGGTCGTGGGTTCAAATCCCACCCCCGCTACCAATTTTACAGACCCGGACAATCGCTCCGGGTCTTTCGCTTTTGGAGTATCGACACTTCCGATTGGATTATGCCGAGAGCGTTGGTATAAATGTGGACGTGAACCCTCCCCGAAAGGAATTGTGCATGAATCCACGACTGTGTCTGCTCATGGTTGTCGTCGGTTGCTCTGTTACTGGCTGCCAGTCCATCAACGTCAAAACGAGTTACAACCACAATGTCGCGTTCCGCGACCTCCACACGTTTTGCTGGGTTCCAGCGGCGGCCTGGCTTCACAACGATCCTCGCTTGCACATGGATCTTGTTGAACCGCTGGTGCAAAACAACGTGGTGACGCAATTGACCGCCAAAGGCTTTCGCCAGTCCGACTGCGCCACGGCAGATTTCGAGATCACGTTCCATCCAGCTCTTCATGACCAATTCATCGACGTTCCCAGCCTCGATCGCCAACAGGGCGGCGTGACGATCTACACCTACAGCCCAGAGACCGGCGGCCAGTTGTGGAAAAGCTCATCGGACACCATGCTGTACGACGAGCGTGAGGGATCGCTGGTGATTGCCGTCCTCCAGCCGAAAACGAATCGCGCCATCTGGAAAGGCGTCGCTTCGGCGCAATTGCTAAGTCAAGCTACCACCGCTCAGCGAGAGCAACGACTCCAAAAGGCCGTCGCCATGATTATGGAAAAATTCCCGCCACCCGCATCGAAATAGTTGCCAGCACCTTGCCGAACCTCTCGCTCATTCCATGGCCGGCTGAAGTCACGTTCGCCGAAGGATACTTCGAAGGAACGCACGACGACATTGTGTTGACGCCGCAGAACGCCGACCCGTCGCTTGGCGACGAAGGCTACGAACTCCAAGTCACGCCTACGCTGATCACCGTGTGCGCGCCTACGCCAGCGGGTTTATTTTATGGCTCGCAGACCGTTCAACAACTTCTCGCCGGCGGGCGCGTCCCCGCGATGCGCGTGGCCGACCGCCCTCGTTTCCGTTGGCGCGGGCTGATGCTGGACGAGGCGCGGCATTTCTTCGGAAAGGAGTTCGTCAAGCGAACCATCGATCTGCTGGCGCAACACAAACTGAACATCTTCCACTGGCATCTCTGCGACGACCAAGGATGGCGAATCGAAATCAGAAGCCGCCCGCAGCTCACCGAAGTCGGCGCGTGGCGTACGGAGGAAGGTCAACGTTACGACGGATTTTACACGCAGGCTGACATCCGCGAGATCGTCGCGTACGCACAGAGCCGATTCGTGACAGTTGTGCCCGAAATCGAAATGCCCGGCCACGCAATGGCGGCGCTTGCGGCTTATCCAGAATTTTCGTGCGCGGGCGGGCCGTTCGACGTGGCGACTCAGTGGGGTATTTTTGAAGATGTGTTCTGCGCCGGCAACGACGCTACCTTTGCTTTCCTCGGCGATGTGCTCGGCGAAGTGCTCGAGCTGTTTCCGTCGAAATTCATCCACGTCGGAGGAGACGAGTGTCCCAAGACGCGCTGGAAGTCGTGCCCGACATGTCAAAGGCGGATACGCGATGAACGCCTCAGCAACGAGGACGAACTGCAGAGTTACTTCATCCGACGCATCGAGAAGTTTCTGAACAGTCGCAGCCGGCGGCTCATCGGCTGGGATGAAATCCTTGAGGGCGGCCTCGCGCCCAACGCGGCGGTGATGTCGTGGCGCGGCATGACCAGCGCTGTCGCCGCCGCGAGCAACGGTCACGATGTGGTCGCGTCGCCGACATCGCACTGTTATCTCGATTACTCCTACGAGAAAATCAGCATCGAGAAGGCGCATTCGTTCGACCCGATTCCGGCAGAGCTTACCGGTGAACAGCGCGAACACATCCTCGGGTTGCAGGGGAACATGTGGACGGAACGGACGCTGACAACGGCGGATGTGGAGCGTCAGATTTGGCCGCGGTTGTGCGCGCTGGCCGAGGTCGCCTGGTCACCACGAGAACCGCGTGACTTTGCCGAATTCTTCGCGCGACTTGCCGCGCACCAACATCAACCTTTGGCAGTGCCCCACCGGTGGTAGAGGAATTTCTCCCATGGCGAGAAGAGGATTTTGTCGGCGAGCAATCCAATCAAGATGATGACTAACATCACGCCGATGACCTGATCCATGGCGTTGAGTTCCCGGCCATAGTGAAGCAGTTGGCCAAGGCCGAAGCCGGTCAGGATCGTGACGTAAATCTCCGCGCCCATCAACGAACGCCACGCAAACCCCCAGCCTTGTTTCATACCGGAAACAATGAATGGCAATGACGCCGGTAGGATGACCTTGAACCACGTGTGCAATCGTTTCGACCCCATCGTGCGCGCCGCGCGCGCGTAAATCGGCGGCACGGTGCGCACGCCGTTGTCAGTTGCGATCAGAATCGACCACAGCGAACCCATGATGACGACGAACAACATCGCGCCTTCGGTTTGCCCGTACCACAGTAACGCCAGCGGAATCCAGCAGACGCTCGGCAGCGTTTGCAGTCCGAGCGCGAGCACACCGAGCGTGTCTTCGACGAACTTGAATCGCGCCGTCAACAGTCCCAGCGGCAAGCCGACCACGATGCTGAGAAAGTAGCCAATCAACAATCGTTTCATCGTCACAATGGTCGCCACCCAGAGGTCCTTGAAGTTTTGGCCAAGATATTGCGCGACTGTGATCGGGTCCGGCAAGAGGACGGGCGACCACCGTTTCGTCTGATAAAGCATTTCCCAGACGCCGACCAGCAGCACAAAGAAAAGGATGACGACCAGCACGCGCTTCATTCCGGCACCTCCGCCGCTTCCAACACCAGATGTTGCTTCAACGCGCTGCGCACGGCGGTCGCGTGTTTCGCCAGCTCGACACTGTTGATGTCGCGCGGCCGCGGAAGATCGACCTGAAACTCCTCGCGAATCCGGCCGGGATGCGGCGAGAACAACACGACCCGGTCACCGAGGCATGCCGCCTCGCGGACATTGTGCGTGACAAAGACGATGGTCTTGCGTCGTTTCTGCCAGATCTCCTGGATGTCGCCGTAGAGTTGCTCGCGCGTCAACGCGTCGAGCGCGGCGAACGGCTCGTCCATCAGCAACACGCGCGGATTCGGCGCGAGCGCGCGGGCCAGCGCGACGCGCTGTTTCATACCGCCGCTGAGTTCGTGAATGTTGGCGTGAACGAACTTCTCCAAGCCAACCAATCTCAAATAGAAGTGCGCCACTTCACGCCGTTCCTTGTTGCTGAGATTCGATTTCAGCTTCAAACCGAACATCAGGTTGTCCATCACATCGAGCCAGGGGAACAGCGCTGGCTCCTGAAACATCATCATGCGCTCGCGGCCCGGGCCCGTCACGGGCTTGCCGTCAGCAATCACCTGCCCGCTGTCCGGCAATTCCAGACCCGCGATGATATTGAGCAACGTTGACTTGCCGCAGCCGCTCGGGCCGACCAGGCAGATAAACTCACCTTCGCGCACCTGCAGGCTCACGTCGTCCAGCGCGTGCACGGTGGCCCGACGTGTCCGAAACCACTTCGACACGTGGTCGACAACCAATTTCTCCGGCGCGACGTTTTGCAGTTCTTGCTCGAGGGTCAAGGTTTCTCCACCAGCCGTTTCAAATCCGGCGCGCCTTTCAAGAATCCCGCTGTCTTGGCGTTGGCGACGAACTTTTCCAGTGACGGAAGCGAGACATCGGCCGTGAATTGCAGCCGTTTCCACGACCGCGTGATCAGTTCCGCTGGGATCTGTCGCGTTGTCTCGGCGCTCAACTCTTCGCGCACAATCTTCTGGGCTTCCTCGGGGTTTTTCTGAATCCACTCGGTCAACTCCGCGTGCGCTTGAGCAAACCTCTTCGCGAGGTCATGGTGCTCGCGCAGGAACTTGGCACTCGAAGCGAGCACTGTCGTGACCGCGCCTTCCTCTTCAAGAAACACTTTCGCGCCGGCTTCCATCTCCAGTCGCGACACCCACGGTTCGACCGTCCACACGGCGTCGAGCGTCTTGTCTTTAAACAGATTCAATTGGTCGGGATTGGCGGTCGGCAACACCGTGACCTCGCCGCCGAGTTGCGTCACCTTGAATCCCTGCGCGGTCAGCCAGGCGCGGCACGCGACGTCCTGCGTGTTGCCGAGTTGCGGTGTCGCGACCTTCTTTCCCTTGAAATCGGCCGGCACCTTGATGCGGCCATCTGGCTGGATAACCAACGCCGCGCCGCCGTTGGCCGCGCCCGCGATGATTCGCACCTCGTCGCCGCGCGACTTTGCGTAGGCGTTAATCGCCGGGCTCGGCCCGACGTAGGTGAGGTCGATGGAGTCGGCAAAGAACGCCTCCATCGCGCTCGGCCCGGCATTGTACACATACCACTGAATCTTCACGTCGCCGCCCAGTTTCTTCTCAAACCAGCCTGTCTCATGGGCGATAACACCTTGCGCGTGCGTCACGTTGGGGAAGTGACCAACCCGAATGATCGTCTCAGCTCGAGCTGTGAGCGCCGTGAACAGAAAAAGCACAATGTATCTCATCGTTTGGCCTCCACAAATGGCAGCGGTGCTTTATCGCGTCGCATCTTGCGCAACGTCACTTCGACAGTATCCGCCAATGTGTAGCGGTCGAGGATGTTGGCGATGGCGTTGCGCACATCCACCATCAACAGCCGCAGCCCGCAATGCGCTTCGTCAGGACATGAGCACGGCGCGTACGCGGTGACGCTGGCGCAGGAGATCGGCGCGAGCGGACCGTCGATCAAGCGCACGACATCGCCGATCTTGATTCGATTCATTGGCTTCTTGATGAAGTAGCCGCCG
>Ga0335085_10011653_pt1 | contig 13024 bp, 15 predicted proteins | sample Lox_Sample_45_FD_206712 | JGI IMG/M metagenome (GOLD analysis project Ga0335085, IMG submission 206712) | Soil microbial communities from Loxahatchee National Wildlife Refuge, Florida, United States - Lox_Sample_4.5 | ecosystem: Environmental > Terrestrial > Soil > Wetlands | place: USA...
CGTGGAGTTCGTCACCGGTGGCGGGAGCTTGGAATAAATGTCCTTCACGTACGCGGCCGCCGTCGGATCCATGCGCGTACCCTGGATTGATTGCCCAATCGCGGTGCAGTTGCCGGTCCTGTCAAAACTGACACATACCGGAAATGGGAACGTCCCTGCCATCTCCGCGGCGGTGGGAAGTTCTCCGGTGGTGAAAGTCGAATACGTAAGGAAGCGCCGCCATTCCTGCGAGTAGAAGAAGAAGGTCTTATTCTTGTGGATGGGGCCGCCTAAAGTGAATCCCCAATCATTCCAGCGCATGGGTGGACGTGGAATCTGCGCGAGATTGCTGAAATAGTTGTTGGCGTTCAGCTTATCATTGCGAAAGAATTCATAGGCAGAGCCGTGGAAGGAGTTGGCGCCGCCCCGCGTAATGATGCTCACCTCACCGGACGATGTGCGGCCGTGTTCCGGCAGGAAATTCGAGCGTTCCACTTTGAACTCCGCGATGGATTCGATGCTGGGGTAGGCTAACAACAGCAGATCGGCGTCACGCTCCATATCGTCAGCTCCGTCTATGACAAAGCTATTCTGTGAAGGCCGGCTGCCATTGATGGAGAGATTGAGCTGATTGGAAAGGCCCGTGGGATTGGAAGCCCCGACATAGAACTGGTCCGTCGCCATATCGGAAGCTACGCCGGGCTGAAGCGTCACAAGTTGGACGAAATTGCGCGAGAGCACAGAGAGTTCGCGGATCTGCGTGCCATTCGCCACTCCTTCCGACGAAGCCGTTTGCAGGTTTACCGCCACGGGACTTTCCTCAACGTTGACGGTCAAGCCCGCGCGTGCGACCCGCAGAACCACGTCGATCGTACGGTGATCGCTGATGTCGAGCACCAGGTGCGAGATGTATTTCTCGAATCCCGGCGTCTCTACCACAATTTGGTAATTTCCAACCGGCAACACGGGGGCGTCATAGCTACCGTCGTTTTCGGTCTTCAGATTTCGCAGGGTTGCGCCCTGGTCGGTATTGATCACCTGCACATGGGCGCCTGCAATTACTCCCCCCGAAATGTCTCGCACTACGCCCCGGATATCACCGCTAATTTCCTGGGCGGAAATGGCCCCAAGGCTCATCGCGACAGCAACGACGAGAGGCAAAAAGATTCTGGTCATATGCCCTCTTGTATTCTTGCCCAACCGAACCCAAGTCCTGACCGGTGCATCCCGGTATTCAGCGGTGGAGCACCACCTTGCACCGTGATGAACTCGGAGGTGGGGCCCAGCTCCAGCTCGAAGTCGATGGTGAGAGTGTCCTGGACGTGCAGGACCACGTCCGGCTTGACCAGCTTTTTGAACCCGCTTTTGTCGATTTCGATTTGATAGCTGCCGGGGGGCAGGTTGGCCAGGTAATACTGGCCGGCGCCGTTAGTGGCGCCCGCGTAGCGGAAATTGGTGCCCGTGTTGGTGGCGGCCACCTGCGCCCCCACGATGACGCCGCCGGTCGGGTCGGTCACCCGCCCGGACAGGGACGCGTTCGTGGACTGGCCGCGAACCATCCCGCAACATGACACAAAAAGCATCAATGCCGGGAGTCTGCGCATCGAACTCTCCTCTTTCTCGTCTTCGACGATTGCTACCAACCTGGGTCTGAGCCCCGTGCTGATATTGGCAACTTAGCGCGGAAATCGACAGGAAACAATCATGCCTTCGTTCGGCCTAATAACACTTTAGTATTAGTTTCCTACTTAGCTGGAACGAGATAGAGGTGATCACCCAATGCGATTGTACACGGCCGCCCCGGCCATCGTGAGCACGGAGTGAATAGTGCTCCTTGGCTTGGCTGCGCCCGCCATCACGTGGAGTATGGTGTCGTCAGCGACAAAATGTCCACTGAAAGCAGGGGAGGATGAGGCATCTGCCGCGGGGTGTAGCGGAATATCCACAATCCGCCGCGGCGAACAACGCGGAGAGATTGCTATTCAAGTGGACGACGACGTGGATGCCCCGATCATTAGCCTTGTGTAGGAAGGCAGGGGCGGCGAACTCGCTTGCGGCGACCAGATAATCGGCAAAACGGCAGCCCCGGTGATGGAGGGTGCGGCGAACCTGGCAGGGTCTTGAGTGATGGCAACCACATCTGCCTGGTGCTGCCGCAGTGTAAAGATCACATCGAGCAGCAATAACCATAAATTTTACGAAGGTTTCTCGATGCGATCAATGACGATCGTAGGCACGGTACCCACGATCGGCTGCAGATCAAGGCCGAGTTGTTCGCGAAGAGCCGTCGAGATCGAGGAGTCGGCAGAGTCAGGCATGAGCGAGTTTCCGTTTTCAAGGTAGATTAGCCGCCTGACGAAAGTGCTGGACCTGTTCTGGATTTCATCGGGTGTCCACTGTAGCGTAAAATTGTAAGTACCTTCGAGGCCCGTACGGTCGATAACGATGCGGCCGAGTTGAGTTTCTAACATACGGATCAGGCACATCTCCCGGGCGGACGAGATGGGGATACCTCGTCCCCTGAGCTCACCCCCAGTCACACCTAAAGTGCCCATGCCTAGGGTGTCTCCAGTTCCTGTCCTCTGAAGTTTTGGTCCGATTTTCGAAATTTGCAGCGCATACATGGGCACTTGTTTTGTACCTGGACTTACCTTAAGGTTGAAGCGGTCTGCGAGGAGCCACTGAAGGCTCAATCGACGCTGTTCCTCCCGCTCCTCAGGAGTAAGTCTTTCCAGCCGTTCAACTTCCGAAATCGCGACTAAAGCGGTGACATCGAACCTCTCGGAGTCCGTCCAAACCTCTCCCCCCACTACCTGCAAGGCGCGAACATCGTACGCTGCCGCGATAATATCTTTCAACGTATAGTCGATGATAGTGAGTCTGTCTGGGATCGAACTGAATCCACTGGCACCGTTCCGGGAGCGATTAGACTTAATCGAGACAACCTCGAAATTCGGCCTGAGCAGAGCGATTTCAGACGCGGATTGCGCGAGCGTTTGACCGACACCAGGCAACAGGGCAATCGCCGTAGCTGCGGCGAGACCCACTCCGGCCCGAGGTTTTTTGCGAAGTCGATTCTGACCGGCCGATATCCGATGACCAATTCCCTGGACAATGAGTGAGTCCTGCACCGCCGGCAGAAATTGCCGGAGCCAGGCCGCGACGAGGAGAAGTGCGCAAAACGGGGAGTTGTGCTTCACCATAGCGAACGGAGCGTCTGATCCTTAATAGCAATCAAATTAGATTCCTTCGCGAGCACTCTGCAGCGAATGCGCTGCCGGTCCCGCGCTATTCCATCTCGAACGCGAGATATTGGAATTGTCCCTGGCGCTCAATGCGCAACACCGCCGCGTCGCCCGGTTTGAGTTGAGCCGCCGCTGACCTTAATTGTCCCACGGAGGCCACTGGCGTGCGATTGAGCGCGTGAATGACGTCACCCGGCTGCAGGCCAGTATTGACGGAATTGAATCCCGGCGCCTGTCCAACCACGATCACGCCCGTAGCGATGCGCACCTCCGGCAGCAGGGAACGCAGTTCATCATCAAAACCCAGTCCGAAGATGCCGAGCTGCCCGATGTGGCTCTTCATCGGATCCGCGATATCGGCGAGCCGGTCCATCCGATCGCGCGCCACCATGGCCGGAACGTTGAACGATAGCTTCTCCGTTCCCCGCAAGGCGTCGATTTTCAAAACCTGATCGGGCGGGTGCAAATAGAAGGCAGCGGCGAACCCGGGCAGACCGAGCATGGGGTGGCCGTCTACGGCCACAATCACATCGTCGCGCTTTATACCGGCTGCGTCCGCCGGTCCCTGCGGTATGACATCAACGATCACCACGCCCCAGCTCTGCGCCAACCCCAGACCTTCGGCCAGGGTGGGTGTAATCGTTTGTGCAGCTACCCCAATTTCGGTGCGGTGTACGTGGCCATACTTCCGCAGGCTTTGGTAAACGAAATCCACGGTGCGTGCCGGGATGGCAAAACCCAACCCTTCACTGCCTCCACCGTTGCTGAGGATGAAGGTGTTCAACCCGACCACGGCGCCGGTAACGTCTACCAGCGGCCCGCCACTACTGCCCGGATTAATGGGCGCATCAGTTTGGAGGTACACCATAGGATTATCGGGATCGGGTTGCCGCCAAGCCGAACTGATGACGCCCATGGTTACCGAGTTCTGCAAACCTTCCGGGCTGCCGATGGCGAAGACGAGTTCCCCCGGTTGCGGAGAGTGTTCCAGATTGAACCGCAGCGTAGGCAGGTTGCTGGCCTCAACCTTCAGCAACGCCAGGTCAGCCTCCTGTTGGGTACCGATGACTTTCGCTTCCAATACCTGCGCCTTCCCGCCACCGGACACGTCGAACAAGGAGGCTGGTTGCACCGGCAGAACTACCCGGATGCGCTGCGCCCCGGCCACCACGTGGGCGTTGGTCATGATATAACCGTCAGGGTCCACGATCACTCCGGCGCCAATCGCGTGCTGGCGCACGATCACCGCAGTTTGCTTTCTATCACCTCCCTGGGCTGTTCCAAACCCGGTGACCTGGATCTGAACGACGGCCGGAGAAACCTTGTTGGCCAGTTCTTGCAGTGAGTCGCTAAACTGCACCAGCATATGTGAGGTAACACGTGACAACACCTGGTGATCGCGAGCGCATTCCGTTGTCGCCGGATTGGTCTTGCGCTGTTGGCCAATCGCCGTATCCAGCGCAATTGCCGCACAAGCTGCGATCATCAGTAGGCGGATCAAACATCGCGTCATAGAAAATGCCTCCAGCAACTCAGAGCTGCTGATGTGGCGAGGGAACGCTTACAAGCTGCGCTTCTCCCCGTTTTTCGTCCAATTTGGGGACCCAAAGCGGTAAGTCGTGCGCTACGGGGAAGCCCCGCTCCCGCCAAGCCAGGAGCCCCCCCGCAAGGGGACGAACGCGGGTGAATCCCCGCTCTTGCATGGCCAAAGCCACGCGGGCGCTCGTGAACTCATGCGGCGTGTCGCAGTAAAGGACCAACTCGCGATCGCGCGGGAGGGGGGCAGGGGTTTTTCTGTCGTAGGATCTGTACTGTTCGAGCTTACGAGGATCGATGCGAAGTGCGCCGGGGATGCCCGGAGTGTGCCGCGCGCGACGCTGGCCGCCCTGTAAATCGAAAATGCGGACCTGTTCGCCGGCATCCAGCTTGCGCTTCAGCTCTTCCGGCGTAATCCGCGCCAAGCGAAACTCGCGAATGAACCGAAACCAGCGAGCCAGCTTGCGACCGAGGTAAACACAGACTCCGGCGAAGGCGATGATGGCGAAGATCTGTCCCATCCTGACCGCATAGGCGGCCGCGCGGTCCAAGTCCCGGCTGAACGCATACCCAAGTCCGGCGTACACGGCTGACCAGACGCTGGTTCCAACGGCATCGAAGGTTAGAAAGCGGAGCCGGCTCGTACGGGAGAGCCCGGCCAGGGGAGGTGTGGCCGCATCCAGCCCCGGCACGAACTTGGCCACCAGGAGAATCTGCGGCCCATACCGGGCGAAGTGCTTTTTCGACCGGCGCTCAGCGGCTTCCGGATCAGTCGCTAGGCCCAGCAGAAAGTGCAAAATCGGGTCGCCCCACCGCCGGCCAGCCTCGTACCACAGCCAGTCAGCCAACAGACTGGCGGCGAGCGCCAAGCCGAGCGCGGGAATCAAGCTCAGTCGTCCGGAGCCGGCGAGTGCGCCCGCCGCAAGAAGAAACAAGATAGACGGTATCGGCAAACCTAATTGGTTTGCGAACACCACGGCGAAAAGGACAGGGTAGCCGTTCTCCACAAGAAAATGGACAGTAGAATTCATGCCGCAACCAATTCTTGGCCGTAGGGGGCCGCTCGCCGACTGCTCGTCGCTCAAACTCTTCGGGCGCCGGCAACGTTGCTCAATACTCCCAGCTCTTCCTTCACGAAAGTCAGGTTCGAATCTTCCGGGTTATAGTCGATCGTGACCAGATCGCCCAGATCTACCTGCCCCGTGGCCAGCAAATTGGAAAGCGGAAACACCAAGTGACGTTCGATGGAGCGCTTCAAATGGCGCGCTCCGAATCTTGAATCCGTGCCTTCCTGCAAAAGGAAATCTCGAGCGCTGGGCGCACAGTGGAATACAAACTGCCTCCCCACCGCCGAGGAGATAATCCTTCGCTGCACGTGCTCCAGCTCGATGTCCAGGATTTTGTCCAGGTGCTCTTGCTTCAGCGTGCGGAACACGATCACCCTGTCGATGCGGTTCATGAACTCGGGCGAGAACTTACGTCGCGCTGCCTCAACGGCCACGCGGTAGATCTTCTGATCCAGATCCGCATCTTCATCGCGGCGCGCGCCGGTGTAGCCGAGTCCGCCGCTGACCAGCCTGGTCATTTCGTGGGATCCCAGGTTCGAGGTCAGGAAGATCAAGCTGCGCGATAAATCGACCCGCCGGTTGTCTCCCAGTGTCAGCGTCGCTTTGTCGAGAATTCCCAGCAGAAGCTGCCACAATGAATCAGAGGCTTTCTCGATCTCGTCAAACAGCACGATGGAAATCTTCACTTTCTCCGTGTAATGCTGCTCCAGCGCCTCCTGGGTGATCATTGGTTGCGTGTCGCGATGACCCACGTAGCCCGGCGGCGAGCCAATCAGTTTGGAGATGTCATGACTGTGCTGGAATTCCGCGCAATCGATCTTGAGGACGCGAGGTTCCCCGAACAATGCCTCGGCGGCGGCCTCTACCAGTCGCGTCTTGCCGGACCCGGTGGGTCCCAGCAGAAGGAGGTTGGCCAAGGGGCGGCCAGGCGCGGAGAGACCTGCCAAGTGAGCCTGATAGACGCGTGTCAACTGCCGAATCGCGCGGTCTTGTCCCACAATTCGCCGGCGCAGCTCATTCTCGAAGTTTTCTGCTTCCGGGCATTGCTTGGTCGGATCAAGGACCGCTGCGCTTCCGTTGTGCCGCGAACCCCGCCGCGGCGTCGGCGCAGCCTGACGTATTTCCCGCCCTGATTCTTCGGCTGTCGAAGTTGAGAAGCAATCATCAACTGCTAGCGTAGCGCTGTTGTTGCTCATGGTAGACCTCCGACTGATAGTGCAAAGCCGTCCTAGGGACCCTGTCGTCCGATTAGGGGCTCTACGTTCCGTCTCCGCTCGCTTAGATGTGCATTCGTCGGGCCAAACGCTGATGGGCGCTAAGCTCTTTGTTTTAAAGGCGGTCTGCCTGCACGATTGCCGAACTGTGCCCCCCGTAGGGCAGTGCCCTGCAAATGGCACGGCCGACGTCGCTGAAATTCGGCATCGGAAACGCGCCCGTCAACCTGAACTGGCAGAGGATCTGGCGAAATCAGCCGTGTAATGGTCGGAGCCTGGCACGTTCGGTGATCTTACTCACGAAGCAGATCGCGGGCGGCACGAATTGTTCGCGCCGGCGCAAGTTAGTGAATGGCTGAGGGAATGCGAACGGATGGAACGCCAACGCATCGATCAAGAGTTGGAAAGATGGCGCACGCCACCTCCTGCCTTACCCCAGTTCCTCAATACTTAGCAGGAACCAGCGAGAGAGGCCGTCCCTGGAGGGCGTAACTTCGTAGGTTAATCGACACAGGATTTCTGTGCCGCGGGCCGGCCGATAGATCTTGGTTTCGCTCACGTTGATTTTCCGATTCATACGTACCTCCCTGCGCATGTTTTACGTATTACCTTGAGCACCTGAGGCGCCAAAGTTGAGGTAACGTATGTCGACTCGGTGGGCGAGACAGTAGCGGCATCGAGGGATTTACTATTTCTGTGGAGTGCTTCACCCGGTTTTCTTTCCTCAAGTTTTCAGGGCTTTCCGTTGCCAGTGACGCTTCTCGTCAGACGTTTCTTGACGAACTCACGAACGACCCCTTCGCCTGCCCGCCCGGCAACCTCAATCGCGAAGTTTGTAAAGGTCAGGCCCGCCCCCCTGTTCGCGCGCGGGTAGTACAAATTTGATAAAGCGGCCGCGGTCAGATCGCCAAGCAGATATGAATAATTGGGCATCGAGTGTCCGCTGTCGCTGCGCGCGATCACAGCCCAGCTCGAAGCGTGCAGGAAGCGGGATTGGACGGAGCCTGAACCCTGGTAAAAATAACGCGGGTCTTGATGGAAGATCGACGGGTACACCGCATGGCTCAGGAAGTCGCCGATAAGGCGATTTCCCAACCCCGCCCCATAGCGTTTTCCGTAGCCTTCCGCACCCTGGCCGTATCCGGCAAAGCTATTGCGGGCCTGCTCGATGCCAGCTGCCACGCCGACTCCAAGCAGACTGCCGGGATCGAAGATAGCGTGCCTTGTGAGGGAGAATTTCTGTCTTCTGTTCAGCGGAGCTGCATCCCAGACGTAGCTCGTGTAGAAATTGGGTAGGACGCCGGCTAGACGTTGCTTTTCTTGTGCTTTCACCTGCATTTGGGCGATCACCTCGGTGGGACGGACCACGATCACCTGCTTTTGTGATGCGATCGCGAGCCGAATGTTGGGCATTTCATAGACCTGCCCGGTTGATATCGTGAACTCCGCACGCGCATAAGGCTCGAAGCCCTTTGCTTCGACACTCATCAAATAGGTCCCAGGAGGAACCGCGGTGAAAGCGAATTCGCCATCCTCTCCTGATACCACCGTGTAGTGCTGTAGCGTGCTGATATTGGTAAGCGTGATCTGCGCGCCGAGAACACCGGCCCCGTCTACACTCAGCACGGCGGCAAGGATGCTGCCGTTTCGTTCCGTGGCTTGGGATTGCAAAGGGGAATCCTGTCGAGCCGATTGCGCAAACGGCGCCTCAGTGACTTCACTCCCAGCAGGCTTGTTGATAGAACGGCTCTCAGCCGCTGGCCCGATCTTGTCCTGGGCGCGAGCTGGAATCGTGGCAAGGAGTGTGACAGAGCTGAACAAGGCAATGGCCCAGCGATGGCCGACCTTCATTAACTTTCTCCCTCCGCACCCCTTCCGACGGGCAATGCCCCATACCCGCCCTGTTTAAGAGCGCCCATTTTTCAGTATTGCGAGCATAGCCCGGCAGGCTAACCCCTCGCTCCAGCGAGCTTCTGTTGCATGCTCGCTTTCAGTTGATCGATGCAGGCCTGAACGGCTGCACTCATCCCACTGACCACGGAGCCTAACGTGCGGGACTCAACGGTTGAAGTTTCCTGCGCGTCCCCGGCCCACACGGTGGCTCCCGTCCGCAGGTTGACCAAATGCGCGGATACTTCGGCCTCAACTCGGGTCGCACCGCCGTAATCAATCTCATCGAGCCGTTCTAATCGGCCGGTCATGAGGTACTCCGGTTTGTCGAGAGCGTCGTACGGCCCCACTAAGGAGAAGGGGCCTGAGGAACGCAGCGCTTTGATCACCGCGGTTGTGACCGTCGCGCCGGGATCGGTAGCCCATCGGTGGTACTCGTAAAACCCGACCTGATTTGGAGTTTCGCGGTAAACAATCCGCCCCTGACGCAAGTAGGCAGATGTTCCAAACGGGCGCACGGCCAGCGTCCCAAGCCCCTGTGGCTCGGTGGCTCCACGTCTCGGTGTCGGCGCAAGCTCGAGCGTGTAATATTGGGGATATCGGATTTTGCCTCCGCAGCCGAACATGAGCAAGGCCGCAAAACAGGCTGACGCCATCATGATGGTTTTCTTCATTTGATTTGTCCTTGTGGAACTTCGCGGCCTTTGGGCTGCCTGATTCGTACCAGACTCCACGGTCGTTCCTTTACAGACTGGCTGAGGTCGTTCAAATTATCGGTGGCCATCCGGATATTCTCGAGCGTATCGCTGATATTTTGCTCGTTCGCCCGGAGCAAGGAGTGGAAATTGCCGACCAGGTCGTGAGTCTCTTCCAGAGTGCGATGAAGTTCAATCAGGTCGGCATGCATCGGCTCGCGAAGGTCGCTGATCGTCCCATTCGCGTTCGAAATGGTGGCGTTCGCGTTAGCCAGCGTCGTGTTCAGGTTATCTACCGTGGGCCCGATTTTCGCAGAGACTTGTGCAACCATCGTATCCGCATTCGACAGAATCGCCGCCACGTGCTTCTGATTCGCGTTGCCGGTTAAGCTATTGAGATTTGTGAGTAGGTTCTGTGCATTGCCGGTGAGCTTGTCGACATCGATCCGCACTGACGCCAGCGTCACCTGTGCGGAATCTGCGAGCGCAGCGACTTTGCGCTCCATTTCGTCCATGGTTATGGGTTCTTGCGAGGGAATCGCTGCTCCTGCGGGCAAGCGTGGCGCTTCGTTCGACCCGGTCGTAATCGAAATCGCCGGGCTGCTCATGAGGCTGGTCGATTCAAGCTTGGCGACTGATTTTGAATTGACGGGCGTTCCGCGCCTCACAACGAGAGAAATCTCGATTCGGGTCGGATCCGCAGGGTCAGGTCGCAGCGCCGTTACTTTGCCCACAGACATCCCGCCAAACAACACCTGCGTCCCCGCTTCCAGCCCGCCTGCGTACCGCAGGTAGGTCTTGTACGGAAGTTGTTGTTCTCCCCACTGTGCATTACTTACGTAGTAGACCGTAATACATAGAATCACGGCGCTGGCTACTACCAAGAAACCTACCTTAGCTTCGACATTCTTCACGGTCATGCTCCTTCAGACCCGCGAACTCGCGCAGGTGTGTTTGCATCGTCGTGCTCTCCTCGATGCGATCAGGCACTCTGTCGAGAAACTGCCGGATGCGGTGATCGGTACTTGCCCGAAACAATTCCTTGCTCTCCACCGCAATGATCGAACCCCGATGCAAAAACGCGATGCGGTCAGCGATGCGAAAGGCACTGGCCATCTCGTGCGTGATCACCAGCAGTGTCATGTCGAACAGGCGTTTAAGAAACAGAATCAGCTCGTCAAGTTCGGCCGCGATAATGGGGTCAAGGCCGGCAGACGGTTCATCGAGAATCAGGATCTGCGGGTCGAGGGCTGTTGCTCGTGCCACAGCCGCGCGTTTCTTCATCCCTCCAGACAACTCTTCCGGCAATAAGTCACCTGCCTCGCCCAATCCCACGGATGCGAGTTTCAGGTAACTCATAATCTCAATGGTCGGCTCCGCCAGTGTGGTCAGTTCGCGCAACGGCAAGGCGACATTCTCCCGGGTCGACAGCGAGTTAAAAAGTGCTGCTTCCTGAAAAGCGACTCCCATGGTACGGCGAATGGCCTTCAGCTCTTTCACTGAACACCGGTTAATATCGGTTCCCTGAATCTTCACCTGACCGGAGGTCGGCCGCTCCAGACCGATGATTTGGCGGAGTAACGTGCTCTTTCCGGCGCCGCTGCCTCCCAGCAGCACCATGACTTCGCCCCGTTTGACTTCCAGGTTTATTCCACCCAGCACCGGCTGCCCGCCGTACTCGACGCGGAGATCGCGCACACAAATAATTGGATCTACCATGAGTTATTCCAGCCTCGCGATGTAAAAGATCGCGGTGAAAAGAACATCGGCAAGAAGGACCAGAAGGGTGGATTTCACTACGCCGGAAGTTGCGGACCGCCCTACCGCGTCGGGCCCACCACGGGTCCTGAAACCCTCCAGGCATCCGACGTGCACGACGATGGTGGCGAACGCAAGGCTCTTCAAAAGCCCCATGAAGATATCGCGCAATACAATCGAATTGGCAACCGCTCGTAAATACATCACCAGGGTTATCCTGGTCGAGGCCATCATGAATGCGCCCCCGGCCAGTATGCCGAATACGTCGCTCATCAGGGTTAGACAGGGGATGGTTATCACCGCCGCAAGATACTTGGGCGCCAGCACGAATTCGATGGGATCCAAGCCCATCGTCCGCAGTACATTGATCTCGTTGGTGACCGTCATCGTTCCTATTTCGGCAGAAAATGCCGATCCGGACCGGCTGCTCGCGACCACCGCGGCCAACAAGGGACCGAGCTCGCGCGTGAACCCGATTCCGATGATGTCAACAACCAACTGCAGCGCGCCGTATCGCCTCAGTTCCGCCCCACTCTGCATGGCAAAGATGAATCCGGTGCTCATTGACAGGGTCGCGAGCATGGGCAAGGCATCGAAGCCAATCGCCACCATCTGCACAAGTGCCGCTCGCCAGTGCCCGCGCTTTCCCAAGATCGGCAAAAGGTCGGGCAGGGCGCAAAGACCCGACCAGAACTGCATGGTTAGCTTGCCCAAATAGGAAAGCCACTGAACAACTCCCCCGCCGATGTACTCCAGAACGTTCACCCGTTTATCTCCTACTCGGCAATCTCGAACAGTTGGTGCAAGAGGCTAATTTGCAGAAGTTGCGCCGGCTGACCCCGAAGGCCGGCCAGCACCAATCGTGTGCCTTGCCGACGCGCGATTCGAACCGCCTCCAACAGCGTTGCCACGGCGGAAGTATCCATGAACGTAGCTCCTGATAAATTCACGGTCACTTTCGCCGGCTTCGGACGCAGAACCGTGCGGAGCTTGCGACGCATCTCGTCAGAGGTGTCGATCGTGATCCGGCCTTCCATGGAAACGCTGTCCGTCATCGAGAACCACCTTTAACTATCAGCTAACGATCAGCAACGCTCTGTCACAAGCACGTCCCTAGCCATTTAGCCGGGCCGGGGCCGATGGGCACACCGCGTGAGGAATCGATCGACGAAGGCGGAAGGTTGGAGCGCGAGGCGCTAAACCCGTGGTGCTTCCCACGTCGGATGAAAGAGTTACAGAAAGTGATCGCGCGTGGGGCCATTCGAGAGGGTTCCACCAAGGAGACCCCTTGCGGAGGTGTCATTCGCACGGAAGCATCGAAGGCAGCTTAACTGATGCCCTGCGTCGGGCACTGCCGTGGGGCGGGCAGTCGCGCAGTGTGATGGAGCCGCCGTTCGAATGCCCGAACCGCAGCGGCGCTACCTGGCAGAGTGCAGCGCTTCGACGAGAGGGATGTCGCTCCCTTCACCCCTCACCTGCGATCAGGACCACCACCGACCGTGCGCCCGCGCGATAGGTTGTCGCCAGCACTGGTTTCTCCGCACCCCATTCGCAAATCTCGTGCGGCGGATCCAGTGCGGTATCGATCCACCGCCGCCAGCGCTGGCTGCCGCCAATCAATATGGGAAGTTCGAACTCGA
>Ga0335085_10011655_pt1 | contig 13023 bp, 9 predicted proteins | sample Lox_Sample_45_FD_206712 | JGI IMG/M metagenome (GOLD analysis project Ga0335085, IMG submission 206712) | Soil microbial communities from Loxahatchee National Wildlife Refuge, Florida, United States - Lox_Sample_4.5 | ecosystem: Environmental > Terrestrial > Soil > Wetlands | place: USA: Florida...
GGCCGGGTCCTTGTCGACCGGCTGGACGCCGGCGTAGTTCCGCGCCTCGAAGGCGGCGAAGGCCACCGCGAGCTGGTGGCGGCGGGTCAGGCTGGCCAGGCGGCGGAAGTCGGTCAGGCCCTCGCGCTCCTCCTCGCCCATGTGGTCGCTGTTGGCCAGGTTCGCCCCGGCCACCGCGGCGAACCACTCGTCGGTGCCGACCTGGTGGCGCGCCACCTCGGCGACCGCGTCCCTGATCTCGTTGTGATCACCGATGGCGTCGAGGGTCTCGTCCTCCACCCCGGCCTTCCGGTTGGCCGCCAGCCCCACCTGGAGCAGCGCTGGGTAGAAGATCTCCTCCTCGGCCTCCGCGTGCAGTTCGAGGAACGCGGCCAGCCGGTCCCAGATCGCGGACAGCACCCCGGTATCCGCCCGGTCGATCTGCTCCAGGATCGCGAACAGCCGCCGCTGCTCGTGATGATCGTCAAGGATCAGCTGGGTGATGTCCACGGCTCCTAAGATAGCCGGATGCTCTCCGTCAGCTGGGACACGATCCGGTTGTTCCTGCACGTCCTGGCGGCCACGATCTGGGTCGGCGGCCAGCTGGTGCTGGCCACGCTGGTCCCGGTCCTGCGCCGCTTCGGGTCCGAGGCCGTCACCGCGGTCGCCCGCCAGTTCAACCGGGTCGCCTGGGCCGCCTTCGCGGTACTGATCCTCACCGGGATCTGGAACGTCACGGCGATCTCCGGGACCCCGAGCGACACCCCCAGCTATCGCACCACGCTGATGGTCAAGCTCGCGGTCGTGGTGCTCTCCGGGATCGCCGCCTTCGTGCACATCAGGACCAAGACGGCCCGCGGCCGGGCGATCTGGGGCGCGCTGACCGGCCTCAGCGCCCTGGGCGCCCTGTTCCTCGGCGTCCTCCTCGCCGGCTGACCGCGACGGTCCGGCGTACAATCTGGGCTGCGCAGGAGAACCTAAGGAAGGGCTACACGAAGGAGGACCATCGTGTTCGATGACCTCTTTCCGGTGAACTGGGCAGGCCGCCGCGCGACCGTCTCGTTCCCTGGCCGGGTCGACCTCTCGAACGCGAGCCAGCTCCGGGACCGGCTGCAGGCGGTGATCAGCCGGGGCGCCGCCCTCCTGGTCGCCGACATGAGCGGCACCGCGTCGTGCGACCATGCCGCCGTCGAGGTGATAGCACGGGCCTGCCAGCAGGCAGCGATCAACGGGACGCAGGTCAGGCTGGTGGTGTCCGCCCCGGTCGTACGGCGCGTGTTGAGCCTGGAAGGTCTTGACCGGCTGGTGGCCATCTTCCCTTCGACCGCGGCCGCTGCCGCGGGGGCGGTCACCGGGGATCCCGGACCCAGGACGCGGGGCGATGGCGGGTCGGGGAGGATCACCCCCGCCATCTTGTGGAGCCTCCTCGACGCCCTCGGCGACGGCTTGCTGCTGGCCGGGCCCGACGGGAAGGTCGCCCTGGTCAACCGGCGGTGCACCGAGATGCTTGGCTACTCCAGGGAGGAGCTGGTGGGCCTGCCGGTCGACGCCCTGCTCCCCTCCGATGTGCGGGACGCCCATCATGACTACCGTGCGGCCTACCAGCAAGCCCCCGAGCACCGGTCGATGGCCGAACGGGCCCGGCTCGCCGCCCTGCGCCGGGACGGAGCCACGCTGCCGGTCGAGATCAGCCTGAACCCGGTGCCGACCGCGACGGAGACCTTCGTCCTGGCGGTGATCCGCGACGTCAGCGGGCACCCGGGGCGGCAGGACGATCTGGTCAGCCTGACTCGGGGCGCGGCCAGCGACCAGTCACAAGCAACCAGGGACCTGCTCGACCGGGTGGTGCACCGGCTGTACCAGGTGGGACTGACCCTGCAAGCAGCTGGCGACCTTCCCGCCGAGGCGGCCCGCGCCCGCCTCGGCGAGGCGCTGGACCAGCTGGACGACGCCATTCTCCAGATCAGGGACTACGCGTTCGTGTCCGGTGGCGGCGACGCGGGGCCGTCGGCCCCGTTACGAGCAGGCTGGTCGGTCAGCTTAGCCGCGACCTGGGCGAGGAACCTGCGGACCGTGGCGGCGGCGATCCGGTGCAGGACCGCCCGGTCGAGCGCCTGGCCCACGAGACCGAGCGGCGGCCGGTACACGCCGGCCAGCTCCAGCACCGAACCAGCGCCGGATCCCGGGGCCGGGGTGAGCGTGAGGTTGGCGTCCAGCACCGGGAGCAGGCCGCCGCCGGGGCCGGCGGCCTCCCAGCGCAGCGCCATCCCGGCCGAGAGGTCCGCCCAGGCCAGCTCGCGGGCTTGCACCCGGACCAGCTTGGACACTCCCGCCACGCCCACCCGGGCGGTGGCGTACGCGTCGTCCGACGCCCCGAACAGGGCACCGTCCTCGCTGAGCCGCAGCAGTCGCTCCCGGGCGACGGCGAAGCCGACGTCCAGGCGCACTTCGTCCCCGACGAACATCCTCGTATTCCACCCGCCGCCGGGCCGCGGCGGCGAGGGACTTTGGTCCCCGGTTTCGCGGACCGAAGCCCCGGTGATGGCCAGCCGGACTACTGCTTGAGCATCTCCCGCGCGATCACCAGCTGCTGGATCTGCGAAGTCCCCTCGTAGATCCGGAACAGCCGCACGTCGCGGTACAGCCGTTCGACCGGGATGCCCCGGATGTAGCCGGACCCGCCGTGGATCTGCACCGCCCGGTCGGCGATCCGGCCGACCGCCTCGCTGGCGAAGTACTTCGCCGCCGACGGGGCCAGCCGCCGGTCGGTGCCCGCCTCGTACTGGTCGGCCGCGTCCAGCACCAGCGCCCTGGCCGCCAGGTACTCGGTCTTAGAGTCCGCCAGCATGGCCTGGACCAGCTGGTAGTCGCCGATCCGGTGCCCGCCCTGGGTCCGCTCCCGCGCATAGGTAACGCTCTCGTCGATCAGCCGGGCCGCGACGCCGACGCATAGCCCGGCGATGACCAGCCGCCCGTGGGCCAGGCTCTTCATCGCGGTGGCGTAGCCCGCCGCGGCCGCCTCGCCCACCAGTGCCTCGCGCGGCACCCGCACGCCGGAGAAGGACACGTCGGCGGTCCACGCGCCGGCCTGCCCCATCTTGTGGTCCTTCGCCGCCACCGACACCCCCGGCAGCGCGGCAGGCACGATGAACACCCCGATGCCCTTGCCCCGCGGCGCCTCCGGGTCGGTGCGCGCGAAGACCATGAACACGTCCGCCGCCGGGGCGTTGGTGATGTACCGCTTGAGCCCGTCGATGACCCAGCCGTCCCCGTCGGATGCCGCCGACGTCACCAGCGAAGAAGGATCGGATCCCGCGTCCGGCTCGGTCAGCGCGAACGACGCGACGACCTCGCCCGACGCCAGCCGGGGCAGCCACTGCTTGCGCTGCTCGTCGGTGCCGCCCATCACCAGCACCTGCCCGGCGATGCCGTTGTTGGTGCCGAACAGGGACCTGAACGCCGGACTGGTGTAGCCGAGCTCGATGGTGAGTAGCACCTGCTGCCGGACCGATAGCCCCAGGCCGCCGAACTCCGACGGCAGCGCGTAGCCGTACAGGCCCATCTCCTTAGCCTGCGCGATCAGCCGGGCCGGGATCTCGTCGGTCTCGTCGATGCCGGCCTCGGCGGGCATGACCTCGCGCCGGATGAAGTCCCGCAACAGTTCAATCAGTTCATTGAATTCGGTCTCGCTCACCATGAGCCAAGTCTCCGGCCGGACCGGCGCGCTGTCCAGCCCGGACCGGCGCGCTGTCCAGCCCGGAGCGGCACGCTGTCCAGCCCGGAGCGGCGCGCTGGCCAGGTACGCATCGTCACACCTCTTGCGCCGCCCCGCCCCGCACGTGATCATTTTCCCCAAAGGGAGGGAAACCGGTGTCATCCAGCCATGGGCCGAGGCGCAGGGTGTTCATCGTGACGGCGACGGTCCTGGCCGCGACCGCCTGCACCACGTCACCGAAGCCGATGCCAGAACCGGAACCGCCAGAGCACCGATTCTTCACCCCCCACCAAGCGGCCGTAGTGACCGCCGCGACCGCCAGGATCGCCCCCGGCCCGCGCGACGACCCGGCCGAGAAGGGCCACCCCGGCGCCCGCGAGGCCGATGTCACCGGCTACATCGACGCGATGCTGGCCGCCCTGCAAGACGACCCCCCGGCGGTCTTCGCGGGCGGTCCCTGGAGCAACAGGCACACCTCAGGACCCAACCTGATGGCCAGCTTCGCCGCCCTGGACCCGGTCGCCAAGATCGCCTGGGGCAAGCGCCTGGCCACGTGGCGCCGTCAGTACCAGGCGGGCATCGAGGCCCTCGACAAGCTAGCCGGCGGCGACTTCACCAAGGCCGCGAAGGACAAGCAGGACAAGATCCTCGCCACCGCCTCGGTCAGCACCTTCACCTCGCTGCTGTTCGAGCACACCATCGAGGGCCTGTACGGCGCCCCCGAGTACGGCGGCAACCGCGGCGGATCCGGCTGGAAGGAGATCGGCTTTCCCGGCGACATCCAGCCGCGCGGCTACACCGCGGACGAGGTGGAGCGCTCCGACGGCGTCGACCCGGTGGAGAACACCGGGATCATCGCCGACGTGATCAAGCTCCTCGGCGTCGTGTAGCCGCATGACCACCGCGATAGTGATCGGCAGCGGCGCCGGCGGTTCGTTCGCCGCGATGGTGCTGGCCCAGGCCGGCTGGCAGGTCACCGTGTTCGAGAAGGGCCCCAACCACTTCTCCAACCTGGGCGGCCAGGGCCCGATCGGGACCAGTTTCGGCAACGACAGCCTGGCCATGATCGCCCGCTACCGGGCCGAGCCCGATCCCGAGGTCTACCCGCGCACCTGGCGGCCGAACGATTCCGTCCCCGCCCAGTACACCGGCAGCGTCGACGAACTTCCCCAGGTCGTCGGCGGCGGCACCGTGCACTGGGACGCCAAGGTGCCCCGGTTCTGGGACATCGACTTCCAGCAGCGGACCGCGCTCGGCCCGTTCCCCGGCGCCGACGTCGCCGACTGGCCCTTCGGCTACGCCGACATCGCGCCCTGCTACGACGAGGTCGAGCAGCTCATCGGCGTCCAGGGCGACGTCGACGCGCTCCCCGACCTGGTGAAAAAGCACGCCCCCCGGGCGAACGAGTACGCGATGCCGCCGGGCCCCCAGATGCGCGCCTCGCTGGCGGTCGCGGCCGGGGCGAAGGCGTCCGGCCTGCACCCGTTCCCGTTCCCGATGGCGGCTAACTCGGTCAGCGGCCACAACGGCCAGCACGCCTGCAACAACTGCGGCTTCTGCGCCAGCTTCGGCTGCCCGGTGGTGGCCCGCCCGTCGGCGCTGATCCCGCTGCGGCAGGCGCTGCGCACCGGCCGGGTCCGGCTGGTCCCCGCGACGATGGTGACCAAGGTCCTGCTCAGCGGCTCGGGCGCGGCCAGGCGGGCGACCGGTGTCACGTGGATCAAGATGACCGAACGGGGTCCCGTGACCGGCGCCGCTACCGCCGACGTGGTGGTCCTGGCGGCGTCCGCCATCGAGACGGTCAGGCTCGCGCTGCTGTCTGATTTCCCCGACAAGAGCGGCAAGCTGGGGCGCCGGCTGATGCTGCACGCGTTCACCGACGGCACCGCGATCTTCACCGACGAGCGGATGCACGCCTACCGCGGCCGGTCGGTGACGCAGTGCGTGGAGGACGCGGTCGACCCGGACTTCCCCGGCGCCCGGGCCTTCGCCAAGGCGCACGGCCTGCCGTATATCCGCGGCGGCCTGATGGAGCTCGGCGGCAGCCAGGATCCGATCAGCGAGGCTCAGTCGTACCAGACGCTACTGTCCTTCGTCCGCGCCGCCAAGCCCTTCGGTACCGAGTTCAAGCAGCTCATGCGGTCCTCGATCCTGCGCGACCGGCTGGCCGGCTGCTCGTTCATCGGGCACGACCTGCCCTATCTCGGTCACACGGTGACCCTGGACCCGACGGTCAAGGACGTGTTCGGCCTGCCGGTGGCCCGGGTCACCTGGAGCGCGGGCAAGCACGAGCAGGTGGCCCAGAAGTTCTGGATCCCGCGGCTCAAGGCCATGCTGACCACGGCCGGGGCCGGCGTGGCGGTGGCGGTGCCGGCCACCGACAACAGCGGCGGGCGGCCGACCGGGAACCACGTCATGGGCGGCATGATGATGGGTTCGGAGGGCAGCGCCGTGACCGACGGCTACGGCCGGGTGCACGGCCTGGACAACGTCTACGTGGCCGACGGCTCGGTCTTCGTCACCTCGGGCGCGCACAACCCGACCAACACGATCATGGCGGTGGCCCTGCGCAGCATGCGCCACCTGGGGGGGAGCTAGCAATGGACAGGAACTACTGGGTCGACCACATCGCCCGGCTCGACCCGGAGACCGAGTACGAGCAGATCTACCGGATCATGGTCACCCACGAGTTCCCGTGGGACATGAACCAGTCGCTGTCGTTCGCGCTGTACCGCACCTACGCGGTGCCGAGCATCGGCCGGCTGCTGAAGCGGACCGGCGAGTTCACCGAGCGGACCCAGAAGCGCTACGACGACACCGCGCTGGTCTTGGACACGGTGCTCGAGTACGGCATGACCAGCCCGGAAGGCCGGACCGCGATCCGCCGGATGAACCAGATGCACGGCGCCTACCCGATCTCCAACGACGACAAGCGCTACGTGCTGTGCACGTTCGTGACGTCGCCGATCCGCTGGATCGACCGCTACGGCTGGCGCCCCCTGACCGAGCCCGAGAAGATCGCCAGCGCGAACTACTACCGCGAGCTCGGCCGGCTGATGGGTATCAAGGACATCCCCGCCACCCACCAGGACTTCGCCGCCGTCGGCGACCAGTACGAGGCCGAGCACTTCGGCTTCGACGACGGCGGCCTGGCCGTCTCCGAGGCGACGCTGAAGCTGATGGCCACCTTCGGGCCGAACCGCTTCGCCCCCCGCGCCGCGGTGACCAGGTTCGCCAAGGCGCTGATGGACGACCCGCTGCTCGACGCCTTCGGCTACCGCCGCCCGGCTCCCTGGGAGCGGCGCCTGGCCACCGGTGCCCTGCGCCTCCGCGGCCGCGTCGTCCGCCGCCTCCCGCCCCGCCGCGAACCCCTCTACGCCCGCCAGCTCCCCAATATCCGCACCTACCCGGACGGCTATCAGGTCGCCGAGCTAGGCACCTTCCCCGCCCCCGCCCCCAGCGAACTCGGTGGCCCCCCGGGTACCGTCTTAGGTACTCCGTGGGCCACCGACCCCGGCCGGGGACGTGAACTGAGCGCTGAGCACGTCCTTGCGGACCTTGCCGGTCGAGGTGAGCGGGAAGGCGTCGGTGAACAGCCAGCGAGCCGGCACCTTGAACCCGGCCAGCCGCTCCCGGCAGTAGCCGGCCAGATCAGCTTGGCTGGGGCCGCGCTCAGGGCTGGTGCCGCTGCTGCTGCCGGGGCCTTGCTCAGGAACGCGGCGGACGACCGCGCCGACGACCTCGCCCCAGAACCGGTCAGGGACGCCGACCACGGCGACCTCGGCCACGCCGGGGTGGGCGAGCAGGACGGCCTCGATCTCGCGCGGGTAGATGTTCTCGCCGCCTCGGATGATCATCTCCTTGATCCGGCCCGCGATCCGGCAGTAGCCGCGTTCGTCCATCGTGCCCAGGTCGCCGGTGTGCAGCCAGCCGTCCTGATCGACGGCCGCGGCGGTCGCGTCGGCGTCGCCCAGGTAGCCGTCCATGACCAGGTAGCCGCGGGTGCAGATCTCCCCGACGGAACCGTACGGTACCGTCTGGCCTGTCATCACGTCGGCGATCTTGACCTCGGTCTGCGGCAGCGGGCGGCCGAGCGTCTCGGCCCGGTCGGCGGGCGCGTCGTCCGGCCGGGTCATGGTGATCGAGCAGTGGGACTCGGTCTGCCCGAAGGTGAGCGTGAAGAGGATCCCGAAAGCCGCCTCTACCTGCCGAATCAGCTCCGGCGGGACGGTCGCGCCGCCCGCCAGGGCGAGCCGCAGGCAGGACAGATCGCGCCCGGCCCGGCTCGGGTGCGCGAGCAGGGCGGTCAGCATCGTCGGCACGCCTCCGATTACGGTGCCGCGGTGCTTCTCGATCAGCTCGAGCATCAGGCCCGGATCGAAGCCGGGCATGACCACCTGGGTACCCAGAGTCTGGACCAGGCCGAGGGTTATCAGCTCGCAGCCCGCTACGTGGAAGTACGGCATCGGGTTGACCAGGACGTCACCGGCCGTCAGGCCGATGGCCTGGGCGGCCAGCCGGGAATTGTTGGTCAGCGCCCGGTGGTTGAGCACCGCGGCCTTGGGCCGCCCGGTGGTGCCCGACGTATACAGGATCTGCGCCGGGCTGTCCGGGTCGACCTCAGGCAGGGGACCGGCCTCGCCGGCTGGCCATTCGCCCAGGCCGAACACATCGAGCCGCGGCAGCGGCTCGGTCACTTGCGCGAGGACCGCGCGCAACGAGGTGCCGCGGTATTCGTCGGCCAGGAAGAGCCCGGACACCCCGGCGTGCCCGAGTACGTGGGCGAGTTCGTCCGCCTGGTAGGCCGGGTTGACCAGGACCAGGGTCAGCCCGGCCAGGGCGGCGGCGAACTCGAGCAGTATCCAGTCCGGGCTGTTACCTGCCCAGACGGCGATCCGGTCGCCGGGCGTGAACCGGGCGGACAGCGCGCGGGCCACCCGTTCGGCCTCATGGTGGAGCTGAGCGTAGGTCCACTGCCGGTCGCCGGCGATCAGGGCCACCCGGTCCGGCGCCTGCCCGGCGGCCGCGCGCAGCACGCCGCCGACGGTGGTGTCCAGGACGGGGGAGGAGCGGTCGGCGGGCCAGTACGAGATAGCAGTCATGGTCTTACGGTGGCCTGGGGCCGCAGCCAGGCGAATCAACGCCGCCCCCTGAGCTTTTCTCCGGGGCCCCCGGAGAAATACGCTCAATTATGGGCGTGGGTCACCAGGTCATGCTCCAGCGCGAGGAAGAACTCGCCGCGCTGTCCGCCGCCGCGGCGGCCGCCGCGGCCGGACACGGCCGCCTGGTGCTGGTGGAGGGCCCGGCCGGGATCGGCAAGACCACGCTGCTGCGAGCGGCCTGCGGCCAGTGTGACGGCCAGGGCGACGGCCTGCGCGTGCTGACCGCCCGCGGCCTCGCGCTGGAGCGCGGCTTCCCCTACGGCATCGTCCGCCAGCTCCTCGACCCGGTCCGCGGCGAGGCCGGCCTGCTCGACGGGGCCGCCGGCCTGGCCGCCCGCGTGTTCGACTGGACCGAGGCCGGCCAGGTCGAGGACGACGTCCCCTACGCCACCATGCACGGGTTGTACTGGCTGGTCGCGAACCTGGCGGCCCGCCAGCCGCTGGTGCTCGCGGTGGACGACGCGCACTGGGCCGACGTCCCGTCGCTGCGCTGGCTGGCGCACCTGGCCGTCCGCCTCGACGGGCTGCCGGCCGCGCTGTTCCTGGTGGCGCGCGACGGGCCCGATTCACCCGCGCTGCTCGGCGAGCTGCGGGCCAGCCCCGGCGTGACCCGGCTGAGCCTGGGCCCGCTCACCCGCGACGCGACGGCCGAGATCATCCGGCGGCAGCTCGGCGACCGCGCCGACGAGGACCTGTGCCGCGAGTGTCACATCAGCACCGGCGGCAATCCGTTCCTGCTCGAAGCCCTGGCTGCTGCCTTGCGCAACACCTCGGCGAGCCTCGAGTCGGCCATCGGCCGGCCGCCAATCCCGGTCGCCGGGGCGGCACCAGGCCCGGCTGCCGGAGCGGTGCCAGGCCCGGTCGCCGGGGCGGTGCCAGGCCCGGTCGCCGGAGCAGCGCTGGAGCCGTTCGCCGGGGCGGCGCTGGGGGCGGTCGCGGAGACGGTGCTCCGGCGGGTCGCCCAGCTTGGCGGCGGCGCCGGGCCGCTGACCCGCGCCCTGGCCGTGCTCGGCGGCCCGGCTCCCCTCCGGCATGCGGCCGCCCTGACCGGCCTCGATCTGCCGTCCGCGGCGCGTCTGGCCGACCGGCTGCGCGCCGCCGACGTCCTGGCTCCCGGTTCGACGCTGGAGTTCGCCCACCCGATCGTCAGGGCTGCCGTCTACGAGTCGATCCCGCCGGGGGAGCGGGCGCTGGCCCACGCCGAGGTGGCCGCGCTGCTGGAACGCGACGGCGCCGACCCCGAGCGCCTCGCGCTGCATCTGCTGCACAGCGAGCCGGCCGGGGACCCCCGGGTGGCGGGCCTGCTCCGCGCCGCCGCCGCCACGGCCAGCGGCCGCGGCGCCCCGGCGACGGCCGCGGACTACCTGCGCCGCGCCCTGGACGAGCCGCCCGCGCCCGAGGCCAGGCCCGGCCTGGAGCTCGAGCTGGGCATCGCCCTGGCCCGAGAGCGCAACCCCGAAGCGGTAGCCGCGCTGCGGGAAGCCGTCCGGCTGGCCAGGACCCCGGCCGAGCGCGCGCACGCGGCGCTGCTCGCCGCCCGCGTCCTCGGCATCTGGGGTTATCACGAGAGCGTGGTCACCATCTGCGAGGACGCGCTGGCCCGCGACCTCGACCCTGAGGTCGCGGGCGGCCTGGCGGCCGAGCTGTCCCAGAACCGCTTCAGCAGCGGGGAGAATGTCGGCCAGGCGCTGGCCCAGGCGCAGAACCGGTCACTGGGCCGGCCGTCGGCTCAGGATCCCGGCTCGTCGGCCGCCTGGCGGATCAACGGCGTGCTGGCGGCCACGGTAACCGGGCAGCCGGCCGGGGACGTAGCGCTAGGCGGCGTCGCGCCCGACTCGCTCACCGCGGTGTTCGCGCTGCTCACCATGATCTGGAACGACGACCTGGGCCGGGCCGGCGGCATTTGCGACGCGGTGCTGGCCGACGCCAGGCGACGCGGCTCGATGAGCATGGTCGCGCACGCCAGCTGCCTGCGCTCGATGATCATGCGGCGCCTTGGCCGGCTCGCCGACGCCGCCGCCGACGCCAGGCTGGCGCTCGACTTCAAGCTCGCGACCTCCCCGCCCGCCGCCGTGGCCTGGGCCGCCGCATTCCGAATCGACGCCCTCACTGCCCTCGGTCGGCTGGACGAGGCCGAGGCCGTCGCGATCGTGACGGCGGGCCGTGAACCCCCGGAAGGCTGGATCCACACGGTCCTGTTCCGCCAGGCCCGCGGCACCCTCCGGCTTGCCCAGCACCGTCCGGAAGAGGCGCTCGGGGACCTCCTGGCCGCCGCCGAAGGCTGGCAGGCCCTAGGCGTGACGAACCCGGCAGTGGCCTCCTGGCGTCCCCCCGCCGCCGCCGCCCACCGCGCCCTCGGTCACCAGGACGAGGCCGTCGCCCTAGCCCACGAGCAGCTCGACCTGGCCCGGAAGAACAGCAGCCCGATCACCCTGGGCAACGCACTGCGGATACACGGAGACCTAGCCGAGGCCGTTGATGTCCTGGAATCAACTCCGGCCCGCTACGACCTGGCCCTGGCGCTGGCCGACTACGGCACCGCCCTGCGCCACTCCGGCCAGCGGACGCAGGCCCGCGACCCCCTGCTCCGTGCCCTGGACCTGGCCGAACGAACTGGCGCCGCCGCCCTGGCGGCCGAGGTGCGCCAGGAACTCCTCGCCGTCGGCGCCCGCCCCCGCCGCGCCGCCCTGACCGGCCCCGACGCCCTGACCAGCAGCGAACGCCGCGTCGCGGCCCTCGCCGCCGACGGCCTGTCCAACCGCCAGATCGCCGAGCACCTCTTCGTCACCCAGGCCACCGTGGAAACCCACCTCCGCCACGCCTTCCGTAAGCTCGCCATCACCTCCCGCGCCGACCTCCCCGCCATCCTCAAGGGAATCCTGTAGCGCCCCTCTCGCAGCACGCCCCGTTCCTCGCCCGGCACGCCCCGTTCCTCGCCCGGCTGCCCCCGACACAGCTGCTGATGATGCCCATGATGCGCCTGATACCGGTCCCACTCCGCCGGCTCCCGTCCCCAACGACCTCGATGTCACATTGGTGTCGTTATAGCAACATCGATGTCACATTGAGGTCGTTTGCCGGGATCGCGTCAGGGATGCGCGGTGGTTCCCGAGGGTTCTGTGGGGCGAATGTGCTTATTGGGATCCCGAAGGCGTCCGCGGTCGGCTGGCTGTCTCCCGACCGCCGCTTCGGCGGCCGCGGCCGACCTAGCTGTCCGCCCCAGAGACCGCAGCGGCCCCCGCAACCTCGGCGGCCCCGGCAACCTCGGCGGCCCCGGCAACCTCGGCGGCCTCGGCGGCTTCTTCGATCTCGGCGGGGCGGGGGGTGCGGCTGAGGGCGCCGGCGCCTGCCACCCGGGCGGCCAGGATGACCGGGATGAGGGTCAGCGCGATGACGATGGAGACCACCGCGTTCACCTCGGGGAGCTGCTGCCCCAGCCGGATCGCGCCGAAGATCCACAAGGGCAGCGTGTTCTGCGCGCCCGCGGTGAACACGGTGACGATGACCTCGTCGAAGGACAGGGCGAAGGCCAGCAGGGCGCCGGAGACCAGCGCGGTCGCGGTCAGCGGCAGGGTGACGAAGCGCAGCGTCTGCCAGCCCCGCGCGCCGAGATCTTGCGACGCCTCGGACAGCGAGCCCGGGGTGCGCCGCAGCCGGGCGATCAGGTTGTTGTACACCACCACGATGCAGAACGTGGTGTGCCCGATGACGATGGTCACCGTGCCGAGCTGGATGCCGGTGAAGGAGAAGAACGAGTTCAGCGCGATCCCGGTGATGATGCCGGGCAGCGCGAGCGGCAGCACCAGCAGGAACGAGATGGCCTCGCGGCCGAAGAAGGCGAACTTGTGCAGCGCGTACGCGGTGGCCGAGCCGAGCAGCACGGCCAGCGCGGTGGCGACCAGCCCGACCCGCACCGACAGCAGGAACGCGCTGCGCACCTGGGGGTCGTGCCAGGCCACCGAGAACCAGTGCAGCGAGAAGCCCGCGATCGGCCAGCTCTCGATGTTCGAGGAGTTGAACGCGTACAGCACGATCAGCACGATCGGGATGAACAGGAACGCGAGCACCAGGGCGACCCAGACCCGCAGCGCAAAGCGCAGCCCGCGCGACTCCATCAGCTCAGACCTCCTCGAACGCGCCGAGCGCCCGCGCGCCGAGCAGGTAGCC
>Ga0335085_10011656_pt1 | contig 13023 bp, 11 predicted proteins | sample Lox_Sample_45_FD_206712 | JGI IMG/M metagenome (GOLD analysis project Ga0335085, IMG submission 206712) | Soil microbial communities from Loxahatchee National Wildlife Refuge, Florida, United States - Lox_Sample_4.5 | ecosystem: Environmental > Terrestrial > Soil > Wetlands | place: USA...
GAAATATCCAAATTCCGCTTGGTGCCATGCGCTCCCTATGGTCGACCGTCGCCCCAACGAGCGAAACGGCGGCCATGCGGCTGGTTTGTGGGTGCGGAATCCCTGTGCTAAACGAGCCGATATGTCGGCCAAATCTGCTTTCCTCGCCGCCGCCGAAGAGCGCGGCTACATCCATCAATTGACCGATCGCGACGCGCTCGATGCCGCGCTCGCGCAAGGAGCGCTGACCGCTTACATCGGCTTCGATTGCACCGCGGACAGCCTGCATGTCGGCAGCCTCTTACAGATCATGCTGCTGCGGCTCTGGCAAATGACCGGCAACAAGCCGATCGTGCTCATGGGCGGCGGCACCACCAAGGTCGGCGATCCTTCCGGCAAGGACGAAACGCGCAAGCTTCTCACCGAGGCCGAGATCGATGCGAACATGGTGGGCATCCGTCGCGTCTTCGACAAGTTCCTCGTCTTCGGCGAGGGCAAGACCGACGCGGTGATGGCCAACAACGCGCTATGGCTCGACACGCTCGCCTACATTCCGTTCCTGCGCGATTTCGGCCGCCACTTCTCGGTCAACCGCATGTTGAGCCAGGACAGCGTGAAGCTGCGGCTCGATCGCGAGCAGCCGCTCTCCTTCCTCGAATTCAATTACATGGTTTTGCAGGCCTACGATTTCGTCGAGCTCAACCGCCGCTATCGCTGCACCGTGCAAATGGGCGGCTCGGACCAGTGGGGCAACATCGTGACCGGCGTCGAGCTCGGCCGGCGCGTCGACAACAGCGCGCTGTTCGGCGTCACCTCGCCGCTGATCACGACCGCCTCCGGCGCGAAGATGGGCAAGACCGCGGCGGGCGCCGTGTGGCTCAACGCCGAGCGGCTCAGCGCGTACGAGTACTGGCAATTCTGGCGCAACACCGAGGACGCCGATGTCGAGCGGTTCTTGAAACTGTTCACCGAGGTGCCGCTGGACAAGATTAATGAGTTGATGAATCTGACGAACATCAACGAGGCGAAGGTCGTTCTCGCCAACGAGGCAACGACGCTTTGCCACGGTGAAGAAGCGGCCCGATCCGCCGCCGAGACCGCGCGCCGGGTCTTCACCGAAGGCGGCATCGGGGAGGATCTGCCGGTGGTCGAACTCCCGCGCGCGCAGCTCGAGCAAGGCGTCGCCGCCATCAATCTGTTCCACCAGGCCAAGCTCGCCGCCAGCGTCGGCGAGGTGCGCCGCCTTTTCCGCGGCAACGGCGCCCGCATCAACGACCAGCCGGTGAGCGACGAGAAGCGCGTGCTGACCGTCGCCGACCTCAGCAGCGACGGCGCCATCAAGCTCTCCGCCGGCCGCAAGCGCCACGCGCTGATCAAGGCGATTTAGAGGCAGCCGAAACTCGGCCGCGTCTCCGCTTGTTATAGGGTGAGGAAACCCATGTGGAGACGTCGATGTCGCCGAAGATTCTGATCGTTGGTATCGCGCTCGTCGGCCTCGGCGGCTGCGTTGCCGCGCCGTACAGCCCGGATACGGGGTATGCGCAAGGCTATCCGGCGCAGCCGGCTTATTACTATCAGCAGCCGGGCTATTACTATTCGCCCGGCGGCTATGTCGCCGCGGCCCCCGCGCCCGCGCCGGGCTATGCCTGCGGCAGCGGCACGGCGATCGGTGCCTTGGGCGGTGCCGCGGCCGGCGGGTTGATCGGCTCGCAATTCGGCCACGGCTCGGGCAACACCGCCGCAACCATCGGCGGCGTCGCCGGCGGCGCACTGCTCGGCGGCTCGATCGGCAACAACTACGACCGCGCGGCCGGCTGCTGAGCTGATCGGCGCGTTTCTCGCGCTAGCGTTCGGCTTGCGTCGCGCCTTCCGGCCGCTTGCTTCAGGCGCGCCTTCCGGCGCGATGCAGCCGCATGCTAAAATCATCGCATGGCTCAAGCGCGCGCTGGAAGTCCGCCGCTGCGACGAACGCGGTCGCGGCGCGCCTCGACGCCTTTCCGCCGCGCCTTCCGCCGCCAGGCCCGCCAACTCCAAGCGGCGTGGCGCCGCGCGACCTGGCGGGCGCGTCTCGGGGTCTGCGCGGTTCTCGCGATCGCGCTCTGGGCGCCGATCAATCTCGCCTATCAGGTGACGCAAAAGCCGAGCGAGCTGCTCGCCCCCTTGAGCGGCTGGCTGATCAAGACGCCGGATGAGACTTGGGCGAGCTACGCGTCGCTCTTCCGCCGCTACGCCACGCCGAATGTCGCGCCCGAGCTGCTCGCCGCGCTGGCGCAAGCCGAGAGCGCCGGCGATCCGGTCGCGACGACCTACTGGCATTGGCGCTTCAGCCTCAACCCGCTGGCGATCTACCGCCCGGCCTCGAGCTCGGTCGGCATGTATCAGATGACCGACGCCGCCTATGCCGAGGCGCGGCGCTTTTGCGTCAGCCACCATCGCGTAACGGAAGACCGCGCCGACGGCGACCCGCCGGCTTGCGGGCAGGACGGCGCCTATTGGCGGATCATGCCGCGCGATGCGATCGAGCTCACCGCGACCTATCTCGACCGCAAGCTCGCGGCACTGCTTGCCAAGCGCCATTCGGCATCGGCGACGCAGCAGCAGAAAGACAATCTCGCCGCGGTGATCCATCTTTGCGGCCCCGGCCCGGCCGCGTCCTATCTGCGCCGCGGCTTCCATCTCGCGCCGGGCGAACGCTGCGGCGATCAGGACGTTGCCGCCTATATCGGACGCGTCGACAAATTCGAGCGCCAGTTCCGCCGGCTCTCGCCGGCCGAATGACGAATTAGAATCTACCGGACGACGAAAACCAGCTTGCCCTGAAGATGCCGGCTCTCGCTGACGCGATGCGCCTCGGCCGCGTCTTGCAGCTTGTAGCGCGTGATCGCCGGCGGCCAGACCGCGCCGGCATCGACCAGCGCGTTCATGCGCTCGAGATGCGCGCGGTCGCGCAGCACGGCGGGGCGTAGCGTCTCGACATCGCCGCGCGGCACTTTGAAGCCTTCGGGCGCGCCGGCGATCCAGACCAGTCGGCCGCCGGGCTTCAGCACCTGATAGCAGCCGGCGCGCACCTTGCCGCCGACCGTGTCGAAGACGACGTCGCAGTCGGAGACCGCCTTGGCGAAATCCTCTTTCTGGTAATCGATGACGCGATCGGCGCCGAGCTTCTTCACATAGTCGTGGTTGCGCGCGCTCGCCGTGGTGATCACCTCCGCGCCGATATATTTCGCGAGCTGGATCGCGAAACCGGCGACGCCGCCGGCGCCGCCCTGGATGAGGATGCGCTCGCCGCGCTTCAGCTTCGCCGTATCCTCAAGCGCCCAGATCGCGGTGAGGCTTGTCAGCGCCATCGCCGCCGCTTCCTCATGGCTGAGCTTCGGTGACTTCTTGGCGACGATCGCTGCCTTGATCGCGATCTTCTCGGCATAAGCGCCTTCCTTGCCCTGATCGGTCACGCCGAAGACCGCATCGCCGAGCTTGAGATCGCTGACGCCGTCGCCGAGCGCGCTGACGACACCCGAGAAGTCGCGGCCGAGGATATGCGGGAAAGTGATCTTGCCATAAGAGCCACCGAGCCGGACCTTGTAATCGGCGGCGTTCACCGTCGCGGCATGGATATCGACCACGATTTCGCCCGGCCCCGCCACCGGATCGGGCGCATCCTCGTAGCGCAGCACGTCCGGGCCGCCATGCGCCGCCATCACCACCGCTTTCATGCCTGACCTCCCTGATCGTCAGGCCATCCTAGCATGGCGCGGCCGGAAGCTAAGGCGGGCGGTGGCGATCACCGCCGCCAGCGCAGAGCTTCATCGGCGCTGAGCTATTTGGATGAGTACGTCGCGTCCGGCTGGTCGAGCTCGTGCGTCAGATTGGCGTTATGGAGCTGGATTTCCTGCAACCTGGCGAAAGAGCCCGAGACGCGGTCGCAATCGACCGCCCCTGCTTTCAGGCTACCCGGCGACGTCACCGCGGGATCGAGCATGTTTTGCTGGGCGGCATCGACATCGGCGCGGCCGCCGTCGCCGAAGTTCCTGGCGTGTTTCGCCGCCTGCAGCCCGCTGAGGCTGACGGCGTCGGAATGCAGCTGCTCGCACGCCGCCGCGGCGCCCAGCATCTGCGTCGCGGTCAGGCCGAAAGCTTGCCCGGTGCCGAAATCGGACTGGTTATAGGGATCGCTAATGGCCGCCTGGTTGTAGGCGGCAGCGCTCGAATTGGGCCCCGCGGCGGCGGCGGCGGGATCGTTGGGGGTTGCGGCGGCGCTCGGCTGCTGCGGCGCCGCAGCGGCACTGCCCGCGGCCAGGATCAACAACCCCGCGACAAGACCCAAACGTACGCGTGCCAACATTCCGCCCTCCGGGACCGGTTGCCACCTCAAACGACTGGCAACGATTCCGGTTCCCGGAGATTGGCCCGACGATTGCCGGGGTGCGACCCGATTTCCCTCGCCCGGCCGTCGCCCTAAACTGGGCCGCGAACGGAGGGGATAGGATGCCGATGGATACCGTCAATTTCCGCGACCTGTCGGTCGAGGAATTCGATACCCGCACCCTGCTGGCGCATGCCGGCCGCCAGGCGGCGCAGCGCAGGTACGAGGATTTCCTCATCGTCGATGTCGATGGCCATCACTGGGAGATGATGTCCTTCCCCCAGATCCTGCAATACATCGAAGACCCGGTGCTGCGCGACCAGGCCAAGTATCAGGGCTATGGCGGCGGCGGCATCACCTCGCCTTCCGGCGCCTATCAGGAGCTCGGCGGCCGCATCACCCGCCAGGACGGACGCCGCAAGGAAAACATCCCGGCCGGCCAGCAGCGCGACATCGCCCTCACCAAGCGCTGGATGGACGCGATCGGCATCGACATCGTCTGCCTCTTCCCGACGCCGATGCTCGGCCTGCCCTTCACGCCGCGGCCCGAGGTCGAGACCGCGATGGCGCGCGCCTATAACCGCTGGCTGATCGAGCATGTGCTGGCGCAAGAACCGCGCATCCGCTCCTCGCTCTATCTGCCGATGAACGATCCCGAGGGTGCGATCAAGGTCGTGAAGGATTTCGCCGACGCCAAAGGCGTCTGCGGCTTCACCATCATCGCCTCGCACGTCAAGCCGGTCTACGACAATTGCTTCGTGCCGATCTATCGCATGCTCGAAGAGCGCGGCCTGCCGCTGGTCTTCCATGCCGGCCTCACCTGGGGCCAGGACAAGAGCATCGCGCTGTGCAACCGCTTCATCGCCGCGCATGCGCTGAGCTTCTCGTGGTCGAACATCCTGCACATGACCAACTGGCTCGTGAACGGCATGCCGGAGCGCTTCCCAAAGCTCAAGACGGTATGGGTCGAGGCCGGGCTCGCCTGGGTCCCCTTCCTGATGCAGCGGCTCGACAATGAATGGATGATGCGCTCGTCCGAAGTGCCGATGCTGAAGCGCCGGCCGAGCGATTACATGCGCGAGATGTTTTTCTCGACCCAGCCGATGGAGATGGTGAACAACCGCGAAGCGCTCGAGCTCACCTTCAAGATGATCAACGCCGAGACGCAGCTCCTCTATTCCTCGGACTATCCGCACTGGGATACCGATCTGCCCTCGACGATCTACGACCTGCCCTTCCTCACCGAGCAGGCCAAGCGCAACATCCTCGGCGGCAACGCCAAGCGCGTCTTCAATCTCGAGCCGGTGCTGTCGGAAGTGAAGATCAAGCGCCTCGCCGAGCGCGCGTCGTAACGAAAACCAAACCTCAAAAACCAACCAACGGGAGCAAGTGAAATGGCCAAAGGATATTGGATCGCCGTCTATCGCTCGATCAAGAATCCGGACGCGCTCGGAAAATACGCCCAGCTCGCGGGACCGGCGATCGAGAAGCATGGCGGCAAGTTCCTTGCGCGCGGCATGCCGGCGCATGTCTACGAGGCCGGCGTGCAGCAGCGCACTGTCATCATCGAATTCCCGAGCGTCGCCGCCGCGGTCGCGGCGCATGACAGCCCGGAATACCAGGCGGCGCTGAAGGAGATCCACGGCGCGGCCGAGCGCGACATGCGCTTCATCGAGGGTGTCTGAACGCGCGGCCCTAGTCGGGACATCGCCGGCATCGCGCTGGCGGCGGCGCTCGCCGCCGCCGTGCCGACGGCGCACGCACAGATCAACAGCACGGGGGGCGGCGGCGCGCTCGGGGGCGGCAATGCCGGCGCGCTCAGCGGCGATGGGCTCGGCATGATCGGCGGGCCTTCGGCCGGGGCCGGCACACGCGGCACCGGCGTCATCAAGCTGCACAATCAGCCGGACAATCCCGCGCCGCCGCCGCCGACCGGCGCGGGCTACGGCACGCCGGGCAATACCGGCAATCTCGGACCAGGAAGCAATTCCGGCGTCGGCACCGGCGTCGAGAACGATATCCGCACCGGTATCGTCACCTCGCCGAACATGCGCTGAACAGCGCTACCGCGCTACTTTTGCCGCCTGCGCCTCCAACATCACGGCGAGCGTCTCGAGCTCGCCGGCGCGCCCTTTGAGAGAATCGACGACCAGCTCGTCGCTGATGATGAGAGCCGCACGCCGGAAGCGACTTGCCTCCTGTCGTGCCTTGGCTGCCTCCGTCAGTATCTCCAGGGGCGTCTTTTCCTCGACAACCGCGCCCATACAACATTCTCCGGCCGCATGAGACCGCCGGCCACTTAAGGGGAGAATTTGGGCAAATTTTTGGTCGCCCGGTGTCAATCTTCGCGCGCCGCTCACGGCCCGCCGGGGGAGAACAGAAAGAGGTTGCGCAGCACGCCGGGGGCCAGGGTGCTCAGCGGATTGACCGAGATCTTGGGGTCGTCGCGCGGTCCGGAGAGGCGGAAATTCGCCGCGAAGATCCCCTGCCCCTCGCCGCCGACCAGCAGATTGCCGAGCACCGGGATATCGCCGAGCACCGAATTGAGCGTATAGGCGGGCGCCAGCGTGCCGGCGATGTTGATCTCCTCCTTCACGCGATCGACAGTGCCGCTGGCGTTGATGCCGAGCGCGCCGCCATAAGCGCGCACGTTGTTGAGGCTGATGAGATCGCCGGAGAAGCTCATCTGACCCGCGAGGCGACTGAACGGAATGCCCTGGCCGCTCAGCAGCGCCCCCGCGCCCGAGAGCGAAGCGATGGAGAGCAACCGGGCAAGCGCCGGCGCACCGACGACGCGGTAATCCGACCCCGTCGCATCGGCGACCAGCATGCGCGTGCCGTTGCGATCCTCCGCCGCTCCGATCAGCGCGAAGCTGCCGCCCTGCACATTGTCGTAGACGTCGCCCAAGCGAAGCAGCGCGCCGAAATCGTCGGTCGTCAGCTTGAACTGGCGATCGCCAAGGGCACCGCCGAAATTGACCGTGGCGCTCGCCTTCTCGCCGAGGCCGAGCGAGATCGCCGCCTCGGTCCAGTGATGCCCGTCGCTCGCCAGCGTCGCATCGACGCGGCGCGCTTCGCGGCCCGGCCCCAGGATCAAGCGATCGAGCTTCGCTTCGATCGTCAGCGGCGGCGGCTCCGCCTGATCGGGGCGCTGGTCGATTTCCTTGACCAGCGCCGAGGCATCGAGACTCTTGCCAACCGCGGCGATCGTCCAGCGGCCGTCATCGCCGATGGCGAGACTGCCATGCACGTCGCTTTGGCCGACCGCGAGATGATCGACAGTGACCTTGTTGACACCGCGCGCACCGAAGCCGATCGATCCCTGGGCGTCGATATCGGCCCCGGTGAGGCTCGCCTTCGGCACCGCCAGCACCTTGTCATTGGCGAGATCGAGCGTGAGGTGCCCCGTCGCCGGAGCGCGCGCCGGCTTGCGCCAGCCGAACCACGGCAGGGAGATCGTGCTGTCGGCGAGGTCGAGCGTCACCACCGCTTGTGCGGTCTTGGTCGCGCCCAGCGTGTAGCTCGCGGTGACGCCGACCGGCCCGCCGATATAGTCCTCGAACATGTCGATGCCGAGCGCGCGGCGCTGCGCCGCATCGAGGCGCGCCATGACGTCGTAGCGCGTGCGGACCGGCGCTTTTCCCTGCAGGGCCTGCTGCCAGCTCAGCGACATGGGAACGCCCGCGAGCTTCGCCGTGCCGCTTGCCTGCGCTGTCCGGCGATCGAGCTTGAGGCTGAGCGCGCCGTCGCTGAGATCGCGGCCGAACAGGACGTTGCCGATGCCGACGCCGGTTAGGTTCGCCGTCGCGCCGTAATCGACCTTATCGAGCGGCAGGTCGCGCAGCAGCGGAAAGGCGAAGCTCAGCTGCGTCGAGACATTGCCCGCCGCGCGCTTCGCATCGAGGCCCATGTCGCGCGCGTAGAAGAAGGGCGGCGTATCGAGCAGCGCCAGCGCGTCGGCCAGCGGCCCCGTCGCGGTGACGTCGATCTTCGCCTGCTCGTCATGCGTATCGAGCTGGTAAAAGCGCGCCGTGGCCGCGCTGGCCTTGATCGCCCCGACCTCGCCGCCGGTCGCCGCGAACTCGATCTGCGTGCGATCGAAACGCGCCGTGCCGCTGACGCCGAGCGCCGGCGCCAGCGGCCGGAAATATTCGACGCTGAGGCCGGAGAAGACGAAATTGCCCTCGAACTGATCGACCCGCGTCGCTTGCGCCGCGCCCGGCGCAAGATCGACATGCAGAGCGATCTGCGCCTGAAGCTGGTCGACGGTGCCGTCGTGGAGATGCTGCGTGATCCAGTTGCGCGTGTCGACCGCGGCATAGTCGGGCCAGAGCGCCGGGAAATCGTCGATCTTCAAAGCCTCCGCGGCGACGGTGAGCTGTACATCGAGCGCCGGCGGCTTGGTGCCCGACAGCAACTCGCCGCCGATGCCGTCGATCGTGCCCGAGGCGCCGATCGCGCCGTGCCCCAGTTGCAGCGTCAGCAGGCCGATATTCAGCCGCCGGCGCGCCGGGTCGTATCCCGCCTGCATCCGCGCGCCGGCGAGGGCCAGCGCACCGCCTTCGAAGGCGTCGTGCTTGATCTGGCCGGCGCCGAGACTGACGTCCCAGATCGCGTCGCGCAGCGTGAGCTGCCTGCCGTCGATGACGGCGATCACCTCGCCTGAGAACGGCACGTCGAGGGCGGCAAGACCGGCGAGCGTCGGCGCCGCGGCGGCCCAGCGCGCCGGCCGGAGATCGGCAAAGTCGAGCCGCACCACGAGGCTGTCGTCCGCCGCCGTGTAGATGTAATTGCCGCCGAAACGCGCCGCGCCGGAAGCGATGGAAAACACGCCAGCGGTGGAATCGTTGGCGCGTGCGAGCGAGAGGTCGACATTCTCGGCACGCCAGGTCACGCCCAGCGAGCGATCGTCGACGGTGAGGCTCGCCCGCTCGATCGAGACCTGGCGCAGATCGCCGAGCGTGCCGCCGCCCCCCGGCGGCTTGACGAGATCGCCCAGGAATTTTGCGCCCCAATCCTCGGCCCCCGCCACGTCCTCGCCGCCGATCCCGAGATGGAAGCTGCCGTCGGCCTCGCGCACGAGCTGCAGCTGCGGCCGCGTCACGGCGATCCGCGTCGGCGCGATGTCACCGCGGAATGCCGCGCGCATATTGATCTCGACGTTGATCTCGTCCAGCGTCAGTGTCGCGCCGCCGTCGGCGCGGCTCAAATGCACGCCGCGCGCGAGCACGGCGACGTGACCATCGCTGTTGAGGCTCAGCAGCGTGTGATCGATCGCGGCCGTGATGCCGTTGCCGCGCGACAGCGCCGAGGCGATCAGCGGCGCGATCGAATCGAGCGAGATCGGCCCCTGCCAGAGCAGCCAGATGGCGAAGCCGGCAACGACCGCCGCCCCGGCGACCAGGGCCGCCAAGATGCGGATCAGGATGCGAAGCGCGCGATGCATATCAGCGGGCGCCGCGCCTTATCGCGCGCACGTGACGAACGGTTTCCCGCGAGGCCGATTCCCCAGGGCGCCGAAATGCTCTAAGTCTCTGGGCGGCCCGTTATGAGCGTCTCCTGATGCCGGCACCGTTTTCCTCGCTCTCCATCTTCGAGACATTGCCGCCGGCGGCGGATGAAGCCGCGGCGGCAGTCGGCCTGGCGCGCTGGCGCGAGGCGGCGGACGACGCAACCGATGCGGCCTTGGCCGCAGCGATGCGCGCGCTCGCCGGCGACACGGCAGGCGCCAAGCTGCTCGCATCGGTTTTCGGCAACAGCCCGTACCTCACCCAAACCTGTCTCAAAGAGCCGGGCTTCGTGATACGGCTCGCCGAACAGGGGCTTGACGCTACTTTCGCCGAGATTCTGGGCCGGCTCAATCACGAAGTGGCGATATCGCCGGCCCGCGACCGGGTGATGGCGGCGCTGCGTGTCGCGAAACGCCGCGCCGCGCTGACCATTGCGCTCGCCGATCTCGCCGGCCGGTGGGAATTGGCCCGGGTCACCGGCGCGCTCAGCGAATTCGCCGAAGCCGCGCTCGATATCGTCGTGCGCCATTTGTTGGGGAGTGCGGCGGCACGGGGCGAGATCGCGGCCGAAGCGATCAAGCGCAGCGGGCTCATCGTGCTCGGCATGGGCAAGCTCGGCGCGCGTGAGCTCAATTATTCGAGCGATATCGATCTCATCGTGCTGTTCGACGGCGAGCGCGCGGGTTATCGCGGCCCGCGCAGCGTCCAGGCCTTCTTCACCCAGATCGCGCAAGAGTTGGTGCGGATGATGGCCGAGCGCACGGCCGAGGGTTATGTCTTCCGCACCGATCTGCGGTTGCGCCCCGATCCCGGCTCGACCCCGCCCGCGGTCGCGACCCGCGCCGCCCTCGCCTATTACGAAAGCGCCGGCCAGAACTGGGAGCGTGCCGCCTTCATCAAGGCGCGGCCCGTCGCGGGCGACCGCGACGCGGGCATCGCGTTCCTCGGCGAGCTGCGGCCTTTCCTCTGGCGCAAGAATCTCGATTTCGCCGCGATCGAGGACATCCATTCGATCAAGCGCCAGATCAACGCGCATCGCGGCGGCGGGCGCATCGCCGTCGCCGGCCACGATATCAAGCTCGGCCGCGGCGGCATCCGCGAGATCGAGTTCTTCGCCCAGACGCAGCAGCTCATCTGGGGCGGCCGCAAGCCGGAGCTGCGCCGCGCCGGCACGATCGAGGCGCTCGCGGCCCTCGCCGGCGAAGGCCTCATCGGCGAGGACACGCGCGACGCGCTGACCGTCGCCTATCACTTCCTGCGCCGGCTCGAGCATCGCCTGCAGATGATCGACGACGCGCAGACGCATAGCGTGCCGGAGGATCCGGCAGCGCTGCATCGCGTCGCGGTGCTGATGGGCTTCGCCGATGCGGCCCTGTTCGCCGAGGCGCTGACCGCGCAGCTCGGAATGGTCGAGACCATCTATGCGCGGCTTTTCGAGGAGGCGCCGAGCCTCGCCGCGCCGGGCAATCTCGTCTTCACCGGCACGGAGGACGATCCCGAGACGCTGAAGACGCTGCGCGAGCTCGGCTTCGCCGATCCCGCCGCCATCGCCGCGATCATCCGCAACTGGCATCACGGCCGCTACCGCGCGACGCGCAGTGCCCGCGCGCGCGAATTGCTGACCGAGCTGGTGCCGGCGCTGGTCGCGGCCTTCGGCGCGACGCCCAATCCGGACAGCGCCTTCATGCGCTTCGACGAGTTCCTCGGCCGCCTGCCGGCCGGCGTGCCGTTCCTCTCCTTGTTCTACAACAACCCCGGCATACTGGGCCTCGTCGCCGAGATCATGGGCGCGGGCACGCGCCTCGCCGAGACCGTCGCCAAGCGGCCGGCGCTGCTCGACGCCGTGCTGACCGCGAATTTCTTCGATCCGCCGCCGCCGCGCCGCGACCTCGTCGCCGAGCTCGAGGCGATACTCGATCGCGCGACGCATTATGAGGAGCTGCTCGACCTCGCGCGGCGCTGGGTCAGCGATCGCAAATTCCAGGTCGGCGTCCAGCTTCTGCGTCACCGGCTCGACGGCGAGGCGGCCGGCGCGGCCTATGCCGATATCGCCGAGACCGCGCTTGCGGCGCTGCTGCCGCGCGTGGGCGCGGATTTCGCAAAAACCCACGGCGCGCTGAAAGGCGGCGCGATCGTGGTCGTCGCCTTCGGCAAGCTCGGCAGCCGCGAGATGACGCCGACCTCGGATCTCGATCTTGTCCTCATCTACGACTGCGCCGCGGATGCCGAGCAATCCGACGGGCCGCGGCCGCTCGCGCCGCCGGCTTATTACGCGCGGCTGACGCAGCGCTACATCAACGCGCTGACCGCGCTGACCTCGGAGGGCGCGCTCTACGAGGTCGATATGCGGCTGCGGCCCTCGGGCACGTCGGGCCCGCTCGCCGCCTCGCTCGCCGCCTTCCGCCGTTATCACGACGAGGATGCCTGGACCTGGGAGCAGATGGCGCTGACCCGTGCCCGCGTCATCGCCGGTCCGCAGCCGCTCGCCGATCAGGTGACCGGCCTGATCGCCGCGGTGCTGAAACGCCCACGCGACCCGGGCAGGCTGGCGCTCGAGGTCGACGATATGCGGCGGCGCATCGCCGAGGAGCATCGCGATCCGCCGCTCTGGCACGTGAAGCATTTGCGCGGCGGCCTCGTCGATATCGAATTCATCGTGCAATTCCTCCAACTCCGCGACGCCGCGACGAATCCCGCCCTGCTCGACGTCAACACCCTCGCCGCGCTGAAGAAGCTGATGGCCGGCGGCAGCCTCGCGCGCGAGGCCGCCGACGATCTCATCGCAGCGCTCGCGCTGTGGCGCGACGTGCAAAGCCTCTTGAAGCTCACCGCCGAAGAGCCGTTCGATGAGGACGCGGCGACGCCGGCGCTCAAAGCGCTGCTGGCCGCCGGCGCGGACGCCGCCGACTTCGCCGCGCTCAAAGCGAAGATGGAGGACGCGGCGCGGCGCGCTTTTGCCCGCTACGAGACGATCGTCGGCCAGCCCGCGGCCGACGCTCGCGCGAAAATCACGGCGCCCGCGTCATGACGCCTCGCGCCGCATGACCCACACATCGCCGCGATAGGCGATCGAGATCTCTTCCTGCAGCAGCCCTTCGGCGAGCCGCGCGCCAAGCTCGTCGAGCGCGGCTTCGATTTCGGGATCGGTCGGCTCCGGCTCGACCGGCGGAA
>Ga0335085_10011657_pt1 | contig 13023 bp, 15 predicted proteins | sample Lox_Sample_45_FD_206712 | JGI IMG/M metagenome (GOLD analysis project Ga0335085, IMG submission 206712) | Soil microbial communities from Loxahatchee National Wildlife Refuge, Florida, United States - Lox_Sample_4.5 | ecosystem: Environmental > Terrestrial > Soil > Wetlands | place: USA...
TTTTCCGATGTGATAAGGCGCCGAATACATGGCCCGGTAGGCGTCGTTCTCATAGCCCAGCCGCAGAACCAGGTCGCTGACGGGGACGCCGGCATAGGCCACCGCGTACGATTCCGGATGCTGAAAAATATTCATCAGCGTGATCAGCCCGCCGTGGCTCCAGCCGATAATTCCGACGCGCTTGGGATCGAGAAAGGAATAATGGCCGAGCATCCACTGCATGCCGGCGTAGACATCGTCCACTTCGCGCCCACCATAGTCGATCTGGCGCCAGTAATTCAGGCCATAGCCGGTCGAACCGCGATAGTCGGTGGAGACGATGGAATAGCCCTGTTCGATCAATTCGCGGACGATGTGCGCCGATTCCGAAGAGGTGAAGTTGGAATGCACGCCGCCGTGGGTCAGCACGATCAGCGCGTGCTTCTTGGTGCGATCGAGATTTTTCGGGATGAAGGTGTAGACGTGGATGATCAGCGGATTGCCCGCTCCCGGCCCCGTCGGGTTGGGATTGTGTGCCGGCGGCAGACTGGTGATGGCGACTTTATCGAAATCGGCGATGTCGCTCACTTTCAGCCGCCACTCCAGATCGTCGATGCTCTTGAGCACCTGGTCGGCGCCCATCTGCTGCTGTTGCCGTTCCGCCGCTTCATTCGCGGGAGCGGAGGCGGGCGGCTGAGCCAGGAGCGGAATCGCCAGCACCAGGCCCGCTGCGAGAAAATTTGCAAATCCGGACGCGCGCTTCATTTGAGTAGGTATTTCCCCAGAAACTGGTAGATCTCCTGCCGCGACTGCTTGGCCAGATCCGTATCCAAGCGGTTGAACATGTGGCCGCCGGGAGCGTCGGGATAGATCTTGTACTGGAACTGCTTGCCGTCGGCCTTGAGCTCGGCGATCAGCCGTTCAACTTCGAGAACGTTGACATCTTCGTCGTTCGTGTTGGTGTGCAGCAACAGAGGCGTTTGCAGTTTCGAAGCCCAGGTGATGGGGGAACGGCGCTCATACTCCTTGATATCGTCGCGAACCGTCTTGCCGATGTGATACTTCGCCGAATAGAGCGCGCGGTAGGAATCGTCGTGGTAGCCAAGGCGCAGCACCAGATCCGTGACCGGAACGCCCGCGTAGGCGACGGCGAAGGCATCGGGATGCTCCAGAATGTTCAGCAGCGTGATAAAGCCCCCATGGCTCCATCCCATCATGCCGACGCGTTTGGGATCGAGGAAGCTGTAGTTATCGAGCATCCACTGCCGCGCCGCGAACACGTCGTCCACTTCGCGCCCGCCGTAGTCGATCTGGTCGTAAAACCCGCGCCCATACCCGGTGGATCCGCGGTAATCCGGGGCGATTACTGTGTAGCCCTGCTCCATCAGCTCCCGCATGATGTGGCCGAGCTCATCGGAAGAGACGTTGCCGTGGATTCCTTGATGCGCCAGCACCAGCAGCGGCTGCTTTTTGGAGCGGTCCAGCTTCTTGGGGATGAAGGTGTAGGCCCGAATGATCATGGGATTGCCCGCGCCCGGCCCGGTCGGATTCGGATTATGGGCGGGTGGAAGGCTGGTATAGGCGATCTTATCCACGTCGGCGATGTCGCTGAGCTTCAGCCGCCATTCGAGATCGTCCAGAGCCTTCAGGACCTGATCGTTGGGATTGACTTGAGGAAAGGCGCCCTGCGGAGCGGCGCCGGCCGGCGGGGCCGGCGGCTGAGCCTGGGCGAAAATCGGCGCCAGTACGGCGAGAAACACGAGAGTTCGCATTAAAAATAGTCTACTCTGACGGCTCGCCGCGGCGCAGCACGCCGCACCGGACGCGCCGCTCAGGCAGGCAAGAAATGCCGGATGGTGGGAAACGTCGCCTTGACGAAATCCCGCGCGGTACGGTCGGCCGCATCCACATCGCGATTCACGATGGGAACGATCACCCGGATCAGCGCGGTATCGGTGCGATTGTAGCGAATGGCGTCGGCGATCACCCAGAATTTAGCCTTGAACTCGCCGGCCACGGCCCGGTCGCGCGATTGATACCAGTACAGGACCAAACTGCGATCGTCGCCATGCTCGATGATGTAGCGGTTCACCGGAATCGGCGAGCCGGTGCCGGCATCGATCTGGATTTCACTCGAGGAAAGCTGGGTCCAGCCGTTACCGGGCAGGCAGTTCTTGGGCGAGTGCGGCGCTTTTCCGTTGCGCTGGGAACGGAAGGCGGCGATGAACAGATCCGCGCGCTGCCCCGTCGCCGGATTCCCGTAGATCCGGGTAAGCACGTCGTCGGCCTGAAGCACATCCATGACCTCACGCTCAATCACGCCCTGCTGCAATAGCTGCCATCCGTTGAGGGTGCTCGGAAAGTCCACCAGCGGCCGTCCGGGACGAACCGCTTCCGGACGAATCGAGCTATAGAGCAGCGCCGCCTGCCCGATCAGCAGAATCGTGACCAGGCGCGCCGGAGTCGAGTTGAGGAATTTGAACACGGCGATTCTCCCGCTATTCCTCAGTAGATCACAAAGTAAACGAAAGCCGTCAGTTGGGAAGCGGCGAGGGGCCATCCGCCTTCAGGCGGTTGGTGACCCGGCTGACCAGGCGCCGCGGATCGAGCAGGTGCTGCGGCCGGAAATGGCGCTGCGACCATCGATTTCCGGGCTCGAATTCAATACCCAGGAAATATCCGATTTCGCGAAAGACGCAATACTTGACTTTGCCCAGCAGTTCACCGTTCGGATAGCTGATGCGGAACGCGGTACCGAGCGGCACCGGCCGGTCCACCTGCAGGCAGGCGCCTGAAAGGGAAATGTCCTCCAGATTGGCTACCCCACGCCGCTTGCGGCCGGTCTGATCCTTCCACTGAACATCCACCAGGTCCGCGCACAGCATCCTCGGTTCTATACGCCTGTCTAACATATCTACCAGCTTAATCGGCCCCCCCCACGGCGATAATTAGCGGTCCGGCCCTAGATAAATTTGCCCTAAGTGCAGATAAGGGCACTCCTTATATTCATGCTAACGCGACCGGATTGGTACCATGGGCGTCGGATGTCCAATTTGGGATACCACCTGCGGCGAGAAGGGACAGGATTGCGGACCCGAATCGGCATTCGCGTGGTAGCGGTTCATTTCGGGATTGTCGCGGTGTTCGGCGTGATCTTCCCCTGGATGCGCGGCATCGGATTTCTGGAGCCGGTGATGATCTCCGCCTATGCCTGTCTGGGCGTGCTGTTCGCCGGACCGGCAGCCGCGCAGGCATTCGGAACGGAGCGGCCGCAGTCGATGAGCGAGGCGCTGGCGCGCATTCTGCTGGCGGTCTGCTATGGCGAGTTCATGGCGGTGGTGATTCTTCTCGCCGGCCTGATGACTGTCTACACGACGCGCCATTTTCTGTTCGCGCCGGATCTGGAAACGCTGGCGATGGCCGAACTGTTCGGGGTGGCTGCGTCGGTGGCCGTGGCCGCTATCGCCGGCTGGATCACCCTGCACTTTTCGGCGGGCGCGGCGCGGCAGGCCATGCGCGGGTTGTTTCTGCTGCTGCTGGTGGTGTTTTTCTATCAGTCGGGATGGCTGCCGTCGGTGGCGGGCGAAGGCGCCCTGTTCTCTCTGGCGATCGCCGCGGTGGCCTTCGTGGCCCTGCGCCAGGAGATCGAGAGCACCAGCAGGAGCGGGGCCTAGGCACCGGCACGCACTTCGGGACGCGTGCGCGGGCAGCCTATTCAAAATGTCGCAATCCGCCGCTTCCTTATGGGCGGATCGGTGGATTAAATGAGCGTTGACGTTCCTCAACAGGCTCCTACGAGCCCAACCGCCTCAAAGATTCTTCATAGGGCGCGCGCGCGATTCCTTTTTCGGTGACGATCGCTGTGACGTATCGCGCCGGCGTCACATCGAAGGCGGGGTTTTCGACGCCGATATTCTCCGGCGCCACAGGCACTCCAAAAACGTGGGTGACCTCTCCCGGGGCGCGCTGCTCGATGGGAATCTGCTCACCGGAGCCGGTTTTCAGATCTAACGTCGAAAGCGGAGCGGCGACATAGAACGGAACGCTGTTCTCCTTGGCCAGCACGGCCAGAGAGTAGGTCCCGATCTTGTTCGCGACATCGCCGTTGGCGGCGATCCGGTCAGCGCCCACCACCACGCATCCGATGCGGCCCGAATGGAGGAAATGCCCCGCCATGTTATCAGTGATCAGCTTTACCGGGATGCCGTCGTGTTGCAGCTCCCAAGCCGTGAGGCGCGCGCCTTGCAGGAACGGACGGGTCTCATCAGCCAGGACGTCGATTTTCTTCCCCGCAGCGACCGCTGCGCGGATCACTCCCAGAGCCGTGCCATATCCGGCGGTGGCCAGCGCGCCCGCGTTGCAGTGCGTCAGAACGGTTCGCCCATCGGGCACCAGGCCGGCTCCGTTGCGCCCGATCGCCTCGCAGATGGCGATGTCCTCCAGCCGGATCTGCTGCGCCTCGCGAACTAAAGTTTCCACATTGCCATTTGACGCCGCCCGGACCTGCTTCATTCTCTCGATCGCCCAGAAAAGGTTCACGGCGGTGGGACGCGTGGCGCGGAGCGTGGCGCAAACGGTCTCGAAGTCGGCGCCCTCCCGCGCGCCCAGCGCGATGCCCATGGCTGCCGCCACGCCGATCGCCGGCGCACCGCGAATCACCATGGTGCGGATCGCATCGGCGACTTCGCGATAACTTCGGCACGTCACGAACACCTGCTCCCGAGGCAGCCGCGTCTGATCGATCATCACGACGCCCTGCTCGGTCCACTGAATGGTTTCGACCATGAAGTTCCATTGTAGGTTCGAACTGCTAATCTGAGAAATCCATGCTTCGGCGGCGATTCGAATGGCGGCTTCGCGACAAGACGCTCCAGCTCGGGGAGCGTACGCTTTTGATGGGTGTCCTCAATGTGACTCCGGACTCCTTCACCGACGGCGGAAAGTTCACTGACCCCGATCGGGCATTCGCGCATGCCGTGGAACTGGAAGAAGCCGGCGCGGACCTGATCGACGTCGGGGCAGAATCGACGCGTCCCGGCTCCACCCGCATCTCCGAGGCCGAAGAGCTGCGCCGCCTGGTCCCCGTATTGAAGCGGCTTCGCAACAAGCTTGCCATTCCTGTTTCGGTGGACACCTACAAAGCCGGCGTCGCTGCCAAGGCCCTGGAGCTGGGCGCCGATGTGATCAACGACCCAAGCTCGCTGACCTTCGATCCGGACCTGGCCAAGAAAACGGCGCAGGCCAACGCCGGCCTGGTGCTGAACCATATGCGCGGCACGCCCGAGACGTGGGCCAAGCTTCCACCGCTTAAGAATGTGATGCGCACCATCACCAGCGAGCTGGATGCCTCCGTGCATCGCGCCGTCCGCTCCGGAATCGACCGGCGGCAACTGGTGATCGACCCCGGCATCGGCTTCGGAAAGCGCAAGGAGCAGAACGCCGAAATTCTGGCCCGGCTCGGCGAGCTGGCGCGGCTGGAGCTGCCCATCCTGGTGGGTCCGTCCCGGAAGCATTTCCTGAGCAAGGATTCGCCGCTTGAAACCGAGTTCGCCACGGCGGCGGCCATCACGGCGGCAATTTTAAACGGAGCGCACCTGGTGCGCGTCCATGATGTAACGGCGATGAAAGCGGCCGTCGAGGTGGCCGATGAAATCGCCCGGAGCGGAAACGAAGAATGAAAAGTGTTGTATTTTTTGCAGCGGTCGCGCTGGCTAATGCCGCCACGCCCGAGTATGGCTATCGCGTGGTCCACGTTTACCCGCACGATCGGGAGGCGTTCACCGAAGGCCTGGAGTTTCGCGGCGGATTTCTCTATGAGAGCACCGGCCTCGAAGGCCGCTCCACGCTGAGCAAGATCAAGCTCGAAACGGGCCAGGTGGTGCAGCAGATCCGCCTGGATCCGCGGCTGTTCGGCGAAGGCATCACCATTTTGAACCAGAAGATTTTCCAGCTCACTTACCGTTCCCAGCTCGGCTTCGTCTACGATCAGCCCTCCATGGCCCGCCAGCGAACTTTCAACTATAACGGGGAGGGCTGGAGCCTGACCAACGACGGGAGCAATATTTACATGGACGACGGCACCTCGCACATCCGCGTCTGGGATCCGTTTACGCTTCAGGAAAAGCGCCGCATCACAGTACATGACGGGGCGCGCCTCATTGACAATGTCAACGAGCTTGAATGGGTGCGCGGCGAGCTGTACGCCAATATCTGGCAGCAGGACAAGATCGCGCGTATCTCGCCCGCCGATGGCCGCGTGCTCGGCTGGATCGACCTGACCGGCATTTTGCCGCCGGCCGATCGCGACGGCATCGATGTATTGAACGGCATCGCCTACGATCGGTTTGGCGACCGGCTCTTCGTAACCGGAAAGCTGTGGCCGAAGTTGTTCGAGATTAAAGTAGTGCCAAGGAGATAGGCATCAGCGATCCTGAGCGCTAACGTTTCTGGCACCTGGGACAAAAATGGGTCCCCCGCCCCCCCGCGACGATCTTCCGGATCGGCGTTCCGCAGTTCGGGCACGGCTCTCCCTCGCGCCCGTAGACCTGATGCAGTACCTGAAAATTACCGCGCTGGCCGGCTGCGTCCACGTAGTCGGAAATGGACGAGCCGCGATGCTCGATCGCCAGCGTCAGCACGTCACGAATGGCCTGATGGAGCCGCGCCGCCCGGGCCGCGCTCAGCCGCGGGGCAATCGCCAGCGGATGGATGCCCGCCGCGAACAGCGCTTCATCGGCGTAGATATTGCCGACGCCCGCCAGAAACTGCTGGTTCAGCAGCAGCGGTTTTACCCGGGACTTTCGCGCGCGCATCCGCCTGGAGAACTCTTCGAGCGAAATCTCCAGCGGCTCCGGCCCCAGCTTCGCGATCCGCTTCGGATTCCACTCGATCCGCCCGAACTGCCGCGGATCCTGGTAGCGGAGCATGCCGTCATCGAGCTCGATGAGTCCGTAAGTATGCTCGCTGGCGTCGCCATCCAGCCGAAGTTGGCCGGTCATCCCCAGGTGCACCACCAGCATCCCCTCATCGAGCGTGATCAGGATGAATTTTCCCCGCCGCGCAACGTTGCGGATCCTCCGGCCGGAGACGCGCCCGGCCAGCTTGCGGCGGTCGCCCGGCGTGACGAAGCGCGAGGTGAACTCCGCCCGAACGATGCGCCGCCCCACCAGATGCGGCGCAAGGGAGCGCACCACCGTTTCGACTTCGGGAAGCTCGGGCACTAGGGCACGTCGATCCAGATCTCGTCGCCGTCGATTTTCACCGGAAACGATTCCAGCCGGACATTTTCATCGAAAGTATTGACGCCGGTGCGGCAATCGTATTCCCAGGCGTGCCAGGGACAAACCAGGTTGCCGCCCTCGATGGTCCCCTCGCCGAGCGGCCCTCCGGCGTGGGGGCACTCCCCGGCGTAGGCGCGCAGCTCGCCGTCCAGATTGCAGATGGCATAGCTGTTCGGGCCGGCCATCGCCTCCATTACGCTGCCGGGCGCAAGCTCGCGCAGCGATCCTACCTTGACGAAAGGCATAAATCACGTTTTACCACGGGCGCTCGTCCGCGTCCTCGACCGGCGGCTTGGGATGCTTCGGTTTTTTGCGCCGTGACTTCGGCTCGATCGGCCGCGCCGGTTTGACCGTACCCACGCGCTCCCGAGCGATGGCGCGAACTTCCTTGCGCGCGTCGAATCTTGGTTTTCGCCGCTTCATAAAATTCCGTATGTTACACTACCGGACAAGGAGGCCTTATGTTTCGATCAATCGGTCTTCCCGAATTGCTGGTGATCTTGCTGGTCGCCATGGTCTTGTTCGGCGGCAAGAAACTCGCCGACGTAGGCAAGGGATTAGGAGAGGGAATTCGCAATTTCAAGACCTCTCTGAAGGGCGACGAAAATCCGCCCACCACGACCACTCCCGAGGAAAAGAAGCAGGCATAGAAGGCTTCCGGCGGCGTTCGCGGTTGGAACGCGCGCCTCAATCGGTTCTAAGCGAAAACCCCGCGTGAGCAAGCCCGTTTTTAAAAGGCGCTCCGCGGGGTTTTTCATTCTGCCCGGGTCTTCTCCCGGTTAAATTTATTGGTTTACCCTACTTCTTTTTGGGCGGGACGATGGCATCCTTCACCGCCTTGGCCACGCGGAACTTCACGACCTTCTTGGCCGGAATCTTGATCGCTTCGCCGGTTGCCGGATTGCGGCCCATGCGCGCTTTCCGGTCCACGCGCACCAGCCGGCCGACGCCGGGAAGCACGCACATTCCGTTCTTCTTGGTTTCGCGCACCGCCATTTCCGCATAGGCGAGCATGAAGGACTTGGCGACCTTGTTCGGCACACCCACCGCCGCCGCGAGTTCCTTCACCATCTGCGATTGGGTCATCTTTGCTGCCATATTGCTCCTTTGTCTGATTCTCCCGAATGTACTTGTTTTGCGGGCAAAATCCCGCATTTGCTAGTTCATGATAAGGGATGGCGAAACCGGAAGTAAAGAGCAAAGTGCAAGCAAAGCCCCATTTTTCGCGGGTCCGGACGCCTTTCCGGTCCGGGCCAAGCGCCGCGCGGGCCGCTCATCGGATGCGGCTGAACACTCTGATACACTAGCAAAGAAAAGGCGAATGGGCGACTTACAGGAGCAACTCGCCATCCTGCGCGAGCGCATCGCTCGCGTATCCTCCGCATGCGACCAGCGCCGGGCGGCCTGCGATGAGCGCTTCGCGGCGCGCGAGCCCGCCACGCTTCCCCGGCCGGCGCATCACTACATCGAAGGGTGGCTGAGTGGAGAGGAGATCGAGACATCGCTTGGACGCCACTTTGAAACCGAGAAGCTGTACGAGAGCCACCGCCGCCACGGCAGCGCCGATATCGGATCGCTCGCCGATCTGCCCATCGATCTGCTGGAATCGCTGGCGATTCCCCAGGCGCCGCCCGAGCAGTGGGCCTTCCTCGATACCGAGACGACGGGCCTTGCGGGCGGCACGGGCACCTGCGCCTTTCTGGTCGGCGTGGGACGCATCACGCCCGAAGGCTTTCGCGTGCGCCAGTTTTTCATGCGCGATTACGCGGAGGAACCCAGCCTGCTGGACGCGCTCAGCCGCCATTTGCAGCCCTTCCGCGTGCTGATCACCTATAACGGCCGCGCCTACGATCAGCCTTTGCTTGAGACGCGCTATCGCCTGAATCGCGCCCGTCCGCCGTTTGCCGCGCTCCATCATCTGGATCTGCTGCACGGCGCGCGGCGGCTGTGGAAGCTGCGCTTTGCAAGCTGCCGCCTGGTGGATCTCGAAAACGCGATCCTCGGCGTGGAGCGCCAGGGCGACATGCCCGGCGCTCTGATTCCTTACGTCTATTTCGAATATCTGCGCACACGCCAGGCCGCGCGCATGCTGCCGGTGTTTCAGCACAACGCGACCGATATCCTGACGCTGGCCTGTCTGACCGGGATCGTGCCCTATGCCTTCAAGGATCCGGCCAGCGTTCCTTTAAAGCACGGGACGGAAATGGCCGGAATCGCGCGCTGGCTGCGCGAGGCGGGCGAGCTGGAACAGGCGCTCGCGCTGTTTCGGCGCGCGGTTGATGCGGGCCTGCCCGACGAACTGCTATTCCGCACGCTGTGGGATATCGGAATGCTGGAACGCAAGCTCGGCGGCGATGCGCTGGCGGTGTGGAGCGATCTGGCGGCGTGCCGCAATCCGTTTCGCGTGCGGGCATTAGAAGAGCTCGCCAAGCATCACGAGCACGAAAGGAGGGATTGCGCAGCAGCGCTCGAATTCACCCGAAAGGCGCTCGCATTCGAGGAATCGGACGAACTGCGCAAGCGCGAAGAGCGGCTGGAGCGAAGATGCGCCTCTGCGGGGCCGCGCAAGCCCGCAAAGCGCAGGTGAGCCGGTATGGCGCTGATCGTCTTCCTCCGAGGCGTGAACGTCGGCGGCCACCGGACTTTTCGCCCAAGCCTGCTCGCGAGGGATTTGAGCGGCTATGAAGTGGTGAATATCGGCGCGGCCGGCACATTCGTCGTTCACAAGCCCGGACCGCGCGCGAGCTTTGCGGCCGAGCTCCGCCGCAGGCTCCCGTTCGATGCCGATCTGGCGGTGTGCGATAGCCGCGATCTCCTGCGTCTTGAATCGGAGAACCCGTTCCACACCCAGCCGCCGGAAACGGACCTGGTCCGCTTCGTGACCATCCTCACGAAACCCGTGCGCGTCAGGCCTTCTCTGCCACTCTTCCTGCCCGCGGCGGAGGACTGGCTGGTGCGGCTTATCGAATCGCGAGACCGATTCGTTTTCGGCGTCTATCGCCGCCGCATGAAGACGATCCGCTATCTGGGCGGGATCGATCAGGTGTTCAAAGTTCCCGCGACGACGCGCAATTGGAATACGATCCTCGCGGTGATACGAATCTTGAAGAATCGCAAGTGACGGCACCGGACCGGTAAGGCATGCCGACCGAAGCCTGGCGGCTCAGGCTACCGGCCGCGCGGCCATCGATTCTTTGTCTTTGTCCCATTGTTCGAAGGTGCTATCCGCCTCCGCCAGCCGCCTCAGCAGCGGCGCCGGCGCCCACCAGTCCGACCCATGGCTTTTTTCGAACTCTTCGATCTTCGCCAAAACATGTTTTAGGCCAATTGTATCGGCATAAAACATCGGTCCGCCGCGCCACGCCGGGAATCCGTAGCCGTTCAGGTACACAATGTCGATATCCACTGCGCGTAGCGCGATGCCTTCCTCCAGAATCTTGGCTCCCTCGTTCACCAACGCGTAAATGGTCCGCTCGACGATCTCTTCCTGGCTGATCTTGCGCCGTTCGATTCCGGCTTCGCGCGCCGCTTTCTCCACCAGCGCGGTCACTTCCGGGTCGGGTGACGGTTTCCGGTTGGCATCGTATAGATACCAGCCTTTTCCCGTCTTCTGGCCGAAGCGGCCCATTTCGCACAGCAGGTCTGCGATCATCATCGCTTTGCGCGCGCCCGGTTTTTCCAGATGCCGGAACTCCTTGCGAATCCGCCAGCCGACGTCGAGCCCGGCCAGGTCGCCCATCGCCAGCGGACCCATGGCCATACCGAAATCGTAGAGCGCCTGGTCCACCTGCTCCGGAGCCGCGCCTTCTTCCACCAGAAACACGGCCTCCCGCGCATAGCAGTGGATCATGCGATTGCCGATGAAGCCCTTGCAGTTGCCGGCCAGGACGCCGATCTTGCCCAGCCTCTTGGCCAGCGCCATCGAAGTGGCGATCGTTTCCTTCGAGGTCGCCTTGCCGCGCACGATTTCGAGCAGCTTCATCACATTCGCCGGGCTGAAAAAATGATGCCCGATCACCATCTGCGGCCGCAAAGTGGCCGAGGCGATATCATCGATCGAAAGCGTCGAAGTATTCGTCGCCAGAATGCAATCCGGCTTGGCGATCTTGTCGATTTCCGAAAAAATCTCCTTCTTGAGCGCCATCCCCTCGAACACCGCTTCCACGATGATATCGGCCTGATCGAAGCCGTCATAGCTCAACTGCGGCGTGATCAGGGCCATGCGCTGATCCATCACCGCCTGGGAAAACCGGCCCTTTTTTACCGAGCTTTCGTAATTGTTGCGAATCGTTGCCATACCGCGGTCGAGCGCCTGCTGCGCGGTCTCCTTGACGATCACCGGAATCCCCGCGTTGGCGTAGTTCATGGCGATGCCGCCGCCCATGGTTCCCGCGCCGATAATCGCGGCGCGGCGAATGTCGAAGATCCGGGTGTCCTTGGGAATGTCCGGAATCTTCGAAACCGCCCGCTCGCCGAAAAAGGCGTGGATCAGCGATTTCGACTGGGTCGAAAACAGGCAGATGCGAAAAATCTCCGACTCGCGATTGATGCCGTCGGCGAAAGGCAGCCGCGTCGCCGCCTCCACGGCGTCGATCGCCGCCAGAGGAGCCATCTGGCCGCGCCTGGTCTTGCGCGCCTGCTCCCGTCCCGCGGCGAAGATCGCATTATTGGCCGTGGCGTCCTGCAATTTTTCGTTGCGCTCGCGTGTTTTGAACGCGAGCTTCCCAGCGATGCCGCGCGCGAACTCGATCGCCCCGGCCAGCAGATCGCCTTCGATGATGCGGTCCACGATCCCCGCCGCCAGCGCCGATTTTGCGTCCACCGGCTCCCCGAAAGCGCACATCTCCACTGCTTTGGCGACGCCCGCCAGCCGCGGCAGGCGCTGCGTTCCGCCCGCCCCCGGAATGATCCCGAGCTTCACTTCGGGCTGCCCCACCTGCGCCGTAGGAGCCGCAACCCGGTAATGTCCCGACATCGCCGTTTCCAGGCCGCCGCCGAATGCGGTGCCATGAATGGCCATCACCACCGGCTTTCGCGAATCCTCGATTTTGTTCATCAGCGGGTACAGCGCGATGCGCGTTTTTTCTCCGCCGGTCACCTTTCCGAACTCGCGAATGTCGGCGCCGGCGATAAACGTACGCCCGCCGCCGATGACCACCACCGCGCGCACCTCCGGATCTTTCTCCGCCGCTTCGATTCCCGCCATGATTCCTTCCGGGACCCCCGGACTCAGCGCGTTCACCGGCGGATTGTTGATCGTAATCACGCCAATGTCGCCCTGGCGCGCATAGTTCACAAGTTCATTCATAAGCCTTCATGTTATCGCGCTAAACTCGTGTCGTAGGTGCCCGCCAAAACGCTCACAGTCCGCCAGTTTTTCTCGAGGAAAGGTCTGCTTTCCGAGTGGCACCCCAACTTCGAATACCGCGCCGGCCAACTCGAGATGGCGGAAGCTGTGGAAGCGGCGCTCAACGAAAAAAAGCACCTGATCGTCGAGGCCGGAACCGGAACCGGAAAGACGCTGGCGTACCTGGTGCCGGCGATTCTGTCCGGGCGTCGCGTGGTAATCTCTACCGGCACCAAGAATCTTCAGGAGCAGCTCTTTTTCAAGGACATTCCGTTCCTCGAAACACATCTTGGTCCCCTTCGCGCCTGCTACATGAAAGGCCGCGCCAACTACGCCTGCCGCCAGAAAATCTACGACGCCGAAAAGGAGCCGGTGCTCGAAGGCCTGGAAGAGGTGGCCGATTTCCAGATCATTCGC
>Ga0335085_10011658_pt1 | contig 13022 bp, 14 predicted proteins | sample Lox_Sample_45_FD_206712 | JGI IMG/M metagenome (GOLD analysis project Ga0335085, IMG submission 206712) | Soil microbial communities from Loxahatchee National Wildlife Refuge, Florida, United States - Lox_Sample_4.5 | ecosystem: Environmental > Terrestrial > Soil > Wetlands | place: USA...
CCCGGCGACATTCGCGAGGATCGTCGGAGGCCCCTGCCCGGTCCCCGGCTGGAGCTTCACGCTCATCCGCTCGATCCGGTAGCTCGGGACGACGATCTCGTGCCCCTGCGCCGACCGGATCTGCTGCCGGACGTCGGCGAGCATCGTCCCGGCGACGCCGGCGGAGGCGTTGCCGGCGTCGCGCAGGCGCAGCGCGTCCGCGCGCGTGCGCAGGTCGGCGAGCAGGTCGCCGGCGATGACGAGCGCCGTGCGGCGGTCGAGCTGCGTCGAGACGCCCGTCGAGTGGAGCACGGTCACCGCCGGAAGCGCGCCGACGTCGCCGAGCTGCACCGCGGCGGCGCTGCCCGGCTGCGCCGGCAGCCCGGCGAGGACGAGCAGGCCGACGAACGCCGCCGCTCCGACCGCGCCTACGGTCCCGAGCCGCGTGAGCCCGACCCCGATCGAGCGCCCGGCCGGCAGGAGCCGGTCGAGCAGCGGCCGTCCCGCGCAGACGAGCGTGAGCGAGCCGAGCAGGGCGACCTTCGCGCCGAACTCGGTCGTCTGCGGCGCGATCAGCAGCGTGGCGAGCAGCCCGATCGTGACCGCGTAGACGACCCGCGCAAGCCTCCCGCTCGGGATCGTCCGCGGGTCGGTGATCATGAAGAAGGTGAAGACGAGGATCTCCGGCGACGTGATCAGCACCCACCAGAAGTAGGCGCTCGTGATCGGCCCGAGGTGCCACGACGCGGTCATCGCGTGGCCGCGGAGGGCGAGCACCCCGATCCCCGCGGCGAACGAGAGCCAGAAGCCGACCGCGATCCAGATCAGCCCGATCCGCAGCAGGATGGCGAGCCCGCCGCCGACGATGATCGCCAGCGTCAGCACCATCCACCACGACATCGGCCCCCACCAGAACTCGAGCGGGTACGCCTTCTCCTTGCCGAGCACGAGGAAGCAGAGGACGAGCCCGAAGTTCGACGGGTTGAAGAGGTGGCGGCCGCGGAACGCGATCACATGCTTCGAAAGGAGCGCGACCGCCGCCGTCCCGACGTAGATCTTCCACCCGTTCAGGCTCCACCAGTCGCCGTGCACGGTGCCGGGGACGCGGAGGACGAAGGAGACGCCGTTGCCGGTCAGCATCGCGCTCGCCGGCCAGAGGATCACCTTCTGCCGCCGGAACGCGATCCCGACCTCGAGCACCGCGCAGGTGAGGATCGAGATGAGGATCTGCGCGATCGAGAGCTTGAACTCGAACGCGACCTGGCCCAGCACCTGGAGCGAGGTGATGACCACGGCCAGCTGCAGCCGCGGGTCCCGCAGCTTCGGGAGGAGGACGGGATAGGAGCGACCCCGGATGACGAGCGCCGGGCCGCTCCGCCCGGGTTCGGCCAGAGCCGTCATCGCCACGCAATGGTAGACGGTTCACGGCGCCGGGAGGTTGGGCGAGAATGGCGCAGATGAGGCTCCAGCAGGCGCTTGCGATCGTCGAGCACGTCGTCTCGGCGGCGCCGTCCCCGGTGTCGGTCTTCGTCGCCGACGACCATGGCGAGGTCGTCGCCGCGGCGACGATGGACGGGGCGGCGCCGGACACGCGGCTGAACGCGCAGCGGAAGGCGTACACCGCCGCCCGGAGCGACGCGACCTCGACGCGCGCGCTCGCGGAGAAGGTGCGCGACGACGCGGTCGAGCGCGCGAGCTTCGACCCGGCCTTCACGTTCTTCCTCGGCGGCGTCGCCGCGTTCGAGGGCGGCGAGCGCGTCGGCGCCGTCGGCGTCAGCGGGCTGCCGGGCGCAGACGACGAGGCGCTCGCCGTCGCGGCGATCGCCGCGGCCGGGCTCTCGAGCCGGCTCTAGCCCGGCTCCTCGATGTAGGCGATCACGGTGCCGGCCGCGACCGTCTCGCCCTCGCGGCAGACGATCTCGGCGAGCGTCCCGGACCGCGTCGCCTCGACCTCGAGGGTCGCCTTGTCGGACTCGACCTCGAGCAGCGGCTCGCCGGCGGAGACGGCGTCGCCCACCTGCTTGAGCCAGGCGCGGATCTCGAGCTCGTCGCTCGTCTGCCCCAGCGGCGGCATGCGGACGGGATACATCAGGCCGCGAGCTCCCGGACGACCGCCTTGATCCGCTCGACGCTGGGGAGCGCCGCCTGCTCGAGAACCGGCGCGAACGGCAGCGGCGCGTCGAGCGCGGCCACGCGCCGCGGCGGCGCGACGAGGTCGCCGAAGCACTCCTCGGCGGCGCGCGCCGCGACCTCGGCGCCCCAGCCGCCGGTGAGCGAGTCCTCGTGCACGACGACAAGCCTTCCGGTCCGCCGCACCGAGCCGAAGATCGTCTCGGCATCGAGCGGCAGCAGCGTCAGCGGGTCGATCACCTCGCACTCGATTCCGTCCTCGGCCGCGAGCTCCTCGGCGGCGGCGCGGGCGCGGTAGAGGGAGACGTGCGTCGCGACGATGGTCACGTCGCGGCCCGGCCGCACGACTGCGGCCTTGCCGATCGGGACGAGGTACTCCTCCTCCGGCACGTGGGCGCTCGAGTCGAGCCCGGCCGCCTGCTCGCGGCCCTTGCTCCCGTAGAGGAGCTTGTGCTCGAAGACGAGCACCGGGTTGTCGTCGCGCACCGCGCTCCGGAGCAGCCCCTTCGCGTGATACGCGTCGGAGACGCAGACGACCTTCAGCCCCGGCACGTGCGCGAAGTAGCTCTCCGGGCTCTGGCCGTGCTGGGCGCCGCGCAGCGTCGCGCCGACGGGCGCGCGCATGACGAGCGGCACGGAGAGGCGGCCGCCCGACATGAGCCGCATCTTCGCGGCCTGGTTCACGAGCTCGTCCATGCACTCGAAGAGGAAGTCGGAGTACTGCATGTCGGCGATCGGACGCATGCCGGCGAGCGCCGCGCCGACCGCCGCGCCCGCGATCGCCTTCTCGCTGATCGGCGTGTCGATGACGCGCTCGCGCCCGAACTCCTCGACGAGGCCGAGGTAGACGCCGAACGCGCCGCCGAACCCGCCCTCGACGCCGATGTCCTCACCGATCAGGAAGACGCGCTCGTCGCGGCGCATCTCGTCCGCGACCGCCTCTCGGAGCGCCTGCGCGACGGTCAGCCGCCGGGACGAGGTCTCAAGCGTAGACATCGCCGGGCAGCTCCTCCGGGTCGGGGTCGGGCGAGCCGCGCGCGAACTCGACGGCGTCGTCGAGCTCGGCCTCGATCGCGACCTCGATCGCGGCCGCGACGTCTTCGGGCAGCTCGGCGCGCAGCCGCGCGACCGGGTCGCGCTCCTTCCACTCCGCCTCCTCGTCGCGGGCGCGGTACCCGCGTGCGTCGCTGCGGCTGTGCCCGACGAAGCGGTAGGTCTTGCACTCGAGCAGCGTCGGGCCGTTGCCGGCGCGCGCGTCCGCGACCGCCTCCGACGCCGCGACGTGCACGGCGAGGACGTCCATCCCGTCGACGATCCGGCCGGGGACGCCGTACGCGGCGGCGCGCGCGGCGACGTCCTCGACGAGCGACACGCGCCTGTACGGCGTCGACGCGCCGTAGAGGTTGTTCTCGCAGACGAAGACGACGGGCAGTTGCTGGACGGCGGCGAAGTTGAGCCCTTCGTGGAATGCGCCCTCGTTCGTCGCGCCCTCGCCGAAGAAGCACGCGGCGACCTGGCCGCTCCGCCGGAGCTTGAACGCGAGCCCGAGCCCGGTGACGACGGTGTTGCCGCCCGCGACGATCGCGATCGCCGGCAGCATCCCGACGTCGGGATCGCCGAGGTGCATCGACCCGCCGCGCCCGCGGCAGCAGCCGGTCGCCTTCCCGTACAGCTCGGCCATCGCGGCGCGCGGGCTCACGCCCTTCGCGAGCGCGTGCCCGTGCGGGCGGTGCGTCGACGTGATCCAGTCCGTGCGCTCGAGCGCGCTGCAGACGCCGACGGCGACCGCCTCCTGGCCCTGGTACTGGTGCACGGTGCCGGGGATCTCGCCCTCGAGGAAGAGGAGATAGACGCGCTCCTCGAACCTGCGGATGCGGACGAGCTCGCGGTAGAGCTCGGCGGGGTCAGGCACGGCCGCTGCTCCCGTAGACGCGCATCAGGTCGCGGACGACCTCCGTCAGCCCAGGCGGTCCCGCGTCGTCGAACGCGCGCCTCAGCGCGGTGCCGACGTTGAACTTCGCGACGCCGCGCGCGATCGCAGCGTCGACGGCGTCGCGCGGGAAGCTCGTGCCGCCGTGCACGACGAGCGGCACGGGCACGCGCCGGTGCACCGCCTCGAGCCGCTCGAGGTCGACGTCGGCGGAGCGTCCCTCGAGCGTGTGCACGTTCCCGAACGAGACGGCGAGGCAGTCGACGTTCGTCGCGGCGACGAACGCGGCCGCCTCGTCCGGGTCGGTGAGGGTCGCGTGCGACGCGTCGACCTCCGTCCCGTTCGCATCCGGCAGCGTGCCGAGCTCGCCCTCGACGGCGGCGCCGCGGCCGTGTGCGGCGTCGACGAGGCGCGAGACGGCGGCGACGTCGCTCGTGCAGAGCATGGCCGCGTTGAAGCCGGCGTCGAGCCCGCGCACGGCGTCCTCCAGCGTGTGCACCTCGTTCAGCAGGAGCGAGACGGGCACGGTCGACCACGCCGCGGCGGCACGGCCGAGCCGTGCGAGCTCCTCGATGCGGCCGTCGGCGAGCTCGGCCGGATCGGCGAAGAGGAAGCCGAAGCCGAGGATCACGGGCGAGCGCTCCGCCTCTGCGGCGTCGAGCACCGCGTCGAGCGAGTCGCCGTCCCACGCCTCGAAGTAGCCGACGGCGTAGCCGCCGGCGACGGCGCCGGCGAGCAGGCCGGTGAGCGGCGCGAGCGGCATCAGGCCTCCGCGTGCGCCGCGAGGAACGCCTCCGCCTGCTCGCGCGTCAGCACGCCGGCGTAGCAGCCGAGGGCGGTGCACGCCGACGCGCCGACGACGGAGGCGAACCGGACGGAGCGCTCGAGCTCCCAGCCCTCGAGGATGCCGACGACGAGCCCGGCCGCAAACGCGTCGCCTGCGCCCGACGGCTCGACCACCTCCATCTGCGGGGCGTCGACGTGCAGCTCCCGGTCGCCGCGGCGGACGTAGACGCCGCGGTCGCCGAGCGTGATCGCGACGCAGCCCGCGCCGCAGTAGAGGAAGCGCTCCGCCTGCCGGACGGGGTCGCGCTCGCCGGTGAGCGCGAACGCCTCGTCCTCGTTCGGCACGAAGTAGTCGACGTGCGGGAGCACCTCGGCCGCTAGGTCCAGCGACAGCGACGCACCGACGGGAACGGCGACGTCGAGCACGACCGTCGTCCCGTGCTCGCGGGCGGCGCGAAGCCGGTCGGCTAGACCGCCCTCGCGCAGCGCCGGCAGGACGAGATACCCGCCGACGCACAGCACCGCGGCCCCGGCGAAGGAGGCAGGGTCGATGTCGTCCGCGGTGAGCGCTGCGTTCGCGCCGAACGTGTGGACGAACCGCCGGTCGTCACCGGCAACGGGGATGATCACCGTCTTCGACGTCCCGTACCCCTCGGTGCGGAGGACGCCGCTCGTGTCGATGCTGCGCGCGCGCAGGTCCTGCTCGACGAAGCTCCCGAGCAGGTCGTCGCCGACGCGCCCGCACACCGCCGCCTCCACGCCGAGCGTGCCCAATGCGATCGCCGTGTTCGCCGCGCAGCCGCCGGGCTGCAGGAGGAAGTCGTCGGTCGCGATCAGCTCGCCGGCCTCCGGCAGCCGCTCGAGGGGCGGCACGAAGACGTCGGCGACGAGGATCCCGACGCAGAGAACGCGCGCCGGGCTCACGCGTCCGAGACGACCGTCTTCCTGGCGATCCGCGGATCGGAGAAGACGTCGAGGTCGTCGCGGCTCTCGGTCGAGAACTCGGTGACGATCGCGCCCTCCTCGCCCGCCTGGAACCAGTGCAGCGTGTCGGGCGGGATCGTGTGCTGCTCGCCGGGCCGGAGCACGATCTCCCGCCAGACGGTGAAGACGCCGTCCGCGGGCGGGCGCGCCGTCGGCTCCGCCGCCGGCTCCCCCTCCGTGTAGAGGTACACGACGCCGGCGCGGCAGCGGAACGTCTCCTCCTTGCCCGGCGTGCCGTCGAACGGCGGATGGCGGTGCTCGGGGCAGAGCTGCCACGGGAAGAGCACGAGCTCCTTCGCGCAGACGCGCGGCGTGTTGACGTAGACGACGAGCTCGAGGCCCGTCTCCTCGAGACGCGAGAGGCCGAAGTCGGCGACCTCGATCCCCTCGGTCTCCGCAGGCGTCAGCACGATGCCGGCCTCGGCCAGCACCGCCGCCGCCCGCGTCCTCGCCGCGTCACGCTCCGCCGGCGTCAGCACGGCACGGGCTCGCTCGTCACCGCGGAGCGGTGGAGCGCCTCGAGGGTCCGTCCCTGCCCCATCGCGTCCTCGCGGCCGAGCAGCGGCTCGCCCTCGCCGCGGATCGCGTCGCTGAGGTTCTCGAGCTCGAGCCGGTACGAGTCCTCGGGCTCGAGCTCGATCCGCTCGACGGCGCCGCCGCGCCGCAGCTCGATCACCGGCGTCCGGCAGTGCCACGGGTCGTCGAGGAACAGCGACCCCTCGCTTCCGACCGCCTCGAGCTCGTCGCGGTCGGTGAGCGCGGTACCACAGTCGAAGTGGCCGAGCACGTTGCCGGGGAAGCGCAGCTCGCCGGTGAAGACCCAGTCTGTGCCGGTCTCGCCGAACCATGCCTGTCCGTGCACGCGCTCGGGCTCGCCGGCGAGCAGCCGTTGGCCGCTGACGCAGTAGCAGCCGACGTCCATCAGCGCGCCGCCCTCGACGTCGGTGCGCAGGCGGATGTTGTCCGCGTCGTACAGCGAGTAGCTGAACGTCGTGCGCACGAGCCGGAGCTCGCCGATCGCTCCGTCGTCGACGAGCTCCTTCAGGCGCTTCGTCTGCGGGTTGTGGCGGTACATGAACGCCTCGGAGAGCAGCCGGCCGGCGCGGTCGGCCACGTCGAACGCGGCCTCGATCTCCTCCGGGTGGCGCGAGAACGGCTTCTCGCAGAGCACGTGCTTGCCGGCCTCGAGCGCGCGGATCGACCACTCCGAGTGCATCGTGTTCGGCAGCGAGATGTAGACGGCCTCGATCTCCGGATCCTCGAGCAGCGCCTCGTACGTGCCGTATGCCGCGGGGATCCCCCACTTCTGTGCGTACTCCTCGGCCCGGGCGAGGTCGCGGCTCGCGACCCCGACGAGGTCGACCTTCGGCGACGCGTGCGCGCCGGGAATGACGAGCCGGTTGATCTCGGCCGTCGAGACGATCCCCCACCTCACCGCGTCGCCCACGTGCGCACCTCCCGTTTCGCCGTCCTGACACGCGTAGTATCTCGCGCGGTCGATGGCGGAGGACGCACACACCGGAGACATCCCCGAGATCGGCGTCGGCATGCTCGGCTACGCGTTCATGGGCAAGGCCCATTCGCACGCGCTCCTGACGATCGAGCACATGACGTGGCCGCCGCCGCTGATGCCGCGGCTCGTCGCGATCGCCGGGCGGAACGAGGAGGCGGTCGCGGCGGCGGCGCGCCGCTACGGCTACGAGCGGTGGACGACCGACTGGCGCGACGTCGTCGCCGACCCGAGCATCGGGCTGTTCGACAACGGCGGCCCGAACGCGCTCCACGCGGAGCCGACGATCGCCGCCGCCGAGGCCGGCAAGCACATCCTCTGCGAGAAGCCGCTCGGCCGCACCGCCGACGAGAGCTTCGAGATCTGGAGTCGCGTCGAGGCGACGGGCGTCGAGCACATGTGCGGCTTCAACTACCGCTTCGTCCCGGCCGTGCGGCTCGCCCGCGAGCTGATCGAGGGCGGCGAGCTCGGCGAGCTGCGCCACTTCCGCGCGCGCTACCTCCAGGACTGGGGCGACGACCCGAGCCTCGACACGTGGCGGTTCCACCCGGACGAGGCGGGCTCCGGCGCCATCGGCGACCTCGCGTCGCACGTCGTCGATCTCGCGCGCTTCCTCGTCGGCGAGCCGGCGACCGTGTCCGCACTCGTCCGCACGCTCGTGCCGGGGCGCAAGGTCGACGACGCGGTCGAGGCCGCCGTCGAGTTCGAGGGCGGCGCCGTCGGGACGCTCGAGTCGACGCGCCTCGCGCTGGGCCGCCGCAACGCGTTCCAGTGGGAGATCAACGGGACGAAGGGCTCGCTCGCGTTCGACATGGAGCGGATGAACGAGCTCCAGGTCTTTCGCGCGGACGGCGACCGCGCCCGCGGCTTCAAGACGGTGCTCGTCTCCGAGGCCGACCATCCGTTCTGGGAGCACTGGTGGCCGCCGGGACACATCGTCGGCTGGGGCGACACGTTCGTGCACGAGATCCACCACCTGCTGGGGGCGATCGCCGGCGGCGGCTCCGTTGCTCCGTACGGCGCGACGCTCGAGGACGGCTACCGCGCGGCGGAGATCTGCGACGCGCTCGTCCGCTCGAGCGAGAGCGGCGAGCGCGCGGCGATCGCGTACCGCACGCTCTGACATGGCCGAGGACGGCCCGGCACCGGTCCTGCCGCGCACGATGCGCCAGGCGGTGCGCGCGGAGTTCGCCCGCGCGTTCCACCCGCCGTACGAGGCGCCGATCGTCATCCTCGTCAACGGGCTGATGATGGCCGGGGCGTGGTTCTTCCTCCCGCGCGACTGGCTGTTCCGCTTCACGGGTGCGCTCGCGTTCCCGGTGCTCCTCGCCGGCTGGATGTACGCGGACGTTCCGGCGACGAACGTGCTCGCGCCGGACCGCCGCCGCGTCCTCGTCGCGCTCGGCGAGCGCGATCCCGGCGACCTGCGCACGCTCCTCTACGCGAAGAACCTCGTGCTCTGGCTGCTCGTCACTCCGGTCTGCATGCTCATCGCGCTCGGGATCGGCGTCGTCGAGCACAAGTGGGTGCTCACGGGCGTGACCCTCATCGTGATCGCGCTCACGCCGCTCGGGCTGCTCGGCCTCGCCGCGGTGCTCGGCACGTACTTCCCGTACCACCCGCAGCCGCTGCGCTGGCGCTGGGATCGCCGCGACCAGTGGAAGCGGTACTGGCTCCGGTGGGGGACGCTCGTGATCCTCCCGTACATGTACGTCCCCGCCCTCGCGGCCGTCGTCGCCCTGCCCGAGGTCGTCGCCTGGCAGTCGCTCTCGAACAAGCACCTGTCGACGCTCACCGACGTCGACCTCGCGATCGGCGGGCTGATCGCGTGCGCCGTCAGCGTCATGCTCTGGGTGATCGGCCACCGCTTCGTCGTCAGGCTCGCCGCCCGCCGCGGCGAGAAGCTGACCTCGTACCTGGCCGATCCGAGCCGGGGGTAGCTCGGGCGGAGGCGACGCGGCGCTGCGCCCGCACCGCTGGGTGCGGAGCTACGGCTAGCGGCTAGAGCGTCAGCAGGCGGGCCGCGACGGCGCGGTCCGACGTGCCGAGCTTCCGCAGGAGGCTCTGGAGGTGCCGCCGCACGGTCACGGCGGCGATCCCGAGCGCGGCCGCCATCTCGGCGGTCGACATCTGCTTCTGGAGCAGCCGTGCGACGTCGCGCTCCCGGGCCGTCAGCCGGATGTCGCGGCCGTCGGCGAGCGTCGCGTGCGACTCGTCGTCCTCGTCGAGCGCGCCGAGGATCGTCGTGACGAGACGCCGCGGGATCACGGCCTCGCCGGCGGCGGCGCCGCGGAGCGCATGGCACAATCCCTGCCCGTCGACGTCCTTGGACAGGTAGCCCTGCGCGCCCGCGCGCAGCGCATCGAGGACGCCGTCGCGGTCGACCGATCCGCCCATGATCACGACCGCCGCGTGCGGCAGGCGCCGGCAGATCTCGCGCGTCGCGACGACGCTGCTCCCGGTGAGATCCTGGTCGAGGAGGCAGACGTCCGGCCGCACGTCGAGCGCCGCGGCGATCGCGTGCTCGGCGTCGCCGGCCTCGGCGCAGACGTCGAACCCGGAGTCCTCGAGGAACACGCGGATCCCCGCCCGGACGTAGTGATCCGTGTCGGCGATGAGGACGCTCGTCCTCACGGGATACGGGGCCGCAGAAGCCACACTCCCTACCTCGGACAAAAGGGCCCGGAGCTTTACCCCGGACGCGTGAACGGCCGCTCAATCGGGTGAACGACACGCTGTTCACGTCCCTGAACGGCAAATGGGTCGGTCGGCCGATTGTGCGCTCCGAGACTTCGCACGACACTGCGGACATGCGGCGCGACTCAGGGGACCTCCCTGCGGGCAGAGGTCGCCCCTCACAGCACGCCGAGGAGCCCCAGGGCGACCTCGGCACCGAGGTGGCGCTCCTCGCGCTCGCCGATGCGGCAGCGGCGAGCCTCGCGGAGGGGCGGTCGGACCTGCGCGGCCCCGCCGACCTCGTGGCACGAATTGCCGAGGAGAGCGGGGTCGCGCCGGCCGCCGTCGCGCTGGCGCTGCTGACACGCATCGTCATGTCGCCGCAGCTGCTTCAGCTCCCGCCCGACCGGGCGATCGCGCTTCAGCTCGGGACGCTCGCGTCGCTGGCGGAGTTGCGGCGCGTCTCGCTCTGGTCGTTCGGGCGAGGCGCCGTCGCCTGCAGGTTCTCGTCGGGCGAGGACGGAGACGGCGCCGACGAGCACGCCGTCGCGGAGGCTCTGCTCGGCCTGCGTTCCCCGTTGCCGAGCGGGGCCCGCGGCGATCTCGTCGCGGCGACGGCGCTCCGGGCGGGCGCGCCGGCGGCGGTCGTGGTGGGGCGACCGTCGCCGGCGTCGACCGCCGAGGTCGAGCCGTTCCTCGAGGTCGCGTGTCTCGCCCTGGGGCTCGTCCTCGAGCGGGAGGCGCTGCTGCAGCGGGAGACGCCGCTCGAGCGCGACACGCCGGCGGACGCGTCGCTCGTCGAGGCGTACGAGCGCCGTCTCACCCGACTCGGCCTCGACCTCCACGACGGGCCGCTGCAGGAGATCGCCGTGATGGCGGCCGACCTGCACACCGCGCGGTCGCGGGCCGGCGAGATGCTCCCGTCACCGGGGCGTGAGCAGATGATCGGAGTCCTCGACGGCCTCCTCGAGCGGCTGAACGAGCTCGACGGCGGGCTCCGTGAGGTCGCGCGTTCCCTCGAGACGGCGGAGGTGGTGCGGGCGCCCCTCGCCGACGTGCTGCGCACCGAGATCGCGATGTTCGAGCGGAGATCCGGGGTCGACGCGACGCTCCGCGTCAGGGGCGAAATCGACGCGCTCACCGAGTCGCAGAAGATCGCGCTGTTGCGCATCGTCCAGGCGAGCCTGTCGAACGTCCACCAGCACAGCGGCGCCTCGTCGGTGTCGGTGAACGTCGCCGCGACCGAGTCGAGCACACGGCTCGAGATCACCGATGACGGCCGCGGCTTCGACGTGGACGAAGCGCTCGCGGAGTCGACGCGCCGCGGCCGGCTCGGGATGCTCGGCGCCTCCAAGCGGACCCGGCTGCTCGGCGGAAAGTTCGCCGTGATCAGCAGTCCGTCGGCGGGGACGCGGGTCGTCGTCTCGTTGCCGCGCCGGATCGCCTGATCCAGGTCAGCTCTCGTCGTACATCGGGTTGTCGACGAGCCCTTGCCTGTACGCGAGATGCGCCGCCTCCGTCCGGTTGGAGACGCCGAGCTTCCGGTAGACGTTCGTCAGGTGGAACTTGACGGTCTGCTCGGTCACCCAGAACTCCTTCGCGATCGCCTCGTTCGAGTGTCCGCGGGCGACAGCCTTCAGGATCGCGGTCTCGCGCTTCGTCAACCCGGCGGCCTTCGCCGCCGAGTCTCTCTCGGTCGGGAGCCCGAAGGCGTGGTAGACGGTGCGGTCGACCGCCTGCCGCAGCGCCGCCGGGAGATCGATCGGGTTGACGCTCTTGACGATGTAGGCCCTGGCCCCTCGCTGGAGCACCGACTCGATCAGCTGCTCGTCGGTCGAGACCGAGAGGATCACGACCGTCGTCTCGGGGCAGCGCCTGCGGATCTCGTCGAGGCACGTTAGCCCGTCGACCTTCGGCATCTGCAGATCGAGCACGACGATGTCGGGGCGGGTCTCGACGACGAGCGGCAGCACCTGGCTCCCGTCCTCCGCCTCGCCGACGATCTCGAAGCCGCCGTCCTCCTCGAGCGCGCGGCGGACTCCTTCTACGATGAGCCGGTGATCGTCCGCGATCAGGACATTCATCTCGATCGAGATGGTGTCACATGAGGGTCCGCGTGCTCATCGCATCGGAGCGCCCGGGGACCCGTGAGAAGATCCGCGCGGCGCTCGAGCCGGCGGTCGACTGCGCCGAGGCGAACGGGGCCGGCGCGGCGGTCGAGCTGGCGACGAGCGAGCAGTTCGAGATCTGCTTCGTCGACGCGCGTATGCGCGGCAGCGGGATCGAGACGGCCGGAAGGATCCGCGCACTCCAGCCGGAGACGCTGCTCGTCGTGCTCACGCCGGTCGAGGAGGAGAGCGAGTTCTTCGAGGCGCTGCGCGCCGGCGCGATCGGGTACATCAACGAGGGGATCGATTCGGCCCGGTTGCCGAGCGTCGTGCAGGGGCTCGTCTCCGGCGAGGCGGCGGTGCCGCGGCGCCTCGTCGGCGCGCTGATCGAGGAGATGCGCGTCCGCGATCGTCGACGGGACAGCGTCGAGCGGAAGCTCGGCGACGTCGGGCTGACGCCGCGCGAGTGGCACGTGCTCGAGCTGCTCGGCCAGGACTACACGACGAGGCAGATCGCCGCCGCGCTGCACATCTCCGAGATCACCGTCCGCCGTCACGTCAGCGTGCTCCTCAAGAAGCTGCGCGTGCCGGACCGCCGAGCCGCCGTCGAGCTTCTGCGCTCCGAGAACGGCGCGCACTGAGCCAAGCCGGGGCGGCCTGGTCGCGGGACCAGGTCGAAACTCGACCTTCCTCCGGCGACGAGACCCGAACGTCGACGGAGACTTGCGATGGGATCGGGCGCACCCCCGTCGCACCATGGAGAAAGCCCCGTTTCCGGGGCTTTCTCGGTAGCAGGCCTGTAAGCCGGAGACTTTTCCTATTTGCGAGACCACGGGCCGTCGGCATGGCCAGGGAGGTCTCGATGGACAGCGAAGTTGCCGATTTCCTCGTCTTCTGCCGGGTGGAGCGCCGCCTCGCG
>Ga0335085_10011659_pt1 | contig 13022 bp, 5 predicted proteins | sample Lox_Sample_45_FD_206712 | JGI IMG/M metagenome (GOLD analysis project Ga0335085, IMG submission 206712) | Soil microbial communities from Loxahatchee National Wildlife Refuge, Florida, United States - Lox_Sample_4.5 | ecosystem: Environmental > Terrestrial > Soil > Wetlands | place: USA: Florida...
CTGGCATGGAGCAGCAGATCAACGGCGCGGACAACTTAGGGACAACGGGAGTTCCATCCTTTACTTTTGCCACTCCTTCCACAACGACCTGATCACCCGGCCTCAAGCCAGCGTCGATCACCCACATCGTCCCTTCCTTTTCCCCCGCCTTGACTTGGCGAATGATCGCCTTGTTGTCGGCGCTCACCAGGGCGACCTGGTAGCCTCCCTGAAGCTCTTTGACCGCGGTCTGCGGAACCAGCAGCGCGTCTTTCTTCGTGCTGGTCTGGATGCGCACGCGCCCGTACTCGCCCGGACGCAGAATATTACCTGGGTTAGGAAATGCCGCTGCGAGGCGAATGGTGCCGGTGTTCGTGTCGACTTGCCGGTCCGTCAGCACAATCTTGCCCTTGTGCGGATACACGGTGCCATCCGCCAGAATCAGCTCTGGTGAGCTGTCGAATAAGTCGATGGGCTGCCCGCTGGAGCTGACGTGTTTCGCCCGCAGATACTCCTGTTCGCTGACCGGGAAGTACACCTTGATGGGATCCACCTGCGAAACTGACGTAAGATGTGAGTCGGGGCCTACCAGGTTCCCCATCTGGACTTGGGCGATTCCCGCAACGCCATCCACCAATGAGGTCACCTTGGTCCACCCGAGATCGAGTTGTGCCCGTTCCACGGCGGCCTCGGCTGCTTCGATTTCGGCCTGAGCAGATTCGACTGTAGCCTTGGCAGCGAGTTTGGCCTGAATCTCGTTGTCCAGCTTCTCCTTTGGAATGGCCTTTTGTTCTACCAGAGGCGTGTCGCGTTCCACATCAATCGTGCTCTTGCCCAGTTGCGCTTCTGCCTGGGCCAGGTGGCCGCGGGCGGCGGCAAGCTGCCCCTTGGCGCCGTCAAGCGTCGCTTGGAACGGCCTCGGATCGATTTCGAATAGGACCTGGCCTTTGCGAACGACCGCACCCTCTTTATAGTCTTGGCTGATGATGTAGCCGGAAACCTGGGGCCGAATCTCGGCATTGACATAACCGTCGAGTGTCGCCACCCATTCGCTGTGCACGGCCACGTCTTGTTGAAGGGGAGGCGCAACGAGCACTTCGGGATCCGGCAGCCTGAAGGCTGCGTGGCCACTGCTGCATCCAGTGAGCGCCAAGCTGGAAATGATAAGAAGAATGCCTGCCATCAGTGCGCACGTACGATTGTCGCCGAGGCAAGCGGCCAGCGCCTTCGCGAGCGTCGCTGCTCCGCCGGCACACTCACTCGAATTGTTACCTACCGGAATTGTGTTCATAATTCCTATTCACCCACCTCATTTAGCGTTGAGCTTCTTACCGGTCAAAGCCGGCACAGCGGCCACGGCAGAACGAGCAAACAGGCCGGCCTCAGGATCTTCGTTCTTGAAGTCAAGCAACAACAACTCATGCGTCGTTCACGATTGTGACCATGCAGATCACATGCCAACTCGTGCATCTTGCAAGTAGTTGAAATCTGAGGCTCGGGGTCGAACGGGCAAATGCATTTTGCCCTCCTCGACTGCCCGCATGCGGGCATTGCCCTTTAGGTAGCACTCGCTCGCGAAATCGCATGTGTGAGGCAGGAGTCTCTTTGACCCGTTCTGTGACGCCGCGTAGACCAGTACATAATCAGGGGAAGATTCTGGCCCGAAAAACGTGCCAGAGTATTTTGGTAACTGATTGAGAAGTGGGGGCTTTATCCTAGGGGCCGATAGACAGCCGTGCCTAGCGGGCACTGCCGGAATGTGGGCCATTGAATGGGCGGTCTGGAAGACGATCGGCCGTGGCCAAGCTGCCCAAGTGGGCCCAATTGACCCGCGATGGTGAAGGGCACGCCCCAAAAGAGCCACAGCACGATCAATGGCCGAGCCAACGCTATCAGTGCATACTCTGTGTATGGTACTCTTCAACGCTCCTCTGTCTCTAGAGCCTCGTCGTGTTCATTGAGGAAGCGCCCTCTGCTGATCGCTCACTCGCCAAGATGGGGGTCAGAAATCTTTTTGCAATCTGCCCTCTTTTCGGCGCTAGAGGGGGCTTAGCGAGAACTATCGCCTTGACCATATGAGCCGTTGCTACCTGCGTGTCGGCCCAATCGGACTGTCGGAACTAGGGGGTTCGGGGATATCGAACTCGACGCCGCGCTGATCGTTGACTTGCTTGGTCCTCGCAGCGTCGAGATCAGCCACGGCGACCTTGCGCGTGACCTGATCGCCGAATACCCAAACGGTCTGGCCGTAGATGGCATAATTCTGAATCTCCATCTGATGGCCGTCACGATAGACCAGTACCGTTGGAAGTTGGGACTCCGGCGCAGCGGGAGTGGGCTCCGGTGCGTCGACGCCGGGACCGTGACCGGGGTCGGGGCGAGAGCCCTCATCTGCACGTAATTGCGCGACCTCGTCGCTCAACTGCCGCACCTGACCCTCGAGTTCGTCCTCCGGTCCGTATGGCGGCGGTCCGGAATCTTCAGGAGGCGCCCCAGCGGCGGCTTGTTCGTCCTGATCATCCGAAGGAAATCCGGCGTAAGACAGCGAGGAGGAGATGTAACCGTAAGGGTAGGAGTCATAACCGTAGGGGTAGGGGTCATAACCGTAGGGGTAGGGGTCATAACCGTAGGGATACGAGTATCCGTAACCGTAATATCGCTGACGGTGCGGCCTGCCGGAATATCCGCCGCCGGCTTGTCCGGACCGGCCGCCATCGGGCCCCTGAGGAGCGCCGGCGGACCGCGCTAGATCTGGGTTCTGATGGGAAACTGGAGCGGAGCCGGAATGGGAACTGGAGAATCCGCCTTCACTGTTAACGGCAGGATAGCTTCTGATCCGCCTAGCTTGTGCGGCAGCGGTTTCAGCTAACGAGAACAGTAAGATCAAGGTCAGGGTCGCTCTGTACAATCTATCTAGCCTCATGTCGTCCTCCTTTGTGGTCACCAGGGGTGATCCGGTGACGATGACGCGCTATTCATCTCGAACGCGAGATATCGAATTGTCCCTGGCGCTCGATCCGCAACACCGCCGGATCGTCAAGTTTGAGCTGAGCCACCGCTGACCTCAGTTGCTCGACAGATTCAACGTCATCGACGCTGCATTCCAAACCTGCCTCCAGCCCTTCGCCGCGAACTGGCTGTCAATTGCGCCCTTCACGCGCTGGTTCCACATGGAATTGGCGGCCTCCACGTGGGCCTGGGAATAGATCTCCTAGTTGGCAAAACTCGCGTGGTGATCATGGTGGGTAATGATCGTCGCCCAAGCTGTGCCGATGAGCAGCGTTGCCGCTACGATCAGGGTCCAAGAGTACGGATCTTCACAAGTTTCTCTCCTTCAAAACAAGCTTCTGCAGTAGCATCATCGAGGTCTTGCTCGCGGGCTTGCATTTGGGGCACATGTGTTTCGTGCGCTCAACGAGGGTCCGCATTGCACCGTCCCCGGTGAGTTGGCCTTCCAGCCTGATGATCAATCCGTTCGCCGACTCTTGCATTCGATGCGAAGGATGTTTCACACGAATAGAATGCAGGTGCTGTGCCACCCAAAACATTCTGATAAGTGACTGAGAAAAAGGGTGTTGCGGAGGTCACGCCAATATCAGACTGCGCCCAAACGCGGGCTGTGCCGGAATGTGGGCTATTAATGGGCAGTCGGAAGGCGACAGGAGCAGGGTTCGGGTTCGCCTATAATGAGGTGGGTTAATTGACCTGGTTGCTGTAATCGGCTCTACTGATATTCATTTTCCGCATCTTATTTTGCAGCGTGGATCGCTTCAGTCCGAGGCGCTCCGCGGCTCCGCTCTTACCGGCAATTTTCCCCGAGGCTGCCTTCAAAGCGTCGATAATCACCTGCCGCCCAGCTCCTTCGAAGGTCGACCCTGGCGCAGCAGTCTGAACCGACGATCGCCTGAACTCGGGAGTAGGAACTTTCAACTCGTCCCCTTGCGTGACGATGACGCAGCGCTCGATGAAGTTCTCAAGCTCGCGAACGTTCCCTGGCCAGGGGGCGTGCACCAGCGTCTCCATGGCCTCCTTCGGAATGGTCCGGATACACTTTTGCATGCGGCGCGACAGGCGCGAAACAAAGTACTGAATGAGGAGCGGAATATCTTCCCGCCTTTCGCGCAGTGGAGGAATCTCGATCGGAAAGACATTCAGCCTGTAAAAAAGGTCTTCCCGGAATCTATTATTCCGAATCATCTCCTCCAGATCCCGGTGCGTCGCGGCGATCAGGCGAACATCAACGTGGACCGTTTTTGCACTCCCCAGACGTTCAAATTCGTGTTCCTGGAGGGCACGCAGAAGCTTAGGCTGCAAATCGAGACTGATGTCGCCGATCTCATCCATAAAGAGGGTGCCGCCATCCGCCAGCTCGAACCGGCCACGTTTCAGCATCAGGGCACCAGTGAAAGCGCCTTTTTCGTGGCCAAATAGCTCGCTTTCCACCAGCCCGGAAGGTATGGCCGCGCAATTCAGGCGCACGAAAGTGCGCTCGTGACGCGGGCTGAGTCTATGAATCGCTTGCGCGAACAGCTCCTTGCCCGTTCCGGTTTCACCATGCAGCAGCACCGTTGAGCCGGTTGGCGCCACGATCGCAACCTGGTCCAGCACTTTGCGGAGAGCGGCGCTCTTGCCGACAATGTCCTCAAAGTTGTGTTCTGAATTGATCTCTGTCTGCAGGTAGACCCGCTGATCTTCCAGCTGGTCACGCGATTCACGAACCCCTCCGTGAGGCGGAGCATTTTCCGCTATGTCCACCTGGTTACCGACTTGGCTCATCTCGCTGCGGGTTTCTCCTTTCAGATCAAGGGGGAGACATTGCCGGACGGCATTCAGCAGGTCTTCATCGTCGAAGGGCTTCGTCAAGAAGTCCACTGCACCCGCTTTGACCGCGCTCACGGTCATGGGGATGTCGCCGTGGCCGGTGAGAAATATGATGGGAATCTGAGCGCCCGATTTGATCAGCTCCTTTTGCACGTCAAGTCCGCTGAGACCCGGGAGATTCACATCCAGCACCAAACAACTTGGTATTTTAGGTCGCGGGGTAGCCAGGAATTCCTGCCCTGACGCAAAGGTTTCTGCCCTCAGTCCGGCGGAGCGAATCAGCCCCGCCACTCCTTCGCGCGCGGACACATCGTCATCGACAACGTAAACCAAAGCTCCCGTGTCACTCATCAGGGCCACCTTCGTCTAACGGTTATGGTTGTTCGATTTCAATCTCAACGCTGCGTGGACGGCATCAAGCAATTCGTCGTCACTGAATGGCTTATTCAAATAGGCAACTATCCAATCCGAGGAAGCTTCTGACCTTGCTCGCTCGTCATATCCATGCGCCGTCATGAACACAACCGGCACTCGAAAATCGCTGGCCACCAGATGACGATGGAGTTCGATCCCGCTCATCCCCGGCATGCGTAAGTCCAATATGAGACAGTCTGGCTTGTTCGGCTGAGCCGAATTCAAGAACTCCTCGGCCGAGCCGAACAGGCTCACCGCCATGCCGACGGACCTGATTAAGCTTTCAAGGGATTCGCGCACCGAAACGTCATCGTCCACTACTGCGAGAAGAGGCATCATACTTGCTCCACTTATTAGATGCCAGGTGTGGGAATGACGGTCAATTACACCTTAGTAGTAGGTTGGGCGCTTCAGCCCTGGCCGCCCCCAGCGTCTTTTCGAGATCGAATCCCCAGCTTCTCCGCCATTCTCACCAGGTCCGCCAAAGAATCGGCGCGCATTTTGCGCATCACCTGCCCCCGATGAACCTTGACCGTAAACTCGGTTATGTTCAACTCGCCCGCAACTTGCTTATTAAGGAGACCGGAAACCACCTGCTGCATTACTTCCTGCTCGCGCGCGGTCAGTGCCTCATACCGGCCTCGCAACTCACTAATCTCGGCGTGCTGCTGCCGGGTGCGCCGATCGCGTTCGACGGCCTCTTGGATTGCCCGTAAAAGGTCCTCCTCCTCGAACGGCTTCGTCAGGAACTCAACCGCTCCCGCTTTCATTGCCCGCACGGAGGATGGGATATTGCCATGGCCTGTAAGAAAGACGATGGGGATCTCCAGATCGACCTCAGCCATCCGCTTCTGCAGGTCGAGCCCGCTCAGTCCTGGCAGCTGCAAGTCCAGCACCAGGCAACTTGGCGCCTCGCCGCCGCGCCGGGCCAGGAATTCCTGCGCAGAAGCATACGCCTCGACCCTCCAGCCCGCAGACCGGAGCAGACTCTGCAGACCCTCTCGAACCGAGGGGTCGTCGTCCACGATCGCGATAACTGCGTCAGATTCCCGGGGCTGCGGCATTTGCTTCTTCTCCGTCTTAGAACGCCCTCATCAGTAGTAGGCTCGCAGAACGTATTGCTGCAACATTCTCTGGGTATTGAAGAATGACCCGTTGAGTGCAATCGCGTGCCGCATGATATCGATGAAGTGGTCTCGATTGCCGTAAAACATGGGAAGGACAACGTCCTCCATCTTTTGGTAAAGTGAGAGAGCATCAAGGGTCCGGTCGCCGGCGCCCGGCGCTTCACTGCTCCTCTCTCCAATAGACCAACCTGTGACCCCTTCAATGAGACCCTCAATCCACCAGCCGTCCAAAACGCTGAGGCTGGGGATACCGTTGAGAGCCGCCTTCATACCGCTGGTCCCGGAAGCTTCGAGTGGAGGTTGCGGCGTGTTGAGCCAGAGATCCACACCGGAGGTCATGCGTTTCGCAATATCCAGATCGTAATCCGCTAGGAAGACTACGGCCATGTCGTTCTTGAGAGCCTCCTTCATCCTGAAGATCTGCTGGATCAGTACTTTTCCGTCGTGGTCGCGGGGGTGCGCTTTCCCGGCGCACACGACCTGAAGACGGCCGACGTCCCTGCCAATTCTCCGGAGTTGCTCGATGTCGGTAAAAAGAAGATCCGGGCGCTTATAGGCCGTAATACGGCGCGCAAAGCCAATGGTGAAGACTTCCTGGTCGAGTTCGACCTGAGTTTGTGCGCTGGCATAACGAAGCAATTCCGTCTTCGCCTGCATGTGTGCTGCCCAGAGTTCGTCTCTGGGAATGCTCTCGGCGTAGCGCAAACTGAAATTGTCCTGCCGCCAATCCGCGATGTACCGGTCGTAGAGCGCCTGAAACGGCCGACAGGTCCAGGTGGCGACGTGAACGCCGTTGGTTATCGCGTCAATCTGATAGCCTGCGAACATGAGCCGCGAAACTTCTCCGTGTTTCTTGGCAACGCCATTGATGTAGCGGCTCATGTTGAGGGCCAGGTGTGTCATGTTGAGGATCGGCACCGTTTCCTTCGACTGGCTGGGCTGATCGTATTGCCGCGACCCGATGACCCGCGGCGCCGCATCCGGATAGAACATCTCAGAAAAACTCGCTTGCCAGCCGAGCACACGTCCCACAACCTCGAGCGGGAACTGGTCGTGGCCAGCAGGAACCGGAGTATGGGTGGTAAAGATGCATCTCTGCCGCACCGCTGCGATATCGCTCACGTTGATTTGCTTCCGTCCGGCCTTGCTGGCCTCCTCCCGCAGGAGTGCCAGGGTCAGCAAGCTGGCGTGTCCCTCGTTCATATGGAAGCGCTCGAGCTGGTCGTGACCGAGGGCGCGCAGCATCTGTACGCCTCCGATGCCGAGCACCACTTCCTGACAAAGGCGCAGGTACCAGTCGCCCCCATAAAGGGCGCGGGTGATGCCACGATCCCAGTCGCTGTTTTCCGGAAGATCGGAATCGAGCAGGTACACGGGAACGACGTATCCGCTGAGGCCGCGGACGGAATATCTCCAGGAGCGCAAATGCACGGTGCGTTCCTCGATGCTGATGGTGGTTCGGGCCTCCGTCTCCCGGAGGTGCGTCCCCACCTCCCACCGGGCAGGCTCTTCAGTTTGCCATCCGCTGGCGTCCAGCCGCTGAATGAAGTAGCCGGCGCGGTGCAGCAGGGAGACCCCGACCATCGGTAGTCGCAAGTCGGCGGCCGCACGGATGGTGTCTCCGGCAAGGACCCCCAGGCCACCACTGTAGGTCGGAATGGCCGTCTCCAGAGCAATCTCCATGGACAGGTAGGCAATTTTCGCGGGTCCCTGCAGGACGCGGGTGACAGCCGGCCCCAGGCGCGACAGCCGATCTTTCAGCACGTAATCAGTGGCGCCTTGCTTCATCATGGCCACGGCCGTCTCTTCGCCAATGGTGCTGCAAATGACGATGAAAGGAATGCTCAGGCCAGCGCGCTGGAGCAGTTGCAGGGCTCGCACAGCACTGAATTGAGGCAGGGTGCAGTCGGCAAGGATGAGATTGGGAACTGTCTGCAGTTGACGAAGATAGTCAGATTCGTTTTCCACCCGCTCCCAGGACACTCGGAACCGGCTGTGGGCCAGTTCCTGCACGACCAATAAGGCGGCTTCGGGGCTGTCATCGACAATCAGCACTCGAAGCGAGGGACGGGTGCGCCGATCGCGTTCGACGGCCTCTTGGATTGCCCGTAAAAGGTCCTCCTCCTCGAACGGCTTCGTCAGGAACTCAACCGCTCCCGCTTTCATTGCCTGCACGGAGGATGGGATATTGCCATGGCCTGTAAGAAAGACGATGGGGATCTCCAGATCGACCTCAGCCATCCGCTTCTGCAGGTCGAGCCCGCTCAGTCCTGGCAGCTGCAAGTCCAGCACCAGGCAACTTGGCGCCTCGTGGCCGCGCCGGGCCAGGAATTCCTGCGCAGAAGCATACGCCTCAACCCTCCAGCCCGCAGACCGGAGCAGACTCCGCAGACCCTCTCGAACCGAGGGGTCGTCGTCCACGATCGCGATAACTGCCTTAGATTGCCGCAACTCCGTCATGTAACTCTTCTTCCTGGTACGTCGGAAGCGTGAAATTAAAGATTGTGCCCAGGTCGTCGTTGGCCGTAGCCCATAGCCGGCCTCCATGGGCCTGAAGAATGGAACGGCAAATGGAAAGTCCCATGCCCATGCCGCCAAGCTTGGTTGTATAGAAAGAGTCAAAGATCCTATCGATCTTCTGAGAGTCAATACCTATCCCCGAGTCTTCAACCGTTACCTGCACCTGGTCCGGGTCAATGTTCCGCGTCGTGATCACCAGTTCTCGCGCCCGGTCACTCACACTGCTCATGGCTTCGATAGCGTTCATCAGCAGGTTCAGCATCACCTGCTGCAACTGAACGCGATCGCCTGACACCGGTGAAAGGTCATCGGCAAACTGCGTTTGGGTGATCACGCTCTTTTTTGTCGCTTCGTCCCTTACGAGGGCGAGGACGTCCTGAATTGTTTCATTCAGATCCAGCCTCTCTCGAATGGTGGCCCCCCTTTTTGCCAGGGCGCGAATCCGGGCGATTACCTCCCCGGCTCGCTTCCCGTCGCGCACGATGCGGCGGGCATTTTCCCGAGCCTCCTCCACGTTAGGCGGGTCTCCGGCCAGCCAGCGCAGGCAGGCGCTGCCGTTGCTCACTAAGCCTGCGAGCGGCTGATTCACTTCATGCGCGATCGAGGCGGTCAGTTCCCCCATCATGCTCACACGGTTCAGGTGGGCGAGATCTCCCTCGAGCTGGCGCAGCCTCTCTCGCTCCTCTTCGGCACGCCTGCGATCGGTGATGTCATTGTTGCTCTCCAGGATTGCCACCGGCGCACCTTGCTCATCACTTTGCAAAGCTAAACGGCACGCCACCACGATCCGGCTCCCGTCCTTTCGGGTATGAAGAAGCTCCCCTTCCCAGCGACCTTCACGGGTCACCTCTGCTATAATTTCCTCGCGTGATCTCGGGAACACTGTCTTCAGCAACTCGTAAGCAACTGTGCCCACCGCCTGCTCCGCGTTCCAGCCGTATTGCTCCTCGGCGCCGCGATTCCAATACTTGATCACCCCCTGCATATCCGCCACAAAAATCGTGTCGTGCGTGAGATCGAGGAGATTTGCCTGTTCTCGCAACGTTTCTTCGGCCCGCTTGTGATCGTCGATGTCGGTACTCGTGCCATACCACCTGACGATCTTTCCCGCTTGGTCGCGGAGCGGTACGTTGCGGATCAACAGCCACCGATATTGTCCGTCCGCCCTGCGCACTCGCGCTTCACTTTCCATCGCCCTCCCACACACCACGGCCGTGCGCCACTCGTCCATGAACCTGGCAAGGTCGTCGGGGTGAACTGCCGCTTCCCAGCCCCAACCCAGTCCCTCTTCCAATGAGACTCCGCTGAACTCAAGCCACCGCTGATTGATGAAATCGAGGGAGCCGTCCGGAAGAGCACTCCAAACGTATCCCGGGATGGTGTCAATCACCTCCCGAAGCTGCTTGGACTTCGTCTGAAGCTGGTGGACACGGAACTGGTAGGCTGCCCACAGCAGCGCCAGAAGAACCACTGTGCAGAGGGCACGGAACCAGTTGGTCTTCCACCACGGGGGCGTGATGAGAATGGGCAGCGACACCCCTTCTTCATTCCATACACCATCACTGTTTGATCCCTGCACGCGAAAAACGTACCTGCCGGGATCTAGATTGGTGTAAGTGGCAAGGCGCTGATTGCTGCCCACCTCGTTCCAGCCAGGTTCTAAGGGCTCCAGCCTATATCGATAATGGTTCTTCTGGGAATTTGCGTAACTCAACGCGGCGAATTCAAAGGAGAAGACATTGTCCCGGTAGGAAAGCGTCAACCCATCAACGTAGGAGATCGCTTTCGTGAGCACCGACTTGGAGCCGATGGGAACGGGTTTGTTGAAGATTTTGAAGCTGGTGATCACCACCGGCGGCACGTAGGGGTTGTCGCGGACATGTTCAGAGAAAAATGCATTGAACCCATTGCTGCCGCCAAAGAACATCTCCCCATCTAACCCTTCTGTGTAACAGGCCGCACTGAACTCATTAGCCTGCAAGCCGTCGGACACGTCGTAGTTTCTAAACGTGCCCGTCTGAGGATCAAACCGGGAAAGCCCTTTCTTAGTGCTGAGCCAAAGCCTGCCGGCCTTGTCTTCCAGAATCCCCTGAATTGCGCTACTGGGTAGGCCCTGGCTTTCCGTGTAGCGAGTGAAGGTTTCATTTTGACGGTTGAACCGGTACAGTCCATCCAAGGCTCCCAGCCACAATGTTCCAGCTCGATCTTCAAGCATGGCGGTGATGTCGCCGCCCTGGAGCTTGTGAGGATCATGCGGGTCGGGCGTGTAGTTCACAAAGGTTTTCGTCCTGTCATCGTAGCGGCTCAGCACGCCCTCCCCTCTCGATATCCATAGCACTCCGAAACGATCTTGATAGAAGCCCGAGGCGGCTTTCCCATAGCTGGTCGGATTCCTCGGATCAGGCCGATAGTAAGTAAACTGCTCGTTTGCTGGATCCAAACGAGTGACGCCGTCAATATGCCCCACCCATAGCTGCCCGCTTCGATCTCCATAGATTCGGATAACGTGATCAGAAGTCAAGCTGTTGGGATCATCGGGGTTGTGCCGATAATGTTTGAAGCGCCCGGTGCGTTCATCGAACCGGTCAACACCGCTACCCCAGCCACCTAACCAGAGATAACCGCGCGCATCTTTGTAAATGCTATTAACGTCAGTGCCCTTGCTAATTGCGTTTCTATCTTCCAGCCCGCGAATGTAATGGGTGACGTTCCCGGTCTTTAGATCCAACCTATCCAAAGCGCGAGGGAAGAAACCTAGCCACACAATATCCTCGGAATCTTCATAAATCGAGGTGACCTTGCCAGGGGAGAGACTATTGGGGTCGCCGGGGCGATGGGTATAACGGCCGAATTGTTCCTGCTGGAAATTGAGAATATTAAGCCCCCCATTTTCGGTTCCCACCCACAGCACGCCACCCCTATCCTGATAAATCGAGACAACGGCATTGTCGTTGAGGCTCTCCGGGGTGCTCTCGACATGCTGAAAGAGGCGGGTTAACTGTTCTGTTCGCCGGTCAAAGTAATAAAGACCCAGGCTCGATGGTACCCAGAATCCCTTCCGCCCATCCACGAGCAGCTTGCTATTCACCAGGCCGACCGCACGTGCGCCAACCGGGTATTTCGCGAGTCGCTCTGCCTGGGGATCGTATTTGATGAGCCCGGTGATCGGGAGATAGGCCAGCATCCACAAGTTGCCGGCCTCGTCTTCGTACACATAATCTGCGCCCACATTCCTGGTTGCAAAAGGGCGCGTAATCTGTCCTGTGTTTGGGTTCAAATGGAACAGGCCACGCCTGCCAACAAACCACATATCCCCTTTGCGGCCCTCGATAACTTTAGTGATCCTGTCAAGAAATTGGCCATCGCTGTCATTCCGGTAATGAGTAAAGGTTCCGTTCGACGGATCAAACTTGTCCAGGCCGCTTGCTTCGGTGCCAAACCACAGAAAACCGCGCCTGTCCCGGGCGATACTGTTGACCGAATCGGATACGAGACTGTTGGGGTTGGTGGGGTCGTGACGATAGCGCGTGAAGCGTTCGGTTGCGGGATCGAATTTGTTCACGCCGCCAGTATAGGTGGCAATCCACAGATGGCCCTGATCGTCCTCCATGAGATCGGTGATCAAATTGGCGCTTAGGCTTTCAGGGTCCTCGGCCTTGTTCTTGTATACGACGAAGGCGTTGCCATCATAGCGATTGAGGCCGTCTCGGGTGGCAAACCACATGAAACCCCGGCGGTCCTGCAAAATGGCTGTGACAGAGCTTTGAGATAGGCCATCGCTGGTGGTGAGGTGCGTAAATCTGAGGTCTCCCACCCCAGCATGGCCTCCCTGATCGTGGATATTCTGAAAGTTGCGGGGAGTCGAGCCGGCTCTCCCTTCACGGTCGCCGCGGAGGCCAGCCGTCGTCATCAGGTGGACGAAGCGTGTGTTCGTACGTTCCACAATTGCGACTTTGGCCGGGCGGGGTTCAGTTGCTATGGCAAATGAAGCGAAAATAGCGCACAGAAGTGGAATCCGGCTCGCATTCCGCAAGCCCAAGGCTGTATTTTGGCGGATCTTGATCATGCAGTCATCCAACATCAATTGGGCTCGCAGTCTACCAGTAACTCCACTCATGGCCACCGAATTGACTTTGCCCGCTTTATGTCTGGCTCCATAGT